>ERZ824600.730-NODE-730-length-47257-cov-7.148617_pt1 | contig 47257 bp, 51 predicted proteins | sample MGYA00519933_ERZ824600 | MGnify/ENA primary metagenome ERZ824600 (study PRJEB31778, sample SAMEA3449178) | human gut metagenome | biome: human gut; feature: human-associated habitat; material: faeces | place: United Kingdom | collected 2010/2012 ... | reverse complement strand
TGCCCCGGGGCGGCTCTTGTATCTCAGTTTAATAAGTTTTCGGAAACGGTGTAACACCTGTGGTTACGCCGTTTTCTCTTTGTTACGCTCAGCGAGGTGCTGCTGAAAGGCTTCTTCCATCTCATCCGGGGTCAGCTCGTGGAGAATGCCCACGCCGCTGTAATAGATGTCCAAAAGCTGTACTCGCTTGCCATCAAGGTATCTGGGCGCATACACCACGATTTTGTCCACAAACTCGTGGATCAGCTCCGGGGTCAGGGCTTTCAGTTCTGTGACCTGTTTGACTTTCTGGATGAACCGCTGCAAGCTCTCGGTCTTGTCTGTTTCGGTTTCCAGATACGCCTGCATCTCCAGGACGGCAGCCTTCAGCGTTTTTTGCTCCTCCTCGTAAGACAGAGATAGTGTGGCGTAGCGCTCGTCAGACAGCTTTCCACTGGCGTTGTCCTCGTAGATTTTTTGGATCAGGGTATCGATCTCCGCAATTCGCTTCTTCGCCTTGCTCAACTCCCGGCGCTTGGCGGCAAGCTGCTTTTTCTTGTCCTCCGTGTAGCAATCCATCTGCTTGCGGGCAAATTCTTTTTCAAATGCCTGTACATTCAGCAGGATACGCTGCATACTTTCCAGCACGATCTGCTCCACCACCTTCTCACGGATATAGTGGGCGGAACAGACCTCGGAATTCTTGCGGTAGGAGGAGCAGAAGAAATATGCCTGCTCCCGCTTATAGTTGTTGGAGACACTGTAATACAGCTTCTCTCCGCAGTCGGCACAGTACAGCAGACCCGAAAAGGGGCTGACAATGCCGCTTTTCGTGGGCCTGCGGCGGTGCTTGCGAAGCTCCTGCACCAAGGCGAAGGTTTCCCGGTCGATGATGGCGGGATGGGCATCCTTGAAGATCTGCCATTCCTCCGGCGGACGCTCGATTTTCTTCTTGTTCTTGAAGGACTTGGTGGTGCTGCGGAAATTCACCGTATCGCCGCAGTATTCCTGCTTGCCGAGGATATCCGCTACTGTAGCAGAGCACCAGTTGTAGGGTACGGCAGGCGGCTTGCTGCAATTCCGGCCGATATTGCTCCAATGCTCCGTAGGTGTCGGCACCTTGGCCGCTTTCAGCCGTTTGGCGATCTGCGTCGGTCCGAGGCCGTCCACGCACCAAGCGAAAATCTGTCGGACGATCTTTGCCGCAGCTTCATCCACGATCCAGCCGTTTCTGCTCTCCGGGTCTTTCTGATACCCAAAGGGCGGATTGGTGGTCAGCGGTGCGCCGGACATTCCCTTACTCTTGAACACATTGCGTACCTTCTGGCTGGTGTTCTTGGCGTGCCACTCGTTGAACAGGTCTTGCATCGGGACAAGGTCGCTGATGCCCTTGGCGGTGTCGATGTTGTCCATAATGGCGATGTAGCGGACGCCGAGACTGTCGAAGCCTTCTTCCAGAAGCTGTCCCACAATCAGGCGATTCCGCCCCAAGCGGGAGTGATCCTTGACGATCAGGGTGCCGATGAGGCCCTTTTCCGCCAGCTCCATAATCTCCGTGAACGCCGGTCTTGCGAAGTTCGTACCTGACCAGCCATCGTCAATGAACACACGGGTGTTTTTGAAGCCGTTTTCCTGTGCGTACTTTTCGAGGATGGTCTGCTGATTTTTGATGGAACCTGACAAACCATCCTGCTCATCGTCACGGGACAGGCGGCAGTATAGGGCTGTGATTTTATCCGGTTGTTTTGTCATAGCTCTCCTTTCCACAGCCGGATATGATCGAATTTGTAGATGAGCCCATTCTACCATATCCAGCCGTAAACTTCAACGCTTTAATGCGATGATTTCAAATCTGTTTTCTGTTTTTTGTATCGTTCAAAATGATACGCTGTACTTTGTCGGTAATATTTTCTCTTGCGTCCTCTTTGAAAAAGGCTCTTACGGCATATACCGTACCGTCAATTTCTTTGATGAAATTCAGCGGCTGTACATAGGCGCTCCGCCGAAACCACGCAATGCGCTCCTGCTTCGGCATCGCTGCAAGATGGTCTGTAATACGGTCAATATGCGCATAGATTTCATTATTTCTGTCCTTCATCGTGTGTCACGCTCCCTTCTCTGCGGTTTCTTTTGCTGCTGTGCTTCTTTGGCACGGATTTCATTGGCAAAGTATAAATCCGTCTTTTCCTGTATTTGAGCAGAACGGGCTTCAATACCCTGATTCAGCTTCAGTTGCTTTCGCAGTGCGGTAATTTGCTCGGTCACACCTGCCTTTTCCTGCCGCAGCGTTTCCTTTTCGGCGGGAGTAGCACGGCGAATCTTGTTTTGCAGCTTGGTGCGGCGAGTAATGAGGGTGTCCATATCCCGCTGGATTTTCTCCCTGTCTGTATACAGATCGTCAATGGTTTCAATGCCGTATTTGCCCATATACCGCACCTGCTGGGACAGCTCGTCCAGCTTCCGTAAGTCCTCTTTCAGGTATGGACTGGTGGGTTTGTAGTCGGTGTGCTTCGGTAAGTACCCCAGCAGATAGCAGTAGTGCAGATACAGCTTGTAGACGTGGCTGGTCTTGTGGAACGGACGAAACCAATTCGAAAGCGCCTGCGGCATTTGGGGCGGATAGCTGATATATGCTCTGCGATTGCCGAAGGTGGCATACCTGCCCATAGAGCGGCGTATGTTCTCCGACGTCCACCGTTCATCCAATGTATCCAGCTTTGTGAAATGCTCATACTGGGGCAAGCGTATCTTCCAGTGCTTGCCCGTAAAGTCGGTGATATACCCCTTGCGCCGCAGGTAGTCCTCCATATAGTAGGGAGTACGACTGAAGTCTATTGCCTCCCTCACATCGGCACGGTAGACATTGTAGCGGGTAGGCTTGCCGTCTTTCTCATCCAGCCACACGAGACGGGAGGGCGCCTTGCGGGGCTTTTCAATGACTGATAAGCCATATTCCCGGCACAGCCGGTCGGAGATTTCCACCATTCGCTTTCGCTCGACTTTGGAATAGTTATACTTGCCGCCATCCCGAAAAGAAACGGAATTAAAGCAGAAGTGACAGTGGATATGCTCCTTGTCGAGGTGGGTGGTGACGATGAGCTCAAAGCGGTCGCCCCACATCTCCTTTGCCAGCTTTACGCCAATCTCGTGGGCAAGCTGCGGCGTGACCTCCTCCGGCTTGAAGCTCTGATAGCCGTGCCAAGCGATGTAGCCGTCGGTTTTTCCGTAGCGCTTTTTAGTTAAAATCATCTGCCGCAGAGCGGTTTCCCTCAGGCAGTTGAGGGCGGTGACATACTCGCCCTTCTGCGTGGCCTCCGGGCGTTGCACATAGGAAAATACATTGTACAGGTCTTGCAGCCCCGGCGTTTTGGCCTTCGTCTTTTCGGGATTCTCTACATAGTCGATCAGGTCTTTCAGGCGACCTTCAATGTGCCAAAGAGAAGTCGTTGCCATTAGATCACCTCCTGTAAGTCCAGCACCAACTGTTCGATTTCGGTGCAGATTCCAAAGGCGGACGGCTCGTATTTGCCGCATTCCCGCAGAGCGGAATGGATTTGATACAGCTCGCTCATCATCTGCCAGAACACCTCCGGTGGCTTCGGCTTTGGGCGGATACCACAGCAAAGCTGGCGGACATATTCGCTTTGAGACAGACCGCACAGGGCACTGTCGTGTTCCAGCTTTTGATTTTCTTCTTCGGTCAGGCGTACTCTGATACGCACTTTTTCATTGCTTTCTCTATTCAAAATTATCATCTCCTTCGCTAATTTTTCAGGATCATAGGGCGGAACGCCCTGCGTGAAGTCCGCAGGCCGCAAGGCTGCGGATTTGGATTGTGGGGGTCACAATCCGATGCTCGTTATTTCTGTGGACAGCGCCTCTCGGTCATAGCGGCTTCTTGAAATTGTCATTTTGTCTCCGCTGATTAACGGCGGTCATCGTCTCCTTGGCTTTGCTTTGCCTGTCCTCGGAATAGGGAGCGGTCAGCCGGACGGAGAATCGTCGGCGGTCTATCTCGAAGGTCAGGCAGCCGCACTCATTATCGTCCGTCAGGCGGCAGTGGGCGGGATATTTTGCCGCATAGGCCGTCAGACGATTTTTCAGGTCGGTGTTGTAAGTACGGATGTTGACTGCGCTACCGGTTTCGTCGAACCATATCTCGGTCAGCTTGTTTTTCTTCTTGATTCCTGTAATCATTTTGAGTTTCACCTCATTTCGGATCGCATTTGTAAAAGGCCTGTTTTTGCCGGAAAAAGCCCCGTTCAAGACCGGCAGAATTCACGGATTTTCTAATAGAAACGCCGCAGACGATGCGGAGGCCGTCCAGCGTTTCCGCAAAAGGAACTCTGCGAAAATCCGCGGTCTTGACCGTAAAGTAGCTTTCCCCACAAATAGGAGAAATCACGGGTGTAAAACGGAACTGTTTCTTGAAAAACTTGCAGATTTTTTGCTGTTTTCTCCGAATGTCGTTTTTCTGTGCCTGCCCCGGAATCTCACCGCAGCGTTGTTCTGCTTGCCCCATCGGGGAGGTCGTGGCAGAATCATATCCCATTCGGACGGTCCTTCAGTTTTCAATTTGCCCCTCAATTGGTAGGCAGCGAGAAGGCTCATTTATTAACCCCCTCAATAATCAACTGGGAACTTTTTTGCCGTTTGCACGAAAGATTTTTTGTAAACTTTTTTGAACGGCGGCTATAACGACAAAAAGAGCCGGTACACAGCACATCAAATCAGCGGGAGATGATCTCTCGCTATATCTTTGATGAAACTATGTACCGGCTCTGGTATTCAGAAACCTTCAATGTCTGCTTTTTCCGCTCCGCTGGCAGACTCAGCAACAGGAGCGGCGCAGCCGCAATCTCTTTCGGCGGCTGCCTTGTGTTTCATTTCAGATATTCAGTTGTGGACTCTGCTATGAGAGCAAATTAATCGTACCATAAATCTCGCTGGAAATCAAGAATTTTGCACAAGCTTTTAAGTAATTCAATCTCAGGAATCATCTTTGCTGGAGTTCGTGGTGAAGTTGTAAAAAACAAAACCTTATTGTCCAGTCTTGCCATACCTGCCACCTCAATAGTTTTTTACTACGATATGCATCTTATCGTTCTTGAAACGATTTCGAATATTTACAGCGTAGTTCTTGTAATACTCATCAAAAATGAAATCACCATACAATTCTTCGGTTAGAGGGGTTTTTCCGATAATCATTAACGCTCTACAGGATAGATTTCTGAAATCAGCAGCTAAACGCCTATGTTCAGTTTCATCAAAGCCATTCATCATATCAATATTTCCGTAGTCGTTAAAAACGCAATCATATGGAGGATCCAAAAAGATAAAATCATCTTCTTGAGCCATATCAAAAATACGGCTATAATCGAGGTTATATAATTCTGCGGTTTGCAGAAGTTCGCTATGCTGTTGTGTTACAAGCCGAGTATTAAGATTTGGGTATCTGCCAAATGGAACATTGTACTCGCCATTATTGTTGTATCTAATCATTCCGGAATAGGCGGTTTTATTGATAAAGAAATACAGGACCCCATCTAAATATGTATTATCAGGATGATTAAACAGGTTCCTCATGCGGTAATAGAATTCTTCGTTTGCATTAGGAACTCTATCATCGGGTGTTAATGCCTTCTTCTTCTTATATGCTGTCTGATTCAATTCGTACACACGCTGAATGTTATCCAACTGCTGGCGCATAAGCGGATACTAGTCTCGCAGCTGAGCATAAAACATCATCAATCGCTCGTTTGCATCATTGATAATAGCATTTTCGGGTTCGAGATAGAAATAAACTGCGCCGCCGCCAAAAAACGGCTCGATGTATCTGTTGAAGTCGTCTGGTATATATTGAAGAAAGCGGGGAATTTCACGAGATTTTCCGCCACGATATTTTAAAACTGGATTCATAGGTTTGACCTCGCCTTCGCCTGAACATAATTATTCAAAAATATTTTACCATATGGCACGACGCTTTTCAATGGATTTTCTCCAAATTTTAATTTGCCTATTGACTTTCGCATGTTTTTGTGGTATTGGCTATTCTTGATTTATAAGTTAAGGCGGCAAGGTTTTTTGCTTGCCGCCTATTTTGCTTAGTTATAGATCAAATCATTGTTTACGATTTCTGTGGCCCTACTACGGATGTTATTTATCCGAGCGACCCACTCCATTTGATTATCCGTCTTCAGGCATTCGGTAACGCCTTCATATTCTGAAAACTGTTTTACGAGCCGTAAAAACATTTCTTCCGCTTGATGGTCAATGTCAACAAGATAACTGTTCAGCTTGCCGCTGGTGAGTAGAGAAGTATACAGCGCCTTGCGGTGGGTCTTGAGGTAGCGCCGGTGCCGCTGTCCCCAGATGCCGATGTGTCCTGCTTCTTCCTCCGGTAGTTTCAGGCAGGGCAGATAGTAGTCTCCCTGTAACTCATACCAGAGCCCGTTTTGCTCGTTGTAGATGTACTTATCCATTTTGTAATCCTCCAATATGATTGTTTTTTACCTACAATCCAATCATTCCGGCTGATTACAAAAGCCGAAGGGAGAGGACTTCCTTACGAAGCCTCTCCCTTTGCGGCGCCCTTTTTTCTTCAAATCCCTTTCCCTTTGTCGAAAAATCCTGTATACTGAGAAAAAAGAAGCTGGGCTGTGGAGGTGGACAGTATAAAGCGTATGAAAAAGATCAGCGGTATTACAGCTGTGCTGTTATGCGCAGCTATTATCGCGGGCTGTCATGCAGTACCGGTATCCAGCAATCCGCCGCCGTATATCCATGCGGATCCGCCGACCTCGTTTACATCGCCGTCGGTGGAAATCCATATTCCCGGCGATGAGGAATACGCGTCCGACTGGGGCGGCTGGACGGAGTGGGACAACGCGCCGGAATGGGAGGAATACCTGCTTCAGCTGGGGGAGAGCACGGGTGAAACCATTAATGTACCGGATGTTCCGCCGGAGGATACTGTACCGCCTTCAGATGCGCCGCCGGTAACGGCCGATGATCCGCCGCCGGAGCATGGCTGGTATCTCGATGGCGATAAGCGGTATTTTTATTACGAAGGTCAGCCGGTAACCGGGTGGCAGACCATGAATACCGTGCGTTATTATTTCGATGAAAACGGCATTCTGCGCAGTCGTGCAGGAATCGACGTCTCCTCTTTTCAGCGTAATGTGGACTGGCAGGCGGTGAAAGCTTCCGGTGTGGAATTCGCCTTTATCCGTGCGGCTTTCCGCGGCTGGGGAGATGCGGGTAATCTGGTTGTCGATCCATGCTTTGAGCAGCATATTGCCGATGCGGCGCAGGTGGGGATTGACTGCGGTGTATACGTTTACTCGCAGGCGGTCAGTACAGAGGAGGCGCGGGAGGAAGCACGCTTTGTGCTGGATGTGATTGAGGGGTATACGCTGACTTACCCGATCGTCTATGATACCGAGTGGCAGCCGGTTGATGAGGCGCGTACCAATCACGCGGGACTCAACCGTGCCAAACGGACCGAAATGGCGCTCGCCTTTTGTGATGAGATTCGTCAGGCGGGATATTATCCGATGGTTTATTCCAATAAAAAATGGTTTCAGCTGGCCCTGAATACCCGCGAGATCGAAGCCGAAGAAGATATCTGGCTGGCTCATTTTAGCGACAGTACCGATTTTCCCTTCCGTTACCGCATCTGGCAGTATACCAGCTGCGGTACGGTGGACGGGATTGTGGGGAATGTTGACCGCAACGTGGGGCTGTTCGATTATCCGGCGTACCTGCGGAAAAATGGGTATAATCATCTACAGAAAAGCGGTGAAGCCGAGTGAACACTTTGACAATGATATGGGATATGGTCAGGGAGGCAAGCTGGATCACGCTGGTTAGCCTCGCACTGGTTTCTCTGGTGGGAGGTTATGCTGTGACCCGGCGCACCTTTTCGGGACAGCGCGCGAAGCGGTATGCCTTTTGTGCCGTGGGCATAGCAGCGGTGTGGCTGTGCCTTGTGGCGGTGCATAAAGCATTGATGCACCGCCTGTACGTGCCGGAATGGGGGACGTGGATTCTGGACGCTGTTTTATTGGCGGCCGCGGTATGGTGGCTGATCCGTTACCATATTGGGGATGAGAAAAAAGCCACACCGCCTACCCCTGATCTGATGGAGGCGCCCAGGGCGCTGCGGAAAAAAGCGGTGGATCCTATAGATGATGCGGGTGGAGAAGACGAAGATTCCGATATTTGAAGAAACGGAAGGTGTCGAGCCTTATGGAAAAGAGCCTTGTCGAACAGGCGGTGCAGAGACGGCAACGGGGGTATAACTGCTGCCAGGCAGTAGTATGCACATACAGTGAACGGCTGGGGATGCCGGAGGAGGATGCCTACCGGGCTTCGGAGGGCTTTGGCGTGGGAATCAGCGGAATGCAGGAAACCTGCGGCAGCGTGTGTGCGATGGTTATGCTGGCGGGGCTGAAAAACAGCTCCGGTTGTTGTCAGCCTTCTGCCCAACGGGATACCTATGCCGCCGGAAGAAAAATGACAGAGCGTTTTCGGGAGTTGAACACGTCAATCGTATGCCGTGAGCTGCGCGGAAACGGCGGCGTGAAACTGCGCAGCTGCCGCGGATGCGTGGAGGATTGCGCTTGGATCGTGGAAGAAACGCTGTTTCCGGGGCAGTTTGAGACACATGAACGGTTGGAAGATTAGGAGAATGTCAAATGAAGTGGGAAAAGCTGCCTTTTTCGTCTATTCAGGTTAGAGGCGATCTGGCCTATCGGATTATCAAGAATTACGCCCGGCTGGAAAGCGGATGGTATAAGCCGGATATGGTTTTCAAAGCGGATCAGGCGGGCTGGCCGGCGGATTGGGAAGGCCGGACTATCCTGGCGCTTACCATGCTGGCGCAGGTGAGCGGGCGTGAACCTGCATATCTCCAGCGGATACTGGAACGGTTGGAAGAACGGCTGAACAGCCGGGGCTATCTTGGTGAAGTGCTGCCTGCCGACGTATTTGACGAGCAGCAGTTTTCCGGTCATAACTGGCTGCTGCGGGGATTGCTGGAATATGCAGCATGGAAACAGGACACACATGCTGCTCAGCTGGCCGACCATATTATTGAGAATCTGTATCTTCCTGCTGCAGGATATTATGCCGGCTATCCGACGGATCCGGCCGTACGTGAGCGTACCGGAAGCGCTGCCGGCAGTCGTACCGGTGCGCTGGCGGGACACTGGTATCTTTCCACCGATATCGGCTGCGCTTTTATGGCGCTTGATGGATTGAGCCAGTATTATGAGCGGACGTCCGACGCGCGGGTGAAGCGGCTGCTGGAAGAGATGATCGCTGTCTTTCGGCAGATCGATTTTGTCGGCGCCTCGATGCAGACACATGCGTCCCTTTCCGCTGCGCGCGGTATCCTGCGCTTTTATGAGAGTACCGGTGACGAAAGCTTTTTGCGAACGGCCGAAGAGCTGTTTGCACTGTATTGCCGGGAAGGGATGACCGAAAATTATGCCAACGATAACTGGTTTGATCGTCCGGGCTGGACGGAACCTTGTGCTGTGATTGACTCGTATATGCTGGCCTCGGGACTTTTTGACAATACCGGGGATAGCCGATATCTCCTTATAGCGCAGCGTATTTTCTATAATGCGATGGGATTTGCCCAGCGCAGCAATGGCGGCTTCGGTTGTGACAACTGCGTCGGGGCGCAGGAACCGTTTGTGCATCCGAAAGAAGAATATTTTGAGGCCTATTGGTGCTGCACCATGCGCGGCGGCGAGGGGCTGGCACGGGCAGCCGAAAATATGTTGCGCACAGATGCCGATACGCTGTATATTCTTCGTCCAGGGGATGCGGATATCGAGCTTGATGGCCAGCGTATACGGATGCGTGCGGAGTTTCCGCGGGATACCCGGGTTACACTGGAGATGGAGGGAGAAGGCCGTTGGAAACACGTGCGGCTGTATCTTCCGGAAACGGCGGAGGAAGTACGTATCGCATCGGGCGCGGGGAAGACTGCTGTTTCCTCCCTTCCGGCGGAAGATGGCATAATTCTGCCGTTTTCTTCTGGCTGCCGTACGGAGATTACCTATTCGATTCCTCTTCGGACGGAGGCTCCGCTGCGCAAACGCGCGAAGAGCTTCGGAGTGAAATACCAGTATGGACCGCTGCTGCTCGGCGTGCAGACCGACGAGGCTTTGCGGGTCTGCCCGGATGATATCGAACCGCTTGGGCAGGGCCGTTTCCGGATTCCGCAGACGGAATACATTCTGGAGCCGCTGGACGGTATGATCGATAAGGAAAACGGTGATGATCACCGCTGCTGCATGCAGGTTCTGTTTGGCGGCAAAGTATAGAAAACCGCTAGACAGAACAACGCCCCTTGTTTTCAAAGAATGTCAAGTTTGCTCTATGTATGATTTTTACCGTAAATTATGACAGATAAAACTGGAGGGGCAAATGCCTAAAGTAAAAAAGAAAAAAGGGTTTTTTTATATTTTTTGCATTACCATTTTGGCGATCATCGCCTTTTTCCTGTTTTGGATTCTCAAGGATGTTCCATTCGGACTGGATAACCAGCCCGAACAAAGCGTTCCGGTGGAGGTCGCAGAAAAAAGAATTGACAAGGAGCATGGTCTTCGCAGCCGAAATTCTCCCAGCCGCACCACATTTGCATATCGAATTTCTTTCCGGTTTCCTGACGGCTCGGTGAAAGAATTTGAAGTGGATCGTACTGGCGAGTGGAGCTATTCTACAACAGCCCCCCACAGCCCTGTATATGATGAGATAAACGAGGGCGACACCGGAATCCTCATCTATAAAGAGTTGGAAAATAATGAACAGAAATATAGTAAGGGTTTACAATATCAAGGGAGAAAGTTTATACGCTTTGAAAAAGATGCCGAATATGGCGGAACAAAAGTAGAAATGTTCAAGCGTCCGACCTTTAAGTGGAAAGATCTATTAATTATATGTTTCGTGTTTGGCCCATGGATTATAGCGTATCCTTTTATGCGTCGTGATGATAAGAAATACGAATTCTACATCACTCATTCAAACAAACAAATAAAACGTATGAATAAGGAAAAAACAAGGCAAGAAATAATCGAAAAAAATAAGAGGAGAAAGGAAGAAAAATTAGAGAAACCGGCGAAAGAACAAAATGAAAAAGAAAAGAAAGAGACTTAAAACTGGACTATATTTTCTGTATAGGCTTAGTTTGCAGATGCAAATAGAGAAGATATAATGCGCATGTCATCACAGCTTTTTACTGCGGCGGGACGCGGTCAGTGCATAGCTGTGGGCAATCATCTCCTGCAGTTCGCCTTCAGGTACGTCGCCGTCCAGGACGATCGTATTCCAATGCGTCTTATTCATATGATAGGCCGGTGTGACATTCCGATACACATGACGGTAAAAATACGCCTGCTGCGGATCGCATTTCAGATTGATGCATGGCACGCCGTGTACATGGATGAGAAGGCCGAACCATTTGCGGCTGTCCCGGTGGCGCAGCACGATGGTGTCCTCGTCGAAAGGGGCATCTGCCACAGCACCGGGAAAGGTGAGAGCAAACTCAATGCAGGATTCCATCGTCACGGGCTTCACCTCCATAACTGTCCGAATCAAGGGTATAGGGAACGGCGGACAATTCGATATCAAACTCTACGCCGCTGCCGTAGGCGGTCTCCGTTAGGTTATGCACGGTGTACGGCATGCGATGCGCCTGCATGATGGCGGCGACAACCGACAGACCGATTCCGTTTCCGCCGTAAGTACGCGTACGGGCTTTGTCGCTTTTATAAAAGATTTCCCAAATGTGCGGGATATCCGACTCCGGAAGGGCGGGGCCAGTGTTGAAAACGGCCAGCCGTACCCGCTGCCCGGCTGCCGGACGGATAGCGCACCTGATCGTTCCGCCGTTTGGCACATGATGCAGTGCATTGGACAAATAGTTGTTCAGCACGTGTTCGATCAGAAAAGGGTCTGCCCACACATTCACCGGAGCGGAATAGTCTTTGACCAGCTGGATATCCCGCTTGGCAAATGACGGCGCATTTTTTTGCAGGAGATTGTCAAGCAGCTCGGCAACGTCAAAGCTTTCCGGATCCAGCTGTTCGCTGCCGGATTCCAGCTGCATCAGGGAGGTCATTTTTTTGATCAGCTGGGACATTTTCTGCGCTTCGTCCTCAATTACTTCACAATAGTAGTCCCGGTTTTCCGCGCCGGCGGCAATGTCTTCGCGCAAGCCTTCAGCATAATTCTGAATCAGCGCAATCGGCGTCTTGAGCTCGTGGGAAACGTTGGCGACAAAGGCACGGTGTGCTTCGTTTTGCTTTTCCTTTTGCCGGATATCCCGCTCCAGACGAAGATTTGCTGCACGCAGTTCGGAAATGACCCTTTCCAGCGATTCGGACATGGAGTTGATGCTGTTGCCCAGATCGGCCAGCTCATCTCGTCCGTGGCCGTCGTAGCGATCACTGAAATCCAGCCGGGCAACACTGCCGGCCACCCGTGAGAGTGCCCGGATCGGCCGGGTAAAGGTGCGTGCCATCCAGAAGTTCAGCAATCCGCCCAGCAAAAGCGATATCGAACCGGAAATCAGAAGAAACCGGTTGGTAATGCCGACGCTGTCCTCAATGGAGGCGACCGAGGTGCGCATAAGGATCAAATCCTCGTTGTCAAGTTTGCCGCTCAGGGTGAGGAAGTGAGAGTTCAGCCGTGTGTCGTCGGTAACCTCCAGTAGGTATTCCCCGGGCAATAACGGCGACTGTGCGAGGGTGCCGTAGGGCGGGGAAAGCAGCAGCCTGGTTCATTGGTCTTGACGGGGCTGTAATCGTATTTCAGGTGGTTCGGAGGGCTCCATATGACGGTGCTGATGTTTTGGCTGATGCTCAGTTCATACAGCGTATCCCCGATGGAAGACTCCTCGCGGGAAAGCGTGTTGACTGCGGTAAAGGCGTGAATAAGGGATTTTTCTTTCGCTTTCTGGTAATAGGAAACCAGCACAAAATTGTTCAGCAGCCAGTTGAACAGCATCATCAGACAGATACACAGCAGTACGCTCCCGCAAAGTTTCCAGAGGATCGAAGAACGCCAATGCCGGCGTTTGGTTTCAGCGGACATGAGAAAGCCTCCCTGCAGCGGCCTATGGCTCAAATTTGTAGCCGATGCCGCGTATGGTCTTGATGTATTCGCCGCGCGCGCCGAGCTTGCTGCGCAGCTTTTTCACATGGGTGTCCACCGTGCGCGCGTCACCGTAATAATCATAGCGCCAGACATTGTCGAGGATTTTATCCCGCGACAGCGCGACACCGGCGTTGGCAACCAAATAGTTCAGCAGTTCAAATTCGGTGTAGGTCAGTTCTACCAGCGAACCGTCCACCCGCACCTCGCGGCCGGCCGTATTGATATCCAGACCAGCGGCCTGTGTCGGAGCTTCAACGGGCACCGCCGTGCCGCGGCGAAAAACCGCTTCAATGCGCGCCAGCAGGATTTTCAGGCTGAAAGGTTTAGCTATGTACTCGTCCGCTCCCAGAGAAAAGCCATGCAGCTCATCCTCTTCCTCGCCGCGTGCAGTGAGCATGATGATCGGCACATCCGATTCGGCGCGCAGCTCCCGGCAAACCTCCCAGCCGTCCTTTTTGGGCATCATAACGTCAAGAAGGATCAGATGGGGGTGTTCGCGGCGGAAAATTTCCAGTGTCTGTTCGCCGTCCTCCGCTTCCACAACGGCATATCCCTTGATGCGCAGGTAGTCGGCGATTACCCTGCGCATCCGCAGTTCGTCGTCGGCAATCAATATCTTTTTGGCAGCGGATGTTTCCATAAGCGGCACCTCTGGTTATGATTCAAGCAGTGAATAAACAGTCCGGTATCCAGTATACCACAAACCGCATAAAAATGAAAATCCCCCTTTTTCTTGTCGAAAAAAGGGGGAGTCCCAACAGGAATAAAAAGGAAAATTCAGCGCTGAATCAAGGCGCCGCCGCCGGAAGCAAGATGGAGGATTTCCTCTGCACTGGCGTGGCAGGCATCGCCTGGCACCGTGTGCTTCAGGCAGCTGGCTGCAGCGGCAAATTCGATGCTCTGCGCGTAGGAAAATGCGTTCTGCATGGCATAAATCAGCCCGGCGGCAAAACCGTCGCCGCCGCCAACCCGGTCGACGATGTGCATCGAATAACATCGACTGAAGAAGCATTCGCCGTCGGCATAAAGCATGGCGGAAAAATCGTTGTCGCTTGCTGACACAGAGCGCCGTCGGGTCAGGGCGACATAATGACAGCCGTAACGTGCACACAGTTGCTCTGCCGTTTGACGGCAGGCCTCACGTTCGTCCTCTTCTGATCCGCCAGAGGGAAGGGAAATACCGAACACATCGGCTGCCTGCCCGGGATTCGAAATGCACAGGTCGACATACGGCATGATTTTTTCAAACAAGGCCGATGCCTTGTCACGCGTCCACAGACTGCTGCGGTAGTTGGGATCAAAACTGATTGGGATATTTCGCTTGCGAGCCGCCTGACAGGCCAGAAGGCACGACTCCGCTGCCGCATCGCTGAGTGCTGGTGTAATGCCTGTAAAGTGAAACCACTTTGCATCGGAAAAGATTTCATCCCAGTTAAATTCTTCCGGATGAGCTTCGGCAAAAGCCGAACCGGCCCGGTCGTAGATTACCTTGGAAGCGCGCTGCGCTGCACCGTTTTCGAGAAAATAAATCCCGACACGCCTGCCTCCACGCAAAACATAGTGGGTATCCACGCCATAACGGCGCAGTTCATTAAGGGCAGCCTGACCGATTTCATGTGCAGGCAGCTTGCTGACAAATGAGGCGTCCGTTCCCAACTCAGCGAGCAGTACAGCGGTATTGGCTTCACCGCCGCCATATACCGCGTCGAAGCGATCGGCTTGTACGAAGCGTTTATGCTGTTCCGGGGACAGGCGGAGCAGAAGCTCGCCAAAAGTAACGGTTTTAGCCATACCGATCACTCCTTTGTCAAAGCGGCCGCCTGAGCGGTCAGCTGTTCAATTTCGTCAAAGCGGCCGGCGTTGATTTTATCCCGCGGCACCATCCAGCTGCCGCCGCAGGCAAATATGCTCGGGCAGGCCAGATAGTCGCGGACATTTCCCGGATGGATTCCGCCGGTCGGCATGAAACGGACATTTGTATAGGGGGCGGACAAGGCTTTGATCATCGCTACGCCGCCAGCGGCTTCAGCGGGAAAGAACTTGAGCTGCGTCAGTCCGTAGGACAGCGCATGCTCCACCTCGGAAGGCGTGCATACCCCCGGAAGAATAGGGTAGCCTTTTTGCAGACAGTGCTCCACTACCTTTGGATTGAAGCCGGGACTTACCAGAAAGCGGGCGCCTGCCTGTATGGCAGCATCAGCCTGATCGGCGGTCAGAATCGTCCCCGCGCCGACGAACATATCCGGGCAGGCCGAACTGACGGCGGCAATCGAGGCCGCGGCGGCATCGGTACGGAAGGTGATTTCCGCACAGGACAACCCGCCGCGGATCAGTGACTGCGCAAGCGGCAGAGCGTTTTCTACATGATCCAGTTGGATGACAGGAACAATACGATAAACAGATAAACTATCAGCAAGCATGGAACCCTCTCCTTTGTATCGTATTATGAAACGATATATCGATATATAAGACAACTCATATTGTACCGGAAAACAGAGAAAAGTCAAGAGCGTTGTTTTTTGGTGTCCGTTATGCTAAAATAAGAAAAACACAGACGGGGAGGATGGGGAAATGGCCGAGCAAACCGTACAATCTGTTGAGCGCTGTTTTGCCCTGCTGGAACAGCTGGCATCCGGCGGACGGCTCGGCGTTTCGGAACTCAGCCGGCTGACCGGCCTGCATAAGGCAACGGTTCACCGACTGCTGCAGACGCTGCTGGAGCTGCGGTATGTCCGGCAGGAACCGGATGGACGATATGAGCTGTCGCTCAAACTCGTGCGGCTGTCATCCGGTCTTTTGGAAAGGAAGGACTTGCCGCGCCGGATGCATCCCTACCTGGTTCGGCTTGCGGAGGAAACCGGCGAAACGGTGCATCTGGTACAGCGTGAGGGCAGCCGGATTGTGTATCTGGATAAGGTGGAATCCGACCGCAACGCGGTGCGGATGGTTTCCCGCGTGGGGATGGTGCGCGATATGCCGTGTACCGCAGTGGGCAAGGCAATCCTCGCAGCACTGGATGACCGGGAAGTCTCTTCTGTCTGGCGGGAAAATCCGCCGCAGAAGATCACCGTACACACCATTACGAATTTTGACGCCTTCCAGCACGAGCTGGAAACGGTGAGGCGACAGGGATTTGCGGTTGATCGGGAGGAAAACGAAACGGGCGTTTGCTGTGCAGCAGCGGCTCTGCGGGACGAGAGCGGCCGCTGCACCTATGCTTTCAGCATTTCTGCGCCAGCGGAACGGATGCCGGAGGAACGGCTTCAGCAGCTGGGAAAACAGCTGCTGCTTGCACGGCAGCGCATGGAAGACGGCGTCGAACCCTAAAAATAAAAGCCGGACAGGTTGTCCGGCTTTTTTGCTTATCCGAAATTCATGTTTTGCAGAATGCTCAAAAAGTTGTTTACCTCTGCCTTGGTGCTGCTGTTGGCGGCGCCGGTCAGCGGATCAAAGAGAAACTGATAGCTGAACAGCGCCACGCCGGTACAGTTGTTGAGCGAATCGAGCGATTCCATACAGCGCTTGATCACGTCCTGATGTTTTCCCCATTCCGGTTCATAGGCGGGCCGCTTGCTGGCCTTTTCCAGCGTCATGCCGATAACGAGCTTAATGCCCGACGAAGGCTGGATCATCTGATCCCACTGTCGGGAAATTTTCACAAAATCGTGGGTGGCATGCTCCATTCCCTAGTAAACCTGCGGGCAGATGTAATCCATGTACCCGCTTTTGGAACACCACTCATTGACATCGGCATAATACATGGTCAGATTGTTATTGACATTGCCGGCCGGTGAAACACCGAACAGCACCCGGCTGTCGATCGCTTTGATTGCCTGATAGATTTCCCTGACCATGGCGTTGGTGTTGCGGTAGCGAAAATTGGCCAGCGACAAACCGTTTCCATATTGCTTATACGCGCTTTCATCGAAGGAGGCGGAGGGATTGGGGTAAAAATAATCATCGATATGTATGCCGTCGATGTCGTAATTGCGGACGATTTCCGCCGCGCCGTCGGCGATCAGCTTGCGCACTTCGGGATAAGCGGGATTGAGAAACCAATATTCCTCATATTTTTCCCCGGATTTTACAAGCTGTTTGACAATGTATTTCCCACATTTATTCCCGTCATCATACCACTGTCGCATTGGATACTGGGCGTCTATATTAGTGATCTTACTGCTTATCATGCCGCGCATCGGATTGACCCAGGCGTGAATCGAAAGCCCGCGTGCGTGGGCGGCCTCTACCATGATGGCCAGCGGATCGTATGTCCCTTCGGTTTTATGGGAGCCGGTTACATAGTCTGACCACGGGTAATATTCGGAAGGATAAAAGCTGTCGGCATAAGGGCGCACCTGTACAATAACGGTGTTGATGGCGCGCGAACGGAGGTTGTCGAAAATCTGTTCCACACGTCTGGTGAAATCGGCTTTGTCCCGCTGGCGTCCATTGACTTTGTAGATGCTGAGCATGTCAAACTGGGACAGCCAGCAGGCTTTCATTGTACCGTAATTGAGCGGTGTATAGCCGCCCGGATCCGGTGTGGGGGTCGTGCTCGGTGTCGTACCGGTCGTGGTATGACTGCTGGTTGTGGTTTCGCTTTCGGAATTCGTGGTGGTGTTGCTGCCAGCCGATTCGTCAGCGGTCGTGCCAATGGTACTGGTTGTGCCGCTCGGACCATTGGTGGTTTCACCGGATGTGCCGGTACTGTCGCTGTGGCTTCCGGTACTGTCGTCAGACACAAGAGGGTCAGAGAGACTTTCCTCCAACGGCGGGAAATCCGTCCGGCATCCGCTTATCAGCAAGACAATGCAAAGAACGACAGCGGCCAGTTTATAACCGGGCTTCAGCAAACGATGAAAATTTCTGTTTATCATCTTCAAAAAACTCCTGCTTTCCTTTTTAGGTTGCCTTATTTTTTAGTATAGCATATTCCTGCCGCTCACGGCAATCTCTTTGTCAATATACGGCTCAAAGGAAAAAATTACCGGGGATTTTGTCGGATTCCTTGTCTCATTTTCTGGGATATCGTGGGAAAAGTTCACATAAAATTCAGTGGATATGCCGATGACAAAGCGCTGAATTTATGGCATAATGGAGTCAGAAGCTATACGGTAAAGCAGAGACGTCTTTATTTTGGCGCGGCTTTGCCGGCACACAGGCGGAAAATTTTAGGGAGGAATGGTTATGGCGATTTGTTCAAAGTGTGGGGCGCAGGTCAATGATGGGGTGCGTTTCTGCCCGAAATGTGGAGCCGCGATTGGAGGAGCCGCGCAGCCGCAGCCGAACGCGGCGGCGAATAATTTGCTGAATACGCCGGATGTGACGGCATCCTTCGACCCGGCAGATATCAGCGCCAACAAAGCGATGGGAATTCTGTCGTATCTGAGTCTTCTGGTGCTGATCCCGATTTTTGCGGCACCGAAATCCCGGTTTGCCCGGTTTCATGCCAATCAGGGGTTGATTTTGCTCATTCTCGAAGTGGTTGTAAGTGTTGTGTTTTTCATCCTCGGTTTTATTACTGGGCTGTTGGGAATCGGTTTTATTTCTATTTTCCTGGGAATCATTCATTGGCTGCTGAATATTGCTATTCTGGCTTTGTCCATTCTGGGTATTGTCAACGCTGCGCAGGGTAAGGCTAAACCGCTTCCGCTCATCGGCAGTGTGATTACGCTTTTAAAATAAAGAAAAATAGATTTTGGCTGCAGCCCCTGTCCGTTGTGGGACGGGGGCTGCTTTGCTCATTGTGTCCGGATGAGAAAAGATGTGTGTAAATCCGTAAAATACGCCCACAAAGAGAGCAGCTTGCACCAATATAATTTTGGATAGTTTGCTGATGAGTTTACATTTTTTTCACACGTTGGTCACGGATCTTCGGTATACTCTATGCGTATATGCCGTGCCCAGCTTCCGGTATTAGCTGGAGGGGATACGGTGTCTCCGATCAAAGGAATAAATGGTCAACAGAAAGGAAGTCCGCCTGATGGGAAAGGGAAACCGCAATCGTATCGCCAAGGAGCAGGAGAAAGCGCAAAAGCAGAAGGAGCTGGAAAAAAAGCAGCGCCGTCAGCGCCGCATCAAAATCGCCACAGCTGTGCTGGTGCCATGTTTTGCCGTGGTGCTCATCGGCGCAATTGTGCTGGGCAGTCTGTCGGCTGCCGGAAAATTCCTGCGCAGCACTATATCAGTCACCTCCGACAGCTATGAAATCGACAATGCCATGATGTCGTATTTTTTTAATTCGCAGGTACAGTATTACTTAAGCAACAACTCAAACAGTTCCATTGATCAGACCAAGTCGCTGAAATCGCAGCGGTATTCGGATACGCAGACCTGGTTTGACTATTTCATGTCCGGCACCAAGGCTCAGGTGCAGCAGCTGGTGGTTCTCGCAGAGGCTGCGAAAGCGGAGGGCGTGGAGCTGACAGACGAGGAGAAGACGTCAATCAAAAATCAGCTTGATGCCATCGATAAACAGGCACAGGCTCAGGGGACAACCTTCGATAAATATATCAGTTCGATTTACGGCAATGGGGTAACCCGGGAGGATATGCAGCGCTGTATGGAGCTGTACACGCTGGCCAACAGCTTTTATGAACAGAAATACAATGGCTTTACTTATTCGGATGAGGAACTGGAGGCTTATTTTGAAAAGAACCAGCAGACGCTGACGGTTTACAGCTATAAGAGCTATACCGTTAAAGCAGAGTTTGACAGCGATGCAAGCGAAGAAGCGAAAACCGAGGCGCTTGCGGCAGCCAAGGCATCAGCCGATGAACTGGCAGCGTGTACAACAGCCGAAGCTTTTGACGAATGGGTGAAGGCCTTTCTGAAAGAGACCGGTGAGGATGACGAGGAGAAGATCGAAAAGACGCTGAAGAGTACCTTGACCGAGGATACGACGTATTCTTCCTCTTCGGAAATAGCCAAATGGGCGTATGAGGAGGGCCGCAAAGCGGGAGACACCAAAGTGATCGAAGGAACCAATAAATATACGGTGGCTCTGCTGATCAAGGCGCCTGCCCGTGAGGAATACCCGACCAAGAATGTACGGCACATTCTGTTTACCGAGGAGACCTACGGCTCGGCGGACGCTGCGCTTGAGAAGGCAACAGCCGTGCGCAAGGAGTTTTCTAATGGGGAGAAGACGGCGGAGGCTTTCGGTACGCTTGCCGAGAAATATACGGAGGATACCGGATCCGCCGCCAACGGCGGGCAGTATCTGAATGTCCGCAAAGGGCAGATGGTGGAAGCGTTTGAAGACTGGTGCTTCGATGAAGCCCGCACAGTAGGGGAAACCGGAATCGTGGAAACCGACTACGGCTACCATCTGATGTATTTCGAAGGGGACGGCGATGTCGCCTGGAAAGCCAAGACCACCGAGGCGAAGCGCGCGGAGGATTATGAGGCGCTGTATGAAACCTATGAAAGCAAGTACAAGGTGAATTTCAGCGATAAGCTGCTCAAAAAAATCAAGGGCTGATAACAGCCGCGCTGTAAACCGGCATGACCCAGGTCGTGCCGGTTTATTTTTTCACAGGGAAATGAACCTTCTGCATCTTTGCGGCGTATTTGAGAATGGAAAGGAGGCGCAAAGAATGATCGATCCGTATATACAGCAGTACGGCAGACGTTTGTATGGACTGTGCCGGCATCTTTGCGCCAACGTTCTGGATGCGGACGACCTGTACCAGGAAACCTGGATGAAGGCGGTAAAGAATTTCGCACGATATGATCCGGCAAAGCCGTTTGAGCCATGGCTGACCAGAATTTGTGTGAATACCTACCGCAGTGCCTGGAGACATCTGCGGCGCGCGCCGATGTTTGAGTTTGCGGATAATGCGGAGAAGGACGCTGTTCTTCAGGCTGTGCCGGCGCCAAAACGGCAGGACTATACAGCGCTTTATGCAGCGGTTAACAGGCTGCCGGAGAAACTGCGGCTGACCGTCGTGCTGTTTTATTTCCGCGACATGGATACCGTGTCGGCCGCAGCGGTACTGAACATACCGCCGGGAACGGTAAAATCGAGGCTGAATAAAGCGAGACAGCGGCTGAAGGAGGAGCTGAAAGATGAAGCAGATTTATTCTTTTGAACAGGAAAACCCACCGGCTCTTTGTGAAACTCTGCTTCGTGCCCGTCTTGAACAGCGCAGGCTGCGCCGCCAGACTGCACTGCTGGCGGCAGGAGGAATCCTTTTTCAGTTCGTGATTCTGGCACTTGGCCTGTTTATGCGGGGCATGGCTCCGCTGCTGACACTATTTTGCGTAGGAACAGTGCTCGTTTCAACCGTCGGCAGCGGCGTCATTGCCATCCTGTACACGCAAAGGAGAGGGAAGATACAATGAGCTATTCAGCAGCAGGTTTAATTTTGTGCGGTTTGGTTCTCTTACTCGCAGCCGCTGTTTTTGTGTTGATCGGCGTATACGTTTACCGGGATGCATCGCGCCGCGGCATGAATGCTGTGCTGTGGACTGTGATCGCCGTCCTGGCGCCATCTCTGGTCGGCTTTATTGTGTATCTGCTGGTGCGGGGCAGCTATCCGGACTGCCGTTGCCCGCAGTGCGGCGCTTCCATTGAGCGGGAGTATGCCATCTGCCCGCATTGTTCCGCACGCCTGCGTCCGGCTTGCCCGCATTGTTCCGCACCGGTGGAGGCGGGGTGGCGTTTTTGTCCCCACTGTGCGCAGCCGCTGCCGGAAGTGCAGGCCCCTGCGGCCGGCCCGGTCAAAGCCGAGGACCGGCTGCTCAGCAGGATTCTTCTGGTGGTTATTCTGATCCCGGTGATGTTGCTGATTCTTTTGTTTTTTGCGTTTTCCACCTATTCCGCTGTGCCGGCCGATTCGACGAGCGTTATGACACTTCCGGTGGAGGAATACCTGCAGGAAACAAAAAATCCGGAAGCGGCACAGTGGCTGGACACCTGCGGCAGTGACTGGGATTCCGCCTATGCGCTGTGTTATGAACGTGAAGAAGGAGACCGGGTGACGGTACAGTATCTGCTGTATATGCCCCGTCTGACGGAACATCCGCAGGTGACTTCGGTCGGCGTGCGTTCCGGATGGTTTGGCTTCAGCCGTACGCTGGGCCTGACGATGGTTGACAGCGCCGGAAATTCCGGCGCTACGCTGCTTCTGGTCACCTGTACGGGAAAAACCGCACCAAAGCTGGAAATTGAATTTAACGGCGAAAAAATGGCGTGTGAGGTCACGCGGACTGATACCCCGCTGGAGGGGACCGAAGCGTTCCGCGAGCAGCACGGTGAGCTCATATATCAGCAGCAGATAGGGTAAATGCTGCCGAAACAGCAAAAGCGGCCCGAACCTAAGGTTTGGGCCGCTTTTGCTTTACGGGACGAATATATTCCCTGCGGAACGACTAAGATAAAACAGAAGTGCGGGCAGTGGCTCAGGCGTCGTAGCCCTTCGGATTCTGGGACTGCCAGCGCCAGGAATCACGGCACATGGCGGCGAGGTCGTGCTCCGCCTTCCAGCCGAGCACCCGCTGTGCCTTGTTCGGATCGGAATAGCAGGTGGCAATGTCACCTGCGCGGCGGGGAGCGATGACGTAGGGTACGTCGACGCCGTTGGCCTGCTTGAAAGCCTTGACGATATCGAGCACGCTGTAACCGACGCCGGTGCCGAGATTAAAGGCTTCCGCGCCGGTATGGCCGAGCGCGTATTCGACCGCCTTGACATGGCCCACCGCCAGATCCACTACATGGATATAATCGCGCACGCCGGTACCATCATGGGTGTCGTAGTCGTCGCCGTATACCGATAAGCGCGGCAGTTTACCGATGGCTACCTGGGAAATATACGGCATCAGGTTGTTCGGGATGCCGTTGGGATCCTCACCGATCCGCCCGCTCTCGTGTGCGCCAATGGGGTTGAAGTACCGCAGCAGCACCGCTGACCATTCTTCGTCGGAGGCGCAGGTGTCCTTGAGAATTTCTTCAATGATATACTTGGTACGGCCATAGGGGTTGGTGACTGCCCCGGTGGGCATGTCCTCCCGCAGCGGGGAGGGGTTATTCATGCCGTAAACGGTGGCGGAGGAGCTGAAAATCATGCGTTTGCAGCCCGCTTCGGCCATCACCTGACAGAGGGTCACCGTGCCGCCGACGTTGTTGTCGTAATAAGCGAGCGGTTTTTGGACCGATTCACCGACCGCCTTCAAACCGGCGAAATGAATCACGGCGTCGATTTGGTTTTCGCGGAAGATGCGGCGCAGACCGTCGGCATCCCGGATATCGCATTCGTAGAACGGAAAGATTTTTCCGGCGAGGGACTGAACGCGGTGCAGGGCTTCGGGTTTAGCGTTGTAATAGTTGTCGAGAACAACGATGTCGTAACCTGCCGCCAGCATCTCCAGGCAGGTATGGCTGCCGATATATCCGCAGCCGCCAGTAATTAGTATTGCCATTTTGGTTCCTCCCGTCTATAATAGAAACGTTGCTATTTTATTATACCCGTATTGCAGTCGTTTGCAAGAGGCAGGAGATAAGGCGGGTAAATTCAGCATTCCTCCGGAGCACTCCGGAGCGGAAAGGACGATTTCTGTGGAAAAAACCAGACCGACTTTGGTGATTATGGCTGCGGGGATGGGCAGCCGGTTCGGCGGACTTAAACAGATCACTCCGGTTGGCCCGTCGGGGGAAAAGATTATCGATTATTCGATTTACGACGCGGTATCGGCTGGCTTCGGCAAAGTGGTGTTTGTGATCAAACATGCCATTGAAGAGGCTTTCCGCCAGAACATCGGTGACCGGATCGCCCAGCATGTGCCGGTGGAATATGTGTATCAGGAGCTGGATAAGCTGCCGGATGGCTATACAGTGCCGGAAGGACGGGTAAAGCCGTGGGGAACCGGACACGCGGTGCTGTGCTGCCGCGATGTGGTAAAGGGTCCGTTTGCGGTCATCAATGCGGACGATTATTACGGACGCGACGGCTACCGGCTGCTGTACGATTTTCTGACCCGGCCGCAGACGGGAAAGATGCATATCGCAATGGCAGGTTATCAGCTGGAAAATACGCTGACCGAAAACGGCTATGTTTCCCGCGGTGTGTGTACGGTCAATCCGGAGGGCTATCTGACCGGGTTGGTAGAGCGCACGCATATTGAACTGCGGGACGGCCGTCCGATGTTCACCGAGGATGACGGCGCAACCTGGGAAGCGCTTCCCGAGCACTGTACCGTTTCGATGAACTGCTGGGCTTTTCCGGCCGGTGCCCTGGAGCGCTTTGAGGATAAGTTCCGGCAGTTTCTGGATACGCCGGGCCGGGATTTGACTAAGGCGGAGTTTTATCTTCCGTATGTGGTGGACTGTCTGGTGGAAAGCGGAGAGGCGGATGTGCAGGTGCTGCGCACCGCAGACCGATGGTACGGCATGACCTATCCCGAGGACCGGCAGAAGGTGATTGACGCGGTTCATGGTATGGTCTCAGACGGCGTGTACCCGCCGTCTTTATGGGAGGCCAGCCGGAACCGCCAGCTGCAGGAGCTGTGTGCGCATTTTGCCACCGAAGGCCGCGTGGCGTCTATTCACGCTTACGGCAACGGACATATCAACGATACCTATCTCGTGCGCTGTGAGCGGAACAACGCACCGGACGGCCGCTACATTCTGCAGCGGATCAACAGCCGTGTTTTTACCAATATTGCCGCGCTGATGGCCAACGTCGAACGCATAACCGCCTACCTGCGGGAAAAAATTGCCGAACAGGGAGGGGATCCCGCACGGGAATGCCTGACACTGATCCCGACAAAGGACGGCAGAAGCTACTGCCTCGACGGGCAGGGCAGCGGCTGGCGTATGCTGCTGTTTGTGGAAAAGACGGTAAGCCTGGAAACAGCCGATACACCGGAATCCTTTGCACATTCCGGCGTGGCGTTCGGCCGGTTCCAGCGTCTGCTGGCGGATTTTCCGCCGCAGACACTGTACGAAATCATTCCGCGCTTTCATAATACCGCCTCGCGGTATGCGGACTTTGAACGCGCAGTACAACAGGATATTGCCGGTCGTGCACAAGAAGTGCAGGAGGAGATTTCTTTCGTGCGTGCCCGCAAAGCGGATACGTCGGTACTGGTGGATATGCTGGAAAGAGGGGAGCTGCCGCTGCGGGTCACCCATAACGACACCAAGCTGAACAATGTGCTGCTGGATGAACGCACCGGTGAGCCAGTATGCGTAATCGATCTGGATACGGTTATGCCGGGGCTGTCGCTGTATGATTTCGGGGACAGCATCCGCTTTGGCGCAAGCACGGCGGCAGAGGATGAGACGGATCTGCATAAAGTGTCGTGCAGTCTCGAACTGTTCGAGGCTTATGTGCGGGGCTATCTGAGCGAATGCGGCGACAGTCTGACGGCAAAGGAGATCGAAATGCTGCCTTTTGCTGCCAAGCTGATTACCTTGGAATGCGGCATGCGGTTTTTGACCGATTATCTGCAGGGCGATGTTTATTTCAAAACCAGCCGTCCAGGCCAGAATCTGGATCGCTGCCGTACGCAGTTCCGGCTTGTGGCGGATATGGAGAGCAAACAGGCCCGCATGGCGGAGATCGTCGCCGTGTATGCGCCTGCAAAATGCTCCGAATAAAGGGAACGTCATGGAATACAGGGTAAACGATCAGATGCTGGACGCTTCAGCTTTTATTGCCTTTGTCAACCGTATATGGCCCGGAAAATATCCGGAAGAGAAAACACAGGCCGCTTTGTCCAAAACCATGAACATAACCGCCTATGACGGCGAAAAGCTTGTGGGTTGCCTGCGGATACTATCTGACGGCTGTTATTTTGGAACCATTACTGAACTGCTGGTACTTCCGGAATATCAGCGGCAGGGGATCGGCAGCCGTCTTCTGCAAATGGCTAGGGACAATACACCGACAATGCTGTATTTCGGCGCACAGCCTGGAGCAGAGGCGTTTTATGAAAAGAACGGGTGCGTCAAGGGTCTGCAGTCGTATATGATCGGTAAAAAGTGACAGGCCGTTTTGAGAACCGCAGCGAATAGAGACAAACAGGCAGGACGTGGATTTTTCCATGCCCTGCCTTGTTTTTTGCCGCCTGTAACAAATGTGGCGGCAAGCTGGTATAAATCCCCGGTATTGCCCATAAACATGGAACAGCGGGAAGGCGCCGTGAGCGTCGGACAATGGTGATGGAGCCAAAACCTCCCGGTATGGGCGAAAGGGTGGATCAATGGATGATGGAGGAAAAAAAGGGGCTGCAGATGCCCCATCAGCTGATTCTGGAGGATCGCCATGCACTGACCGTGTCCGGCGTATCGGATGTGGACAGTTTTGACGAAATGACGGTGGTAGTGTATACCGACATGGGTGAGCTGACCGTAAAAGGGGAAGGCCTGCATATCAACCGCCTCAATGTGGAAACCGGCGAGCTGACGCTCGAAGGCAGTATTGAATCGCTGACCTATGCCGAAGTGCATTCGCGTTCCGGCGGCTTTTTCGGACGGCTGTTTAAGTAAAGGCGGCGGAAAATGGGATGGACGAATGAAACGCAGCTGTATAATCTGTTTTTGTCCTGTGGCTTCGGGTTTTGCCTGGGCGTTTATTACGATGTGTTTCGGGTGATTCGGCTGGTTATGCGCCCGGGAAAGCGCAGCATATTTTTTCAGGATCTGCTGTTTTTTTCCACGACAGCGGTGTTTACCTTTATCTTTGCGCTGATTGTTACCGGAGGCGCCCTGCGCTGGTATATCTTTGTCGGAGAACTGATCGGTTTTTTTGCCTATTATTTTACGATCGGCCGGGTGGTTGTTGCTTGTGCCGAACGGGTGTGTGCTTTGATTCTTCGACTGTGGCACGGCCTGTGGTGGGTGATTTTCTGGCCATTCCGGACGATTGGCCGCCTTCTGCGGCGTCCGGCAGCGTTTTTGGCGGGGAAATTCCGAAAAATGGGCGAAAAAGGCATACTTTTTTTCAAAAAGGGCTTGAAACGCGTTGGCTCCGTATTGTATAATCATAAAGTAAGTAAGCTGAAGCAGGCGGGATCGGCCGCCGTGGGACATACAGAAGGGAATTCAGAGCTGAGATGAAGGCCGTGAAAAAGAAAAAGAAAAGTATTTTTCTGCGGATCGCGCTTCTGGCTTTCTCCTTATATATGATTATCACCCTCGTGCAGCTGCAGATGGATATCGGCAACAAGCAAAAGCAGCTTGACGCCGTACAGGAGAACATCCTTTTGCAGCAGCAGCTCAATGGTGATTTGAAAAGCAAGCTCGAAAATCCGGATGAATACATTGAGCAGGAAGCACGGGATCAGAACATGGTCAAACCCGGTGAGATCGTTATGCAGGAAGTACCCGGCAAATAAAGCCGGTTGTATTGAAAGAAATTAGGGGGAAAACAGGCGAATATGCAGTTGGAAGTTGGTTCGGTTGTAGAGGGTAAGGTCACAGGTATCACAAAGTTCGGAGCGTTTGTAGAACTGCCGGACGGCAAGACCGGGATGGTGCATATCTCGGAGGTGGCGCCGACCTACGTCAAGGAAATTCGGGATTTTGTCACCGAAAACCAGACGGTTAAGGTGAAGATTCTGAGCATCGGCGATGACGGCAAGGTGAGCCTGTCGATGAAGAAGGCGCTGCCGCCAGCACCGCGCGGTCCTCGTCCGCGTGCCGTTTCACCCGGCCGTCCCGGCGGGTTTGAGTGGCAGTCTTCGCGCAATACCTCCGGCAGCTTCGAGGATATGATGTCCAAGTTCAAGCAGGCCAGCGACGAAAAGATGTCCGACCTGAAACGTTCGGTGGACGGCAAGCACGGCGGCGGCGGATTTTCCCGCCGCGGCGGTTCCCGGTAAGATGATGTAGAGGCGAAAGGGCGGCAGGAAATGCTGCCCTTTTGTTACGCGCGAAAGGAGTTTTGCCCGTGCGCATTATACATGCTAAGATTATGCCGATGGACGCCCCGGTCATTGAGGATGGCTATGTGGATATCGCCGGCGGCCGCATTGCAGCGCTCGGCCCGATGACGTCGGCGGGGCAGACGGATGAAAAAGATATACTGGATGCCGCTGGCGCGCTGCTGCTGCCCGGCTTTGTTGATGCCCATACCCATATGGGTATGTGGGAGGACGGCCTCGGGTTTGAAGGGGACGACGGCAACGAGGACACCGATCCGTCCACGCCGCACCTGCGTGCGATCGATGCGATCAATCCGCTCGACCGCTGCTTTGCCGAAGCGGCACAGGCCGGTGTAACTACGGTGATCACCGGACCGGGCAGTGCAAATCCAATCGGCGGACAACTATGCGCCGTGAAAACTGCCGGTCGGCGGATCGAGGAGATGCTTCTTCGTGCGCCGGTGGCGATGAAGATGGCGCTGGGGGAGAATCCGAAGACGGTATATCACGGCAAAGGGCAGACACCCGTCACCCGAATGGCGACCGCCGCCATCATTCGGGAACAGCTCGCCTGTGCGGTGCGGTATGCACGGGATAAACAGCGGGCGCAGGAGGATGAGGATGCCGACGAACCGGAATACGATATCAAATGTGAGGCGCTGCTGCCGGTTCTGCGGGGAGAGCTGCCGGTGCATTTTCATGCGCACCGGCTGGACGATATCTTTACCGCGCAGCGCATTGCGAGGGAATTTTCGCTCAACTATGTGATCGTCCACGGTACGCAGGGGCATGTGGCGGCAGACCTGCTTGCGCAGGACGGCGTGCGGGTGCTCAGCGGTCCGCTGCTTTGTGACCGCTCAAAACCTGAACTGCGGGATCTGACGCCGGCCTCACCTGCGAAGCTGTACGCTGCTGGCGTGGAAACGGCGATCATCACCGACCATCCGGTGATTCCGGAACAATACCTGCCGCTTTGTGCAGGGCTTGCGGTGAGGGAAGGCCTGCCGTATGAAGCGGCACTGCGGGCGGTCACCCTTGTGCCGGCGCGTATCTGCGGTATCGACGACCGGGTAGGTTCCATTACGCCGGGCAAGGATGCCGACCTGGTGCTGTTCCGGGAAGATCCGCTGACAGTAGCGGCAAAACCGACCGCGGTGATGATCGGCGGAAAATGGATTCTGCAGGAAGAATAAGGATGGATGAAAATGAGAGAGATTTCGGCAAAAGCGATTGAGGATAAAGTGCGGGAACTCTGCATACAGGCCAACCGGCATCTGCCGGCGGATATCTGCCGGCGTGTGGAAGAAGCACATCGGCAGGAAACGCAGCCGCTGGCGCAGAACATTATGCAGGATCTGCTGGACAATATCGATGCGGCCGAGGCCATGAAGCTGCCGGTCTGTCAGGATACCGGCATGGCGGTGGTCTTTGTCCGTCTGGGACAGGAGGTGCACATCACCGGCGGCCTGCTGGAAGAAGCGGTCAACCGCGGGGTATCCCGCGGTTATCTCGACGGCAGGCTGCGCTGTTCGGTGGTGGGGGATCCCCTTCGCCGGGTGAACACCGGGGATAATACGCCGGCAGTGCTGCATTTGACGCTGACAGCAGGGGATCGGCTGGAGATTATGGTTGCTCCCAAAGGGTTCGGCAGCGAAAACATGAGCCGGATCTATATGCTCACCCCGGCCGCCGATCGGGAGAAGGTTATCGCGTGTATCTGCGATGCCGCACAGAAGGCGGGCAGTAATCCCTGTCCGCCGATGGTGCTTGGCGTCGGCATCGGAGGCGATTTTGAGATGTGCGCCCTTCTGGCCAAACGGGCATTGTGCCGTCCGCTGGATCAGCCGCATCCGGATGCCTATTATGCGCAGATGGAGCGTGACGCATTAACGGCTGTTAACGCACTTGGCGTCGGCCCGCAGGGATTCGGTGGTGTCACCACGGCGCTCGGCGTATCGATCGAGACCTATCCGACGCATATTGCCGGCCTGCCGGTAGCGGTCAACGTGGGATGCCATGTCACGCGCCATGCTTCTGCTGTGCTGTAATCCATCGCATCATTCACAAAATATTTTCATTTGGTTCTTTATTCTTTCGTGAGATTTTGCTATACTATAGGTGGTGGTAAACATCACCAATGGTCCAAAATCAAGGCGAAAGGCGGGAGTCTTTATGAAAATCACTATGACCGGCCGAAAGGTAACGCTGCGTCCGACGTTTGTCGAGCGGACGGAAACCAAACTCAGCAAGCTGGATAAATTCTTTGATACCGATGCGGCGGCGGACGTTACCGTGACAGCGGAGCGCGATCTGCACCGCGTAGAGGTCACCATCCGCTGCAGCGGTATGGTGTTCCGTGCGGAAGAAGCGGCTGAAGATATGAATGAAGCGGTCGACCGGCTCGTGGATATTCTGCTGCGGCAGATTCGTAAAAATAAGACGCGGCTGGAGAAGCGGCTGCGCAGTGGGGCATTTGTCGACAGTATCGAGCCGGAGGCGGAGGAAAGCGAAACCTATCGTATTGTGCGTTCCAAATCTTTCCCGGTCAAGCCTCTGGATGTGGAGGAGGCCATTTTGCAGATGAATCTGACCGGGCATCAGTTTTATATGTTCCGCAATATGGATTCGGGAGAAATCAATGTGGTGTATCGCCGGAAGAACGGCGATTACGGCCTGCTCGAACCGAATCCGGAAGAATAACCAAAAGGAATCAGGCGGCCGCGGCCGGCATTTACCGGCCGCGGCTGTTTTGCGCAGAGAGGCCGTTGCGTTCACGCGCGGACACCGACGGTTCTGCGTGGGAAAGGAAAGAATAGAGGATGGAAAAACTGCAGTTTTGTGCCCCCTGCCTGTTCGGCATCGAGGGAATACTCGGCGATGAGCTGCGCCGGATGGGAGCGCAGGAGGTTCGGCCGGAGAACGGCCGTGTGCTGTTTTCGGGAGATATGGCCATGCTGGCGCGCGCAAACATACAATCCCGTTATGCGGAACGAATTCAGATCTGGATGGGCTCGTTTCCGGCAAGAACCTTTGACGAGCTGTTCGAGGGGGTAAGGGCGCTGCCCTGGGAACGTTTTATCGGCGGCCGGAATGCTTTTCCGGTCAAGGGCTGGTCACTGAATTCCGCGCTGCACAGCGTCCCGGACTGCCAGTCCATCGTGAAAAAAGCGGTAGTGGAACGTCTGAAAGGCGTGTATGGTATCCAGTGGTTTGAGGAAACCGGCTGTAAGGTGCAGATTCAGTTTACTCTGCTGCGGGACGAAGCAACACTGCTGCTGGATACCAGCGGTCCCGGTCTGCATAAGCGGGGTTATCGTCCGCAGGCGGGCGGGGCGCCGATTAAGGAAACGCTCGCCGCGGCGATTGCGGATCTGACCAAAGCGCGCTTTGCCGAGCAGGTGATCGATCCCTGCTGCGGTTCCGGCACGCTGTTGATTGAAGCGGCGCTTGCCGCAAAGCGGATCGCACCCGGTATCCGCCGCCGTTTTGCGGCGATGGAATGGGATGCCGTACCGAAAGCTGCCTGGACAGAGGAACGCCGCCGCGCTAAAGAACTGGAACGGCCGGACTGCCGCTTTCGCGGGCTGGGCGGGGATATTGATCCGGCGTGCGTGCAGCTGACCGAGCTCAATGCCCGTGCAGCCGGCGTTGGGGACCGCATTTCCGCGCAGGTGGCGGACCTGAAGGTTTTTCGTCCTCAGGGGGATTCCGGACTGGTACTGTGCAATCCGCCGTACGGCGAACGGCTGCTTGATGTTAAAGCGGCAGAGCAGATCATCCGGGAAATGGGCCGGGTGTTTGCACGGAAACCGGGCTTCAGCTATGCGATCATCAGCCCGCATGAGGAGTTTGAAACCCTGTTCGGCCGTCCCGCGGATAAGCGCCGCAAGCTGTATAACGGTATGCTGAAATGCCAGCTGTATATGTATTTCAAGTGATGAGCAGGGGAAACGGATAGGACAGGAGGGACCTGTCTGTGAAGAGGGGATATGCGGATGAAGCAGGTGTTTATTCTGAATCCCGCCGCCGGAAAGGGCGCGCCCGCACTTCGTCTGCGCGAGCAGATTGATGCAGTCTTTGCCGGTCAGGATGTGGACATTTGCGTCACCGATGCGCCCGGAGAGGCTATAGCACTCGTTCGCAGCCGGGCCATGCAGGGAAATCCTGTGCGGTTTTACGCCTGCGGCGGGGATGGCACACTCAATGAGGTCGCAGCCGGTGCCCAGGGGTGTGAGAACGCCGAGGTAGCCTGTGTGCCGTGCGGTTCGGCCAATGATTTTGTCCGGATTTTTCGCGGTGCCGATAATTTTCTCAACCTCTCCGCGCAGGCGGCCGGACGCGCTGTACCGATCGACGGCATAGACTGCGGAGGAAAACCGGCAGTTGGTCTGTGTGCGCTGGGGATGGATGCGGCTGTCGCCTATAAGATGACCCGCTATAAACATCTGCCGCTGGTCAGCGGTCCGATGGCTTATAACCTGGCGATTGTGGATTGTTTTCTGCACCGGATCGGCTGCGATCTGGAGGTGACGATGGAGCTGGAGGACGGCAGTGAGCAGGTGGAAACCGGCCGTTTCTTTTTCGCGCTGGCTGCGAATGGCCAGTATTATGGCGGCGGATACCGCGGCGCACCGATGGCGTCTCCCGCAGACGGTCTTCTGGATTTCCTCCTGATTCGGGCGATGCCCCGTGTCAAAATCCCTGGTTTTCTGAAAAAATATAAGGCCGGTGAGCATTTGACGCTGCCGGTCTGCGTGCATGCGCGCGGCCGCCGCATGCGGGTACGGGCGGCTCAGCCGGCTGTCGCTACGGCGGATGGTGAATGTTTTCTCACCCGTGAGGCTGTTTTTTCGGTGATGCCCGGCGCTGTGCGGTTTGTTGTGCCGAAAGGCGCCGCACTCCCGGAATACGCCGGCGCCGGACAGCCGGCCGCCTGTTTGTAAAGAAATTGTGAAATTTCCATTTTCCTCTTGATTTTTCCGGCAGTGAAGCTAAAATAGTAAATAAAGTTAGCACTCAAAAGAAATGAGTGCCAAATTTGACAAACCTGTTTAAGGAGGAAGTTTCTTATGACGATCAAACCCTTGGCAGACCGTGTGGTTCTGAAAATGGTGGAAGCGGAAGAGACCACCAAGAGCGGTATTATCCTGGCCGGTTCGGCAAAGGAGAAGCCGCAGGTGGCAGAGGTTATCGCAGTGGGTCCCGGCGGCAACGTGGAAGGCAAGGATGTCACCATGTACGTCAAGACCGGCGATAAGGTAATCACCAGCAAATATTCCGGCACCGAGGTTAAGGTTGACGGCGAGGAATACACCATCGTCCGTCAGAGCGATATCCTCGCGGTTGTGGAATAAGGCCGAGTCGAACGAAAAGGTAGGAGGAAGATATCATGGCAAAGCAGATTCTTTTTGGCGAAGAAGCGCGCAAGGCGCTGCAGTCCGGTGTTGACCAGCTGGCCAACACCGTCAAGATCACCCTTGGGCCGCGCGGCCGCAACGTGGTGCTGGATAAGAAATTCGGTGCTCCGCTGATCACCAACGATGGTGTGACCATTGCGAAGGAAATCGAGCTGGATGACCCGTTTGAAAATATGGGCGCGCAGCTGGTTAAGGAAGTTTCCACCAAAACCAACGATGTGGCCGGCGACGGCACGACTACGGCGACCCTGCTTGCGCAGGCGCTCATCCGTGAAGGGATGAAGAACGTGGCGGCCGGTGCGAATCCGATGGGCGTCAAGAAGGGAATCCAGGACGCGGTGGATGCGGTTGTCAGGAAGGTGGAGGAGAACTCCAAGAAGGTCAATGGCTCCGATGACATTGCGAGCGCGGCGACCGTTTCTTCCGGCGACGCGGAAATCGGTAAGCTCATTGCCGAGGCGATGGATAAGGTTTCTGCCGATGGCGTAATCACGGTTGAGGAATCCAAGACCGCCGAGACGTACTCCGAAGTGGTCGAGGGTATGCAGTTCGACCGCGGCTATATCACGCCGTACATGGTGACTGATACCGATAAGATGGAAGCGGTCATCGATGACGCCTATATCCTGATTACCGATAAGAAGATTTCCAACATCCAGGATATCCTGCCGCTGCTCGAGCAGATTCTGCAGGCCGGCAAGAAGCTGGTAATCATCGCGGAGGATGTTGAGGGCGAAGCGCTCTCCACCCTGATCGTCAATAAGCTGCGCGGCACCTTCACCTGCGTTGCAGTTAAAGCGCCGGGCTTCGGCGACCGCCGCAAGGAAATGCTGCGCGACATCGCCATCCTCACCGGCGGCGAAGTGATTTCCGATGAGCTCGGCCTGGAGCTGAAGGAAACCACGATGCAGCAGCTTGGCCGTGCGCGTCAGGTTAAGGTGCAGAAGGAAAACACCATCATTGTTGATGGTGCAGGCGATCCGGCTGAGATCAAGAGCCGTGTCGGCCAGATCCGCAGCCAGATTGAAACCACCACCTCTGATTTTGATCGTGAAAAGCTGCAGGAGCGCCTGGCGAAGCTCGCCGGCGGCGTGGCGGTCATCAAGGTCGGCGCGGCTACTGAAGTGGAAATGAAGGAAAAGAAGCTGCGCATTGAAGACGCACTGTCTGCGACGAAAGCGGCTGTGGAAGAAGGTCTGGTGGCTGGCGGCGGCGTGGCGCTGATCAATGCGGCCTGCGCGCTGGATAGCCTGATTGATTCTGCGGACGGCGATGTCAAAACCGGTGCGAAGATCGTTCTCAAGGCGATTGAGGAGCCGGTGCGTCAGATCGCGCTCAACGCCGGTCTCGAGGGCAGCGTCATCATCGATAAGATCCGTAATTCCGGCAAGGTCAACTACGGCTTCGACTTCGCGAAGGAAGAGTATGTCGATATGTTTGCTGCCGGTATCGTCGACCCGACCAAGGTCACCCGTTCTGCGCTGCAGAATGCGGCTTCGGTGGCGGCTATGGTGCTCACCACCGAGTCCCTTGTCACCGATAAGAAGGAACCGGCTGCGGCAGCCCCTGCGGCTCCGGCCGGTGGCATGGACGGCATGTATTGATCCCATAACCCGGGAAATGACCTACCCCGCGCTTGTAGCGCGGGGTAGGTTTTTATCTTTAAAAGACAAAGCGGATTTAAGTTGACGTTGAAATAAGGCACAGCTGTCAAGATAGGGGATAACGATAGATCAACACACTTCTCGGACTGGACGGACATTCATCTGGCAGAGAAACAGTCGTAAAACAAATTATAGAAACACAGAAAACACCCCGTATGCCATATGGCATACGGGGTGTTGACAGCAGTGAACTTATTTCTCCTCGTTCCAGCTGTACAGCTTGCGCAGTTCCTTGCCGACCGATTCGAGCTGATGCTCGGCAGCCATGCGGCGGCAGGCGTTGAAATGCGGACGATTGACCTTGTTTTCGTTGATCCACTTGGAAGCGAAGGTGCCGTCCTGGATCTCGTGCAGGATCTTCTTCATTTCCTTCTTGGTTTCGTCGGTGATCAGACGCTTGCCGGTCTCGTAATCGCCGAATTCGGCGGTGTCGGAGATGGAATACCGCATCATCGAGAAGCCGCCCTTGTAGATCAGATCGACAATCAGCTTCATCTCGTGGATGCACTCGAAATAGGCGTTGCGGGGATCGTATCCAGCCTCCACCAGCGTCTCAAAACCGGCCTGCATCAGCGCGGTGACGCCGCCGCACAGGACCGCCTGTTCGCCGAACAGATCGGTTTCGGTCTCGGTCTTGAAGGTGGTTTCCAGCACGCCGGCGCGGGCGCCGCCGATTCCGGCCGCATAGGCAAGAGCAACATCCAGTGCGCGGCCGGTCGCGTCTTGGTGAATCGCCACGAGGCAGGGAACACCCTTACCCTCAACATACTCGCTGCGCACCGTGTGGCCCGGACCCTTCGGCGCGATCATGAACACGTCGACATCTGCCGGCGGTACGATCTGACCGAAATGGATCGAGAAGCCGTGTGCAAAGGCCAGAGCCTTGCCAGCAGTGAGATTCGGCTCAATGTCCTTCTTGTACATGTCGGCCTGCTTCTCGTCGTTGATCAGGATCATGATGACGTCTGCAGCCTTCGCCGCATCCGCAGCGGTCATGACCTTCAGGCCGGCCGCTTCAGCCTTCGCCCAGCTCTTGGAGCCGTTGTAGAGGCCGACGATCACATTGACGCCGCTTTCATGCAGGTTGAGCGCATGGGCGTGACCCTGGGAGCCGTAGCCGATAATCGCAACGGTTTTGTCCTTGAGTACGCTGAGATTGCAGTCGTTCTGGTAGTAGATTTTTGCCATGATACATTCCTCCTGTGCCGGTGTTGGCGGCAAAAATTGAATTGCGGGATGGTTGTCCCGCTTCTAAAAAACGCCGGGGCGTTTTTTGGTCGGTATTTATCCCTGCCGTTTGACGGTGCGGGTGGGGTCTGGCCCCTTTTCGATGGCAATCACGCCGGTACGCACGATTTCGCGGATGCCGTAGGGGCGCAGCAGCGTCTCCAGCGTTTCGGTGCGCTCGGCCGTGTCAGAGAACTCGATGGTCAGCGTGGTGCGGGTGGCATCGACAATCCGGGCCCCCATCAGCTCGGTGATGCGCATGATTTCCGCGCGGTACCCGGCGTTGACCGATACCTTGATCAGCGAAAGGATGCGCGGGATAAAATCCCCTTCCCGAAGAGTTTTGACCTTGATGACCGGGATAACCTTGTTAAGCTGCTTTTCCAGCTGCTCAACCGTATATTCATCGCCGTTGACTACAATGGTCATGCGTGAGATGGTGGGATCCTCGGTCACGCCGACCGCGAGGGAATCGATATTGAAGCCCCGCCGGGAAAACAGGCCGGATACCTTGGAAAGGACGCCGGCATGGTTTTCCACCAGCACAGACATGGTGTATTTCATCAGAACAAAGCCTGCCTTTCCGTTGGATTACAGGGAAGGATAATCCGGCCGTACATGGCACACCAGCAGATACGGCTGATCGTCCGCGAGCATTTCCTCCACGGCTTCCTGCGCTTCTGTATTAGAGGAAACCATCCGCGCACGGATGCCGTAGGCGGCGGCGATCTTGACAAAATCCGGACTTCCGTCCAGATAGACTGCACTGTGGACGCCGTGATAGAGGTTGTCCTGCAGCTCGCGCACCATGCCCAGCCGGGTGTTCTGCATGATAATGATTTTCACGCCGAGGCGCTCCTGACAAATGGTGCCGAGCTCCATCATGCTCATCTGGAATGAACCGTCGCCGCACACAGCGCAGACCTGTTTGGATGGATCCGCGCTTTTGGCACCCACGGCGCAGGGAATGGAGTAACCCATCGTTCCCATACCGCCGGAGGTGAGAAAGCGGCCGTCGCGCATTTCAAAGAAGTTCGCCGACCAGATCTGATTCTGTCCGACATCGGCGCACAGCACCGCATCCGCAGCCATCCGGCGGGACAGCATCCGCATCAGCCCTTTGGGTTCGACATAGCCGCTTTCTTCCGGCAGCGGCTTTGCCGCATACCGCGCCTTACGGTCGGTAACGGCAGATACCCACTCTTTGGGCGCCTGCGGTCCGTCGTAATGCGCGGTCAGATCGGCGAGTATCAGCCGCAGATCCCCCACGATCGGGATATGCGCCGGCATATTCTTGCCGATTTCGGCCGGGTCGATATCGATATGGATGATTTTGGCCCGCATGGCCACCTGACCGGGGGAGGCCACCGCCCGATCGCCGACGCGGGCACCCGCCATGATCACAAGATCCGCATCGCGCATCGCTTTATTGGCCGGCGCACAGCCATGGGAGCCAAGCATGCCGAGATTCAGCGGGTGCGCTGTGGGCAGTGCACCGATTCCCATCATGGTCGATATGGTGGGAATGCCGGTCTTTTCCACAAATGCCCGCAGTTCCTTCTGCGCATGCGCAGAAAACACGCCGCCGCCCGCGCAGAGCACCGGTCGCTTGGCGCTTTGAATCGCCTCTGCTGCTTTGCGCAGCTGAAGGGCATGCCCCTGACTGCGCGGCTTGTAGCCGATGATGTCGGCCGGTTCGCTGTAATCGAAATCCGGGATGTTTTTTTGCTGCATATCGATCGGCACGTCGATGAGCACCGGCCCCGGCCGACCAGTTCCGGCGATATAAAAGGCTTCCTTGAAAATCTGCGGAATATCCGCAGCGTTTTTAACTATGTAGCTGTGTTTGGTAAACGGCTCCGCTGCGCCGGTGATGTCCGCCTCCTGGAAAACGTCACGTCCGAGCAGATCGCTGCGCACCTGCCCTGTGATCACCACCAGGGGAATGGAATCCATATGTGCCGAGGCGATGCCGGTGATCAGGTTGGTAGCGCCGGGACCGGAGGTGGCAATACATACGCCGACTCTGCCGGAAACACGGGCATACCCACTGGCAGCATGAGCAGCATTTTGTTCGGTACGCACGAGTATATGGTGTATTCCGCTGCCGACAAGGCAGTCGTAAAACGGGCATATGGCAGCACCGGGGTAACCAAACGCGGTGGTTACACCTTCAAGCTGCAAACATTTTACCATGGCGGCTGCGCCGGTCATCATCGGTTATCATATCCTTTATTCTGGAGTAACTGTACCTCATTATAGGCCGGTTGTATTTAAAAGTCAACACATTTTTGAATGCTAACGCGCTAAAGCGGACGCGGCAAAATCCAGCATGATGCCTATCCGCCTGCGTAAGACGGAAACAGCCCGCAGTTTATCGCAGATTATTCATTCTCTGAAAGGTAATTTGTGGGGAGAAAAAAGCATTGGGTAAATAAAAACGGTCGACGACTCATCACGAATCGCCGACCGCAGGTCTGGAGCTGGTGGACGGACTTGAACCCCCGACCTGCTGATTACAAATCAGCTGCTCTACCAACTGAGCTACACCAGCATTTTTACCGGAATAACTATACCATCCGCATGCCAAAAAGTCAAGATATTAAATTTCATTAGAAGAAAGATCCGTGCAGCCAGAAAAAGACATTGACAGAAAAATAACAAAGCAGTATACTGAAAGAGAATGTTCAGGCAATATCTGAATTAAGGAAGCCTATGCCGAAACCGGAAAATCAGGGAGGATTGACAGCAATGGATATTATGGTTTGTGTCGGCAGTTCCTGCCATCTGAGCGATTCCCGCGGCCTGATCAATCGGCTCAAGGAGCTGATTCATGAAAACAATGTGGAAGGGGAAGTGGAGCTCAAGGGTTCCTTCTGCATGGGTCACTGCGCGGAAAAGGGTGTATGCGTAAAATTTAACGAGCGTATTTTCGGTCTGACGGTGGAAGATGTCGACAATTTTTTCCGGGATGAGGTTCTGACCAGAATACATTGACAGCGTACCGGAAAGGAGTTGGGCCGCATGGCTTACATAAGTGTCAAAAAGGCAAACTGTAAAAATTGCTATAAATGCCTCAAATACTGCGATGTTAAGTCTATCCGGTATATTGATGACCGTGTGGAGGTTATTGAGGATCAGTGTATTCTGTGCGGGCACTGCATCAATATCTGTCCGCAGCAGGCAAAAACGGTGGTCAATGATCCGACCGCCGTGCTGGAAATGCTCAGCGACCCCGCTGTACGGGTGGTGGCCAGTCTGGCCCCTTCATATATCGGCGTTTACGGCCAGGATGCCCGTGAAAAAGTAACAGCTGCGCTTTACCGGATGGGTTTTGCTGCTGTGGAAGAAACGGCTATCGGTGCACATGAGGTCAGTGCGGCCTATAAAAAGCTGATGGATGACGGGGAAATGCCGGTAATCCTCACCACCTGCTGCCCGACGGTCAATTCTCTGATCACAAAGTATTATCCGGATTTGATCCCGATGATGGCTCCGGTTGTGTCGCCTGTGCTGGCGCACGGCCGTATGATTAAGCAGCGCGACGGAAAGGACACCAGAGTGGTCTTTATCGGCCCGTGCCTGTCCAAGATCAAAGAAATTCACGACCATCCGGAATCAGCGGATGCGGTGCTGTCCTTCCGTCAGCTTGATCAGCTGATGGCAGCGCAGGAAACCGGCGAAGATGCCGCAATGCCGGGGATGGCTGAATCGCCGTTTTCCCGCATTTATCCGGTGCCGGAGGGGGTTGTGCGCGATGTCGGCAAACTGAGCCAGGGCATGGAGAAAGCGGCAGACGGCACCTATAACGGTTATCGGTTTATGAGTGTCTGCGGTGTACAGAATGTGCAGACCTTTTTGGAGGAGCTGCGCCGCGGGGGATGCGGGAAACTGTTTGTTGAGCTGAATGCCTGTGAAGGCGGCTGCGTGAACGGGCCGCTGATCAGTTCGGATAAACGCGCCGCCTACCGCGGCCGTATTGAGGTAGAGACTTATGCACAGGCTGCCGGTCCGGCGGTGCCGGCAGCGCCCACACCTGCGCTGGACTGGGAATTCGTTTCCGAGGAGCAGCGTTCGGATATCCCGGACGAGGCCACTATCCGCCATATTCTCACTGAAATCGGCAAACCGACGCCGGATAAAGAGCTCAACTGCGGTTCCTGCGGTTATCCGACCTGCCGCGATAAGGCGATCGCGGTGTATCAGGGAAAAGCAGAGCTGTACATGTGCCTGCCGTATATCAATGATCTGTCGCAGTCGCTGAGCAGCGTTACCCTCAGCATTACGCCCAACCTGATTCTGGCGGTGGATCGCGACATGCGTATCATCGAGATTAACCTCGCCGCGCTCAAGCGCTTCGGGGTATCGCGCCAGCAGGCGCTCAAGGCGGATTTATTTGAGTTTATGGATCCCTCCGATTTTCAGGAGGTGATGGTCACCCGGCGCAATATCGTAGAGAAAAAAGTGCGTCTTGCCCAACTGGACATGGTTGCGCTGCAGACGCTGATGTATGTGGAAAGTCAGGATATTGTTGTGGGAATCATCAAGGATATCACCGAGGAGGAAAAGCGTAAGGAAGCAGTGCGTCAGGCACGGCTGCAGTCGGCGGAGATGGCGCAGAAGGTTATTGAAAAGCAGATGACCGTCGCGCAGGAGATCGCCAGTCTGCTCGGTGAGACGACCGCGGAAACCAAGGTGACACTCAATACCCTCAAGGCACAGATCATGAATGAAGATAATCCTTCCGAGTAAGAAAGGCGGGCTGTCAGATGAGCGATAAACTGTACTTTGACGTCAGCTCGAAGAGCCTGAATAAAAAGAATGAAGAGCTTTGCGGGGATAAGGTCGAGGTGGTTCGCACCGACGACGGAGTGATCCTGGTTTTATCGGACGGGTTGGGCAGCGGGGTCAAGGCCAATATTCTTGCGACCCTGACTTCAAAAATTATCGCTACGATGATGCGTTTCGGTGCTTCGCTCGAGGACACGGTGGATACCATTATCCATACCCTGCCGGTCTGCAAGGTTCGGCATATGGCGTATTCAACCTTTGTGATTCTCAAGCTCACCAATGACGGCAAGGCATACCTCACCGAATTTGACTGTCCGAACTGCATTTATATGCACGACGGCGTGGTGTACCCGATTCAGTATACCACCCGGCAGGTGGGCGGAAAGACCATCCTGGAAGCGGTCTTCGACATGGAGTGCGGGGATACGCTGACGATGATGAGCGACGGAGTAATTTATGCTGGTATCGGCGCGGTGATGAACCTCGGATGGGACTGGGAAAGCGTCTGCGATTTCATGCAGGATAACTGGGATCCCCAAAATACCAGCGCGCGCATCACCGCTGCGCTGAGTGATGCCTGCAACGACCTGTACATGGGAAAGCCCGGAGACGATACCACGGTGGCCACCGTAAAAGCGATTCCGCAGCAGATTGTCAGCATTTTCGCCGGACCGCCGCAGCATAAAGAGGACGACGAACGCGCGGTTGCGGATTTCATGGCACCCGATGGCCTGAAAATGGTCTGCGGCGGCAGCAGTGCGAATCTGGTGGCGAGGGTGCTTGGCCGTGAGGTCACCACCGACCTGTTCTATGAAGGGGATCTCCCACCGATTGCACACATTAAAGGGATAGACCTTGCCACCGAAGGCGTACTGACCCTGCGGGAAGCGGTGCATGTGGTTCGTCAGGTGATTGCCAACCCCGCGGATGAGCAGACCATCCGTTTGCTTGAGGAGCAAAACGGCGCATCAATGATCGCCAAAATGCTTCTTGAAAACAGCACACATATTTATATGTTCATCGGCCGGGCAATTAACCCGGCACATCAGAATCCCAACTTGCCGGTTGACCTGAGTATCAAAATACGCCTGCTCGAAGAGCTGGCGGAGGCGCTGCGCGAAACCGGCAAGGTGGTAAAACTCCGTTACTATTGACCGAGCATAAGCAAGAAAGGAATGGCCAGATCGATGCAGGAAATCACCGATATTGTACAGATTAAGCACGAAGTGCTGACCGCCACAGCGGCGTATGCCTTTGCCGGAAAACTGTTTGAGGAATATGAAAAAATCCCCTATGATATCATTAAAGGGATCCGTCCGCAGTTCCGCTGCTGTGTGTATCGGGAAAGGGAGATTGTCCGCCAGCGCGTACGCATGGCTATGGGCAAGCTGCCGGTGGATGTGCTGTATACCGATGCGGACCCTTCTCAGGTGGTGCATGTGATCCCGTGTGCCTGCGAGGGCTGTCCGATCAGCAAAATCACTGTAACCCCGAACTGCCAGAGCTGTCTGGCCAAGAAGTGCGCAAAGGCTTGCCCGTTCGGTGCAATCAGCACGACCCCGCAGGGGGCAGTGATCGATCAGAGCAAATGCCGCAAATGCGGTAAATGCGTGGCCGCTTGTCCCTATAACGCCATTGTCGAAATTGAGCGTCCGTGTAAAAAGAGCTGCCCGGTCAAAGCGATCAGCATGGATGAAAACGATGTGGCCACCATCGATCCGGCGAAATGTGTCAATTGCGGAGCCTGCGTGGCGGGCTGTCCGTTCGGTGCGATATCCGATGTGTCGATGATGACCAGCGTCATTGATGCGCTGCTGGATAAAAAGCGGGAGGTCATCGCGCTGCTGGCACCGGCCATTGAAGGGCAGTTCGGCCAGGATACGCTGCCGCAGATCAAAAATGCGGTGCGTCGCCTGGGGTTTGACGAGGTGTTTGAGGTGGCGCTCGGTGCGGATATGGTTGCGTATCACGAGGCGGAAGAGCTGCTGGAAAATAAGGCGGCAGGGAAGAAAATGACCTCATCGTGCTGTCCGGCTTTTGTCAATATGGTACGCAAGCATTTTCCGCAGCTGCTGGAAAATGTGTCCACGACAGTATCGCCGATGATCGCGGTAGAGCGTTATGTGCGGCTGACCCATCCGGAGGCGGTTATTGTCTTTATTGGGCCATGCATCGCCAAAAAGAATGAGGTCATGGCTCAGTATATCGAGGAGCTGGACTATGCGCTGACCTTTGAGGAACTGTATGCCATGATGTGTGCCAAGGGGGTTGAGGCCAGCAGCGACGAAAGCTGCGAGGAAGATGCCACACGCTATGGCAAGGGCTTTGCCTTGTCTGGTGGTGTGACTAACGCTGTGTGCCGCGTTCTGGAGGAAATGGGTGAGGATCCATCGCAGATCCAGACTCTTCGCTGTGATGGGGCTGAAGAATGCCGCAAGGCTCTTTTGCTGCTTAAGGCGGGAAAGCAGCCGGCGGACTTCATTGAAGGTATGTTCTGTACCGGCGGCTGTATGGGCGGACCGGCGAATCTTAATGAGCTCCAGAAATCGCAGAAGATTTTCTCCGGCCGGCTGAGCGGCACAGAAAATATCATAGAAAACTGTGAAGAAAAGGGAACCGGTGCAGCGGATGTAAGCCGCCGGTAATTCGGGCTTTTGACGATAGAAGAGAATAATCGGACGCCGGGGTTTCGGACAATGAACATTGTCCGAAACCCCGGCGTTTTATGATTTTGTGCCGTCCGGACAGGATGCACCTCCCGCCGGAAAAAAGCATAGACTGGCAGCAGGGAAGGACTAAAGAGGATAAACGCTCTTTACCTCTCCACAGCGAATTCGATATAGCGAGGAGGACCTGCCTTGGAAAATGAATTGTATTGTTGTCCGCTGTCTGCCATACAGGAAGGACAGCAGGCAACCGTGGAAACCCTGCTGGCGACCGACAGTATGCGCCGCCGGCTTTTAGATATCGGACTGGTTTCCGGCACAAAAATAACCTGTCTGCAGAAAAGTCCAGCCGGCGACCCGGTGGCGTATCTGATCCGTGGCGCGGTAATTGCCATCCGCAGCGAGGACGCCGAACAGATTCTGGTCACGCCGCAGGCAGCGCGGTGTCCGCAGGGCGTGCGTGAACAGGGGGCGGTGTTGTGGGGCTGACAGCAAGCTCGACCGGACGTGGTGCCGCAGATGCCGGACTTTCGCTGCGCCAGCTAAAACCGGAGTGTAAAGTGATTGCCCTGGCCGGCAATCCCAATGTTGGCAAAAGTACGGTATTCAACGCCCTGACCGGCATGAATCAGCATACCGGCAACTGGCCGGGAAAAACGGTCAGCAGCGCGCAGGGGCACTGTACACATAACGGCAGAGAATACCTGCTGGTTGATATTCCCGGTACCTATTCGCTTATGGCGCATTCGGCGGAAGAAGAAGTGGCGCGGGACTTTATCTGCTTCGGGCAGGACGGCCGTGCGCCGGATGCCGTGGTAGTGGTATGCGATGCCACCTGCCTGGAACGCAACCTGAATCTGGTTTTACAGACACTGGAAATCACCGCCAATGTTGTGGTGTGCGTCAATCTGATGGACGAAGCCCGAAAACGTGGGGTACAGGTGGATCTTCCGCGGCTTTCGGCGGCACTGGGGGTGCCCGTGGTCGGCACCAGCGCGCGCAGCGAAAAGGGACTGGATGCGTTGATGGACGCCGTGGAAAAAAGCACTTCCTCCTTGCCGGTTCGGCGGCACAGCCTGCGCTATGGCGATGCCGTGGAGGAAGCCGTGCGTATCGCCGAACCGGCGGTCAGCCGAGTGGTAGACGGGGAGCAGCGCAGCCGCTGGGTGACGCTTCAGCTTTTGCTTGGGGATAAAAGTCTTGCGGATGCCATTGAGACATTTTTTGGGGTACCTCTGCATCGGCAGGAAGGAATCGCCACTGCGCTGGAGGAGGCGCGGCAGAGCCTGTGGAATCATGGCATCCATGCAGAAAAGCTGCAGGATGAAGTGGTTTCAGCCATTATGTCCCGTGCAGAGAAAATCTGCCGCCACGTAGTCAGCAGCCGGGAGAACTGCAACGATCGGGATCGGAAACTGGACCGGATTCTGACCAGTAAACGCACCGGTATACCGTTGATGCTGCTGTTGCTCCTGGGCGTATTCTGGCTGACCATTACCGGTGCGAATTACCCGTCCCAATGGCTGGCAGACGGATTGTTCTGGATACAGGACCGCCTGACAGAGGTTTTCCAAGCTGCGGGCGCACCAGAATGGCTGCATGGCGCGCTGGTTCTGGGTGTCTATCGGGTGCTAGCATGGGTAGTATCGGTCATGCTGCCGCCGATGGCGATTTTCTTCCCCTTGTTTACCCTGCTTGAAGATTTTGGCTACCTGCCACGTGTCGCCTTTAATTTGGACAAATACTTCAAAAAGGCCTGTGCCTGCGGGAAACAGGCACTAACCATGTGCATGGCATTTATGATTTTGTATAGCGATATTATATACGCCACTGGATATTTACAGTTTGGCCATCAATATAAACGGCTGAGACAAGGGCGGATACATACATACGCTGCATATCGATGTCGGCTCCGTCAAATCCCTCTTCAAATGCATCCAGCGCACCAAGGAACCGCTCTATGGCGTCTTCGTCGGGACTGGCGTTGTTCAGCTCCTGCAGCAGCCGCTTCTTTTCCGCATCCAGTTTTTGTGCACGCTGGGAAACCATCTCCATCGGGATAGTTCCTATTTGATACAGATTGATGACGTTATTCAGTTGTACCTCGAGGTCGGCAATTCGGGCTTTGAGCTTATCCCGATCGACGGATTTGATCTGGGCTTTTTTGCCGCCAATGAGGTCATGGAGACGGTCACGGTTGTTGGTTATCTGCCGAATGCTGGAGACGACGTAGTTATCCAAAGCGCTGATTTCCCAGTGATCATTTTTACAGTTTGGATCCCTGACAAACCTTTTGCTGCTCTTGGCACGGGAATAACACCTGTAATAGCCGTGGTTCGCGCTGTATCGCGCGCCACAGCGCTGGCAGTATACCAGACTCGACAACAGGTAGCCGGCGCGAAATGGCGTCTTCTGGGCACTGGTTTTCTGTGCTTCCCGTTCGGCGGAATCCAGCAGCCGCTGCACGGCATCGAAAGTCTCCTGATCAACCATCGGCTGGTGATTGCCGGGATATTCCTTTCCCGCAAACTTTACACGGCCGATATACACGGTATTCCGCAGGATGTTGCTCACCTTGGCGGCGCTGAATTTAATGGTATACTGCGCAGACAGGGTTTCGCAAATGGCGTTGATACTTTTTCCGGAAAGGAACAGACGGAAAATGTCTTTGACAGCCAGTGACTCATATTCATTTATCACCAGCAGGCCGTCCTTGTAGTCATAGCCGGTGGGTGGGGTAGCACCGCCGTGATAAAATCCCGCCTTGCTGCGCCCGATACGGCCCATAGTGAACCGCTCGGTGATCTGATCCTTTTCCAACTGCGCGAACACCGACAAAATACCGATCATCGCGCGTCCGAACGGGGTGGAGGTATCGAAGTTCTCATTTATCGACACGAAGTCCACGCCGTTCGCCAGAAATTCATCCTCGATAAGAGTGAGCGTGTCCTTCTGGCTGCGGCTCAAGCGATCCAGTTTGTACACGACAACGGCATCAACGGGTGCGGTATGTAAATCCGAGAGCATCTGAGTCAGCGCGGGGCGGTTCAGGTTCCCGCCGGAAAAGCCACCGTCGGTATACACCTTGATCAGCGTCCAGCCCTTCGCCTGACAATAGGCTTTCAGGCGCTCCACCTGCTCGTCGATGCTGTAGTTTTCAAGCTGGTTCTCCGTGGATACTCGAACATAGCCAAACACTCGCATGATAGTGTTGATTATAGGACTCACCCCTTATTCAATCCACGCTCCCCATGCGGGGAGCGACTAAGTGCTATATTCTTTTGTCAACGCTGCCTTATCCTGTTGGCGCAGGATGGGGCGATTTTTGCGTATAAATACGTGTTGTTTTTTTAAAAAGTATTGACACACGTGCGAACACGTGCTATAATATAATCAAGAGGTGAGGAGATGAACGCGGGCGAGCTAAAACGAAAGCTGAAAAAGATCGGATGCTATAAACACCACGAAGGCA
>ERZ824600.729-NODE-729-length-47278-cov-5.026830_pt1 | contig 47278 bp, 28 predicted proteins | sample MGYA00519933_ERZ824600 | MGnify/ENA primary metagenome ERZ824600 (study PRJEB31778, sample SAMEA3449178) | human gut metagenome | biome: human gut; feature: human-associated habitat; material: faeces | place: United Kingdom | collected 2010/2012 ... | reverse complement strand
CCTCCCTTATAGGCTTTGTTCAATCTTTTCAATCATTTTTTTGATATTGTTTCTTTCTTCATCGGTTAAATTATCTTTTTCGTTTTTAGGATATGCAAAAATCAAATAAATAGTTTCAACTACGACAAAATCAACATATAAAATACGGCTTGAACCACTTTTGCCCCTATTTCTAAATGCAAAATGCATCTTTCTCAGCTTTCCGGTACCTCTGATAACACTTCCGATTTGCGGATTTTTCAATAATTCCGATTGAAGATTTTGCAAATCATTACAGCAGCATTCCTGCATGCTCAGCACTCCTTTCAGCAAATATAAAACCTGCGGATAAGTAATATCCGCAGGCATTACATGTGTCAGAACAGATCGCTGTGAGACCCTGTTCTGGTTAATGTTAAAGTAATCATATCGTTTTCAACTTTATAGATAAGCAGCCAATCGGGACATATATGACATTCACGGTGTCCCATATACTCACCCCTTAACGCATGATCACAATATTTTTCCGGAAGCGTCCTCCCTTCGCGCAAAAGCATTACAACCTCTTCAAACAGGGAAATATCATACCCGCGTTTTACAATTACCTTAAAATCTCTTTTAAATCTTGCAGAATAACGAACCCTAAGCATTTAAATCCCTCATAAGCTCTGACATATCATCATATGCCTTACTCATATTACGGTTGTTGTTTACATCATCAATTGCTGCAAGAGTTTCAGCGTTGGGGGAATCAAGAGCAAGTTCAAACGGAATCTTACCAAGTCTTACCGCTTGTCTGCAAAAAACACCTATAGCTGTGGACATGTTAAGACCCAAAGCCGAAAATAGTTCGTCAGCCTGCTGTTTCAAGTCCTTATCCATTCTGATTGTAACGTTTGTTGTAGCCATAACCTTCAGACCCCTTTCAATTACAGTATACTCATTGTAGCATATTTTATGTGCATTGTCAATGATTTGCACATCTTTCTCATCCCCCGTCACCGCGGTTATTCCACGCGTCCACGAATATCTCGATAAGTGCGATAATAACAAGCTTTATGTACCTCATATTGTCTACACCTCGCCTCCGCAGTACAGGTACTCCTCAATCTCCTCCGGCAGCATTCCGCCGCGAAGCAGTGTGTCCACGTCCTTCGCCGAGAATCCGAATGCCGGGGCCATCCGGCGAAGCTCCTCGGCGTAGCCAGTATTGTCCTGTACATCCGGCCAGCAGGAGCCGTAATACGGGGACTGGCAGAGCTGGAATTGATAGAGCTTTTTCATAGAAAAAGTTTCGCTTGCCCGGCTGCCATCCGGAGATAGCCGAAGAATCTCTCCTTCTTCAACCGGAATTTTCTGCACACTTTCGGAAAGCAGCTTCCGGATCTTGAACACAGCCGCATCCAGCACCGCCTGCGTGGAGGCGTAGAGATACAGCCCCTGTTCCGGCCAATGGTACAGGCAAAACGGATTGTTCCCGCGCACGATATAAAGTCGCCCGCCGCCATCCAGAACCGTATAGGTAAAGGAACCGGCTAACCGTTCCGAGGCAGCGCGAAGCGTCTGAAAGCCGATGCTGCCCGCCTGCTCCAAAAGCTGCACAATGATAAAGCTGTCCGTTTCGATTTTGGAAACGGGCAGCTTTTCCTGTCTGCGCAAAAGTCTGTCATTCGTAAGGACGCCGTTATGCGCCAGCGCGAAGTCGCCCGTGTTGTGGCGGAAGAGGAACGGCTGGACATTCTCCATGCCGCCGCCTCCGGCCGTGGTGTAACGCACATGGCCGATGGCCGTGGAACCTTTCAGCGTGGCGAGTTTCGCCTCGTCGAAAACCTCCGTCACCAGCCCTCCGCCCTTGATGCGGCGGAACGTGCCGCTCTCGTCCACCGAGACGATGCCGGCCCCCTCCTGCCCGCGGTGCTGCAAGGCGTGGAGACCGTAATAGGTCAGCGACGCGGCGTTCGGCACTCCGTAGATGCCGAACACCCCGCACTCCTCGTGCAATTCACGGTCGCGGATCACTTCCATCATACTACCCGACGATTTTTTGCAGGCGCGCCAGAATCTCCTCGTAAGCCTCGCGGACCTTGCCCAGGTCGCGGCGGAAACGGTCCTTGTCGAGTTTCTCGTTGGTCGTGGCATCCCACAGACGGCAGGTGTCGGGCGACACCTCGTCGGCCAGCACGATCTCGCCGTCCGACGTCTTGCCGAACTCGATCTTGAAGTCCACCAACTTGATGTTCATCTTCAGGAACAGCTCCTTGAGCACCTCGTTGATCTTGGCCGTCATGGCGTACATCTCGTTCAGCTCCTCGTACGTAGCGGCGCCCAGCGCAACGGCGTGATGGTCGTTGATCAGCGGGTCGCCCAGCTCGTCCTTCTTGTAGCAAATGTCGAAAATGACGTTCGAGGGCTGCGTGCCCTCCTCGATGCCGAGACGCTGGGCCATCGAACCGGCGATGACGTTGCGCACGATCACCTCCAGCGGAATGATCGTCACCCGGCGGCAGACCTGATCGCGGTCGTTGATCGTCTCGATATAGTGGGTCTTGACACCCGACTTCTGAAGCTCCTTGAAAATCAGGGTCGAGATGGCGTTGTTCAGCACGCCCTTGTTTTCGATCGTGGCTTTCTTGATGTTGTTGAAAGCCGTTGCCGCATCCTTGTAGTGGATGATGATCTTGTCGGGATCGTCGGTGCGGAAAACCTGTTTTGCCTTGCCTTCGTAGAGCATTTCGAGCTGTTTCATGGTGTTTGTGAGTTTAAGTTTTATATTGTACTAATTTTTGCGGAAATAGTCGACGGCATTGCGGAACAGCGACTGCTCCTTCTCGCCTGCGATATTTTTGAAGAGGTTTTTCTCGTAACGCTCCGTATGCCCCATCTTGCCGAGGATCTGGCCGTCACGCGACACCAGGCCCTCGATGGCATACGACGAACCGTTGGGGTTGTACGGCGCCTCGGCCGTCGCACGCCCTTCGGGATCGACATACTGGAAGGCCACCTGCCCGTTGGCGAACAGCTCCCGGGCAAGTTCTTCGCTCACGACGAACTTGCCTTCGCCGTGGCTGACAGCGATCGAGTGGATGTCGCCCAGGCCAAAGCCCGCGAGCCACGGGGAGTTGAGCGTCGAGACGCGCGTCGAGACGATCTGCGAAATATGGCGGTTGATGTCGTTGCGGAACAGCGTCGGCGAATCCTTGGTCACCATGCCCAGGCGGCCGTAAGGCAGCAGGCCGGATTTGACGAGCGCCTGGAAACCGTTGCAGATGCCGAGGATCAGCCCTCCGCGGTCGAGCAACGCATGGATTTCATCGCGTATATCCTTATTGTTGAGTACGTTGACGATAAACTTGGCGCTGCCGTCGGGTTCGTCGCCCGACGAGAAGCCGCCGCTCAGCACGAAGATATGGGCGCGGCGGATATGTTCCTTCATTTCGCGGATCGAACGCAGGATGTCGTCGCCCCCGAGGTTGCACAACACGCTCATTTCGACCTCGGCCCCGGCCTTGCGGAATGCTTTGGCCGTGTCGTAGTCGCAGTTGGTGCCCGGGAACACGGGGATATAGACCAGCGGATGTTCGACGGCTTCGCCCCGATAGGCGAAAGTCCGGGGTGCGGGCTCCGAGGTCATCACTCCGGCATGGTTCTCCCCCTTGTCGGGGTAAACGGCCGCGAATTTCTCGGTATTGGCCTTGTAGAGGGCGTCGAGCGGCATTTTCACGCCGTTGACGGTCAACGCCCCTTCGGCTGCGGTCATACCCAGCAGCCCGGCCGCAGGATGGGTCAGTTCGACGGCGCTCTCGACAAGGATCGAACCATAGGCGTATCCGAAGAGTTCCGCCTCGTCCATCTCCACCTCGGCGCCGATGCGGTTGCCGAAAGCCATCTTGGCAAGACCTTCGGCGACACCTCCGAAGCCCACCGACCATGCGGCGAGGATATTGCCGCGTTCGATATTTTCGCTGACAAAGCCGAAGTTGTCCTTCAGCTGCGCCGTGTCGGGCATATGGTTCTCCCTGGGCGTATGGCGCACCAGGTAGATACGGTTGCCGGCCTTCTTGAAATCGGTCGAAATGACCGTCCCGGCATTCACCGTCGTGATGCCGAAGGCCATCAGCATGGGCGGGACGTTGATATGCTGGAACGTGCCCGACATCGAGTCCTTGCCGCCGATCGAGGGCAGGCCCAGTTCGACCTGCATCTTCAGCGCACCGAGCAGGGCACCCAGCGGCTTGCCCCACGAGCGGGGATCGCGGGTCATGCGTTCGAAATATTCCTGGTATGAGTAACGCATCCTGTCATAACGCGCGCCCGCAGCCACGACCTTGGCAGCAGCTTCGACGACGGCATACGCAGCACCGTGGTAAGGGCTCCACGAGGCCAGGTAGGGATTGTAGCCGAAGGCCATGATGCTGGCCGTGTCGGTGTAACCGTCGGTCGGGAGTTTCTGCACCGACACCTGCGTTTCGCTGCCCTGCGTGCGGCCGCCGAACGGCATCAGCACGGTGGAACGGCCGATCGTCGAATCGAACATTTCGATCAGGCCGCGCTGCGAGACGACATTGTTGTCGCGCAGGTTCTCCTCGAAGCGTTCGGCAAACGTCGCGCCCACGACCTCACGGGCAAAAGGATCGCGGTTCTCCACCTCACCGATCATGGCTTCGGCATAGTGCTTCGCCCCGGCGCTGTCGATGAATTCACGGGCGAGGTCTACGACTTTGCGCCCTTTGTTGAACATCCGCATACGGGCCGTATCCGTCACGTCGGCCACCTCGACCGCCTCGATATTCTCCTCGCGGCAGTAGCCCATGAATTCGGCGACGTCCTTCGCCTCGACGACCACGGCCATACGCTCCTGCGACTCGCTGATCGCCAGTTCCGTGGAATTCAGGCCGCTGTACTTGGTCTTCACACGGTCGAGGTAGATGTCCAGCCCGTCGGCCAGCTCGCCGATGGCGACGCTGACGCCGCCGGCACCGAAGTCATTCGATTTCTTGATGAGCCGCGTCACCTCCGGGCGGCGGAACAGGCGTTCGAGCTTGCGCTCCTCGGGGGCATTGCCCTTCTGCACCTCGCTGCCGCAGGTTTCGAGCGACTTGGTATTGTGCTCTTTCGACGAACCCGTGGCGCCGCCGATACCGTCACGCCCCGTGCGGCCGCCCAGCATGACGATCTTGTCGCCCGGGACGGGTTTTTCGCGGCGGACGTTTTCAGCCTTCACGGCACCGACCACGGCACCGACTTCGAGGCGCTTGGCCACATAGTCGTCGTGGTAAATCTCGCGCACATGGGTCGTTGCCAGCCCGATCTGATTGCCGTAACTGGAGTAGCCCGCGGCGGCCTTCTTCGAAATGACGCTCTGCGGGAGCTTGCCTTCGAGCGTATCGGACACCTTCTGGTAGATATTGCCGGCACCCGTTACGCGCATGGCCTGGTAGACGTAGCTGCGCCCCGACAACGGGTCGCGGATAGCGCCGCCCAGACAGGTCGAAGCACCGCCGAACGGCTCGATCTCGGTCGGGTGGTTATGGGTTTCGTTCTTGAATTGCAGGAGCCACTTCTCGGTCGCCCCGTCGACATCGACATCGACGTATACCGAGCAGGCATTGTTCTCGTCGCTCACTTCTAGGTCGTCCAGCAGCCCTTTCTTGCGCAGGTAACGGGCGCCGATGGTCGCCATGTCCATCAGGCAGATGCTCTTGTGCTCGCGGCCCAGTTCGCGGCGGATGCGCAGGTAGAGGGCCAGCGAATCCTCGATCTCGTCCTTTGCGAACGACTCCTCGACCGTGATGCCCTCCAGCTCGGTGGTGAAGGTCGTATGGCGGCAGTGGTCGCTCCAATAGGTGTCGAGGATGCGCAGCTCGGTCTCATAGGGATCGCGCCCCTCGGCACGGAAATATTTCACCACCTCGCGCAGGTCGTCGGCATTCATCGCCAGCCCGTACCGCTTGCAGCAGGGTTCCAGTTCGGCGTCGGTCATCTTGGTGAAGCCTTCCAGCACGGCGACGGGCTTCACCTCGGCCTGTTCCATGTCGGTCAGCACGTCCAGATTCTTCTCGCGCGACTCGACCGCGTTGATATAGTAATGGCGGATGCGCGCCAGATCTTCGTCGGAAACGGCATCGTCGAACAGCAACAGCTTCGACGAGCGGATGCGCACCTGGGCCGACGGGTCGATCAGCCGCACGCAGTCGACGGCCGACGCGGCACGTTGGTCGAACTGGCCGGGGAGGTACTCCACGGCGATGTATTTCCGTCCCGCCAGGTCGCACGAATCGGTCACGCTGTCGGTTACCACTTCGCCGAAGACGCTGTAACGGCTCTTTTCGAGCAGCTCTCGGCTGAACCCGAACAGGTCGTAGACGTTGAGCAACCGCAGACTGCGGATGTCCAGGTTCAGATTGGTGTTCAGCTCCCGGCGCAGGCTGTCGGCCTCGACCCGGAAACGGGGATGTTTCTCAACAAAAATCCGGTAGTTTTCCATGTTATTTCGTTTGCACTTATTTTACGAATCTGTCGGCCCACGCGGCACCGTATTCCCCGGCGTCCATCCCGACGAAGGTGATATGCCCCATCTTGCGCTTCGGACGGCTCTCGGTCTTGCCGTAAAGGTGGACATGGACACCCGGGCGGTTTTCGGCGGCGATTCTCTCGGCCGCTTCGAGATCCTGCCCCAGGATATTCTTCATCACGGTCGGCGCCACGAGCTGCGGCTCCTGCAACGGTTCGCCCAGCAGGAAGCGCACCAGCTCGCGGAACTGGTTGGTCGTGCACCCCTCGATGGTATAGTGCCCCGAATTGTGGGGCCGCGGCGCCATTTCGTTGAAATAGAACTCTCCGTCGCGGATGAAGAACTCGATGGCGAGGATCCCGCGGTAGCGGCAGGATTTCATGAACCGCTCGCCGGCCGCAGCCATGCGGCTGCGCAGGCCGTCGTCGATCCCCTCGGCGGGGACGAAGCACAGGTCGAGGATGCCGTCGCGGTGGACGTTCCGCCCGATGGGGAAATGGATGACGCGCTCCCCGTCCGAGACCATCACGATGCTGGCTTCGAAATCGAACGGCACGAACGCCTCCAGAATGCAGGGTACGGAGAGCATCGGCAGCGCACGCGGCACGTCGGCCTCGCCCTTCAACACCAATTGCCCGTGGCCGTCGTATCCCAGCGTACGGGTCTTGAGCACCGCCGGGAATCCTATCTCGGCCAAGGCGGCACGCAGCGACGCCTCGTCGTCCACGGCGGCGTACAGGGGCGTCCGCAGCCCGTTGGCGCGGGCATTGTCCTTCTCGCGCAGGCGATCCTGCGAATCGTAAAGCGGGCGGAAACCCTGCGGGATGTTGTATTTCTTTTCCAGCGGGATCAGCACGCTGCCCGGGACGTTTTCGAATTCGTAGGTCACCACATCGCTGCGGCGGCAAAGCTCTTCGAGCGCCGCGGCATCGTCATACGCCGCCACGATGTGCCCGTCGCTCAGCGCGAACGCGGGGGCGTCGGGCGCAGGGTCGAGGCACAGCGTGCGCGCCCCGAGCAGGTGCGCCTGCTCGACGATCATCAGCCCCAGCTGACCGCCGCCCATGATACCGATCGTTTTCGTTTTCTCTGCCATAGCCGCCTCCCCTGCCGGATTAAAGTTCTGCCGCCAGTACGTCGGCGGTCTGTTTCGCACGGAACGCTTCGAGCCGGGCAGCCAGCTCCGCATCCTGCAGAGCGAGGATCGACACGGCTATCAGCGCCGCGTTCTTCGCCCCGTTGATGGCCGTCGTCGCCACCGGAACGCCCGCAGGCATCTGCACGATCGAAAGCAGCGAATCCAGCCCGTTCAGGGCCCGCGACTTCACGGGGACGCCCACCACGGGGAGCGTGGTCATCGAGGCCACCATGCCCGGCAGATGCGCGGCACCGCCCGCGCCGGCAATAATCACCCCGATACCGCGGTTTTTGGCCGTCTTGGCATATTCGCACAGCAGGTCAGGGGTACGGTGGGCGCTCACCACGCGCTTTTCGAAATCGACCCCGAATTGTCCGAGCATGGCGACGGCATCGGCCATCACCTCATAATCGCTCACCGAGCCCATAATAACACCGACCTTCATACCTTTGGTTTTAAGTTTGAAAAAAAGACAGACCGCCACGACACGTATGTCATGGCGGTCTGGTATCTATCTGCGTATTCCGCTCCCGGACACCTGCTGCCCTTGCATCTGCGTACTCCGATCCTGCTGTCGGCACGACGACGAATAGAACGCAGCGGCCTGGCCCTGCTGTTTCTTACGTTCGCGTTGGTCGATTCTGTCGGTAGATGTCATGGGGAGGTGTTCGGATTAACCTAACAATTGTCAAAACAACGTTACAAAAGTAGCGCTTTTCAGCCGATTTACAAAATCCCCGGGCATATTCTATTGACAAATTATCGACATTTCGGGATTCCGGCAAAAACAAAAAATCCGCCGCAGCCGGAACCGGCCGCGGCGGATTGACATCGGTTCAACCCGTCCGTGTTATTCGCGGCTGAACGAGTAAGGGGCATCCCCGGGCTCCGTACCCCGCGTGTAATCGGGGTCGGGACGCATCGAGAAGCGGACGCCGGCACCCTTCACGAGGTCGGAATGGCGCAGGAAATTATACGTATAGGATTTCCCGTCGAACTGCACGGCTCCGATATAACGGTTCTCGGGGCTGTTGTCCGGCGCTTCGAGCACAATCTTATTCCCGTTTTCGAGGTTCACGACGGCCTTGCGGAACAGCGGCGAACCGACGACGTATTCGTCCGAAGCCGGGCAGACGGAATAGAACCCCAGGGCGGAAAAGACATACCAGGCCGAAGTCTGGCCGTTGTCCTCGTCGCCGCAATAGCCGTCGGGACAGGCCGAATAGAGGCGATCCATCACCTCGCGCGCCCAGTACTGGGCTTTCCACGGGGCACCCGCATAATTATAGAGGTAGATCATGTGCTGCGCAGGCTGGTTGCCGTGGGCGTAGTTGCCCATGTCGGCCACCTGCATCTCGGTGATCTCGTGGATGCGGAATCCGTAGTAGCTGTCGTCGTAGATCGGCGGCACGACGAATACCGAGTCGAGCATCTGGACGAACTGCTCCCGGCCGCCCATCAGGTCGACGAGCCCCTCGACGTCGTGGAATACCGACCACGTATAATGCCACGAGTTACCCTCGGTGAAGGCGTCGCCCCACTTGTAGGGACTGAACGGCGCCTGGAACTTGCCGTCCCTGAGGCGACCGCGCATCAGACGGGTTTCGGGGTCGAAGACATTGCGGTAGTTCCGGGCACGCGCCGCCCACTTGTCCAGTTCAGCCTGGGGACGGTTCAGTTTCTTCGCCACCTGCAGAATACACCAGTCGTCGTAGGCGTATTCGAGCGTACGTGCCACGTTCTCGGGAATGTTCACGTCGTAAGGGATATATCCCAGCTCGTTGTAGTACTCGTGCCCCCAGCGTCCGGTCGACGCAACGGTCGGGTGCACGTGCTCCGTGGCATACACCATCGCATCGTAGAGCACCCCGAGGTCTTTGTCGTTCGTGCCCTTCACCACGGCATCGGCAACCACCGAAGCGGAATTGTTGCCCACCATGCAGCCGCGGTGCCCGGGCGACGCCCATTCGGGCAGGAAACCGCTCTCGCGTGCCGCGTTAGCGAGTCCCTGCTGGATTTCGGCGTTCACGGAGGGGTAAACGAGGTTCAGCAGCGGGAAAAGGCTGCGGAAGGTGTCCCAGAACCCGGTGTCGGTATACATGTAGCCGGGGAGCACCTCGCCGTTGTAGGGGCTGTAATGCACGACCTCGCCCTGGTCGGTCACCTCGTAGAACTTACGCGGGAAGAGCACCGACCGGTAGAGGCACGAATAGAACGTACGGTACTGGTCGTCCGTACCGCCCTCTACCTCGATGCGTCCCAGCACATCGTCCCAGCGCGCCTGCGCCTTGGACTTCACCGTTTCGAAATCGTCGCTACCCAGTTCCCGGAGGTTCTGCAGCGCCTGTTCGGGAGAAATGAACGACGACGCCACGCTGGCGCATATCTGCTGGCCGCGGCGGGTCGCGAAATGCACCTTGGCCACGGCATGTTCGCCCGTGACGGACTTCTGCCCTTCGGGATAGAGCAGGTTGCTGCCGGGTTTGTATCCGCCGGGGGCATCGGTCAGCTCGATGGCGCTGAACGGCGTATCGAAGCGCACGACGAACCAGTTGCGGAAATTCTCCGGCACGCCACCGCTGTTGCGCGTGGTGTAACCGACGATCGTACGGTCGTCGACCATCCCGACCTGCGAACCACGGTCGAAGGCGTCGATCACCACACCCGACTCCTTCGAGTCGGGGAAGGTGAAGCGCATCATCGCGGCACGGTCGGTCGGCGTGATCTCCACGCGGATGTCATGGTCGGCGAGGTAAGTCTTATAGTAATAGGGTTTGGCCACTTCGGACTGGTGCGAAAACCAGCTGGCGCGCGACTCCTCGTCGAATTTATCCTCCCCGCGCACGGGCATGAGCGAGAACTGGCCGTAATCGTTGATCCACGGCGAAGGCTGGTGGGTCTGCTTGAACCCCCGCACCTGGTGCGCCCCGTAAGTATATGCCCAGCCGTCGCCCATCTTGCCGGTCTGGGGCGTCCAGAAATTCATGCCCCACGGCAAGGCGATGGCCGGATAGGTATTGCCCGTCGAGAGCGAAAAATCCGACTGCGTACCGACCAGCGTCGAAACGTACTCCGAAGGACGGAGGCGCTGCTCCCCGGCCGAAGGACATGTGCACGAAGCGAGTGCGGCGGCGCAGAGGGCGGCAAATGCGATATATCCTTTTTTCATGGCCTTCCGATGTTTAGAGTTCATACCACACTGCGGGTTCGGCACCCATCTCGAATTCGAGCACACCGCCCGCGGCGATGTCGTCGAAGGCAATATAGGGTTTCGTATACGGCTTGCCATTGAGCTTCACCGCCTGGATGTATTTGTTCGCGGCGGAATTGTTATGCGCCGTGACGGTCAGCACACCGTCGCGGACACGCACTTCAGCCTTGTCGAAGAGCGGCGAGCCGAAGAAATAGCGGCCCCCGGCGGGTTCGACCTGGTAGAAACCCAGCGACGAGAGGACGTACCATGCCGACATCTGCCCCACGTCCTCGTTGCCCGAAAGCCCGTCGGGCCGGTCGTGGTAGAGCGTCGTCAGTATCTCGCGCACCTTGTCGGCGGTCTTCCACGGCTGACCGATCATCGTGTAGAGGTAGACGACGTGGTGGCTGGGTTCGTTGCCGTGGGCGTACTGACCGATCAGGCCCGAGATGTCGGGCGAGGCGGCTCCCTCGAGCACGGAGCTGACGACGAACAGCGAGTCGAGTTTCCCGGTGAAGGCTTCCTTGCCGCCGAAACAGCCGATCAGCCCCTCGACGTCGTGCGGCACGAGCCATGTGTACTGCCATGCGTTGCCCTCGCAGTAGTCGTCGGCGCGGTGTGTCGAGCGGAACGGATTAAAAGGCGTGCGGAACCGGCCTTTCGAATCGAGGCCGCGCATGAAGCGGGTCTGCGGATCGAAGAAATGGCGGTAGGATTTGCTTCGTTCGAGGAAATGGTCGTAATCCGCGGTCTTGCCCAGCTCTTTGGCGACCTGTGCCACGGCCCAGTCGGCGAGGGCGTACTCCATGTCGTAAGCCACCGCCTCGTTGAAGAGGTCGCAGGGGATATAGCCGTATTTCATGCGCAGATCCATACCCCGCTCGCCGAGCATCGCCGACTGCTTGAGCGCCTCGTAGGCCTGCTCCCTGTCGAAGCCGCCGTAGCCTTTGAGCACGGCGTCGGCCAGGGCCGGGATACCGGGATTGCCGACCATGCAGTCGGTTTCGTTACCCATCAGGTGCCATACGGGAAGCTTGCCCTGCTGCCGGTAGATATGGAGCATCGTATTGGCGATGTCGGGCATCTTCTCGGGGTGGAGGATCGTCATGAGGGGCTGGGCGGCGCGATAGGTGTCCCACAGCGAGAAAGTCGTATAGTTCACGAACGGCGCGGCGCGGTAGATCTTGCCGTCGGAACCGCGGTAGTCGCCGTTCACGTCGCAGAATTCGGACGGGGCGACCATCGTGTGGTAAAGCGCCGTATAGAAAATGCGGCGTGCGGCGTCGTCCGAAGTCTCGATGCGCACCTTCTGCAACTCGGCGTTCCACGCCCGGTCGGCGGCTGCGGCCGTCGCTTCGAAGTCCCAGCCGGGAAGCTCGGCCTGCATGTTCAGGCGTGCATTCTCGATGCTCACGGGCGAAATGGCGACCTTGACATAGATCGTCTCTCCGGCCGAAGTGTCGAAACCGACCCGGCCGTAAAGGCGCTCCGCCCTGAAGCTGTCGCCTTCGCGCAGGCCGCCGTCCTCGCCGCCCTCGTAAATGGCTAGCGACTTGAAGGGTTTGGAGAATTCGGCCGTGAAATAGACCCGCTGGTCTTTCGCCCAGCCCGTCGAGTAGCGGTAGCCGCTGATCGTATGGTCGTCGGCACGTTCGATGAAGGTTTCGGTCGGAGCATCCCAGCAGCCGCCGTTCTCGAGGTCGAAGACCACGGCGGCATCGGCCGATGCCGGGAAGGTATATTTGTGCAGGCCGACGCGCTTGGTGGCGGTCAGCTCCACGTCGATGCCGTAGCGGTCGAGCCGCGTGGCGTAATAGCCCGGGCGGGCCTTTTCATTGGCGTGGCTGAAATACGACCACATGCCCGACTGCGGGTCGTCCTCCGTGCCGCGGGCATAGGTCACCTGCCCCACGACGGGCATCACCGTGACGTCGAACAGGTCGCCGATACCGGTGCCGTTCAGGTGTGTGTGGCTGAAACCGATGACCGTCGTGTCGGAAATGTGGTAGCCCGACGTCCAGTCCCACGACTGCGGGATGCTCGTGGGGCCGAGCTGTACGGCGCCGAACGGGACGTTGGCGCCCATGAATACATGGCCATGGCCGCCCGTGCCGATACGCATGTCGACATACTGCGTCAGCGAATCCGTACGGGGTGCCTGCGAGCAGGCCGCCAAAAGCAGGCCTGCGCCGAGAGCTGAGAGAGATTTTAAATTCATAGGGACATATGTTGTTTTTATTTGCGTTCGGGTTGCAATCCGAAAACCAGCCGGCCGCCGCCTACCAGTTCACCGTGCGAAATGCGGTATTTCTTCAGCGGCCTGCCGCCGAGGGTCATCGAGCCGATGTAGACGTCGCCGGCTCCGGAGCGCTCCGTTTCTATAACGAGCTCCCCGGCCGGATAGTATTTCGGGTCGAGCGTAACGGTCACCTTGTCGAAAACAGGCGATGTAAGCGTATAGTAAGGCTCCCCCGGGCAGTCCGGGTAGAGGCCCATCATCGAGAAGACCGCCCACGCCGACATGGTGCCCGTGTCGTCGTTGCCGGGGATGCCGTCGGGGGCTGTCGTAAAGTACCTGTCCAGCAAACGCCGTACCTCGCGCTGCGTACGCCACTCCTCGCCCTGGAAATAGCTGAACAAGTAAGGATAGGCGATGTCGGGTTCGTTCGCCGGGTCGTACAGCCCCTGGTCGAAGACCATCTGCAGCTTGTCGATGAATCGGCGTCTGCCGCCCATCAGCCGGGCCAGTCCGGCCACGTCGTGCGGGACATAGAACGTATAGTTCCAGGCCGAACCTTCGTGGAAGCCGGGGACGGGTTCGAAATTCTCACCCTGGCGCGGGTCGAAGGGCGTGAGGAACTTACCCTCCTTGGTAATCGGACGGAACGTGCCCGACTCGGTGCTGTAATAGTTCTTATAGCCGAGCGAGCGGGCGCGGAACAACGCCGCGTCGTCTTTTTTGCCGAGCGAGTCGGCCAGCAGCGACAGCGCGTGGTCGGCGATATAGTATTCCAGGGCGTGCGACACGGAGTTGTCACCCGAAAGGTCGCGGGCGTAGAAGCCCAGCGGCACATAACCTTTTTCGATGTAGGGGTCGATGTCGGGGCGCATCCTGTTCCGCGCGCCCGGCGTCGTGGCCGATTTGCGCATCGCCTCGTAGGCGGCGTCCATATCGAAATCGCGCAGCCCCTTCATCCAGGTATCGACGATCACGGGGATCGACGGGTCGCCCTCCATGGTGAAGGTTTCACGGCCGTAGAGTTCCCACTTGGGGAGCCAGCCCCACTCCCGGTACATGCCGACCATCGAGCGCACCATCTCCAGTTGGCGTTCGGGGTAGACCAGCGTCAGCAGCTGGTGCAGGTTGCGGTAAGTATCCCACAGCGAGAAGACCGTATAGCGGTTGCCCTCGGCCGTGCGGATCTCGGCGCTCTCCATCGCGGGGTATTCGCCGTTGACGTCGCTCAGCACGTTGGGGTGGATCAGCGCATGGTAAAGCCCCGTATAGAAGACCTTCTTCTGCGCTTCGGTACCGCCCTCGACGCGGATGCGCCCCAAGTCGTCGTTCCACGTGCGGCGTGCGGCCGCGCGAATGTCGTCGAACGAGCGCCCCTGCTGCTCGGCTTCGAGGTTCAGGCGGGCGTTCTCGGCCGACACGAACGAAACGCCCATGCGCACCTCGACCTGCTCGCCCGGCTGCATGTCGTAGGAGAACCACACGCCGACGTCGTCGCCGGCAATGTCCTTGCCGTATTGCGTATAGAGCTTGTAGTTGCCGGCATCCTTGTCCCATTCGGCTTCGACGCCCTGTTTCGGGGGTTGCTTCTTCCAGAAGCCGGTAGCCGCGGGGCGTTTCGAGACGCGCATCACGAAATAGACCGGGAACACCGCCTGCGGGTTGTAGCAGAACGTGCCCAGCAGTTTCATGCCCTCGACCTCGGTGTCGTTCACGCGGCGCACCCAGGCTCCCGACTCGTTGGTAAGCCCTTCGCCCAGGTTTAACAGAATATGTCCCGTACCCTCCGGAAAGGTATAGCGCTCGGCCGACGTGCGCGGCGTGGCCGTCACCTCGGTGCGGATGCCGTACTTGGTCAGCAGGTTCGAATAGTAGCCCGGCGAGGCCGTCTGGCTGGTATATGCGCTGCCGTAGTTGCGGTAATCGACGTCCAGCGCACCCGCCGTCGGCATTACCAGCAGCGAGCCCAGCTCGGGGCATCCTACGCCGCTCAGGGTGACGTGTGCAAAGCCCGTGAAGAACTTGTTGCGGTACTCATAGGGCGCCGACCACCACCGGGCGTCCTTATCGTAGAGGTTCTCGTCAGAGCCCATCACGTTGAACGGAACCACCGACATCATCCCGTTGGGGCATACGGCGCCGGGGTTGGTCGTCCCGAAATTGGTCGTCCCGATGAACGGGTCGACCCAATCGGCAGGCTCCTGCGCACGCAGCGGCGCGCAGAGGATGACTGCGGCGAGCGCCGCAACGGGAAGCGTTCGTCGCAGCGGCATCAGCGTATATTGTTTTTGCGGGTGAAGTCGATGATCTCCGGGATATAACCGAAAGCAAGCCCCGTAACCGTGTCCGCACACCCGTAGTAGACCGCAACGCGCCCCGTCGCGGGGTCGTGCAGCGCAGCGCAGGGGAACGTCACGTTCGGAACGTCGCCCGTGCACTCGTACGTCTCACGCGGGGAGATCAGGTACGGGCCGCTGCGGGCAATGACTTTCCACGGCTCGTCCAGGTCGAGCAATGCCGAGCCGAACGCATAGACGTAGCCGTTGCACGAACGGAGCACCCCGTGGTAGAACAACAGCCACCCTTCGCTGGTCTCGATGGGCACGGGCCCCGCGCCGATCTTCATGCACTGCCAGGCCGAAACCTCGAACGCCGCGGGCGACATCACGTGGCGGTGGCGTCCCCAGAACTCCATGTCGGGCGACTCGGAATAGAAAATGTCGCCGAACGCCGTATGCCCGTTGTCGCTCGGACGCGAAAGCATCGCGAATTTCCCGCCGATCTTGCGGGGGAACAGCACGCCGTTGCGGTTGAACGGGATGAAGGCGTTTTCCAGCTGGTGGAACGTCTCGAAATCCTCCGTCCACGCCACGCCGATCGTCGGGCCGTGGTAGCCGTTGCACCACGTCACGTAGTATTTGTCCCCGATCTGAGCCACACGCGGGTCGTAGCCGTAGACCCACTCCGAGATCTCGGCGTCGCCGCCCACCAGGTTGAAGTCCTCCTCGCGGATGTCCCAGTCGATGCCGTCCACCGAGAAGCCCGCGTGGATGCGCATGCGGCGGTTCGTGTCGTCGCAACGGAAAACACCCGCATAGTTGTACTTGCCCTTCTTAAACGGCACGACCGCCGAATTGAAGACCGAGTTGGAGGTCGAAAGCGCGTCGCGCCCGATGATCGGGTTGGCAGAATAGCGCCACATAACCTCCTTGCTCCCCGCGGGACGCTCTTCCCACGGCATATCCGGCAGTGCCGGGCCCATTATTTTCAGATTGCTCATGTTATTTGGTTGTTGGTTTATCATCATAGGTGAACGGTACGAACCAGGTCATCACAAAGGCGGGGATCGTCGCCAGCATGACCACGATGAAGAAGACGCCGTAGCCCTTCCAGTCGCTCAGGTAACCCGAAACGGCGCCGGTGAGCATCACCGAAAGGTTCATGATGCCCGAGGCGAAAGCGTAGTGCGCCATCTGGTGCCGACCCGGGGCCACCTGCTGCATCATGAAGAGCGTAAGCCCCACGAACCCGAACCCGTAGCCGAAATACTCCACGACGATGCCGCCGCCCACGAGCCACATCGACTGCGGCTGGAACCATGCCAGCAGCGCATAGACCGCGAACGGAAGGTTGAAAATGCAGCACAGCGTGAAGAGCGAGCGCCTCAGTCCGCGGTGGGCGATATAGTAGCCCGCGAGCAGCGATCCCAAAAGGAATGCCCCGGCGCCGAACGTGCCGTAGTACAACCCGATCTGCTGGTTGGTAAGCCCCAGCCCTCCGGCCGCGGTATCCGCCTTGAGGAACAACGGCACGATCTTCATCACGAAGCCCTCGCCCAGGCGGTAGAAGACGATGAAGGCGATGTAATACCAGATATGCTTTTTCGTGAAGAACGCCGCGATCACCTCCTTCAGGCTGCGCAGCCCTTCCCGCAGCGAATGTCCGTCAGCCGCACTTCCGCCCGACGGCAACTCGCGGCTGTGGTAAATACCCAGCAGGACGAGCAGGCCGCAAAGGATCGCCAGCACCACCGTCCACGACTGCACATAGGCATCGAAGGTCGCCGCCCCGGAATCGCTGAAACGCTTGCTGAGCCAGCCCGCGAACCAGACCAGGCCGCCCGTGGCGACTAGTTTCGCAAGGTTGTAGAACGCCCCCTGCCAGCCGATATACCGCGCCTGATCCCCGGTCGAAAGCTCCGACATGTAAACGCCGTCGGCCGCGATGTCGTGCGTGGCGCCACTGAAGGCCACCACCGCGAAGACCCCCACCGTGACGGCGAAGAAATGGGGCATATGCAGCGCCAGCGCAGCAAGGCCGAACAACACGCCGCTCAGGAGCTGCGTCGTGACGACGAAGAATTTTTTGGTGCGGAAAATTTCCAGGAAGGGGCTCCACAGGAATTTGATCGTCCACGGCCACATGATCAGCGACGTCCAGAACGCGATCCGGGTATCGGATATCCCCAGATCCTTGAACATGACGGCCGAGACCATGTTCAGCACGACGAACGGAAGCCCCATCGCAAAATAGACCGTAGGCACCCAGGCCAGCGGCGAAGTTTTTTTAACTGTCGAAATCATCGGGTCTTCTCCGGTTTTAGGTTAGGGATGCACAAAGATAATAAAATCTTTCCGCACACGGTCGGTATTCCGGGCGGTAATCATCTTTGCATCCGTAAAGTAATACAATTTCGGGCGCCGGATTACTAAACGGGCCGGCGATTTAATTCCCCGGGAAAGAAGACCGTGCAGCCGGCGGGTCTTGAGGCTCGCGACTGCACGGTCGTCAGAATCGAATCCTGCAGAGAAATCAATCTACATATACGATCTCCGTCGCGGCATTCTTGGTCAGGTGCGGAATATCCTGCCCTTTCTTGAGATAGAGCGACTTCACCCTCTCCCCGCGATCGCATTTAAGAGTCTGGAGTGCCGGACAACCCGACACGTCTATCGAGGTTATCCCGTCATACCAAACATAGTAGGAGGCTACTGTCAGATCCAGCGATACCAACTTGTTACCGATCATCGTAAACTTCTCGGCATCCGAATAATAGGTTCCCAGCGGAGACAACGATTCGATCGGATTGTCCCCAAGATTAATCAAGGCCAACCTAAAATTCCGGGTGCACTTCAGTTCTTTCACCTTCGTCAAACCGGAAAGGTCTATTTCACTTAGATCATTACTCATGACATTGATCTTTTCCAGGTTCGTGAAGTTTTCGATCCCCTCCAGCGATGTCCATTGGGTACCATAGCTGGGGTTATATGACAACTCGGTGGCGGCCAACCCTTTCTCCGTAATGATTCCGGAAGTAGACCCCAATGCGACGATCCAGCCCTGTTGTTGCAGCCACTTTACAAAATCCTTATCGACAAACGAAATCAGTGTCGCATTCGGATCTTTCTGGATAACGGACAACTCTTTGGTAATGCCAGCACCCTCAATCGTAATCTTACCTCCGCGACTGGTAGTTGCCGCTCCGAGATGGAATGTAAGCGTCTTCGTTTCCAGCCCACGGGTTTCGGGCACCTGCGTGATCCAATCGTCGCTAATCATTACTTTGTAATCTACATTGGCATTCACATCAACGGAGAAAGAACGCTCCGCAAGGTCAAACTCAAATGCCGTATCCTCGATATTGATTGCATATATCCGGTTCTGGGACAGCGGAATATCGACCGACTGCCCCATGCCCGAGACCGTGACCACGGTCGAACGGTCATCGTAATCCGGGTTCTTGGCAACGGTAAACTTCAAGACCGTGTTGCCGAAAACGTCGTTGCGCCCGACATACGTGACCCAATCCCCGCCGCCGTCGGAAAACGCGACGGCCAATTCCGGAATGTTCGTATGCAGTTTGACCTGGATATCGGTGCTCAATGCTTCGACGGTCATATTCTCCTCGGAAAGAAGGGTCAGCGAATAGCCCGCTTCCGAAACGATTTTCAGGGGAGCGACAGCCGATCCCGTAAAGAACTTGAAGGCCGCTTCACGGCTCTCTTCGCTTGTATTCGGATCGATCGTGAAGGTTACCACATCGCCGCTCTTCCCGGCTTCGGCCGAAGGATGCACCCAGTCGCAGACACCTGCGAGCCGCCAGTCTCCCGAACTGGTTACGGTCACCTGCGTCGTCGTCCCGTCAGGCCCGGCGGGGATGGCATCGGGGGTAATGGATATCGTGGCCCGGGAAAGGTCGTCCGCCGTATCGTCGTCGGAACAGGCGCTGAGCGCGCAGGCCACCGCTACAAAGGCTATAAATATCTTTTTCATAAAATCTACGTTGTTTTAGGTTCTCAATCGAACTGCATCCCCGCAGCGGTCGTGCTGCGGGGAGTACAGCACACAATCGGATTAAGGCAGTTTATAACGTGTCGCGTCGTTCTTTTTGTAATAATACTCGGGCATCAGCAGCTCCTCGTCATAGAGGCCCCGGGCAACGGACTGGCACCGGCCCACCTGGAACCGATAGTCATCGAAATCGTTTACCAGCGAAGTGGTATGCCCCAGTGCGAAGAACATATAGTAACCATAACCGGCCTCTTTCTTCGAACGAGCCGTAGATTCGCTCGAATCGCCCGACCCCCGGTTCAGCTCGATCGACATGCCGGAACACTGCTTGACGGTCATGCCCTGCATCGGTGCTGCCGTTCCGCCATAATCGGCAACGGCATAGTCGACGAACATACCCGGTTCGATCCCGTCGACAGAAGGCATCCAACTATTGATACCGCCCAGATAGTAAACCATGACGGTTTTATCAGGCATTGCCTTTTTAGTTTCGTAGCAAAGGCGTGCTGCCGCATCGTATGACCACTGCGTAAACCAGGGATTACTCAGGTCGGGAGAAGTCGAATACTCGTCGTCGAAACCGACGCCGTCGAGATTATAGGCGTCGCAATAAGCCGCCAGCTCCTTGGCGAACTCACGGCAGCCCATATCGGACAGCTGTGCCACGCCGGCGGCATCGTGGTTGCCCAGGATACCGAGGATCACCTTCATGCCACGCTTGCGCAACGGCTGCAGGAACTGCTCGTTGTTGTCCAGCAGAAACTGCACGTTGGGGTTGTTCAGCACATAGACCCGTCCCGTTTCCGCATTGTAATTGATATTGGCCGAAAAAAGGATGATGTCGTCGAAGAAGAGCTTGCCGCTGTCCTTGAGCACGAACTCCAGCGCATTGAGCGGGTTGGTGTCGTTGACCTCGAAATAGCACACGTTCCTCACGGCGTCGGGGCCCTTGTAAGCGTCGCCCTGGGCACGCAGGTCTTTCACCAGATAGACCGCATGCTGCGCCTTTTCCGAGAGTGTGATGCCCTCGGTCGAGGAGGTCGCCCTGAGCGGGAGCAGATAGGTCACCCCTTCCTGCAATTCGCTGGCTGCTGCCAGGGTGATGCCCACCCCGACCGAACGGATCTCGTCCGGGGCCAGCAGCAGCTTGCCCTCGCGTTCGATGGTGACATCGGCCGCGGGGAAGAGCTGGAACTCCGTCCCGTGCTCGGCATTATAAGTTTCCAGATAAGCGGGATCTACCTCGATCTTCACGTCGACACCCTTCTGGGGCGCTTTCGTAAGGCGGAAGAAGACCTCGGTCTGGTATTTGTCCGAGCGCAGTTCGATCACCGACTCGTTCTTGTTCGACGTCACGTCGAGCAACATGCCGTCGACGCGCTTCACGGCGTCGTATGCCCCTTCGTCGACAGGCTTGCCGCCCTCGATGTCGTCGGTGCAGGCCGTGAATGCCAGGCCACCCAACATCAGCACAAGCGGAAGGAAGCTGTATTTCAGATATTTCTTGGTGTTCATAATCGTTTCAGGTTAAAGGTTAGCAGATTATTTACCCAGCTCGGGAAGCGATACATTCACCCACTTCAACTCCTTCTCGACGGTAAGATCGTTCCCGTAGGAGGTCTGGTCTTTGATGGTCTTGCCGGCTCCCTCGTCGAATTTCCAGTAGGCCACCAGTCCGTCGGAAGCCGCGGCCACCTGGTAGAAATGGTCGGGGGCATTGATCTCCTCGGGGGTCAGCGCCTTGTTCCAGATACGCACTTCCGAGATCTGGCCGTCGAAATAACGGTCGCTGGCATACGAATAGCCGATCCAGAAGCAACGGGGCTTGCCGTCCGACTCGTCGGAATGCTTCACGCCGAAATTCACGGACGAGGTACCGACGTTGCCGCTGCACTTCTCCACACCGTCGAGGTATACCTTCACGCTTCCCGACTCGAATGTCACGGCCACATGGTACCAGCGGCCGGCATCGAGCTTGAGATCCGAATTGGTCAGGTTCCTCGACGAAGCGATCTGAATCTGGTTGGGATCCACGCCCGAATCGCCGATACGCACCAGGAACTTACCCTCGATACCCATGATCGTGGAGATCTGGTTCTTGAACGCATTGCCGTTGATCAGCGCCTCGAGCGTGAAGGTACGCATGTTGGTTACGGGCGAGGCATCCTTCCAGTCGGGCCAAGCACGGTTCTCGGTAATACCGGCCACGACGTTGATCAGCGCGGCACCCTTGAAGATATAGTAAACACTGCGGGCACTCGGCAACACGTCGATACCCGACACCGAACGGATCGTCACGGGCAGTACATAGCGCTCGTTCTTGTCCAGCAGGTTCACGTCGACGAACCTGATCGTCACGGGAACGCTCGCCACGCTTCCGGCCTGTATCCTGGTCTTCGTCTCATCGAACTGGTAGAACTCCTCGGAAAGCAGTTTCACGTCCTCGTCGTAGAAGGCCTGGCGGTAGTGGTCGAACAGTTCGGGAGCCGCGGCGAACTCGATCGAAATGTCCTGCCCGACGGGCTTGGCGATACCGGCCGTGATTTCGCGCTCATAGGAGGAATTCGCAGCCTTGATAAGCATCTCGTCGGTGAAATTCGTCGCCGAGATGAAAAGTTTATTGTCGTAATGCTGCCTGGACAGATCCTCGTTCTTGCAGCCTGCCAGAGCGACGGCGGCAAGAGCCGCGACAGCAATATTTAACTTGTTGAGTTTCATAGGTCGCATTAGTTTTTAGGTGCGGGATTCAGGATGTCGACCGCCTCCCGGATGTTTTTATAAACCAAAGTCAGGTTGAAATAGTCGTTCTGCGCGTTGGCGATGGAGATACCCAGTTTCTCATAGCCCGACGCCGGGCTTACGACCCACTGGGCAGCACCCTTGGTGGCACGCACACGTGTCTTGCCGTCGGCCTCGTAGCCGGAGAAATAACCGCTCTCATCGCTCAGGTCGGTGAGCGACGGGGTCGTCACGCCGATGACGAACCGGTCGGTCGGGACATCTTCCACGGCGGCCATCAGCACGGCGAACGACATCTTGTCGGCCGAAGTTGCGGTCAGCGCGGGGATGACGATATAATCGCATTCGCCCAGGACGGACTTGTCGATGAGGTTCTGCGGATTGCCCTGGAAGACCAGCACTTTGCCGGAGTTGGCCTCGTTCCAGGTCTTCACGTTCGAGAAGAACGCCTCCTGGCGTGCGGCATACTGCGCTTTTTCCTCTTCCTGCATAGCCTGCGGGGCACGGCCGGTATAGTTCACCTGGACACCGTCGTAACCATATTTGGCACACAGGTTCAGCTGACTGACGGTCTGCTGCCTGCAGAACTCCAGGAAACGGAGCTCCAGCTCCTCCTCGGGGGTCGGTTCGCCCTCGCCGCCACCTTCGCCGCCTTCGTCCTGGGTCGCCTCGGGGGTGCTGGGATTCGTGGGTTCTTCGGGTTTGTTGGCCTCCTCATCCGCGAGGACTTTCTCCCAGAGTTTCTCGATCGCATTATAGTCGATGTTGTAGATCACCCGGGTGCCCTTCTCGCGTACCTTGGCGAATTCACCGGCCAGGGTCGGATGCAGGTTGTCGGGATTCATCAGGCAGATGATGTCCACGCTGTCGGGCATCGTCGTCAGGTGCTCGTTGCGCTGGGCCGGAGCCGAGGTGGTATTGTCCATCGAGACGAGGACGACCTTGTGCTCGCCCGCCTTGTAATCCCGGAGCGCCTTCAGGTACTGCTTGTAGAGCTCGGGATTCTGCTCCTCAAGCGTAGGATAGTTGATGTCGAGGCTTTCGGTCTCCGTCCAGTCGCTGCACGCCGCAAAAGAGAGGACTGCAACGGCTACGGCCGGGAACAGAAATTTCTTGATATTTCGTTTCATAATCGTTTAGCGTTCGGGTTGGTTATTATTTGATCGCGGGGTTGCAATCCCACCACATACGGGTCGCCATGTTGTCGGTACCCTTCAGAAGCGACGAAACCGCATTGTTGACGTTCACGTTGTTGGTCGTGTATTCGTCTGCCGGATAAGGCATACGGCGCGCCCCGAGTTCGGAATCGACGACCCCGAGACTCTTGTTTCCATCCTCGGTGGCAGGCATCAGACGGGGATAACCCGTGCGGCGGTAGTCGGCCCATGCCTCGTTGCCCAGCTGCCAGTTGGCGATCCACTTCTGCGTGATGATGCGCTCCTGCATCTGGGCCGGAGTAGCCCCTTCATCCCATGCGATCGTAATATCGGACAACTCCTGCGCATAAGAATTCGAGTTCGCAGGATCGGCATAGAGCTGCGGTTTGCCCGTGGTATTGGCCAGGTAAGTGTCGGCACCCGACACACCCCACTCCTCGAACGAGAGGCGGATGCCTTCGTCATAGAAATCCTTGGCCTCGCCGGAGCCCATGTTGAACCCGAAGACACCCTTCGCCTCGGCCTTCAGGAAAGCCACCTCGGCAGCATTCATCCACGTGACGGGCGAGGAGATCGAGATATTGACGCCGGAGTACTTGCGGCCAACGGATGCCAGAGGCGGAATCACGATTCCGCGGCGGATGCCGACATAGGTTTGACCGGGCCACTCCGACTGCGTGAAATATTTCTCGCGGCGGGGGTCTGAATAACCGTTCATGTAGCAGATGATGTCGGCTGCGGCATGCGTATCGCCGCCCGTTATGCAGTCTGCGGGCTTGTTGTAGTTGACTGCCACGTAAATGGGGTTGCCGTCGGCACCGAACGACGTCAGCCTGGCGTTGTCGGCATTCGACGTGATGACGCCCACCTCGCTGTTCACGGCCGATTCGGCCATCTCGCGGGCTTTAGCCTCGTTCGCATAGACGATACGCATCGCCAGGCGCAGTTTGAGCGAATTGGCGAGCTTGCACCACTTCTCGGCGCTGCCGCCGTAGATATAGTCGGCTTTTGCGGAAATAGCATCCGTGCGGTGCTCGGTAAGCACCTTGATCGCGGCATCCAGCTCTTCGAAAAACTTGTCGTAAACCTTCTCCTGCGAATCGTACGGCACCTGAATCTGGCCGTTCTCACCGATCATCGAATAGGGGATCGGGCCGTAGGTGTCGGTCACGCGGTGCATGGCCGCTACCTTGATGATGTCGGCGATCGCCAGTACGATGGGGTCGTCGGTCACCTTCTTCAGCTCGCGCAGGTTCGAGTAAAGCACCGGGATCGTCCTGTCGCTATACATGAAAACGTTCGTCCAGTCGTCCGTCGGATTGTAATTCATGATCGTACGGGTAAAGCCACCCGTCGTGGAATAATACCCACCCATGGGGCCGCCCAGCAGCACATCGGTAAACTGCGCCGTATTGACGTCGGTCGATACGACGGTGCTCGCGAGCGAGGTCAGCGCCGAGCCGATGATATAGCCGTCGGTCTGCATGTCGTCCTCGGAGGGCTCGTAAGGATTGGTATTTATATCGAGGTAGTTGGCGGTGCAGGCCGTACCGACAAGTACCAACGCAGCCAAAGCCGGTTTTAATATATTGAATTTCATAGTCATCGTGCAGATTAGAATTTAAGTCTGAGGTTGAACCCGATATTACGCGTCGAAGGCGACATGAAATAGTCGATGCCCTGGTAGTAGCTGTTCACCGTCGCAACGGTCTCGGGATCGTAGGGAGCCTTGTTGTAGATCATCCACAGGTTGCGCCCCACGAGCGACAAGGTAATTTCGCAGATGTCGCCCAGCTTTTTCTTCGGGATCGTATAGCCGATCGAAGCCTCCTGCAGGCGCACGTTGGTGGCAGAATAGGTATAGTACTGCGGAACGGAGTTACCGCTGCCGATGGCCGTGTACCATTTGTTGGCATCCACCAGGTCGCCGCCGTTGATCATCACGCCGCCGGCATCGCGCGCTGCGGCCGAAACCTCGGAAACACCGTAGTAGTCGAGCATGGCCTGCGTACGCGAGAATACCACGCCGCCCAGGCGGGCCGAAACCATGAAGCCGAAGTTGAAGTTACGCCAGCGGAAGTCGTTGCGCCATGCCATGTTGGCGTCGGGAAGCACGCTGCCCAGCTTGATGTAGCTGTTGACGTCGGTGATCGACTCGGAAGCGATCTCGCCCTTCTCGTTGATATAGACGGCGCCGTTGCTGTCGCGTTTGAGGTCGATGCGCGAATAGAAGTCGCCCAGCGTACCGCCCTCACGAAGGATGAAGCGGGCATCGGCAAGACCTCCCATATCGAGCTGATCGACCGAGAAGTGCTCGCCGGTCTCGGGGTTGACCACATCGTCGGCAAGCGAAAGAATCTTGTTCTTGTTCGCCGACAGCGTGTAGTTCGAATCCCACGAGAATTTGCCCCACGTATTGCTGTAACCCAGTGCGACCTCGAAACCGCGGTTGCGGACGTTACCCGACTGAATGGTCAGTTTGGAGGAACCCGAACCGGTCGAGATATTCGGCTCGAAGGTCTGATCCTGCGTCTTGGTGTTATAGTAAGTGAAGTCGAGGTTGAAGTGGCGCAGGAAGCGCATCGTCAGACCGACCTCGAACGACTTGGTGCGCTCGGGCTTGAGGTTGTAAATCGGGAACCGGGTCTGGGTGCTCCAGTTCAGGCCGCTCTCGTTCCAGCTGTAACGCGGGTTGGCGAGGTAACGCTCGAAAGCCACACCCACCGATGCGTACGACGCACGGAGTTTGACGTAGGAGAGGTTCTTCGGCATCTCGGGGATGAGCTGCGACAGCACGACCGAAGCACCGACCGAGGGATAGAAAAACGAGCTCTTCACCGAATGCTCGCCGGCCAGCTGCGAAGGCCAGTCGTTACGGCCGGTCAGCGTGAGGAAGTAGGTGTTCTTAAAGCCGATCTCAACCGAGGCGAAGATCGACTGGGTCTGCTCGCGCCACCCTTCCTGCAGCCGCTTGGTCTTGGAGGTGTTGCTCAGGTTCTGCACGCTGAACACGTTGGCCAGCAGAGGTTTTTCGTCGGTGATCTCACCGTCGGGAATCGGGCCGCGCACCTTCATGGCGTCGTAGCGCATGTCCGAGATCGAAGCACCGGCATTGGCTTGCAGCGACCAGTCCTCGCCAAAAGTCTTGTTGATATTGACCAGCACGTCGCCGTAGACCTGCTTGTCCTTGGTCTTCGTGATGCCGTAGAGGCCGTTTTTCGAACCCTCGGTCAACTGCGTGAAGGTCGAAGCATAGAATTTTTCCGTATAGTCGTTGTTGCTGTTGTCGATGCGGAGACGGCCGGAAACATTGAGCCAGTCGAGCACATCGTACGAGAGTGCTGCGTTCAGCATGTAACGGTCTTTGTTGTTTTCGCGCAGGTTGCGGTAGTTGATCCAATAGGGGTTCTGCATCGTCATGCCGGCATCGCCTACGGGCCAGTACTGGGTATAGAGGCGGCGGGCGGGATCGTAACGCTCGTACATTTCGATATCGGCCCAGTCGTTGCCGCGCGGGTAGACGTAAGCGCCGACCAGCGGGTTGTTGTAGGTACCCTGGTTGGTCATGTTGCGGTCTTTCTGCATCACATAGCTGGCACCCACGTCGAGTTTCAGCTTGTCACCGAGGAACGAGGTGGTATTGCGGAACGTAAAATTGTAACGGTCGTAGCCGTTGTTGGGAATTACTCCGCGCGAGTTGACCGCCGCGGCCGAGAAATAGGTTTGGTTCTTCTCGGTACCCGTCGAGAGCGAGACGCTCTCGGTACCCGTTACGCCGGTTTGGAAATAGTCATCGCGCGGGCTGTACCCCATATAGTTGGAGCTGTTCAGGCGATTGCCCCAGCTGCGGACGATCGAACCTTCGCTCGAATTGAGATCGCCCGTACCGTAACGGTTCTGAAACTCGGGAAGGACGAACGGCGACATCACCTCGGTGTTGCTCGATACGGTCACCGAAGTGTAGCCCGCCTTGCCGCGCTTGGTCGTGACGACGATGGCACCGTTGGCGGCATCCGAACCGTAGAGTGCCGCAGCGGCCGCACCGTTCAGCACCGACATCGACTCGATGTCCTCGGGGTTGATATCGGCGATGGGATCGGTCGTACCCTGCGAGGCGAACTCCGTGCCGCCGTCCATCGCCTTGGTAAACATCGGCACGCCGTCGATTACATAAAGAGCATTCGAAGACTGTGAAATGGATTTCGTGCCTCGCATGACAACCTTCGAGGCTCCGCCCATGCCGGCCGACGAGGCGTTGATGTTCACGCCGGCAACTTTACCGTTGAGCGAGTTGATGAAGTTGACATCCTTGTTAGCGATGACGGCATCAGCATCCACCTGCTGTACGTTGTACGACAGCGCCTTCTCGGCACGTTTAATGCCCAGGGCCGTAACAACGACCTGCTCGACCTCGATGGACGAATTGGACAGTGTGATGTCGAAAGTCGTGCGCGAGCCGATGGGCACGACACGGGTTTCGTAGCCGATGAAACTGACCGACAGTTCGGGGTTGTCGACCGAGGCGGGGAGCGTCAGGGTAAAGTCTCCGTCGATACCGGTGGTCGTTCCGACGGTCGTCCCCTTGATCAGAACGGTGGCTCCGATAATGCCCAAACCGCCGGAATCCTTCACCACGCCCGAGATGGCCGACGGCCTTGCAGCGGAGACGCGCTTCGACAGCACGATGTTGGGAACCGTGATCTCATAGGTGATGTCCGTGTCCTTGAACAGCAGCGGCAGCACCTCGTTGAGAGGCTTCGAATCGGCCTTGATCGAGACGATGCGTTTCGTGTCGATTTCGTCCGTATAAAGGAAAAGATACTTGGTCTGCTTTTCGATTTCGTTCATGACGGTCTTCATCGGAACCTTCGTCATGTCGAGCTTCACCGCGATTTTCTGCGTTTGGGCCACGGCGGGCGCACCGCACAGGAACACGGCGAGAATTAGAGTAATCAGGCATTTTATCTGCCTAATACTTAAATTTTTCATAAGTTTGCTGATTTAAGATCAATAGGTTAGCAATCGAATCACTGTTTATCTCCCGCCGGCGGACACGACCGTGTCCGGACGCGTCGGCGGTGCAGCATAAAAGTGTCTTGAGGCAGAGGCGGTTTATTCCATAGAGTCGGTTTAGATTTTAGTTATTTTTATGTGGATCGTATTCGTCTCGTCGTCGCGCGTATAGGAGAAGTTATTGGTGATCTGGAGCAGCTTCAGCGCATGGTCCACACCGTCCGACACGCGGATTTTGCCGTGGTATTTGAGTTCGGGCATATCCTCGGGATTGTCGATCGTGATCCGGACTCCGTAATAGTTCTCGAATTTGCGGATCACCTCCGTGAACGACAGCGTGTTCAGGTTCATCAGCCCGTCGACCCAGCGGAAGTCGTCCGGATCGGTTATCCGGTTGAGTTTGAGATGTCCGTCGACCAGGTCGATCTGATCGTTGGGCGAGAGAATGAAGGATTCGCCGCCGACGAGGCGGTTCGAGATTTTCAGCCGCCCTTCGAGCAGCGCCGCCGAGAAATCGGCGGTCCGGGCATCGGCCAGGATGTTGAATTTCGTACCCAGCACCTCGGCATCGCAGGCGAATGTTTCCACGATGAACGGACGGCTGGCGTCATGTTCCACCTCGAACATGGCCTCGCCCGAAATCTTGACCCGGCGTGTCTTTCTGGAAAAGATCGAAGGGTATTCCAACTTGGCGCCCGAATTGAGCCATACGGTCGTCCCGTCGCTCAAGGTGACGGACATGCTCTGCCCGTTGGGCGCGGTAATGGCCATCATGTCCCGGGTACGGCGTTCGAGAATCCGGTCGGCCATATAGTGGCCCAACCCGGCGCATGCGAGCAGCACGGCCGCAGCCACGGCACTCCATTGAGCCGTTCTCTTCCAGAGCGAAACGGTATGTCTGCGGATACGGGGCTGCGCCTCTCCGGCCAGGATATTGAGGTTGGAAATATAATCGAGCCGATCGAGATACCGCTGGTTTTCCGTTGACGCGTCCAGCCAGTCGAGCACCTCGACGAGTTCCTCCTCCGAGGTCTCGTTTCTCAAGTATTTCTGCAATAAAAGATCGTCCATGTGTTCGTGTTATATAGTAATAACAAACACACGGAGGGGGTAAGTAGTAAAAAATGCAAGTTTTTTTGAAAAAAAATCGGAACGGACTCCTGACAGCCCTGCGGGGCGCTATTTCACCACCGGGACGAGAGTATCAGGGTGATCAGCACGGCCGGGAGGTAATCCTTCAGTTCGGAGCGCATCAGGTTGAGCGCCCGGCGGATTTCGAAATTGACATGGCTGACGGAAATTCCCAGTTCGGCGGCGATCTCGCTGTATGTCATATTCCTGATCCGGCTTAACAGGAATACGCTGCGGGTCATTTTCGGCATCTTGCGGACTGCCTGTTTCAGGATGGCGCGAATCTCTTCGGAGAAGAGCAGATCGGGATCGCAGGCCGACAGCGAGCGCACGTCGGCCTGAAGCCGGCGCGTCAGCGTCGAATGCATGTCCTGTTCCGCCCTGCGGTGGCGGATCTGGGCGTTGAGATGGTTCAGGCAGCGGTTTTTGACCGAAGTGAGGATATAAGCCGGCACATTGATGTCCGCCGGCAGGGTTTCATGCATTTCCCAAAAGGTCATAAAACTGTCCGACACCAGGTCTTCGGCAGTCTCCCGATCGCGGACATAGCGGTATGCCAGGGCGATAAAACGGGGCTTGAATTCGAAAAATAACTTCCCGAATTCCGTGGAGGAGATGCTGTCTGTCTTGACGTCTGCCATTTGAAGTCCCGTCTGTCCGGTACACGAAAACACCGGCGAACCCGATTCAGGATTCGCCCATCAAAAATTTCCCCCCCCCGATAAAAATCGGATTGGGAGTCATTGATAATGTTGTATTTACCAAATCATTCAATTTCCGGATGCTTTTGTCGGACAGGAAACCGTCGGTGGTTCCTATCATCGACAAAGATAGCAATAAAAGTGATAATTGAGCTGTTTGCGGTGAAATAGTTTTCCGATACGGAGTGGCCGAAACGGCCCGGACGACAACAAAAACGGCCCCGGAACCGCTTTGCGAAAAGAGCGGACGGATGATTTCGCCTATATATATTATCGGTATAGGACGTCGGCCGGATTTCCGCCGCGCCCGGAACGCCGTCCGAGGAGATTCCCGACGACCGGACATGCCCGGTTTGCGGCGTCGGCAAGAGCAATTCCGAAGAGGTCGAGGAGCAGCCCGGAAAGCGAGGCGCAGCCCCGAAAAGGAGCGCCCCGCGGCATTTCGGAGAGCCGTTTCAAAAAAATCGGGGGGGGTATATAACCTTCGCCGATTTTTGCTATTTTTGTCCGTCGCGCACGGTGCGCGGTCAAGAATCAAATCAATACAATGATGAAAAAAATCCTATTCCTGATGGCTGCAACGGCCATGATGTGGGGGTGTGATGCAGTAAAGGCACAGACCCTCGAACCCGAATTCGAGGGAGAGGTCGTCGGCGTATTCCCCGACGGCTCGTCCAAGAAGCTCGAAAAACACAACGTGCGGATGCGAACGGGCGCCGGCGTCTACATCGCCGGATTCGCAGCCAGCAAATCCAAAACAAAAGTACTCGTGGAAGGCGGTTCGGCCAGCGTGCGGTTCGACGCAGCGCAACCGATCGCGCTCATCGTCCGCGCCAAGGACAACAAGGCCGACCCCATGTCCATCGTGCGCGTCTTCCGCATGAAGAGCACCAAGAAAAACCGGTCGGCGGTGATCTCGGCCGTCGGGTCGTTCTCGGTGAACTCCAACACGATGGACTACCTGCGGTTTTCGGCCGAGAAATACGGCGAAAGCTCCTACCGTCTGACCTTCGACGAACGCCCCGCAGGCGAATACGGCATCATCGTCTCGAACCCCAACAACGTGGACGAGAAGATGGTGATCGTCTCGGCGTTCGCCATCGACGGCGGAGCCGCGGCGAAAGAGTAAGCCGGAACCACACGGTTCCGATCAGTGCGGTGCAGAGCGATTCTGCACCGTTTTCGCTTATCGCGGAGCAGGTAAAGAGCCCGTGAGAATCGAAACGTCTTCGGTCAGTGCGGTGCAGATGTCGTGCATCGTGAAGAATCCCCGGATGGGTAGTCCTCGGCGGACGTCCCATTCGGGGATTCGAGGGATGTGCGGCAGGTGCGCCGCAATCATCGAAAACTAATTGATGTTGGGCAGGAACGAATAATCCTTCGCGTAGCCGAGCATCTGTCCCACGTAGTCGGCCGGGTAGGAGATCTTCACGTCGACGATCCTGCCGTCCTTCTCCACCAGTTCGTATTCGGGATTGACGAAACCGCCGTAAGGCTCGATGTCGAGCGCATAGTAGCGGTCGCGGACCTCCTTGTGCAGCTCGGGATCGACCGTGACGGCATACTGCTCGACCAGCGTCTTGCCGGCTTCGTAGTCGCCCTCGGACTTGATGCGCTGCACCTCGCGGAGCATCTGGCCGAACAGGTCGCGCAGTTTGCCGAAGTCGTTGACCACGGCGTAGGTCTTGCCGTTCTCCTTCACCAGCTCGATCACCTTGTCGGCCTTGCCGCGCTCGTAGCACCACTCGCAGATCAGCTTGCGGTTGCGCATGTGCGACTCCTCGACGTTCTTGCCCGGCTCGATACGCGCCAGCTGGGTCATCATGCCGTTCAGGATATATTTCGCATAGCCGGCCTTCGCCACGTCGAACGAGGGCACCAGCCCCAGTTCCACCATCTTCGGGTCACCCAGGTAGTAGAGGCCGAAGAGGTCGGCGCGGGTCTCCTCGAGCGTCGAGCTGTAACTCTTCAACTCGTTGCCCTTCACGCCCGGCGCCAGCTGTCCCGAACCGTGCCCCAGACACTCGTGCAGGTCGGTATGCAGGTCGTCGGCCAGTTTGCCGTACTTGTCCATCACCTCGCGATCCCCGGCACGCAACACGAACTCCTCGTTGAAGCCGTTGCCGTGGGCGGCCATGTCGTAGGCATAGGTGATGTTGTCGATCGTGACCGACTTCGAACCGTATTCCTTGCGGATCCAGTCGGCATTGGGAAGGTTGATGCCGATGGGCGTGGCGGGATAGCAGTCGCCGCCCAGCATCGCCACCGTGATGACCTTGGCCGAAACGCCCTTCACCTTCTCCTTGCGGTAGGCGGGAGCAACGGGCGAATGGTCTTCGAACCACTGCGCGTTATCCGAAATCACCTCCGTACGGTGGCAGGCCTCCTTGTCCATGAAATTCACGATGCCCTCCCACGAAGCCTTGCGGCCGAGCGGATCGCCGTAATCCTCGATAAAGCCATTCACGAAGTCGACGTTCGACACGGTGTCCTTCACCCAGCCGATATTATAGCGGTCGAACTCGCGCAGGTCGCCGGTCTTGTAATATTCGATCAGCGCAGCAATATTGCTTTTCTGCGGTTCGGCGGCTACGGCCTGCGCTTTTTCGAGCCAGTAGACGATCTTCTCGATGGCGGGCGAATACATGCCGCCGACCTTCCATACGCGCTCCTTTAGGACGCCGTTCTCCTTCACCAGCTTGGAGTTCAGGCCGTAGGAGATCGGTTCCGGGTCGTTGTGATCGACCATGTCGGCGTAGAATTTCTCGACCTCGGCCTGCGTCACGCCCTCGTAGTAGTTGTTCGACGAGGTGGCGATCAGGTCTTCGCCCGCCGTCTGGTTCAGGCGCGTTTTATAGAGCGCCGGATCGAAGATAGCCTTGCAGACCTCGCCGCGCAGCGGGTTCAGGTCGCCGAACTTCTCCTCGGGGATCGTCTCTATCACGTCGAGCAGGTAACCTTCGGTGAACCCGGGGACGAACTTGTCGTTCGAATAGTGGTGATGAATGCCGTTGGCGAACCACACCTTTTTCAGGTATTTCTCCAAGGCCTTCCATTCGGCCGCCGAGCGATCGCCCCGGTAGTTCTCGTAAACCGTTTCGAGCGTACGGCGCACGGCGAGGTTGTATTTGAAATTCTGGTCGAAAAGGATGTCCCGGCCGCACTTGGCAGCCTCGGCGAGGTAATAGACCAGTTCCTTCTCCGCAAGCGGAAGTTGCTCGAAACCGGGGACTTCGTAACGGATGACCTTGATGTCGTCGAAACGGTCGACGATCCACGGGGCTTCGCTCTTCGATGCCCCGCAGCACGAAGTCAGTGCAACAGCGGTAACAGTCATAGATGTCAGTGTAACTAAATTTTTCATGTCGTTCGGGTTTGAATTTCCCCGAAATATACGGTTTTTTTGCGAAAAATTCTTCTATAATCTGCTGAATAGCTTAAAATGAGCGATTTATAAGTGTTCAACCTCAATAGAGGTAATGATTTGGCAATAGTCACAACTTCTGCAATATGCATATGTTTGCTTTGCCTAACAACTCTTTACAGTTGCAAAAATACAAAATAAAAATGAAACCACACTATGTTGGTGCAAAAAAACAATAGTCATAAAACAAAGATTAACTTCGCCTTATGACTATTGTTGTCCACATTAAACTTATTTATCATTTAATTGGTTCCGCATGCACATAGTATTCACTGTTTATAGGGTCTTCCCCGTCAGTTTTAAGTATCAGTACCATGCGAGAATGTTTTGTACGCCAATATGCTTTAATATCAGCATCTTCGGGTAGTGCCTTAAACGTTTTACACAGCGAAGCCTTTTCTGTTTCTTTTATAGTACTATGTGCTTCATAGTACTGGTCCATAATCTTCAACAGACCTTCTCTTTCACGTTCAAGCACGCCTAACATATATTCCTTGTCGTTTTTGTCTTTTGCTCCTTTCAGTACAATACGTAACTCTGCATACGGTTTTGTAATGTCTTCTTTGTAGGCAGTAGGTGGAGTTAGGATAAACTCACGGCTCTTGTCCAGCAAGCAATATTCTGTTAGTTCGGGGTTCTTGGAATTATACCTTACGTTATCCCAATCGTAACCAAAGAATCCATCATTCACCAAATAGAGCCTCTTTCGGGCTTGATAGACAATACGGCCATCTTTATAGCCATTGGCATAGACAATAGTATTGTCATGAGGCGTGAAGAAGTATGTGCTCCACCAATAGGAAGTATTCAAACAGTTTGTCTTACGTTCCATGATTCCAAAGCTATCTGGCATATCACGACAATCACTCGTCCAAGTAATTGAATCGTAGTAGTTGTAATAGGCATTATCTGAAGAGTTGAAACCATATTCATCGGTAAGCTCAAATGTTACAAGGCAGAAGGTCTGAAACACAGGGTCTGTGTTGTCTTTGTCGTCTTCTGCATAGTATGCCTTAATCTTAAACTTGCAGTTGTCGGGAACAGAACGGTCAATATCCGTATCATACGTGTAACTTTTCTTCATCATTTCCAAATCGGTTTCGGTCATGCGTTTATATACAATCATGCCATATATAGACTTGTAACCATTGCTGCCATCACTCGTCGCTCCCAATTTTTGTATGGTGTACATTAAGGTCTTGCCATTCGACTCGTCAAGCTTAAGAATCTGCATGTATCTGCTGTCTGTTGTCTGCTTGTTGCTGCCAAACAGTATGAAGCCTTTGTCCATGTCATAAGTCCATGATACACGACTGAAACAAAAGGCTGGCAAGGCATCACTATAAAAATAACTAAAAGCTTGCTGTGATGTCTCAAACCAAAAGTGTGTAGGGCTGCCACCAAATCTGTCTTTCCAAAATTCCTCCTTGCTCAACTTTCCGTTTTCCTGTACCTCATAAGTGGCAATACTCTCCCAACCATAGCCCTTGACCTTACTCTGTATTTCTTCTGCTGCTATTGGCTTTCTCCCTTTTAGCACACAGCACCCCTCATCATTAACAGTATAGGTTTGGTTGAATAGATTCATATCCAACTTACATTGCTCAACACTCAATTCCTCAGACTTATCGCAACTGCCAAATACAACAGTGCAAGCTACGATGAGTGCTATTAACCAAAACTTCTTAGTCATAATAATCCAAATTTAAAGATTTTACATATAGACAGATTACGGATTTTCAGTGTTTCAAATTCTGCTGTCCAAGATAACTGAGTGCAAAAATACAAAAGTATCAACGTAATAGTGCATTTTTTTATTTTTTATAACACTCAAAACATACTTTTGTGCAAATAAAGGAAGAATAAACTACACCTGACAAATCTATTTACATATTTCTATGCACTGCCTACAGTTGGTACACTCACTTTCTGCAACCGTTGGGAGCAAAATTTCTTCGCCCTCATGGTGGAGCGAGGCGTTTTGGGGTTCCCAAAACATAACCTCGCTCCCTCCTCTAAGAACAAAAGACGAGATATTTGCCTTTCGGCTTTCCATGCCCAAGGTTGCAGACCTTAATTCTCTCAATTTGCGCCAAACATCAAAGCTGCCACATTGAAAGAACAAGGTCACAGACACAAGCTACTTTGTACATGGAGTTTGCAAAGGAAAAGGTGATATTTTCAGTGTGAAACTTGCCAAGTGTTTTAGTTGTGTGTTGTTGATTTCCTTTGTGAACTATGCCGAGTGTGTTATGTGTGCTGTGTGTCCTCGGTATAGTCTGCATAAATCTAATGCCATGCTAAAACACTGCGGAGGTTCGCCCAAGTGGCTGGAGGCGCAAAGCCTCCAAGGAACGTTGCTGCAACCATTTCGGAGAATAGAGCGGTTGCCAATTAATCCACAAGCACATTTTACAGCGTACCAAGTGAGGGCATGTAAAACGTTGAATTGTTGAAGATAGGTGTTATCTTTATGAGAACCAACCACTTATACCCTCAACAAACTCTCAACAAATAGCTCTACACAACAAATTACTGGGCAAAAAAGAAAGAAAGGAATGGTGTTCATGGTTTTCTCTTTTCAACATTATCTTTCTTTTGTTGAGAGATTTGTTGAGAATATGTTGAGCCGTAAATACCTGATGTTCAATACTTCTTTCATCATATTCAACAATTCAACAAAAATAAGGGGTGTTTTGTCCGTCATTTTTACGAACAGAACTCATCCCCCTACAAGTAAGAATGTCATGCTTATGCTTCAGTACTTATTCACGACAGTACGACAGCGCCAAGCCAACAAACAAGCAAGAGGACATTCAACTAAAAGCGGTTGTTCTTCTATTGAGTTGTAGGATAATGACACTACTTTTCTCTTTTGCCCCGTACAATCTCTTGAAGATGGTGGCACGAAACCGAGCTGCCCCGTATGAGTTTATACGGAAGCAAAGGGCAACAATCATCGGAAAGCCATACAACGTTTGCCAAATGCCATTGGAAGTTTCCTGTTTCTGTTGGACTTCCGACACCGTCAATAAACCATCCTTGTATATTGACCTTATCACAGCATGGAGTTTCATGGCGGTGACATGAAGCATATCAACCAATTCACCCTCACTCATCCACAAGTCTTGCAAGTTGGACGGAATGGATAACATTCCATTTCCGTCCACGGTGATTACAGTCCTTTTCATGCCATTCCCCCCATTGTCGGCATATGCCCCTTGATTCGACTTTCAAAAGCTGATATGTCATGCTCCAATTTAGTACTTGTCACCTTTGCGTAAATTTGTGTTGTGGCGATGTCCGTATGTCCCAGTATCTTGCTTACACTCTCTATCGGCATACCGTAGTTTAAAGCCAAAACTGCGAACGAATGCCGGCTTACATGAAATGAAATTCGCTTCTTGATGCCACACATTTTTGCCACTTTCTTTATACGCTTGTTTACCATGTCAAGTGAGCCAATATTAAACAAGTGCATATCTTTTCTCAATGGCTTGTAACGTTCAATTATCTGTATGGCTGCATCTATCAGTTTAATTTTGAATGGTACGCCTGTCTTTTGACGCTGAGAAACTATCCATGGAGACCCACTTATAATGGCAACATTGTCCTCTGTAAGATTCTTGATGTCAACGAAAGAGATACCTGTCCAACAACCAAACATAAACAAGTCTCTCGCAAAAGCAAAGTTGGGATTTTCCAACTCTATTCCTGCAAATATGTCCAATTCTTCCTCTGTCAAGAACTCACGCTCCTTGTGGTCTGGGTCAACGTGGTACATGGCAAACGGATTTCTCTGTATCTTGCCGTTGTAGTGTGCTGCCGTGACGATATGCTTCAATGGTATGGAGTATATCCAAATGGTAGATTGCGTGAGTCCAATGACATTCTTCAAATACAGACAAAAATCACGGATGAACTCCTCGGTAAGCTCATTCATGGACATATCGCTGCGCTTGTACTGAAATTTGATGAACTCGGCAACGTACTTTCTTACCGTCAGATACTTGCGGTAGGTTCGGACAGCTCGGTCTTTTCCCACGCGTTGGGCAAAGGCTGCGTTCTCCTTGTCAAAAGCTCTGAGTAATGTCTCATACTCCGTACCTATGCCTTGATATGCGTTTCTCACCATTTCAGCGGTAACGAACGCCTCACGGTCGGAAAGCCGTTGGTAATGCTTAGCGATTTGAGCCTTGATGTTATCAAGCGCAAAGTTCACCTCATTGGCTTCCTTGCTTCTGCCTTTGGCTCTGTTGCCCTTGGCATCCCATATCGCCTTGGTCACGCTCAGCTTGCAACTGAACTGTGCGATAGTTCCGTTGATTGTCACACGTCCCATGATAGGGACAATTCCGTTTCTCTCCTTGCTTCCGTTTACATAGAAGACTGTCTTGAATGTACTTCTCATAATTCCTTGCTTTTTGTTCTGTGCAAAATTAAATCATGAGAGTTGCATGGCAAATTCACAACCTGTGCAGAATTGAGAAGTAAAAACCGAAGCCGTTAAAAATGCTTATTAGAGCGTTTCTTTGAGGTAATGACTTGAAAGCGTTTCTACTTCTCAAATCCGCCATTTTCGCATTTCCTCACGAATGCCACAAAAAGCCAACGACTGCCACAACCACTTGAAACTCAAAACAAAAGCTCAAATCTGCTATTTTTTGCTTTTTTAGTCATTCTTTTTCGCAAAAAGCCGCATACGGACGAATATACGCATGGACACATATACAATATGTGCCGGCAAACGCACCTCCCCGCCACACCCGGCGGCGCCCGTTGTGCGGACATTAGCCTTCAAAAAAACATACCAGTTCGTACCAGTATGACGGATTTTTTATTTATATTTGCCACAAGGCAGGCACTATGCCGGATAAATTCGGAAAAACAACATAAACCCACATCGATGAAACCTATCAAAACCGCACTTCTGGCCTTGCCGTTTCTGGCCGCAGGGTGCAACCGGGACTCCGGGACTGCAAAAATCCGGCCGCTGGAGGCCGAAAGCGTCCGGGTCGAAGACGCTTTCTGGAGCCCCCGCTATGAAAAATGGGAACACATCACCGTCGGCGACATGCTGGACAAGTTCGAAGGGAACGACCCGGCGCATTTCGCGTGCGGCGTCGACGCCTTCGAAAATTTCGACCTCGTAGCCTCGGGCGCCCGCGATATCGGCCGCCACGCGGGGCCGCCTTGGTACGACGGGCTGGTGTACGAGACGATTCGGGGGATCTCCGACCTGCTGGCACAACGTCCCGACCCGGCGCTCAAAGCCCGTGTAGACGGCTACATCGCCCGCATCGAAGCGGCACAAAAGAGCGATCCGGACGGGTTCGTCGGCACCAACACCCAGCTAACGGAGGACAACCACCGCTGGGGCGCGAACGGCGGGTTTCTGCGCATGCAGCACGACGTCTACAACGCCGGCATGCTCATCGAAGCCGGGGTACACTATTACCAAGCCACGGGGGACGACAGGCTGCTGAAAGTCGCCACGCGCCTGGCGGACTACATGGTGCGGACGATGGGGCCCGCACCGAAAAAGAACATCGTCCCGGCGCACTCGGGCCCCGAGGAGGCACTGGTAAAACTCTACAAGCTCTACCGCGACCGCCCCGGCCTGCGCGCGCAAACCGGGGCGCAGTCCGCAGCCGGCGACTATCTCCGGCTGGCCGAGTTCTGGATCGGCAACCGCGGCGTGCACTGCGGCTATCCGCTGTGGGGCACGTGGGGCAACGACAGCGCGGAGCGGTGGATCCACGAGGAGCTCTACACCGGGGAATTCGGCCCCGAAGCGCGGCCCGCATGGGGCGATTATGCGCAGGATTCGATCCGCGTATTCGACCAGCCCGCCATCGTCGGGCACGCCGTGAGGGCCACCCTGCTGGCGACGGGCATCGCCGCGGCGGCCTATGAGAACGGCAATGCGGACTACATCGCCACGGCGAAACGCTGGTGGGACGACATGGCCGGGAAAAAACTCTTCGTCACGGGCGGTGTCGGGGCAGTGCATTTCGACGAAAAGTTCGGCCACGACTACGACCTGCCCACCGACGCCTATCTGGAAACCTGCGCCGCCGTAGGCGTGGGGTTCTTCAGCCAGGCGATGAACCGGCTCACGGGCGACGCGAAATACATGGATGAATTCGAACGCGCGCTATACAACAACGTGCTGGCTGGCGTCGCCGCCTCGGGCAGGCAGTATACCTACCAGAACCCGCTCAACACCGACCGCAGCGAACGCTGGGAATGGCACCCCTGCCCCTGCTGCCCGCCGATGTTCCTCAAGATAGTCTCGGCGACCCCCGAATTCATTTACGCCCGGGACGACAGGACGGTCTATGTCAACCTGTTCATCGGCAGCGATGCCGACATCGCGCTCGGCGACACGCAGGTGCATGTCCGGCAGCAGACCCGATACCCCGTGGACGGAAAGGTCGTCCTCACGCTTACGCCCGAAAAGGCGGCACGCTTCACCGTGAAGGTACGTATCCCGGGCTGGGCCCGCGGCGAGGAAAACCCGTTCGGGTTGTACGTATCCGAAAGCCCGGCCGCGCCGGTGCTCTCGGTGAACGGCACCCCGGTCGAAATCCGCCTCGACAAAGGGTACGCCCTCCTCGACCGGGTCTGGAACCCCGCAGACCGCATCGTGCTGGAACTTCCCGTCGCGCCGCGCCTCGTCCGGGCACATAAAGCCGCCCGGGAGCTGGACGGCATGGCCGCCATCGCGGCCGGGCCGCTGGTATACTGCATCGAGCAGGCGGACAACGCGGATTACGCCCGGCTGAGGCTCGACACGGCCGGCAGCATGGAACTCGGATACCGCAGCGACCTGATGGACGGCACGCCGGTCATCACGGGAACGGCCATCGACGGCAAGGGCGCGAAGAGCACCTTCACGGCCATCCCCTACTACGCCTTCGGCAACCGGGGAAACGGCGGCTACCGCGTCTGGCTGCCGACCCGCTGACAACCCGAACAGCGCGGGCACAAAAAAGCACCGGAAAGGTTCGACGCCTTCCGGTGCTTTTTATTCCCGGCCGCCATCCGGCCGCCCGTTCCCGGGATCAGAAGTTGTAACCCAGCGAAACGAAGAAGCTGCCGTTCTTGGCCTTGACCTCGTCGGCATCCTTCAGGATGTTCAGCAGGCCCAGGTCATACCCGAGGCTGACATTGTAATGCTTCCTGAATGTCACGTTGACACCGAAGCGCAGGCCCAGGTCGGAGCGTTTGAACATCGCTTCCTCCTCGGCGCCATCCCCCAGGTCGGTGGACTTGAACAGGTCGGCCTTCTCGCCCTTGAACTTCGCCTTGCCATGGATACCGAACCCATAGAAGACACCCGCCAGGGGCTGTATCGAAACGCTCCTGACATTGAAATGCCAGCTGACCACGACGGGTACCTGCAAATAAAGCATATTGAACTTCACCTTCCCGGACAACTCCTCGTCGAACCCGAAGCCGAAATCGGCCACATTGACCGCTCCGCCGCGCCCCGTCAGATAAAGGCCCGTTTCCAGATAAAGTGGAAGCGCCCGCAGCAGCGGCTGCTGGTAGGCAAAGCCCACATTGTACGACGCACGCGAGTCGAACGAGAAGCTGTTACTGCCCGCGCTCAGGTCGATGCTGGTCACATTCAGTCCGGCGCGCACTCCCATCACGCGGCCCTGGCCGAATGCTGACATGCCGGCGGCAACGGCCAGCAAACAAAGAATAAATTTCTTCATAACTTTAAAATTATGCCCCGGCTCCCGTGAGGCGTTTAAGTTTGGATTGCCGGAATAGGGAACCGCCGCACCCGTTTCCATTCCGGAACGGGAAGCGGGTACCCCGCCATTGTTTCATCGGTTGTAAATATAGGCGCATTATGCGATATCCGGAAATAAAATCAATGAATGCCACCCTTTTTCACACGAAAGCCGCATTTTACAGAACCGCATCCGCCTCCGAGGCCGGAAAACCGGGATTTCGGAACGGCATGGTGCGCATAAGAAAAAGATACGGCTTATTTTTCCGACTTTTTTCTTCGTTATGTCTGATGGAATTTCTACCTTTGCTCGCACAACTCGCATCAAGAAAGGATGAAAGTATTTGAAAGTGTCAAGGAGCTCCGTGCAGAGCTGGACAAGGCGGAGCAGTCGGGAATCGGCTTCGTACCGACGATGGGCGCCCTGCATGCAGGACACCGCTCGCTCGTGGAACGTGCCCGGCGGGAAAACGGCACCGTCGTGGTGAGCGTCTTCGTAAACCCCACGCAGTTCAACGACAAAAACGACCTGAAGCATTACCCCCGCACGCCGGAGGCCGATGCCCGCCTGCTGGAAGAGGCCGGCGCGGATTTCGTGCTGATGCCCTCGGTCGAGGAGATATATCCCCAGCCCGACAGCAGGCAGTTCGATTTCGGACTGATCGACAAGGTGATGGAGGGCGCCACGCGCCCCGGCCATTTCAACGGCGTAGCGCAGGTCGTCAGCCGCCTGTTCGACATCGTGCGCCCCGCACGCGCCTATTTCGGGGAAAAGGATTTCCAGCAGATCGCCGTCATCAAGTCGATGGTGGCCCAGCTGGCGCTCCCCATCGAGATCGTCGAATGCGCGATCATCCGCGGCGAAGACGGGCTGGCCCTCTCGTCGCGCAACACGCTGCTCGACGCAGCGCACCGGGCCGCAGCGCCGCACATCTACGCCACGCTGCACGCCGCAGTGTCCAAATCGCAGGAGATGACACCTGCCCAGCTCAAGGCGTGGGTCACGGCCGAGGTGGAGCGCAACCCGTTGCTGAAGGTCATCTATTACCAGTCGGTCGACGCACGGACGATGCAGGAGGTCGCCACCTGGGACGACTCCCCCCGCATCCAGGGCTGCATCGCCGTACAGGCGGGAGATATTCGTTTAATCGACAACATCTGTATCCGATAATGAAATTCCAGATTGAAGTCATCAAATCCAAAATCCACCGCGTGACGGTCACACAGGCCGACCTGAATTACGTGGGGAGCATCACCATCGACGAGGCGCTGTTGGAAGCCGCCAACATCATCGAGGGCGAGAAAGTCCAGATCATGGACATCAACAACGGAGAGCGTTTCGAAACCTATGTCATCAAGGGCGAACGCGCAAGCGGCTGTATCTGCCTCAACGGCGCCGCCGCACGCAAAGTACAGGTGGGCGACGTCATCATCATCGCATCCTATGCGCTGATGGATTTCGAGGATGCCAAGCAGTTCAAACCCTGGGTCATCTTCCCCGACACGGCTACCAACCATCTGATCGGATAACGCATCCGGAACCGCCGGCCGGAAAGGCCGGAAAAGTAAAAAATCTCCCCTAAAGGGAGATTTTTTTGCTATAAATGTTTATATTTGTCGATGTTAACGGTCTTTTTTATCCCGGATATATGGACATCGCGCTTTCCGTACTTGCATTCCTGTTCTCGATCGTCGGCATCATCGGCTGTATCGTCCCGGCCCTGCCGGGCGTGGTGCTCAGTTACGCAGGGCTTCTGTGCGCCTACTTCACCTCCTATTCGCACATGTCGGCTTCTGCCATATGGATATGGCTGGCCATCACCGTGGCCGTCAGCGTGGCCGATTATTTCCTGCCTGCGTGGATGACCCGCAGATTCGGCGGCTCGCGGGCGGGCGCCATCGGGGCCACGGTCGGCGTATTCGCCGGATTTTTCATCTTCCCGCCCATAGGCATCATCCTGGGGCCGTTCGTCGGCGCCGTGGCGGGGGAATTGCTCAACGACCGCGGGGACTTCCCGAAGGCAATCCTCGTAGGCTTCGGTTCCTTTCTCTCGTTCGTCGTCGGCACGGGGCTCAAGGTCGTGGCTGCCGTCGGGATGCTCATACACGTCACGGCCGACACATACCCCGCCGTACGGGACTGGTTCGCAACTCTATTTTAACCCTTTCGATAATGAAAAAACTCCTACTCTTTGCGGTAGTCATCGCAGCGATGCTGGCCGCGGCTTGTTCTAATTCTAAGTACAAGTACGAAACAGTGAAGGGCGATCCGTTGAACACCAAAATCTACACCCTGGACAACGGGCTGAAAGTCTATATGAGCGTCAACAAGGAGACGCCGCGCATCCAGACCTACATCGCCGTGAACGTGGGCGGCAAGAACGACCCGGCCGAGACCACCGGACTGGCGCACTATTTCGAACACCTGATGTTCAAGGGGACGCAGCAGTTCGGCACATCGGACTTCGCAGCCGAGAAACCGATGCTCGATGAGATCGAAAACCTCTTCGAAGTTTACCGCAAGACCACCGACGAGGCCGAGCGTGCGGCGATCTACCACCGCATCGACTCGATCAGCTACGAGGCTTCGAAAATCGCCATCCCTAACGAGTACGACAAACTGATGTCGGCCATCGGCGCCAACGGCACCAATGCTTTTACGTCGCAGGACATGACCGTATACGTCGAGGACATCCCTTCGAACGAGATCGACAACTGGGCCAGGATCCAGGCCGACCGGTTTAAGAACCCCGTGATCCGCGGCTTCCACACCGAGCTGGAGACTATTTACGAGGAGAAGAACATGTCCCTGACGCAGGACAGCCGCAAAGTCTGGGAGGCCATGGACGCCGCCCTGTTCCCCCACCATCCCTACGGCACGCAGACCGTACTGGGTACACAGGAACACCTGAAGAACCCCTCGATCACCAATGTCAAGAATTACCACAAGACTTACTACGTGCCCAACAACATGGCCGTCTGCGTATCGGGTGATTTCGATCCCGACGAAATGGTCGCCACGATCGAAAAATACTTCGGCGACATGCAGCCGAACCCCAACCTGCCGAAGCTGCACTTCGAGCCCGAACAGCCGATCACGGCTCCCGTCGTGAAGGAAGTATACGGGCTGGAAGCCGCCAATGTGATGCTGGGATGGCGCCTGCCGGGTGCGACCGACCCGTCGACCGACGTGGCGAACATCGTGGGCTCGGTACTTTATAACGGCCAGGCCGGACTGATCGACCTCGACCTCAACCAGCAGCAGAAGGTGCTTTCGGCATACGGCTACGCATCGTCGCAGCCCGATTACGGGACGTTCCTGGTAGCAGGCCGCCCGAAGGCCGGGCAGTCGCTCGACGAAGTACGCGACATGCTGCTGTCCGAAGTGGCCAAGCTGCGCAACGGGGATTTCGACGAAAGCCTGATCGAGGCGACCATCAACAATTACAAGATGCAGATGATGCGTTCGTTCGAAGAGAACGAAAGCCGCGCGATGCTCTACGTCTACTCGTTCATCAACGGCGCCGACTGGGCCGACGAAGTGCAGCAGCTCGACCGCATGTCGAAGATCACCAAGCAGGACGTCGTGGACTGGGCCAACAAATACCTCGGCCCCGAAAGTTATGCCATCGTCTACAAGCGTGAAGGCAAAGACCCCAACGAGCAGAAGATCGCAGCCCCGAAGATCACGCCGATCGTGACCAACCGCGACTCGCAGAGCGAGTTCCTCACCGAGATACAGAACTCGAAGGTCGAGCCTATCGAGCCGGTATTCGTGGACTACAAGAAGGACATGTCGCAGTTCGAGGCGCAGAAGGGCGTCAACGTGCTGTATAAGAAAAACGAAACCAACGACATCTTCACGCTGATCTACGTATTCAACACGGGTACGGAGAACGACCCGGCACTCAACCTCGCCTTCGACTACCTGAGCTACCTCGGAACGGACAAGATGAGCGCCGAGCAGATCGCATCGGAGATGTACGCCATCGCCTGCTCGTTCGGCCTGAGCGCCGGAACCAACCAGAGCTGGATCGAGATATCGGGCCTGAGCGAGAACATGGGCAAGGCGATGGAAATCGTCGAAGGGCTGATCGCCGGGGCGCAGCCCAACGAGGAGATCCTGCAAAACCTCAAGGGCGACATGATAAAGAGCCGCGCCGACGCCAAGCTCAACCAGAGCCGTTGCTTCGGAGCGCTCCAGCGCTACATGATCTACGGCAGCGATTTCATCCGCCGCACCACGCTCACCGACCCGGCATTGCAGGGGCTGACCTCGGAACAGCTGCTCGCAAAGATCGGCGACCTGATGGGCAAGCAGCACGAGGTGCTCTACTACGGCCCGCAGGACGAGGCCGAAGTGAAAGCCGCCCTGGCCGCACACCACAAGGTGGCAGCCGACCTCCAGCCGCTGGAAAAAAAGTTCAGCACGCTGCAACCCACCGATGAAAACAAGGTCATGCTTGCCCAGTACGACGCCAAGCAGCTCTACTACATGCAGTATTCGAACCGCGGCGAGAAATTCGACCTTGCAGCCGACCCGCAGATCACCCTCTACAACGAGTATTTCGGCGGAGGCATGAACACCATCGTCTTCCAGGAGATGCGCGAAGCCCGCGGCCTGGCTTACTCGGCATGGGCCAACCTCGCCATCCCGACCAACGCCAAGGGCGACTATTACTACATGGCCTTCATCGCCACGCAGAACGACAAAATGCAGAAGGCCATCGAGGCATTCGACGAGATCATCAACAACATGCCCGAATCGGAAAAGGCGTTCGACATCGCCAAGGAGGCCCTTATCTCGCGCCTGCGCACCGAGCGCACGGTGAAGGACGGCGTACTGTGGAGCTACATCCGCATGCGCGACCTCGGCCTGACGGAGCCGCGCGGAAAGCAAATCTTCGAGAAAGCGCAGCAGATGACGCTCGCCGACGTCAAGGCCGCACAGGAAAAATGGGTGAAGGGACGCAAATACGTTTACGGCATTCTGGGCGACATCCAGGATCTCGACCTGAACTACCTCAAGACCCTCGGCCCGATCCAGACCGTGACACAGGAGGAGATTTTCGGGTACTAAACCGCCCCTGCTCCAGGATAACGAAAGCCGCCGGTTCCCCGGCGGCTTTTTCGTGCCCGCTCCCGGCCAAAGTACAAAACGGGCAGTCCGGCAAGCCGGCGGGATCCGAAACAGCGGGAACGGAAACACCGGAAACGCAAGCCACTGGGAAAGGAAAACACCCCTGCCGAAGGTTTTTCCGACAGGGGTGGAATCATAAAACAGGTCTTGACTTCCCGCCCGGCCAGAAACCGGACGGGCGCAGGAAACTTCCCTTTTCGCCGGGGAAGAGCCCCGAAGCCCACGCAGCCTCCTGCCGCTAATAGCGGTAGTGCTCGGCTTTGTAAGGGCCATCGGGATTTACGCCGATATAGTCGGCCTGTTTCCCGGTGAGGTGCGTGAGTTCCACGCCGAGGTTGTCCAGATGCAGGCGTGCCACCTCCTCGTCGAGGTGCTTGGGCAGGCGGTACACGCCCACTTCGAGGTTCTCCTGCCACAGCTCCATCTGCGCAAGGCACTGGTTGGTAAAGGAGTTCGACATCACGAACGAGGGGTGTCCCGTCGCACAACCGAGGTTCACCAGACGGCCTTCGGCCAGCACGAAGATCGAGTGTCCGTCGGGGAAGGTGAACTTGTCGACCTGCGGCTTGATATTGGTCTTAACGGCCCCCGATTTTTCGAGGCGCGCCATCTGGATTTCATTGTCAAAGTGGCCGATGTTGCAAACGATCGCCTGGTCGCGCATCTTCTCCATGTGCTCCAGCGTGATGATGTCGCAGTTGCCCGTGCAGGTGACGTAAATATTGCCTTCGGGGAGTGCGCTCTCGACGGTCTTGACCTCGAAGCCTTCCATGGCGGCCTGCAGGGCGCAGATCGGGTCGATCTCGGTCACGATGACACGTGCGCCGTACGAACGCATCGAACGGGCACAGCCCTTGCCCACGTCGCCGTAGCCGCAG
>ERZ824600.725-NODE-725-length-47389-cov-3.510648_pt1 | contig 47389 bp, 45 predicted proteins | sample MGYA00519933_ERZ824600 | MGnify/ENA primary metagenome ERZ824600 (study PRJEB31778, sample SAMEA3449178) | human gut metagenome | biome: human gut; feature: human-associated habitat; material: faeces | place: United Kingdom | collected 2010/2012 ... | reverse complement strand
GCGAGGAGTCGCAGTAGAACTCCCGGCGCGGACCCGGAAGGCTTGTCTCCCAGTTCCCGGGATTGTCGATCACCGGAATGGCCCGGAGTCCTCCGGGATGACGGGTCTTTCTCCTCGGCTTCAGCAGCGCAAGGCTTCTTGCCTTCGAGCTCCGGCTCAGAAATCTCTTCTTCTGCAGCGCCTGAAGATGTGCAAAAACTGTGGATGTCTTGATTTGAAAGTGTGCGGCAATCTCATACACGGTCGGCGCCATTCCGGCCGTGTTCATGAAATCTTCGATGTAGTTTAAAATAAGCCGCTGTTTTTCTGTGAGTCCCTTCATTGCATCTCCCCCCCCATGGTTATGCCGGCTTCCCGGTTCGGCGGGAAGCGGAACGGTTTCTCAGGAACTAGTATAACCCTCTTTTCCGGGATTGCAAGTCTCCGTTTGAAAAACTCTTCTGCCGGGGAAACGTTTCGAGGGGGAGGAGAAGCAGGGTTCCCGCGTTTCCGCGGGAACCCTGGTTTTCAGAGTCCGACGTCCGGAAGATGAATGGCAGATCCGAGCTCCCGGAGCTTCTGCTGAAGCAGGGAAACCGGAAGTTCGCCCGGCTCTTTGCCGAGATCGATGGCGAGCGCGGCGGCCAGTCCCGCAACCTGTCCGGTCATGGCGGCGGAGGGAATGACGCGGGTAACCTCCCAGGCGTCGCCGGATGCCGCGGTGCAGCGGCCGGCTGCAAGCAGTCCGCCGGTCCCGTTGGCTGGATAGAGCGTCCGATAGGGAATTTCCCAGACAAATCCCGGTTTGCGCCAGTCGGCCAGCAGTCCGATGGAGTCATCGAAATGCGTGGCGTGCTCCTGGTCCTTGAGCACATATTCTCCCTGGATGCAGTAGATCTTCCGCAGCTGCGGGACCACCGGAAGTTTGAGCGCATAGCAGCTCCTGCGGTCGAATTTCCCTTCCGCATAGAGCTTCTTGTAATATTCCAGAAGGAACTGACGGGTGGTAAGAACATACTGGGAGATATCCTTCCCGGAGGGTGCGCGGACCTCCTTGGCTTTCAGCGAGGCGCGGGTGAAGCCGCATTTCGCAAGGATCTCTTCCGAAATGGCACTTTCCCCGTTCGCCCATGCGCCGTCAAAATGAACGACGACATTTTCCCCGAGCCGGTCCGCCTCTTCCGCCGCCTGCGCCCCCTTGCGGTATTCCAGAGTCCAGAGCGAATACATGTTGCGCTCGTCCAGACACGGAATTCCGGCGCGGCGGGCCAGAATGCAGCTCCCGCTCGCGTCGACAAACTGACGCGCGGAAATTTTTCCTCTTCCGCTTTCATTTTCCACGACGGCCGCCGTGACGCGTCCGTTTTCCACTTCCGCATCGCAGACAAGGGTGTCCAGCCACACATCGACTCCCGCCTCCCGGAGCACCTCGTCCAGCGCCAGCATGAACGACGCCGGCGAGAACACGCACCGGTAGCGTTTCCGTTCCGCCGCATCCTTTTCCTTCCTCCAGTTTCCCGGAATCTCTCCCGGTCCGTACAGGATGCTGGCTTTCAGCAGTTCCTCGCTGATTCCGAATGTCACCTGTCTCCCGTTTCCGTCGCAGATCGGCAGATAGATGTAGATCAGGCCGCTTGTCGCAAGCCCGCCGAGAAGAAGCGTCTTTTCGACCAGCACGGTCTTTTTCCCGGACCGCGCCGCCTGAAGTGCGGCCGCAACCCCCGCAACTCCTCCGCCAATGACGGCAACATCGTACTGAACATTGAAATTCATCGCAATCAATCCCTTTCTCTTTTATGCCTGAAACACGGTTTCCGCCCGTGTTGTTTCCGTTTCGGGTCCCTCCACTTCCAGCAGATGCGGAAGCATGGCATCCAGTTCCTTCCGGTTCTTTGTCCGCCGGGTCCACGTCAGCGCGCCGATCAGCTTTCCGTCCGCAAACACCGGCACGGCGACCCGGAGCACATCCGGCGACTCATACGGCAGCTGTGCATATCCCTGTTCCCTGCACCGGGCGATGCACGCATCGAGCTTCTGCTCCGACCCCTCCCATTTCTTCTGAAACACCGGGTCCCCGAGATGGGCCTCCCGCAGACGCCGCGCCTCCTTCGGGGGAAGACAGGCCAGCATCACGATTCCCGCAACCGAATCCAGCGGCGGCAGAAACTGCAGCACTCTCCGCGGTTCCCGTTCCGCGCACTCTTTCCACAGCAGCGCGTGAATCTGCGTCCCGTGCGGGACGGAAAACACAAACGAGTGTTCGTTCGAGTATTTTCCGAGACGCACGATCTCCCGTGTCATTCCGTTCAGCTCCCGCTGTCTTCTCCGGAAGAGGGCCAGTTCCTCCAGCGCAGGTCCCGGAAAAAAAAGACCGTCCGCCTTTTCCAGCATCCCGCAGCGGAGAAGACTGCCCGCAAGATTGTAGACCGTCGTATATTTCAATTCCATCTGCTCTGCAACGTCGCTCAGCTTGATTCCCTCCGGTGCATGGGCGACCAGCCGTAAAATCCGGTTGCAGCGTTCGATTGTCTGAACCATGAAATTCTCCTCAAGTTTCATTATTGATGAAACTTTATATTCTCAATAATAAAACATATCATCATAAATAATAAAATTCAAGTTTTTCCGCAAAAAAACAGGCGGGGAGACAGGGACAGGTGTTGTTTCCGTCCTGGGGTCGGAAAAGGGGCCGGATCAGTCGAAGAGCGAGGGTTGGAGAATGGCCGGTTTCGGCTGAGGCGGTCCGCCGTTTTTTGCGCGGTAGCGTCCGCGCTTTTCGCGGGAGATGGTGACCGACGGAAGGTTGGCTTCCCCGATCGCGTTCTCTTCCAGATTCGCAAGAATCTCCTTGGCGCGGAGAATGACCTCGGAAGGAAGGCCGGCGAGTTTGGCGACATGGATTCCGTAACTTTTATCGGCGGCTCCGGGAACGATCTGGCGCAGGAAGATGATCTGATCGCCGTATTCGCGGACGGCGACATTGTAGTTCTTGACTCCCCGCCGGACCATCGCAAGCTCCGTCAGCTCATGATAGTGCGTGGCGAACTGGGTTCTCGCCCGGCAGGTCGGGTGGTCGAGAATGTATTCCGCGACGGACCAGGCGATCGACAGACCGTCGAATGTGCTCGTCCCCCGTCCGATCTCATCAAGAATAATCAGACTTTTCGGTGTGGCGTTGTTCAGAATATTGGCGGTTTCCAGCATTTCGACCATGAAGGTGCTCTGTCCGCGGGAGATGTCGTCGGCGGCTCCGACGCGGGTGAAGATCTTGTCCGCCACGCCGATCACCGCGCTGTCCGCCGGGATGAACGAACCCATCTGCGCCATGATCACCAGAAGCGCGGTCTGACGGATGTAGGTCGATTTTCCCGCCATGTTCGGTCCCGTGATGATCATCATGCGGTTGTCTTCGCCGTCCAGCACGGTGTCGTTCGGGATGAAGCGGCTGTCGCGCATGGCGGCGTCGAGCACGGGGTGGCGTCCGCCCCGGATGATCAGCGTGTCGCTGTCGTCCACATGGGGTCTGCAGTAGGAGTAGCGCGAGGCGCAGTCCGCCAATGCGCAGAGCGCGTCGATTTCCGCCAGAGCCTCCGCGTTCTGCTGGATCTCGCTTGTGAAGGTCGCCGCATAGCTGCGCAGGTCCTCAAAGAGTTTGATCTCCAGGGCCTTCGCCTTCTCATCCGCGCCCATGATTTTGGACTCCATCTCCTTGAGTTCCGGCGTGATGAAGCGTTCGCAGTTGACAAGGGTCTGTTTGCGGATATAGTCGTCCGGCACGTTCTCCAGATTGGATTTCGTCACCTCGATATAGAATCCGAAGACCCGGTTGTAGTGGACTTTCAGCGATTTGATCCCGGTGCGTTCCTGCTCTTTGGACTGGAGCTGGGCAACCCAGTTCCGTCCTTCGGTCGCGGCGCTGCGGAGTTCGTCCAGTTCCGGCGAGCACCCTTCGCGGATGACTCCTCCGTCGGTCGCGCTGGCGGGCGGAGAGTCGATCAGTGTATTCAGGATCCGGCCGGTCAGCTCGCCCAGTTCGCAGAGACGCGTATTGATGTCCGCAATCAGCGGAAGATCGAAAATCGCCAGAATGTTCCGCACCCCCGGAATCAGCGAAAGGCTGGAACTGAGCGAAATCAGATCGCGCGGATTCGCGGTGTTCATATTGAGCTTGGTGGTGATGCGGGCGAGATCGCGGATGCCGGAGATCGTCTCCCGCAGTTCCGCCAGCGTCAGCGGATCGTCCTTGAACGTTCCGACGATGTCCTGCCGTTCGACGATCCGTTCCACATTGCGGAGCGGATTGAGCACCCACTGCCGCAGCAGCCGTCCGCCCATCGGGGTCTTCGAGCAGTCGAGCACATGCAGAAGCGTGGAATCCTTGGCCGACCCCAGCTTCGGATCGGCCAGTTCCAGATTGCGCCGGCTGGAGGGATCGATCAGCAGAAATTCATCCCGTGATTTGAGACTGATTCTCCGGATGTGCCCGGTCCCGCACTTCAGATTGTCCTCCGTGTAGGCGAGTACGGCGCCGGCCGCGCGGACCGCGTTGGTCTCCTTCTGCCGGAATCCGAATCCTTCCAGCGTCACGGTTCCGAAATGTCCGGTCAGACGGGCAAACGCGGTTTCGTAGGAGAAGATCCAGTCCTCCAGCTCGGTCCAGAGCAGATTCTGCGGCGCGTCGGGCCGCGGAACGGATTCGTCCCGCCACTGCGCGAACAGCGAGGAGGGGACGATGCACTCCCGCGGATGCAGTTTCGCCAGCTCGTCGGACACCTCCTGCAGATTCCGGAACTCCGCCGCGAGAAATTCCCCCGTGCTGATGTCGAGCCAGGCCAGCGCATAGATGTTTTTGTTGGGAATGCTGAAATACGAGCAGAGAAAATTGTTGTCGGAAGGTTTCAGCAGCGGTCCGTCCGTAATGGATCCCGGCGTGATGACGCGGGTGATCCCCCGTTTGACGATCGCGTTCCCCTTGACCAGCGCCGGATTTTCCAGCTGTTCGGCGATGGCGACCTTCACTCCCGCTTCCAGCAGTTTGGGCAGGTAGATGTCGAGCGCATGATACGGCACGCCGCACATCGGATAGCCCGCGCGGGAGGTCAGTGCGATTTCGAGAATGGGACTTGCAATCTTCGCATCGTTGAAGAACATTTCATAGAAATCGCCCATCCGGAACAGCAGGACCGCATCTTTCGGCGCTTCCTGTTTCACCTTGAGATACTGCTGCATCATGGGTGTGAGATTTTTATCATCGGGCATCGGACCAACTCCAAATCTGTATCAAACCGGGTATTTCTGTATTTTACATCGGGAACCGGGATTCTTCAAGACGGGAAAAAAATTTTTTTTCGGGAAACCCCTTTTTTCGCGAATTGACCTTTTTTTTCTTTTTTTGCGGGAGATTTCTTAAGAACATTTAAGCATTTCCTTGACTTTTCCGCGTTTCCGGGTTATTTTAAATAGAAGCGGGAAACAGGGAAACAGGGAAACAGACTCCGTTTCCGCGCCGGAAGAATGTGTACTTTTCAAGATGAAGGAGGCGGCACATGGCTTCAAATACAGAATTTAATCTGAAGCGGTTGGAGAAAACAACTCTTCCGATCGACTTCGTCCGCGCTCACAACGGTGAGTGGGATCATCAGGCGTGGCTTGAGTTTTGTGCCTCTCTTGAAGAAAAAGGGTATACCCCGATCGACCTTGACCAGGTCGGACTTCTGCTCGAACAGAAGAAAATGGAATACTGGACGGAAAGGAATTCCAGGTAACGTGGCGGAATTGAAATCCACCGGCAGAACCTTCCAGGAAACTCCCGCAGACGCTGAGGCGTGCGGGAGTTTGTCTATTGTGGCGACTCCGATCGGCAATCTGGAGGATATTACGCTTCGCGCGCTCCGGGTGCTCCGGGAGGCGGACACCATCCTTTGCGAAGATACCCGGAGAACCCGCATTCTCTGTACAAAATTTGAGATCGGCGGGCGGCTGGAAAGCTATCATATTTTCAATGAGCACGGAAGGACTCCGGAACTGATCCGGCGGATCCGCGGCGGAGAGAAGATCGCTCTGGTGTCCGACGCCGGGATGCCCTGCATCGCCGATCCGGGATTCCTGCTGGTGCGGGAGGCGGTTGCCGCGGGGATTGAACCGGAGATCGTGCCGGGGGCGTCCGCGCTGATTTTTTCGATTGCGGCAAGCGCCCTGCCCTCCGACCGGTTTGCGTTTCACGGATTTCTGCCGGTCAAACAGGGAAGACGGGCGGCGCGTCTGACGGAAATCGCGGCGATGAAGCTGACGGCGGTTCTGTTTGAATCGCCCTACCGGCTCTCCAAACTGCTGAAGGAGATTCCGGTTTATTTCGGACCGGAGACTCCGGTTGTGGTCGTGCGGGAGGCGACGAAGGTGCATCAGGAGATCCTGCGCGGATCCGCTCAGGATCTGGCGGACCGGTATGGAAAACGCTCCTGGAAGGGGGAGTGCGTGGTGGTCGTCGGCGCCCCCGCGGAAACGGAGACGGAGGATGAGAATGGGGAGGAATAAGGCTTTTTTCCTGGATCGCGACGGCGTGATGATCGAAGAGAAGAACTATCTGGCGGATCCGGCGAATGTGTGTCTGTGTCCGGGCTGCGCGGAGGCGCTCCGGAAGATCGCGGCGGCCGGATACCGGATGATTGTCACATCCAACCAGTCCGGAATCGCGCGCGGATATTTCACGTTTGCGGAGGTTGCCGCCGTGGAGAAGAGAATTCAGGAGTTGCTTCTGGCGGAGGGGGCGCCGCTGCCGGATGCGTGGTATTACTGTCCGCATCATCCGAAAGGGACGGTGGCGGAATATGCGTGTGAGTGCGAATGCCGGAAGCCGCGGCCGGGAATGCTGCTGCAGGCGGCGGAAGAGCTGGATCTGTGTCTTTCCGCGAGCGGAATGATTGGCGACAAGCTCTCGGATCTGCGGGCGGCGTTTGCGGCCGGCTGTCCGTCCGCCGCGCTGGTGCGGACCGGGCACGGAGCGGAGCAGACGCTCGAGACGCTCGACCGGGAGTATCTGGTTGCGGACAATATCCTGGATGCGGCGGAACTGCTGCTGGATCGCCTGGAGAAGAGAAAATGACGCCCGATTCTCTCCGTCCGCTTCTGGAAGAAGGTGTGATTCTGGTTTTCAGCAAGGTGCTGAATGCGTCGCATCATGTTCGGGCCTGCTGTGCGGTGGAATTCGACCATCGCAAGGGATTTCATGTGGTGGAACGGAATTTGAAACAGCTGCGGAAGGCGGCCTCTTCGGGTTCTGGAATGGTTCTGCTGCAGTTGAAGGATGGAAAGATTCTTCCCGTGTCGGAATACGGAGAGAATCCGGTGATGGAGCTGCCGCCGGAGAGGGAGGAGGAGATTCTTCAGCGTCTGCCCCGGTTCGATTTCACGGCGCGCGTCCAGGCGCAGAGACTGGTGAGAAAATTCGGTCCGGCCTGAGAGAATTTGCGTTCCGGAGCCGGTTGCAACGGACATGATCCGTTGCCGGAGGAGTGATAAAAGAAAACGGGCGGGAAATCCATTTTGAACCGGATTTCCCGCCCGTGGTTTGTTTCGGGGCTGTCTCTTATTTCAGATTCAGTCTTCCGCCGGCGAGGATGATGTTGACGTCTTCCTCGGTGAGATGGGCGTTGAGTTTGATTTCAAACGGAGCGGCGCCGGAGCGGGGGATGACGGTTGCACGGATCTGCGAACCGGCCGTAAGGGCTTCGCGAATCTGAGGGATCTGAATGGAGTCGCCTTCGGCGATGCGGTCGTAGTCGGACTTGTCGGCGAAGGTGAGCGGGACAATTCCGAAGTTGATGAGGTTTGCCGCATGGATGCGCTCAATCGCCATTGCGATCAGAACCTTGATGCCGAGATACATGGGGCAGATGGCCGCATGTTCGCGGGAGGATCCCTGTCCGTAGCTGTCCCGTCCGATGATGACGCCGTGTTTTCCTTCGTCGCGGACCTTTGCGGCGCGCTGGGCGAAGGTCTCTTTCCCCGGTTCGTTGAAGCGTTCAAAGACCACTTTTGCGTATTCGGGGATGTTGCTGCGGTGTTTCAGATGGATTCCGGCGGGCATGATGTCGTCGGTGCTGGTCTTGTCCGGGGTTTTGATGACGGCGATGCCGTCGATGGAATCCGGGAGCGGGGTGTTGACCGGGGGTTTCCCGATGGTCGGTTTCCGGATTATTTCGACCGATTCGCCGTTTTCCGGGGGAACGATGACCATGGAGTCGTCGATCAGGAAGTGCTCCGGGTTCTGGATCTCCGGATAGGGGATGCCGAGTTTGGCAGGCGGAAGAATGACGCCGGCCAGAGCCGCGGCGCAGGCGGTTTCCGGACTGACAAGATAGGATTCATCGCCTTTGGTCCCGGTCCGTCCGGGGAAGTTGCGGTTGAAGGTGCGGAGCGTGACGGTGCCGTTTGCCGGGCTCTGTCCCTGACCGATGCAGGGGCCGCATCCGGCCTCCAGAATCCGGGCGCCGGCGGAGATGATGTCGGCCAGAGCGCCGTTCCGGGCGAGCATTTCGAGAACCTGCCGGCTTCCCGGAGCGATCGCCAGCGTCACATCCTCGCTGATTTTGCGTCCTTTGAGCATTCCCGCCACCAGCATCAGATCGCGGTAGGAGCTGTTCGTGCAGGAGCCGATGATGACCTGCCCGACCTTGGTTCCTTCAAGCGACGCAATGGTTTTGATGTTGTCGGGACTGGAGGGACACGCCGCCAGCTCTTCGAGTTCATTGAGATTGATTTTGACCACGCGGTCATATTCGGCATCGGGATCGGCCGCAAGCGGGATCCAGTCCGCCTCTCTTCCCTGCGCGGCGAGGAATTCGCGCGTCATGGCGTCGGACGGGAAAATGGAACAGGTCACGCCGAGCTCCGCGCCCATGTTGGTGATCGTTGCGCGCTGGGGAACGGTCAGCGTGCCGACTCCTTCCCCGAAATATTCAACCATGCAGCCGACATTTCCTTTCGTCGAAAGGATTTCGAGCATCTTCAGAATGATGTCTTTCGCGGAGACCCAGTTCCGGAGCTTTCCGGTCAGTTCCACGCCGATGATCTTGGGGAACGCCAGACGGAACGGCTGTCCGGCCATGGCCAGAGCCACATCCAGTCCGCCCGCGCCGATCGCCATCATGCCGATACCGCCTCCGGTCGGCGTGTGCGAGTCGGACCCGAGCAGCGTCTTTCCCGGGACCCCATAGCGTTCCAGGTGCACCTGGTGACAGATTCCGTTTCCGGGCCGGGAGAAGAGAACCCCCTTCGACGCCGCCACACTCTGCAGATACAGATGATCGTTCCGGTTTTCCGGTCCGTTCTGCATCATGTTGTGATCGACGTAGGAGACCGAAAGCTCCGTGGCGACCTTTTTCACCTCCATCGCTTCCAGTTCCAGATAAGCCATGGTTCCGGTTGCATCCTGGGTAAGCGTCTGATCGATCCGGATGGCGACGGGTGCTCCCGCGCTCTTTTCTCCGGAGACAATGTGACGGTCGAGAATTTTTTGAATCAGCGTGTTCTTTGCCATATTCTGAAGAGCCTTGTTTCGTGACGGTTGGACATAGTCAAATGAAAAAAAAACGGGTGGTTCCCGGAAGGGAGCGCACCCGCATTCGTACTGAGGGGAATGCGATCAGTCGATCGGTTTGGTTTTCGGGAGTCCGCCGAGGACTTTTTCGCCCGCTTTCCAGCGGCCTTCCGCGGTCAGCATGTTGATGCGCTCATAGCGTTTCAGTACATTTCTTCTTTTCCGGATTTTTCCGGAAGACTTCAAGCTCGGGTGTCTGGACATATTTTCAACTCCTATGTGTTTAGTTTCACGAAAAATTAAAATATACCCTTGGATGTGGATTTTTCAAGCCGTCTTTTTGAAAAAGGCTTAATTTCCCTTTATTTTTGTAATAGTTTTTGTCCAGAGGAAGTCGATTTCGTTTTTTCGTTTGATGGAGAGGGTCCACGTGTCACCGCGTCCGGATCCGACCAGCAGATAGCGGCACTCTTCCGGTCCGGTCCGGCGGAACAGATTCGGATCCAGCGAACGGAGAAAACTTTCCCGGATCCCGGGCATTGCGTAATAGTCCACCGGCGTGATGCCGAGACGGATCGCCGCCTGGGTGAGAGCGACCGCCATCGAGGATTCCGCCGTCTCCCGCGTAATCTCCCGCGGGAGCCCCGATTCCCCCGCCGGATTGGGCGGCACCTCCCCTTCCGGAAGAAAGAATAAACAGCCGGATGTCCCCGCAAGAAGCAGAACCAGAAGTGGAAACAGTACGATTTTCATAGGATTGCCATCACTCTCCCGCGTTTTCATACAATAGTTCCGCAGGGGAAAAAAACAAATAAAAAGCAAAAAAAAATTTGTAATTTGCACGGATGGAACTATCTTACTGAAACGCGCCGAAGTGGCGGAATGGCAGACGCACTAGACTCAAAATCTGGCGCCAGCAATGGCATGAGGGTTCGACCCCCTCCTTCGGCACCAGTTCTTTTTTTTCTTCCCGGTTTCGCTGCGGGGATCCTTTCGTTTCCTTTTTCGGGCGGGCTGCTGCTTCGCTTTTTGATGTCCGCCGGAGGCCGCCGGCGTGGAGAGGTTTGTTTTCTGTAAAAAGAAGTCTGATTTGTCCATTTCCTTTGCCGGAAATGGTGGTATATTTTCCTGAGAATGAAACGAGTGTGCGAGGGAGGAACAATGAGTCGGAAAATTCGAGTCGGAATAGTCGGAATGGGAAGAGCCGGACGCTTTATGCATGTGCCGGAGCTGGAGCAGAACAGCGAACTGTTTGAAATTGTGGCACTCTGCGACCGCGATCCGGAACGGCGGAAGGATCTGCCCGCATTCGCGTCCCATGCACGGACCTACGGGGAGTTTGAGGAGATTCTTGCCGATCCGGAGGTGGAGCTTCTGACGATCGCGGTCCGGAATGCCGATCATACGCCGTATGCGATCCGTGCGCTGGAGGCAGGGAAAAGCGTGGTCATCGAAAAACCGATCGCGGTGAGCATGGAACAGATCCGGGAGCTGAAAAAGGCGAACGACCGCTTCCCGGGAAAGCTGTTTCTGCGGTTCAACCGCCGGTTCGAGCCGGCGTTTCTGTGTCTGCGGGAGGTGATCGAGTCGGGCGTGCTGGGAAGGATCTCGCTGTGCAAGCTGTACCGGCAGGTCGGGTATGTCCGCCGTCTGGACTGGCAGACCCTGGTGAAAAACCGGGGCGGAATGCTGAACAACTGGGGACCGCACCTGATCGATCAGGCATGTCAGCTTCTGGAGGATACCGTTGTGGATGTCTGGTGCGACATGAAACATCTGGTGGCGGCGGGCGATGCGGAAGATCAGATCAAACTGCTTCTGCGTGCGGCGAACGGGAGAGTCGCCGATATTGAGATCACAACGACCGTGACGATGCAGAACTCCCTGTATGAGATCTGGGGGGACCGCGGAACCGCGATCGTCGATCCGGCCGGTTCCACCATCCGGGTCCGCTATGTGGATCCGGCGCAGAAACTGCCGAAGCTGGAAGCTGTGGACGGTCAGTTCCCGCTTGCCTACGGCAATCCTTACGAAAAACTCTCGTTTATTGAAAAGGAGATTCCGGTTCGGCAGGAGATCGGCCATACGCTTCAGAGAGGACTTCTCCAGCAGAGCAGCGTGGTGGATCCTTCCAGAGGATACGCGCACCAGGATACGATCTGGCGCTGTGTCTATGCGTCGATGGTTCTCGGAGAGGCGTATCCGATCCGGTTCGAGGACGGCATGGAGGTGGTCCGCATCACGGAAGAGGCGCGGCGGGTCAGCGGATTTGTTCCGGCTCCGCTGGAGTAAACGTGTTGGTTCCGCGCCGTCCGGCGGAGAGCCCCGCAAGCCGTCCGCTGGAGAGCGCCCACTGGATGTTGTAGCCGCCGCAGGGACCGGTCAGGTCCATGATTTCCCCGGCGAAATAGAGTCCGTGGACCCGTCGGCTTTCGAGGGTGTCCGGCTGGATCTCCCGGAGTTTGATTCCGCCTTTCATTGCCATGGCCTTGTCGATGGGGCCGGCTCCGGATGCGGTCAGGGGGATTCCGGTCAGGAGGGAGAGGAGGCGTTCCGCCGCGGAGGAGGGGAGCTCGCAGAGTTTCCGTTCTCCGCAGCCGGCGTCGGCGCAGAGATGCTCCGCGAGGGCGCGGGGCAGGTGACGGCTCAGGAGCGTATGGGCTTGTTTCCGGCCGTCGGTTTTCCGCCAGGCGGCGAGCTCGCTTGGCCAGAAGGATCTCTCTTTTGCCGCGTCGGGAATGAGGAGCAGGGGGATGTCGGCATGAGATTTCAGGCAGCCTTCGGCCAGATCTCCGGCCAGATCGATGGCACAGGGGCCCGAGAGACCGCTGTGGGTGAAGAGCAGTTCGCCTCTGTTCCGGAATGTGCGTCGTCCGCATCGGAAGGAGAGTTCCGCGTCCGGCAGACTGATTCCGGTCAGCGCATGGACCCAGGGTTCCCGGATCAGAAGAGGCGCCATGGCCGGAAGCGGCGGGGAGAGGGTGTGCCCGAGTTCAACGGCAAGATCCAGTCCGTACCGTCCGCCGCCGAGAGCGCTCCAGGCGGTTCCGCCGCCCGCCAGAACCACGGATCGACACCCCGTCATCATTCCGTCACGGAAAATTACGCCCGATACAGCTCCGTCATTGACGGAAATATGTTGGATTTCCGCTTCTGTTTTCATGGTCCCGCCATGTTCGCGGATGGCGCCGGAGAAGGCGGAAAGAATGTCCCGGGCGCGTTCGGAGCGGGGGAAATAGTGGAACGAGTCGTCGCATTTCAGCGGGACGTTCCGGGACTTCAGAAACGGGAAAAGCCAGTCATGATAGGCGATGTCGAGAGCAGGTTTCATAAACCGCCCTTCCCGGCCGAAGGCTTCCAGGAACGCGTCCGCTTCCAGGGTGTTGCTGATGTTGCATTTGGATCCGCCGCTGGCAAGGAGTTTTGTCCCGAACTGACGAAGCCGTTCGCAGAGAAGAACCGACGCCCCGCATTCCGCCGCGGCCAGCGCCGCGGAAAGTCCCGCCGGACCGGAGCCGATTACAACGACATCATAGCCGTCATTTTTGCTTGTGAAATCCGTCATTTCCGGAATTTTTGAATCTGAGGATCGACCATTCCCAGTTCGGCAAACGCTTTTTGACGGAGAGCGCAGCTGTCGCATTTGAGACAGGGCGTTCCATCTTCAGCCGGATTGTAGCAGCTGTGGGTCATGGAGTAGTCGACGCCGAGGCTCAGACCGAGACGGATGATCTCCGTCTTTTTCAGATTCTGAAGCGGCGCATTGATATGGAACGACCACCCCTCGTCCACCGCCTTGGTCCCCAGCGTGGCGGTCCGTTCAAACGACTGGATGAAGGCGGGCCGGCAGTCCGGATATCCGGAATAGTCCAGGCTGTTCACGCCGATGAAAATCTCTTTTGCGCCGACCGTCTCCGCCAGCGCCGTTGCAAAGGAGAGGAAAATCGTGTTGCGTGCCGGCACATAGGTGACAGGAATCCCCTCCCCTCCCGCCTCGGGAACCGCAATGGCGTCGGAGGTCAGCGCGGAGCCCCCCCATTCGCGCAGATCGAAGGAGATCAGATGATGCTTGACGACTCCGGCGCGTTCGGCGAGTTTTCTCGCGTATTCCAGTTCAATCCGATGGCGCTGCCCGTAGGCGAACGTCAGCGTGTGAATGTCAAACCCCTGCGATTTTGCAATGGCAAGGCAGGTTGCGGAATCCAGTCCGCCGCTCAGCAGGACAACAGCTTTTTCCCGGTTCATGGCAGCTCCTTAATTGGGGGATGTGAAAATGGTCAGCGATTCATTCCGGCCGATGGCTTCCTGCGCCTTCTCAAACCGGTTTTTGTAGAATTCGTAGAGTCTGTACTGACTGCGGGTCGGCTCGGCGGAGGCGGAGAGGACCGGACGGGAATAGCGGTTCGCTCCGATCAGACGGCGGCCCTTGCGTTTGTCGTGAAGCGCGCAGTCGAGAATGAAATCCAGTTCGCGCCGGAGGTTCTCCGATTCAATCGGCAGAAGCACTTCAATCCGGCGGCGGATGTTCCGGGGCATCACGTCGGCGCTTCCGATGTAGTAGACCGGATCGCCGTTGTTGGCGAATCGGTAGATTCTGGCGTGCTCCAGAAAACGGTCGAGAATACTGACCACATGGATGTTTTTCGCATACTGCTTCGGAAGATGGAACGGATTGATTCCGCAGATGCCGCGGATGACCAGATCGATTTTCACATGCCGCCGGGCCGCTTCGTAGAGATGGTCGATGATCTCGTAGTCGATCAGGGAGTTGGCCTTGATCGTGATTGCGCCGGGATTCTGCGGCGTGGAAAGTTCGGCTTCGCGGTCGATGTGGTAGATCAGCTTCTCCTTGATGTTGAACGGGGCGACCCAGAGCTTGTTCCAGTCCGGCGGGCTGGAGAAGCCGGTGATGACGTTGAAGAGAGCGGAGACATCATCCGCAATCGCCTTGTCGTCGGTGAAGAATCCGAGGTCGGTATAAAGCTGTGCGGTCTTGTCGTTGTAGTTTCCGGTTCCGAGGTGAAGATAGCGGCGGATGCCGTCCTCCTCCTGCCGGACCACCATCAGCGCCTTGCAGTGAACCTTCAGCCCGGCGATTCCGTAGACCACATGCGCTCCCGCATTGGCGAGTTCCCGCGCCCAGTTGATGTTGTTTTCCTCGTCGAAACGCGCCTTGATTTCGACCAGCACCGAGACCTGTTTCCCGTTCCGCGCCGCGGCAATCAGCGCCTTGACAACCGGAGAGTTGCCGCTGACCCGGTACAGGGTCTGCTTGACCGCGAGAACGTTCGGATCCGCCGCCGCCTCCTCCAGAAACCGGACGACCGGATTGAACGATTCGTAGGGATGATGAAGAAGGAATCCGCCTTTTTCACGGATGGTCCGGAAAATATCCGCCCCCTTCGGACAGTTGACGGAGGGAAGCGGCGGAAGCGGCTTGTCCGCCAGTTCCGGAAAGTTTTTGAGACCGGACAGGCGGAACAGATCCTTCAAATTCAGCATTCCGCTGATTGAGAAAACATATTCTCTGGGCGTCTTGAGCATCCCGGAAAGCCATTCCCGCGATTTGCGGGACATCAGCGAGGAGATCTCCAGACGGACCACCTTGCGCTGCGCCTTCTTCTGAAGCGCAATCTGCATTTCCGTGAGAAGATCGGCGATCGATTCCTCGTCGATGGAAAAATCCATATCCCGCGTGATCCGGAAAGCGGAGCACTCCAGAATGGTGCACTTGTTGAACAGGAGATCCAGATTGTTCGCGATCAGCTCCTCGCTGGTGATGAAGGTGGCGCGGCGGCCGTAGACCTCCACTTCGATGAAGCGCGGAATCAGGGCGGGAACTTCCAGGACGGCGAAATGTTCCCTGTCGTCATTTTCGCGTTTCAGGCGGACCAGAAGTTCCAGTCCGAGATTCGGAACCTGCGGGAAGGGGTGGGAGCTGTCGATGCCGATCGGCGTCAGAATCGGAAGATAGCTTGCGATGAACCGTTTGCGCAGCGCGTCGCGCTTCTCCTGGGGGAGCTCGGACCAGGCCGCCAGCCGGATCCCGTTTCGCGCCAGCTCCGGAAGAATCTCCTTGTAGAGCGAGCGGTACTGGCGTTCGACAAGCTGACGGATCCGCGTGTCGAGCTGTTTCATCAGAACGGCGGGCACATAGCCGCTCTCGCCGTAAACGTGCTTGAAGGGCTCGCCGAGCTGCTGCGAGACACCGGCCACGCGGACCATGTAGAACTCGTCCAGATTGCTGCTGAAAATCGCGATGAATTTCAGGCGTTCGAGCAGGGGGTTGCCTTTGTCGGCGGCTTCTCCCAGAACCCGGGCGTTGAATTCGAGCCAGCTGATGTCCCGGTTGATGTACTGTTCTTTGTCGGCGGCGGTCGTCATGACGGATCCTTTCTCTCCCGTTACAGGAAGATCAGTTTGGAGGCGAATGCGTAGTTGAACATGTCGGTATCGATATAATCCAGAGCGGCGGACCGGCCCATTCCGCCCATCTTGATGGTGACAAGATTCGGCGTGATGTTCACGGTCATGCGCTCATCCGGTTTGCAGGTCACCGCAAGACCGCTGGCAAGACGCAGCAGCGCGGCAAGTTTGTTGATGATCCCCCTCTGTTCCGCCGGAATGGCCATGTAGTCCAGATGCTGCGGCTTGGGCAGCGCCTTCCGGTGATAACGGGCCGCCATTGCGACGATCCGTCGTTCCGTCAGAGAAAGTCCGGGAATCTCCGTGTTCAGTATAATATAGTAGCTGTGTTTGTGATACGCCTGATTGTTCAGAAACAGTCCCGTCTTGTAAAGCAGGGCGGCCACCTTCAGAAGTTTGAGTTCGTTCTGCGTCATCCCGTGAAGGTTCTGGAGCTTCTCGAAGAGCTTTTCGGCAAAAATGACGGTTGACGCAATCAGGCGCATGTCGCTTCCGTAGCGTTCGGCGATCTGGGAGGCGCAGCCGAGAATCTGGGCCTCAAACGGATCCCGTCGCCGCATGGAGGTGTTGATGAAGTCCTCAATCAGCGCGTATTTCGTGGAGATGGTCGGGGCGTAGATGGTTTTCGCTCCCGTCAGTTTCAGAAGATTGGAGATCATCATGCAGCAGGGAAGTACCGCTTCGGCAAGGTCGGATTTGATGTTGAACTCCCGCCCGAGATGTTCGACGGTCTGCGTTTCCGCAATTTCGCGAAGCAGTTTGAATTCGTCAATCTTGAGCTCGAACACGCCGCGCTTGATCCGCTGTTTGCGCATCGCAAGCATCGCGCGCGACGAGGCGCCTGTCACAATCACTCCGTCACAATTCATCTTGCCGGAGAGATATTCCAGCTCACCGAACGCATAGTCAATGACGGGTTCCAGCTGTTCAATGCGAAGCGCCGGTGACGAGGTGTCGGAAAACCCTTCCACCGCCCGGAGCGTCCCCAGTTTGATCGTCTCCGTAAACCGCATCACGCCGTGGTCGAACAGGCTCACCTGACAGGCCCCTGTCCCGATGTCCGCCAGAAGAAGCGTCTGCTCGTCAAATCGGAAATTTGACGGAATGACGGATTGAACCGCAAGGTATCCGAGCCTGGCTTCATCCGTCCCGGTGAAGATTTTGATGTCAAGGCCGGAGAGAAAATGGACGCGCTCCAGGAAGATGTCGGCATTTTCCGCCTCCCGGACCGCACTCGTCGCAATGGCGCAGTACTCCGTGATCCGGTACTCCTGCATCTTCCACTTGAACTTCTTCATGATCTCGCAGAGCATCGAAACCGATTGATTGCTGATGCGGCCGGTCTTGAATACATCCGCACCGAGCGGAACAGGAATTTCCAGATCCTCAATGGTCTCATACGCCCCGTTCCGGTCGGCTTCAACGATCAGCAGCCGCGCGGAGTGCGCGCCGATGTCGATGGATGCAAGCATTCGCTTCATTTTCGGAAACACCCTCTTGCCAGAATCGTGGCTCCGACGGCGACCGCGTGATCCCCCAGCGCCGAAACCCGGATCTCAATATCCGCCGGCGAAATCCCGAACAGATGCCGGTTGAACGCCGCCTTGAAGGGAATGATCACCTGATCCCCCATCGACTCCACAAAACCTCCGCCGAGCACGATGCACTGCGGCGCCAGAACCGCACAGGTGGATGCCGCGGCAATTCCGAGCATCCGCAGTCCCTTGTCCACCACCTTCCGGACCGCCGGATCGTCCTCATTGTACGCCCGGGAAAGATATTTGCTCTTGATGTTGGTCGTTTCCGGATTGAACTTTTCAATGGGAAGAAGCGAGTGCATCCCGCATTTGAAGATCTCTTTTTTCAGCGCCTTGACGAATGCCTTCTTGCTGCAGTAGGCTTCCACGCATCCGCGGTGCCCGCATCCGCAGCGTCGTCCGCCGACCTTGATGATCGCGTGGCCGAGCTCCCCGGCCAGTCCCCGGTTTCCGGTCAGCAGCGTGTCGTTGATGATGATGCCGCCGCCGAGGCCCGTTCCGATGAAATAGCCGACCGAAGAGTGAAACTCCCGGGCCGCCCCCACAAAATGTTCACCGAGCTGGCCGAGATTGCCGTCGTTGCCCAGTTTGAACTCATGGCCGAAGGTCTCCCGCATGATTTTGAGCATGGAGGCCTTCTTCCATCCGAGGTTGACCGCATGCAGGCAGTCGCCGGTTTCCGGATCGATCGGGGAGGGGATCGCCGCGCCGAAGAAGTCGATGTCATCCAGAGAAAGATTCTGTTTTTCGAGTGCGGCGAGAGCGGTTTTCTTCATGGCTTCCGCGGTCTCCTCCGGTCCGGCGGAGGGGTCGGTCGGGAATTTCGCATCCGCAATGACGTGGTGTTCCGGATCGGTGATCACCGCATAAATTTTGGATCCTCCGAGGTCGATGCCGAGTGCGAGGTTATCTGCCATGGTCTCTTCTCCGTGTTGGGTTGGCGATTGAATTTTAGAAAATATAACCAGAAAATGTGGAAATTCAACCCCCGAAACAGAAATGGAAACAAACCGGAACAAAAAATCAACAAAAGGCGGTTTGTTCAAAAAAAATCCCCCGGCGCCGCTTTGCGGAGACGGGGGAAAAGATGCGTTCGATCCGGCGGAGTTATTCCGCGGCGGGTTCATCCGTTTTAATGGAATCGCGGTCCCGGTGATCCTGTTTCTTCTCGAGATATTTGCGGGCCTGGACGCCGGCTTTCTCGAGCGCTTCGACGATCGACTTGTTCATGTCGTTGACCGTCTCCGCGGATGCGCTGACGAAATAGTTCTTGATTGCCACGACCACATCCGCCTTATGGGTGTTCTTCTGAATGTCGAGAACGATGCGGACGCTGGAAATTTTCAAACTCAGGTCGTCGAGAGCGGCATGGGTGGCGTTCTCCGCCTGGACTTTGAGTGCTTCGCTGAGATCGAAGTGACGTGCGCTGACAATAATATCCATCTGTCATCTCCTTACGTTTGAACGGATTTCCGCGATGATGCGTGCGTGTTCCGTTCCGTTGTCTTTCAACCGGCGGCGGTTCTGCCGGTTTCCTCTTCGCTGGTACAGTATAGACCGAATCGTGCACGATTCAAGCCCGGAATAAACTTTTTTTCAAAATAAATTCCGAAAATCCGGAAAATTTTATTTTATTGGAAAAAAATCAGTGCGCGACTTGAAAAAATGAATCGCGGGAGGTATATTGAATGATTCCCATCGAGTTGGGAACCATGTTCCGTCTGCCCCCGACTGCTTGACGCGGCGGAACGTGCAAGGGAAAGCGAATTCTTCATTATGAGAAAGGAAAAGGGATGAAACAAGCTCAAGCCAAACACAAACTGTGCAGACGTCTCGGATACTGCATCTGGAACATGCCCAAGTGCCCCAGTGTCAAGAGACCGTATGCGGCCGGCCTCCAGGGAAAGAACAGAAAGAAATCCAAACTTTCCACCTACGGCGTGATGATGCAGGAAAAGCAGAAACTCAAAGCCCATTACGCTCTGACGGAAAGCCAGCTGCGCAACCTCTTCCTCGTCGCAAAACGCAAAGAGGGAAGAACCAATGAGACGCTGATGCAGCATATCGAAATGAGACTGGACGCCACCGTCTATCATTCCGGAATGGCACCGACCATTTTTGCGGCAAAACAGTTTGTTTCCCATAGACATATTCTCGTCGATGGAAAGATTGTGGACCGTCCTTCGTTCCAGCTCAAGCCGGGGCAGGTCGTCTCCATCAATGCGGAAAAATCTCCGAAAGTTGCGGAAATCGCCCGCGAGGTCAACTCCACGGTTCCGCCGTATTATGAGACCAACAAGGAAGAACTTAAAGTCACCGTGCTCCGCGAGCCGATGATCGAAGAGATTCCGGTTCAGGTCGAGGCCATGCGAGTGGTCGAGTACTACGCTCGCTGATCCTCAACGGAAACCGCTTGTTTCCAGAAAATCCCGCACATTGCTGCGGGATTTTTTTGCCCGCATTCCGCACGGGGAGGGGGTGGCGGGGAAATATCCCGGAAAACGTGTTTGAGTGATTGCAATTTGACCGGCCGGGATGTATATTCTCTCAATTTGTGAAAATCAACTGGAATTACAGAGAGAGGAATCGATGCCGCCGGTTCTGGAAAATGTATTGTATATTTATGATCTGATCCGGCCTTACCTCGATTTCGGGGTGATCGCCGTACTGATCTACTGCCTGCTCTATTTTCTCCGCGGCACCCGCGGAGCGAGCGTGCTTGCCGGATGCGTGATCGTGCTGATCTTCCTGACGCTGCTGACCAATGTGCTAAAGTTCGAGGTGCTCAACTGGCTGCTGGAAAACTTCTGGACGATTGCATCGGTGGCGCTGGTGGTGATCTTTCAGCCGGAACTGCGCAGAGCGTTTGCACAGCTGGGAAGCCGGTCGTTCTCGCATCACGCGAATGTGCAGAAGAAGACGATCCGGGAGACGGTTTCGGCGGTGACGCAGATGTCGCGCAGCAAGACCGGAGCTCTGATTATTTTTGAACGGCAGATCGGAATGGCGACGATTAAAAACAGCGCGGTTCATCTGGAAGCGAAGGTGTCGTCCCTGCTTCTTCAGTCGATCTTCTATCCGAATTCCCCGCTTCACGACGGGGCGCTGATCATCCGGGGGGATACGATTGAGGCGGCCCATGCGATTCTTCCGCTCACGCAGCAGCCGGAATTCGCGCATCAGAATATCGGGACCCGTCACCGCGCGGCGATCGGCGTGACGGAGGAGACTGACGCCGTGGCGGTTGTCGTATCCGAGGAGACCGGGGGGATCAGCATGGCCAAGCGGGGAGTCCTGAAGCGCTTCCTGACGCCCGATCAGCTTTTTGAACTCCTGACCCGCGCACTGATCGACAAACCGACCGACAATGCGCCGGATGAATTCGATGAAGAGGATAACGACTCGCTGGAGAATCTGGATGCCGATTGACCGAAAAAAATTGTGGAGAAAAGTTCCCGGGATCATCCGGCACGATTTTGTGCGGAAGGTTCTTGCGCTTCTTCTTGCGCTGATCGTCTATGCCGCCGTGACCGACAAGATGGGAGTTGAACGGGATATTCATAATGTCGCCGTGGAAATTCCGGCAGTTCTGACTCTTCCGGGAGCGCCGCCGGTGACCCTTCTGAAGATCGAAGGAAAACAGCCGAAAGTCAAGATCCGCGTGCGGGGATCGGAGCGGATTCTGAAGAATCTTTCGGATTATGATTTTGCGATTCCCAATCCGCTGTTCAAGCCGGAGGGATATGTTCCGGGAGCGCCGTATCAGCTGCATCTTTCGCCGTCGGATGTGAAGGGACCGCCGCGGGTGCAGATTCTCGCCGTGGAGCCGGCAGTTCTTCCGGTGGATTTCGACGTGCAGGAGGTGAAGACCGTTCAGGTGCGCGCGGTGTTCGACACCAAGAAACCTCTTCCGGAAGGATATGGCGTGCAGAAGGTCATGCTCTCGCCGCAGGAGGTGCGTGTGACGGGGCCGAAGCTGGCTCTGCAGAAGCTCGAATCCCTGCAGACGAGGCCCATTCCGCTTGCCGGGATCACACAGTCGTTCGATTACAATGCGGAAATCGCGCTTTCCACGCCGGCGTTGAAAGTGAGTCCGGAAAGCGTGTTTGTTCAGATTGACATTGCGCGGAATATCGGTTCGCTGACCTTTCCGCTTCTGCCGCTGCGGGTGCTGGACGACAAGACGCCGAATTCGTATGAGTTCATGACCGCTTCGCGGATCGATGTGACGCTTTCAGGCCCGAAGGGGGCGCTCTCGCAGCTGAAGCAGGACGATATCAAACCCTATATCGACATTTCGAACCTGAATCAGCCCGGAATCTACAATGTGGAAGTTTCCTGCTGGGTGAAAAACAATACCTGTCAGATCGTAAAGATACAGCCCTCCAACATCAAAGTGAAGATTTCCCGAAAATGATGCGACCACTTCTTCTCCTCAGTTTTGCATTTTCTGCGTTGAGTTTGTTCTGTTCCTGCGGGAAGCAGGCGCCGGATCCGCCGCGGGTCCGTGCGGGGCTGGTGCTGGATATTTTTGACAGCGTCCGGCGCGGGGACCACAAAGACGCCCTTGCCAAGATCCGGCGGTACAAGGATCTGGACAAGACCAATGTGTTTATTTCGGAATTTGAGAATATCGAGCTGGCGAACATCCGTCTTTCCGAGGCGGCGAATGCGCTGCGCCATCAGGATCAGGCCGCGGCGGAAAAGGCGATCCGGGAGGCGATCCGCGTGGTGGGGCCGATTCCGGAGTTGACCAAGGCTGCGGCGGATCTTCAATCCCTGGCGGAACTGGAGATGCTGGCCTATCGGATTGAACAGCCGGAAAATTCGGTGGAGCTGGCGCGGAATCTCCAGCTGTTCCGGGAGAAGGCGAAAGCCTTTCCGGAAAGTCAGGCGTTCCGGGATTTCACAGAGAAGAGAAAGGGTCTGGTCCGGCTTTTGAAGCAGAGAGAGGACCGGATTACGCTGTACGATCTGGAGGCCGATGAATTTCAGATTCGGAAAACGGATCAAATTCGTGCAAATGTTCTGGAATCACAAAGAAAGGTTGAACAAACGCGATAAGAAGAGTGTCTTTAGAAGAGAACCGCGGAGAGAGTCCCAGGAAAAGCGTTGGACTTCTGACGGAAACGAAACATAACGCCGGCAAACCGGCAAACAGAAAGGTTTACGAATATGCACATCGCGAAAAAACTGATGATTGCGGCGGCGATTCCCGCATTCGCCTTTGCTGCGGCGGCTCAGGCTCCCGCGGCGAAAGAAGCTCCCAAGACTGCGGCTGCGAACAAGACGGTTCAGCCGGCAGCGAAGCCCGCTCCCAAGAAGACGCTTGCCGAAACCCTTTCGTTCCTGCCCGAGGTTCTCGCGGAAGGAAAAGGGATGAAGATCACCAAACAGCAGTTCATGAAAGAGCTTTCCACCCAGATTCCGGAAGGCGCGCTTGCCCAGCTTCCCGCACAGCAGCTGAAGCCGCTGATGAAGAATCTGGTGAACGGAATGGTGGATCGCGAGATCGTGTTTTCTCTGGCGCAGAAGAACGGCTACAAGCCCTCTGCGAAACTTGTCCAGGATGAATTCGACAAGATGCTCAAACAGCTCCCGAAGGACAAGATGCAGATTCTGGAAAGCCAGCTTAAACTCCAGAATAAGACAATTGATTCCTATAAGAAGGAGATCTCCGCCGATCCGATGGCCCAGAAGGCCGCGGCATTTTCGAAGTATCTGAAAGAGAAGATCGAGCCGCAGAGCAAAGTGACGGATGCCGATGTGGAGAAATTCTATCGGGAGAATCAGGAGAACTTCAAGGTTCCGGAAGAGGTGACGGCGTCCCATATTCTGATTCGTCCGAACATTCCGGCGGGGAAGGAGAACGACAAGGCGGCCGCGGCGAAAGCCGATGCGGAAGCCCTGGCCAAAGCCAAAGCGCTTCTTGCTCAGCTGAAACAGGGCGCGGATTTCGGAACGCTGGCGGAGAAGGAATCGGCCTGTCCGTCCGGGAAATCGGCGAAGGGGTCGCTTGGGAAATTCTCTCCCGGGATGATGGTCCCCGAGTTTGACAAGGCGGCGTTTGCTCTGAAGAAAGGGGAGATGTCCGACGTGGTCAAGACTCAGTTCGGATATCATATCATCAAGGTGACCGACAAGAAGGCCGGCGGATATGAGCCGCTGGAGAAGGTCAAGGGCGATGTGCGGAACTATCTGGTCGCGAAAAAGACGGATGAACAGCTGAAGGCCCTGGTGGAAAAGACCCGGAAGGAGCTGGGACTGAAGGTGTCGGATTTCTGATCGCAGAACAGGTCCGATGAAGGAAAGAGGAAAGGCCGGCACGTTGCGTTGCAACGCCGGCTTTTCCGTTCTCCGGAGGGACGGCTGCGGAGCGGAATGGCGGACGGATGGAGTTTCCCGGAGATTTCATGGCGGAAGGTTCTTGACATTTGAGAGTTGCGGTTATATAATATAGCCCGTGTTTTTGAACGAGAAAAGGAGCAGAGATCATGCGTTTTCAGTGTCCGAACTGCAAGGAGATCGTCTCGGTGGACAATTCCGAGATGGGGGCCAGGGTCCAGTGCGGCAAATGCCAGCAGATTGTGACCGTTCCTGCAAGCCGGACATCGCCCGGTGCGGTGATCGCCGATTTCATTATTCAGAAGGAGATCGGACGGGGCGGAATGGGGGTTGTGTATCTTTCGCATCAGATTTCTCTCGACCGTTCGGCTGCGCTGAAGGTGCTTTCGGAGGCGTATGCGAACAATACGGAGTTTGTCGTCGGATTCATCAAGGAGGCGCGGTCGGCGGCAAAACTGAATCATCCTCATATTGTGCAGGCGTACGCGGTCGGCGAGGATGAGGGAATTTACTATTTCGCCATGGAGAACGTCAACGGCGAAACGATGAAGGCGATCCTGGAGCGCAACCATGTGATCCCGGTCGACCAGGCGGTTCAGATCATTCAGCAGGTCGCGGAGGCGCTGGATTATGCGTGGAAAGAGGAGCGGCTGATTCACAGAGACATCAAACCCGACAATATCATGCTTACCAATACCGGGAAGGCCAAGCTGGCCGATCTCGGACTGGCCCGCCGCGCAGGGGAAAAAGATGATCTGGACAATAATGACGAGGTGATGGGAACGCCGCAGTATATCAGCCCGGAACACCTGATCGGCGAGGAGATGGATATCCGAAGCGATATTTACAGCCTGGGGGCGACATTCTACCATTTCGTGACAGGGCAGTTCCCGTTCACCGGATCCAGCGTGACAGAAATTGCGAGAAAACATCTGACCGATCCGCTCATTCCGCCGAATCAGGTGAGGCCGTCCATTCCGCAGGCCGTGTCGGATGTGATCGTGAAGATGATGGAGAAGGACCCGAACAAGCGGTACCAGGATGCGGAAGAGCTCGTGGAGGTGCTGCGGGATATCCGGAAGAATAAACTGACCGCTCCGAAAAGCGGAAGTCTGCATCTGAACGTGACCGGATCCAGACCCGTGCCGCGCTTGAATTTGAAGACCTCGGCGTCGACGCCTGTGCCGCGTTTGAATTTGAAGACCTCGGCGTCGTCCCCTGTGCCGCGTCTGAATCTGAACGGGGCAGGAGGGACTCCCGCAGCCGGAAACGGCGGAGCGAAGAGCATGCCGTCCATTTCTCTTCCGCAGACCGGTGCGCCCGGAGGCACGAAGCCGCCCGTACCGCCGGTGCCGAAACAGGAGGCGGAAAAGCCGGCGGAGGAGAGCGGGAAGGAGACTTCTTCGGATGACACGCTGACCCGGGAACTGGACTCCATGCAGGCCAGCCGGGAGACGAAGGCGCGCGTCAAGGTGATTCTGCTGATTCTCGGGATTCTGATTCTGCTGGGACTGGTGGGGGTCGGAGTGTATTTCCTGTTTTTCGGTCCGGGAGCGAAGTGGATCAGTTCCATGACGGCGAAGGTGGGCGCATCCGGGAAGAAGGCAGCGGAAGCGCTGGCCGTTGCACAGGAGCCGGAGAATACCGCGCTGACGATGAAGGCGGCGGAGATTTTGAAGTATGCGGGAGAGAAACCGGACGATTCCGCTCGGATCGTCGCTCTCTGCGAGGAGTTTTTTAAGAATTTCAAGACGCCGAAATATGAGATCGAGAAGACCAGGCTCAAGGAAATCCAGGCGTTGTATCAGAAGGCGGATGAGCAGCTTCTTTCGAGCCGTCGAGCCGCAGCCCGCGAAGCGGAGCTGAAAAAGCAGGAAGAGGAGCGTCTGGCCAAAGAGCGTCAGGAACAGGAACGCCGGGAGCAGGCCGCCCGAGCCGCGCAGCGCCGGAAGGAGGAAGAGGCCCGCAAACGGCAGAAACAGAAAGAGGCCGCGGAGCTGAATGCGCTTCGGAACCGGATTCGTTCGGGGATGACACGGGTCCGTGTGGAGCTGGTGGACAAGATCTCCGACGGGAAGTTTGCCGAGGCGAAAAAGATTCTTCAGGGAGTGATTGATTCGGCAAAGAGCGCATCCGGGAAGCCGGCACAGTACCGGAATGCGGCAAACGGATACGCGGGATGGGGACGGAAGATGCTGGGAATGGTCAACCGGGCGGAGAAGATGGCGGGGACGCTGAAGAACGCCGGATCGGAACTGAACCGTCCGCAGGTGGTCTACAAGCGGGATTTCGGCTATGTGACGGCGATTCGCGACGGCGTGCTGACCGTGGATCAGGGGGGAGGGAAGAGTTTTGAAGTTGAGTTCGAGGATCTTCCGCATTCGGAGCAGATGTCTCTGGTGTCCCGGATTGGCAAACGGGCGAAACGGACGCAGGATGCGTTCTGCTATCTGCTGTTCAATGGAGAATTCGGTCCTGCGGAAGAGTTTGCGGAAAACAACGATTTGAAAAATGAGTGGCGGCAGATCGGAACGGATTATATCCGGACGAAGTACCGTTCCGGGAATGCGGAGCGGAAAGCGGATCTGCAGAGGAAATATGGGAAACTGAGTTATTTCAAACAGGCGGCGGGGATTCGCTGACGCCGCCGTCAGATTCAGAGCAAGAGGAGAGTGTATGGATTCAGAAAAGTGTCCGTGTTGTTCCGGAAAACTGTATTCGGAGTGCTGTGAGCCGATCATCAAGGGGACTGCCAGGGCGGAGACTCCGGAGGCGCTGATGCGCTCCCGGTATTCCGCATACGCGAAAGCCGAGATTGACCATCTTCTGAAGTCGACGGCGCCTTCGCAGAGAGAGTCCATCGACCGGAACGAGATGCGCTTGTGGGCGGAACGTTCGAAATGGCTGGGACTGGAAATTCTGGATGCCCCCCCTCCGGCAAAAGATGATACGACCGGTTTTGTGGAGTTCATCGCCCGCTATACCGACCGGGAGACTCCGCTGGAGCATCACGAACGGGCGGAATTCCGGAAAATCAAAGGCGAATGGTATTTTTATGACGGAAAGCTGGTCCGTCAGAAACCGTATGTCCGGACGACTCCGAAAATCGAACGGAACGCTCCGTGTCCGTGCGGAAGCGGGAAGAAATACAAAAAGTGCTGCGGAAGATAACCTCTGGAGGGAACCATGATTCTCGACAAGCTTGATCCGAATGTGATTGCATCCTATGCGCCGGAGTTTCAGCGTGCGTTTGAAGCCATTGCCCGCTTGAACGAGGATGCGCCCCTGGGGAAATTTGAAATTGACGGCGACCGCATTTACGGAAATGTCATGGAGTATGACGCCGTCCAGCCCCGCGCGGAGAAGCTGGAGGCGCATCGGAACTATGTGGATATCCAGGCCGTGATCCGCGGGACGGAGTGCATGGACTGGGCCAATATCGATGGACTCGAGGTCGTGGATCCCTACGATGCGGAGAAGGATGTGGAATTTCTCCGCGCGCCGGAAAAGGGGGTTTCCCGCCTGGAACTGATTCCGGGACTGTTTGCCATCTTCTATCCGGAAGATGGGCATTACGGAAAAATTCAGCCGCTTTCTTCCGCTGCCGGACATGTGAAGAAAGTGGTGGTCAAGATTCGTCTCTGACGGGATGGAATGAGGAATTGATAGGAGAATGGTCATGAAGTGGAGAGTATTTCTGCTGGGGCTCGGTTTTGCCGCCGCCTGTTCGGGGCAGACCATTTTTGTCGCGGGGGATTCCACTGCGGCGAACTATCCGCAATCGCGTGCGCCGATGACCGGATGGGCACAGGTGCTCCATGAGTTTGTGAAGCCGGGGGTCCGTGTTGAGAATCGTGCGGCGGGCGGCAGAAGCACAAAGAGTTTCCGGGAGGAAAAACGGTGGGAACGGATCCTCGGCGATCTGCGTCCCGGCGATTTTGTGATGATTCAGTTCGGGCACAACGATCAGAAGAAGGGTCACCCCGCAATTTACGCGGAGGCGGAGAGTGCATATCGCGACAATTTGAAACGTTTTGTTGCGGAGGTGCGGGCAAAGAAGGCGAATCCGGTTCTGCTGACGTCGGTTGCCCGTCGTCTGTTTCGGAAAGACGGGTCTCTGATTCAGTCGCTCGGGAACTATCCGAAGGTTGCGCGGGAGGTCGCAAAAGAGACCTCGACTCCTCTGATAGATGCGAATGCCCTGACGACGGAGTGGCTTCAGAAAGCCGGAGATCAGGGCTCCATCCGCTTTTTCACGCATGTTGCTCCCGGCGAATTCCCCGGCTATCCGAAAGGTTCGAAAGACAATACCCATTTCCGGGATGCGGGGGCCCGGGAAGTCGCAGAGATGATCGTTCTGGATGCCAAAAAGCAGAACCTGCCGATCGCCGGATGTTTCCGGTAGTTTTTCCCGTCATTTTTTTTAATGACGGAAAGCAGAATCTTTTTACAGCAGCAGCGGGAAGGAAAGATCCGATGAAGATTTTTCCTTCCCGCTGCTGTTTTGTTCTCTTATAACCGGTCTGGAAAGAGAGAGTGCCGGGGGGATGAATCAGAGCTCAACGCCCTGCCGCATGAGGGACTCCTGAACTTTGCGGACATCGACATTTCGAGGTTCGACTCCGTCTTTGACGGCGATGGCGGCCGCGGTGCCGACTCCCTGACCGATGTTCATGCAGATCGGCATGACGCGGAAATTGGAGTGGGCCTTGTGGGTTCCGGAGATATTGCGTCCGGCAAGGAGGAGGCCGTCGATTTTTTCCGGGACGCAGGCGCGATAGGGGAGGGTGTATCTTCCTTTTGAGGTGAAGTGTTTCTGTGCGCCGTTTTTATCGAGTCCGGCTCCATTCACGTTGTGGATATCGAAATTGAACCAGTTCCGAGTGGCGATCCAGTCGTCAAAGACGCGGGCTTCCACGATATCGTCGGAAGTGACGGTGTAGAGGCCCTTGAAATGACGGGTTTCACGAATGCCGACATTCTGGGCGGATGTGACAAGATAGCAGTGTTCGAATCCGGGGAGATACTCCCGCAGGAAGAGCACGATGTCCGTCATCTGCTTCCGGCAGATGATTTCCGCTTTTGTGAGATCCTCGGCCTTTGTTCCGTCAATATCGGTGACGTTTGTCATATTGACGCAGACCTCTCCGGGGAGCCAGGTCGGGTAGACGAGGACGTGGCCGGCGGGCGGAGGCAGATGCTGTTTCGCCAGCGCCTGGATTTCTCCTTTCGGCACATCCAGAAGATGTTCGAAACTTCCCGGAAGGTGCGCCCGGGAATAGTCGACTCCACCGATCCGGAACATCAGAGTGACGGGCTGGCATTTTGAATCTTCTTCGCGCCCCATCTGATATTCGGCTCCCGCGCGGGCGGCGACATCGCCGTCACCGGTTGCGTCGATGACAATTTTCCCGAGGAACGCCTTCCGTCCCGACTTGCTTTCCGTGATCACGCCCCGTACGGTCCGGCCGTCCCGGATGACGTCGCAGACAAAGGTGTAGAGCTTCAGCCGGACGCCGGCCTCCGTCAGCATATCCAGCAGGACCTTTTTCAACAGCTCGTGATAGATCTGATACCGTCCGGCCCCCTGTGACTTGCAGAAAATCCCTCCCTGCTCCTTCTGGACACGATCCATCATTTCGTTGAACAGGACAGAGTCGCAACCTCCGGTGAAATGCGACATCATTCCGGTTGTCGCCATTCCTCCGACGCAGTTGTGCTGTTCGATCAAAATGGTATCCGCTCCATTTCTTGCCGCGGCAATCGCGGCGGAATATCCGGCCGGTCCTCCGCCCGCAACGATTACATCCGCTCGATCCGCAATCTCAATTTTCCGTTCCGGTTCCGTGTAAAATTCCATGAACAACCACTCCTTTTTTTCTTTCCGGAGCCGATTCTCCGGTTTCTGCAATTACCGTACAGCAAAAAGAAGCGAAATCCTTTGTTTTTCTCCTTTTTTTTCTTCAAAAATCACGGATTTTAAGAAAAAAAGTCTGCCAAACCCAAAAGAATCTGCGGTTTTGTAAAGATTCCTGATGCAGGAGAGTTTTTTCATCCCGAGCGGAAACGGTCCGGAGTTTCAGCGTTTTTTCCGGTTCTGGAGAATGGTGTTGATTTTTTTGGGCGGTGTGAATTTCGGGATAATGCCTTTGCGGGGCAGCTTGACGACGACGGAGATCGTGTTGGGCTCTCCGGCGCGGACAGGAAACGATGTGACGATCGGGCTGTCGTGATTGACCAGACAGGCCGGCGATTTTTCCCGGCCTCCGTCGATGAAAAATTCCGCCCGGTTTTCCAGGATCCAGTTTTCGGGTCGATAGACATCCTCCTGACGCTCGCTGTATTCCTTGAAATCTCCATTTTCAAGCAGTTTTCCGTTCAGGCGGACCGAATCGACCATCAGCCATGTTCGTTCCTCCCCCTCCTTGCGCCATCGTCCGCCGATACGGATCCACACCCGTCCCGAGCGATTCGGGACAAAGGTTGTGGAATACTCGGTCCACTCCTCCTTCAGCGGCTCCTTTGCATTGACGGTCAGCACAAATTTGGAATCTTCGCGATACCAGCCCGCGTTGTGGACATTTGCATCCTGCTGTTTTTCCCCCCGCAGAACGATCCGGTCGGGAATGGCATTGATATCCATCCGGAAAAAGGAGTTGCGGTCTTTTTCCGGGATCCTGTTCTGCGCCGGAAGACTCAGCGGGAGCGCCAGAAGCAGAACAACCGGAAAAAGCCTCTTATTTCGGATTGAAAATACCATAATTCTTTTCGCTGTTTTTCGCGATATTCAGAGCCGTGTTGCGATCGAACGGACCGGTGATGATGACCGCCTCCGCTTCCTCGCCGAGCTGTGCCGGTTTGAACACCCGGTAGAGAATACCGTCGACCATCAGGGCCACATCCCGTCCTTTGAACATGGTTGCCAGATTTCCCCAGAGCATTTTTCCCCTCCGGTCCAACGTCAGCTTGAGATCGCAGAATTGCGGATCCTTCTTGTTCAGCGTAATTTCGATTTTTGAAATATTGCGGGAGTGGATCATGGAGTTGGTGTTGATGTAAATGCGTTTTCCATCGAATGTTGTCACCTCCTGTTCCAGTTCTTCCGAGCGCGGATAGCGGACCACCTCATGAATGGAAAGCACGTAATCGGGAGTCGTTTCAAAAACGCTCGGGTTCAGAAATTCGCTGCTCTGCATGTTTTCGAGCGTTTTCAGCGTGTCGCAGGAGGGCAGAAGAAGAAGTGCACTGAGGGTGCACAGGGCGGAGAAAATCATTTTTTTCATCGGTTTCAACTCCATGAATGTTATCTGGGAAACTATATCATTGCACGCGGGAAAATGCAAATTCCGAATAGGAATTTCCCCCTCCGGTTCCATTTATTTCGGCGAAAGCGCCTTGCGAAGTCCCTCTCCGACAAAATTGAATGCGCAGACCGCGAGGAAAATCGCCAGTCCGGGCCAGAGTGTCAGGTGCCAGTAGGTGACCGGGTCCGGAAACGCCTGCCGCAGCAGCTCCCCCCAGCTTGCCGCCGGATCCTGAACCCCGAACCCGAGAAAGCTCAGCGAGCTTTCCGCCAGAATCGCTCCGGCTACATTGAAGGTGAACGTCACAAAAATCGGACCGGATACGTTCGGCAGCAGATGGGCAAAAAGAATCCGCCTTGTCGGCACTCCCATCGATTCCGCCGCGGAAATGTAAGGCAGTGCGCGCTGTTTCAGCGTTTCCCCCCGCACCAGGCAGCAGAGTCCCGGCCAGCCGCCCGTGAAGCCGATCACCAGTATCACCAGCAGAATCGATTGCCGGGAGTCGTAATCCAGCATGATCGACATCAGGATCAGCAGCAGAAGAAACGTCGGAAAGCAGATGACAATTTCAACCAGACGCATAATCGCCAGATCCGTCTTTCCTCCCCGATATCCGGCAAGAAGCCCCAGGAAGGTCCCGATCAGCAGCGAAATCCCTGTCGCCAGAAATCCCACCGCGCTCGAGACCCTGGCGCCGTAGATCATTCGCGCCGCCACATCCCGTCCGGAATGATCCACCCCGAGCCAATGCTCTTTTGACGGCTCCTCATACGGTGTGCCGATCGTCTCAAACGGACCATAGGGAATTGGCGCTGTGAGTACAAATCCGCCCGCCTGACGAATTTTCGGAATCTCCTCCCTCCAGTTTGTTCCGTCAAATTTGACGGAATGAAAAAGAAACGGCGTCAGAAGCACCGCTGCAACCGTCAAAAGCCCGACACTTTTCCAGACGCGCGATTTCCTCCTCAAAATCAGCAGAATCACCGCAAATGCCGGAAGACAGCAGAGACAATAATTAAAGCCGAGCTCGATAAATATCTCCGGACTGCGTGTCGAAAACAATCCCCGGAATGCGGGAAAACTCCACTCTCCCGTTGCGGCAATCACCATCAGCGGCTTCTCGTTGGCCAACAGCGGTGCAAACATCGCAACTCCCACCATCAGCAGAATCAGAACCACTCCCGCCAGAGCCGAACGGTCGGAAAAAAAACGCCTGCGGAACAGCACCGCAGGCGAATCGTCAGCTCCTTTCATAAAAACCCCCGAACCCTCTTTATCCTTACCGCGTGTTCGCATTCATATCCGTCGTGAACAGCATATAAATGGAGAGAAGAAGGAAAAAGGAGGATATGGCCAGCGAATAAAATATCAGGGCGATCAAAGGCTCCGTCCCGATTGCCATATCATGAAAATAAAAAAGCGGATTCAGAAAAAGATAGTGAACGGCAAACAGCAGCGAATCCGCCATCGGAATCATCCCGTCCGGGAAGATCGCCATCGTCAGTGGAAGAAACGCGACCACCACGCAGAACAGCAGATACAGCGCCGTGAAAATCATCGCCCCAAGCGCTCCCGCAAAAATGGAAAATGCGATATTTGCCGCAATCAGCGGCAGCAGGATCAGAGCCGGAATCAGCTGGCGAAACGCCATCTGAACCGAATTGTACGGTACCACTCCGAATCCGAGAAACTTGCTCGACGCAAACAGCACCAGTTGCAGAAATATGAAGATCGAATACGCCATAATGACAATCGCCGCATATTTTCCCGCCAGATACCGAAGCCGTCCCACCGGTTTGGAAAGAATAATCAGAATCACTCCTGAATTGATGTCGGAAGGGATCTCAGACGATCCGTAAAACGAGGAGATCAGAATGCTGATAATCAGCGCCACACACGAACCCATCGCAATCGACGGCGCCGCCTGATCTCCCGAAAACGCATAGGAGAACAGCGATCCGCGGGCCACCTGTTCCGTGACCGGATCCGCCGTATTCGTGAACAGACAGATCAATGCCGCCACGATCATCAGCAGATAAAATGCCGATTCCCGCATCTTCAACAGTGAAAATTGTGCAATGGCCCACATGACAAATTACCTCGATTCCTGTTTCTTCTGCCGTTCCAGATACTGTTTAAGCGGCGGCTTCGTTTTCTGAATTTCCTCTTTCATCCGGTCCGCTTTTTCCACGGCCGCCCGATCGTTGACAAACACCGCACAGCGGCTGACCATGTCATAAATATAATCATACTCCCGGAAATGAATCTGATCCGTGGGATAACTCAGAAGCGGTCGGAAGACATCCAGTTTCTGAGCCGCGCTCGTGGGAACCGCAGTCAAACGCCGGTAAACCTCCTGCCAGGTGCGGAAGATCAGAACCGGATCCTTCTGCTCGGAAAGATAGGGGTGAAAAACTGTCCGGACAAATTCCGGATCATCCGTCAGCTGTGCAAAAACCGGAGCGATTTTCGGATCCTTCCGGTTTGCCGGATTTTGGCGGACCTCGTTTGCGACGGCAAGACGTTCTTTCGGATCCCGGGAAAGACGAACCAGCTGAAAGGCTGCCGTCAGCTTCTTTTCCGGTGTCGCATTCTTATATTCCTCTCTCAGTTTCAGAAGCCGGCGATAGTCGTTCAAGCTGTAATTCCGGGGATTCTGGCCCACAAACTTCTGATACTCTTCCGCTTTTTTCGCGATTGCGCGCATCCGGGCGATGAGTTCCCGGTCGCCGGGCTGTTCCATTTTCCGGGCCAGTCGTTTGACTCCGTCGTTGGCGATCCGCGCCGCATTGCGCTTCAGCGTATCGAAAAGCTGGGTATACTCCCGAATCAGGAACGATTCCCTGGGTTTTTCCAGCAGCGGAAGAAGAAAGTCGGTATGGATGATGTGCAGATTCCGCAATCCGAGTTTGCCCAGACGGTCCCGCGCATCCCTCCATGCAAAAAACTGCTGTTCCGGATCCGTGACGGTTCGGAGAAAATCATAATATTTCTGAATGGATATCGCCGCCGGGTTTTTCGGATCATACAGCATGCGGACATACGGCTGATAGAGGTTTTTCATCCCCGCATACGCCGGATTGTCAATAAACTGGAGCATCAGCTGATTATGCTCTTTCTGATCGCGGGTATGAATCGCCAGCGCGTAGGCGGTCCGCAGTTTCTCCTCTTTGGTTTCCGCCTGATCGTATTTCTGGCGGAGATCCAGATAGCGGGCCCGGTATTCCAGTTCCGCCTTTGCCTTCGGAGGAAGCCAGTCGAGCACTTTGGCAAAATCCACATTCTCCCGTTTGATCGGACGCAGCATGGCCTGCCGCAGAACCCGCTCCGAAAAAAAGTAGGCGATCAGTGTGACGACGAGGACCGTCACCATCGCAATGGTGGCGGTCCTGTGACGCGTTACTGTTTTCTTCCTGGAAAACATTATTTCTGCTTGACTCCGCAGTCGGTGCAATACAGCGCATTGCCACCTTTCAGCGGTTTCTTACAGGCTTTGCAGAGTCCCCAGATGGGAACCTGATGACCGCAGACCGAGCAGAATTTCTCGCCCGCTCCGTACGTCGAGGTGCAGTTGGAGCACAGATGGGCTTTGTCGAAGACGCGGCTGATCACCTTGTCGGCCAGCGCTTTGCCCGCGGCGGACGGCGTGTAGTCGTCGGACGCCACTTTCACATCCTTCAGAGCCTTGATCAGGCGGTCGTTCAGATTCTGCGAGAAGGAGCTTTCCCGTCCATAGGAGCCTTCCATGCCGGCCTTCTGATTCGCTTCCCATTCATCGAACAGGACCTGAAGCAGGGCAACCCGCTCGTCCCCTTTGAGAGCCGGATTCTTCTGAACCATTCCTTTGGCTTTGGCTCTGAAGTAGCTGCTGACCACATACGATGCGCCGCTGTCGCTTCCCGCGCGTTTCATCGCCATTTCAAAGAAGCGGACCGCTTCATCGTAATTGGCCGGTTTGGCATTGTGCATCATCACATAGCCGGCATAGAACGGAATCTGCCAGTTGTTTTTCAGATACTCGTTCTTGCAGGCCGTATCCAGAAATTCAATGGTCTTTTTCGGGTCGGCAATCGAGATCAGAAGAGCGCCGTCCTTGTAGATCTTCTCAAGGTTCGGGTCGAGGCCGATGAGCTCCTGCAGTTTCGCGGAAACGTCATCCACGTTCGACTCGTCCACCGTCTGCAGCGAACCAAGATAGTTCACCAGACGCATCCACTGCACATCCGATGCAAACTTGTGGAATCCGGCAATCGGCGTTCCGGAAAGATTTGCTTTCTCCGGAGCGAACTTCAGCTGATCCTTATTCAGTTTTGCCGACAGAAACGATGCCGCAAGAAAGGCGACAATCATCACAATGATATAAATCGGGAGTCTTTTCATTCTGGTTTCTCCTTAATTACTTGATATCTTTGCGTTCAAAGATAATGCTGGCCAGCGAGAGGGCAAACGCCGCATAGCAGATTCCCCACACCGCAACCAGAAGAATGTACATCCACGGAATGCTGACCTGGTAGACCGCATTCGCCTTGAAGTTGAACAAATCAAGATCCGGAAGAATGCCGCCGTACAGACCCCAGATGTTCGAAAGAAATTTCGTCGAAAACGCAAACCAGACCACCACAACCGTGATGATCGGCGCGATCACTTCCGGAAGAAGTACCGCAAACAGAACCCCCAGTGCCGACATCGGAATCAGCGCAAGAATAATCAGAAGATGCGACTGGAACATCGTCACATCAATCCGCTGCGCAAAGGAAATATTGAAAACAATGAAGGAGCCGATCGCAATCAGGAAGCAGATCACCGCTCCCGTCACCACGCAGCCGATCATTTTGCCCAGCAGATACTGAAAACGTCCCAGCGGTTTTGCCAGAAGCGTCGATGCCACTCCCTCCCGCAGCTCCTTTGGAATCTCAAAGGTCAGCGAAATCACGACAAGCAGCGCCGCTATCGAATTCAGAACCAGGGCCACGTCAATCATCAACTCCTTGTGAAGTCCCATCGAAAGGACATCGTAGTTGATGGCGCTGGCCACCAGAACCAGTGCACAGAAAATCAGAAAGTACACGACTTTCATCCGCAGCACATTCTTCCAGGTGCCGCTCGCGATCGTTATGATTTCGTTCATAACCGTCTCCTTTGTTTTGGTTTCGTATTTCTATTTCGGAAAATTCTTATACGTTTGCGTTTTCCACCGTCCGGAAGAAAAAGTCCTCCAGCTTCTCCCGGGATGCCGAGATCGTCAGCGCATCCGGATGCTCCTTCTTCAGCCCTTCGATCTTTTCCATCAGATGGGGGGCGTTGTGCGGGAAGGAGAGGGTCCAGCCTCCGTCAGGATTTTTCACACTGCCTTCCGCATCCGCCATCAGTTCCTTGAATATTTCGTCGGCTCCCGCGGCAATCACCACGTTGACGCCGGACGCCGCAAGCAGCGCGTTCAATTCCCCCGTACACAGAAGATGACCCTTCTTCAAAATGGCGATCCGGTCGCAGATCTCCTCCACATCCGAAAGAATATGGCTGCTGAAAAAGACGCTCGTCCCCTTCTTCTGCTGTTCAATGATAATCTGTTTGAACTCCTGGCGTCCGTAGGGATCCAGACCCAGAAGCGGCTCATCCAGAATCAGAAGTTCCGGTTTGTTCAAAATCGCCTGGGCAACTCCGATTCGCTGCAGCATCCCGCGGGAAAACGACCCCAGCTTCTCTTTGGCATGTTCCGCCATTTTTACCGTGTGAAGTGCCTCCTCGATCGTCTCATTGCGCACGTCGGACGGAATCCGCAGCAGCTTCGCGCAGATCGAAAGAAACTCCCGCGCGGTCAGCTGTTTGCTGAAGGCCGGAGAATCCGGAAGAAATCCAATGCGTTTCTTTACATCCACATCATATGCCGGTTTCCCGAGAACCGTTGCACTTCCCTCGGTCGGCTTGATCAGGTCCATCAGAATTTTAATCGTGGTTGTTTTCCCCGCCCCATTCGGCCCGAGAAATCCGAAGACCGATCCCCGCGGAACGGAAATTGTGAGATTGTCCAGCGCTTTCGGCCCACGCGAAAACCAGTGACGGTAGCACTTCGACAGCCCTTCCGTCTGAATCACATATTCATCCATTGGCCATTTTTCTCCCTGTGTTGATTGAACAAACGCCTGTGATCCCTAATTTATAACAAACAGCAATATCCTGATAAAACAATATCATCAAAAAATGCAGATTCAAATTTTTTTAAATCTTTTTCCCCAAAAAAAGCGGGAAATTCCCGAAAAAAAAGAATCGCCACTTCCCGCTTTTCTTTTTTGCTTTTCCGCCTTCCCTCAGATTCCGCTGTTCAGTTCTCTCCGGAGAAAATGGATTGCATTGGAAATATCTCCATCCGGATTGCTGCCGACTTCCCGTTCGATCGTCAGAAATCCGTCGAATCCGCACTCCTTCAGCGCAACAAGGTAGGGGTGCCACTGCACCTGGCCTTTCCCGAGCTCCACTTCCCGGAACAGTTCGCCGGTTTCCGCAACAAGCCGGCCGAATCCGCCCTCCGCAAAGGCGTTGTAGACGCGGGCCGGATCGCAGTCGCGCAGATGGATCCCGTCCTTCGCATGCGTGTGAACAATATAAGGTCCCAGAATCCGGACCGCCTCCGCCGCATCGCAGTTCTGCACCATCGCCAGATTCGCCGGATCCAGATTGACGCCGATTCCGCGGCTGTCCACATCCAGAAGAAGCTGGCGGAGCGCTGCCGGAGTTTCCGGTCCGGTCTCGATCGCAAGAACCATGCCGTTGTCGAGGGCGTCGCGGCCGACCGCCTGAAGAGTCTGCACAATATTGGCATACTGCGCGGATGCTGTGTCGGCGGGGACCACCCCGATGTGGGTTGTGAGCACTCCGGTCTGAAACACCCGGGCGCGTTCCATGATTTTCCGGGTCTGTTCCAGGCGTGCCGGGTTGCCGGCCGGATCCGAGAATCCGTGTCCGCCCAGATCGGAGCAGACCGCGGAGAAGACAAGTCCGTTCCGGTCCGCAAGATCCCGGATCGCTTTCAGCTTCTCCGGCGGATCGTTCAGCATATCCAGATAGTTGCTGACGGCGTAAATCTGAATCCCTTCCGCGCCCAGTTCCCGGGCCCGGGGAATGCCCTCTTCCAGCGGACGCTGCAATGACTCCACGATCATTCCGATTTTCATGGCTTCTCCTCTGTTGCGAATTGACGGCGCTCTCCGCCGTGTTTCGAGTTATTTTACCACGGAATTTCTCTTTTGCAAGTCCCGCTGAGCGGAGACGCGCTTCTTCCGCTTTTTTTGATTTCCCCGGATTGCATTTCCCCGTTTCTCTGCTATATTCAATCCGAATACCGGGGAGATGCCATGCCTTATCTTTTATTTGATGAAAACGGGTCGCTGAACTACATTCAGCTGGAACAGGGATTCCTGCTGACCCTCGGGTGCACTCCGGACTGCAATATCATTCTGCCGCAGGGAAACTGCCCGCACTTCCGCATTTTCGATGAGAAGGGGAGATGGTTTTTCCAGGATCTGACCTCGGCGGCTCCGTCCGCCCGGACTCCGCTGGCAAGCGGGGACCGTATCTTTCTGCACGATCTGACCATTACGTTCCTGGAGTCCGTCGAGGGGAGAAATGCCGAACCGTTTCCCGGAGTTGTTGCGCTCTCCGCCGGACAGGCGATTGACGGATATACGGTTGTCAGCCAGCTCGGGACGGGGGAATACGGGCGCTTCTATCTGCTGAAGGACCGCGTGGACCGCTCGTTCGGACTGAAGGTCTTCAGCCGCAATGTGACTGATGAGGAAAGGAAGCTCTTTTTCCGGGAGACCGATGCGTTGAAGGGTTGTTCTCTGCCGCCGTCGCTGGCGCCCTATCATAAATTCGGGGTCCTTCACTCCAACTGTTATTATGTGACGGAGTATTATGAGCATCCGTCGCTGGCGTTCCGGATTTCCAGCAAGGCGCCGATGCGTCAGCTGGAGGCGCTTGCGATTGTGTACGACATTGCGGAGTGCCTCCGCGACGCCTACGATGCAACCGGGACGTTCCACGGCTCGCTGACCCCTTCCAACATCCTGTTCGATTCCGATGAAAAGATGAAGCTTTGCGAGTTCGGGCTCTTTTACTGGAAATCCATGGTGCTGACCGGCGGGCACCCGTGCATCTCTCCGTGGTATATCAGCCCGGAGGCGGTCGCCGGACGGGAGATCTCCATCCAGTCCGACATGTATGCGCTCGGCGTGATGCTCTTCCAGATGCTGACCGGGATCCTGCCGTTTCATTCACAGCACGAGGAGGAGCTTCTGAACATGCACCTCTCCCGGCCGTTTCCGCTGCCGGAGGAGCGCAACCCGAAAATTTTTGTTTCCAGCGGAACACTTCAGCTCCTTCTGCGGATGACCGCAAAGGAGCCGGAAAACCGTTTCGATTCCTGGAATGAACTGATGAAAGCTCTGGATTATGCGGCGTCCTCCCGTCCGCCGGGAGCCCGCGGAAACCCCGCGGCGTCTCCGGTGGGAACGATCAAAAGCACTCTGCTGCTGAAATCCAGAATCAAACCGTGAACGGCGAATAGAAAAACACTGTCAAGAAGAAGGAAAGACGACTATGATGAAGCAACTGAATGTTCCGCCCGACAATCATGTCAAGGTGCTCGACGGACAGGGATGGGTCGGCCTGATCGATCATCTCGGCTCGGAGGCGACCATTGTCAATGCCGCCCGCGTTTCGTTCGGAAAACTCAAGGAGACGATGGATGACCGGGATGTCACTCTGCTGAACTATCTGATCGAGAACCGGCACACAAGTCCGCTGGAACATGTTGTTTTCACCTTCAGCATCCATTGTCCGCTGTTTGTGCGGGGGCAGTGGCACCGGCACCGCACCTGGTCGTACAACGAGATCTCCCGGCGCTATACCGAAATCGATATGGAGTTCTATACCCCGCCGAAACTCCGTCGCCAGGCCGAGAGCAACCGTCAGGCCTCCGTCGCCGACGAGTCGTTTGACGACGGCGCTCTGCGCGCCCTGATCGCGGAACACAATCAGACCTCTCTTGCCCTGTATGAAAAACTTCTCGCCGCCGGTGTCTGCCGGGAGCAGGCGAGGGGCGTTCTGCCGCAGAATATGATGGTCACATTCTGGGGCACGGTTGATCTGGCAAATCTGCTCCACTTCCTGGAGCTGCGCGACAGCGAGCATGCCCAGTGGGAAATCCGCGAGTACGCCCGCGCAATCAAAAAACTCATCAAGCCCATCGTTCCGCATGTCGCCGCCTACTTCGAGGCGAAGGGCGAGGACTGGAACGTCTGAGAAAATTCCCGGAACTCCGCCGCCGCACGCCGGTCAGAATGTCCGCCCGGAAAGAAGGGCCGGCATCAGCATTGCCAGCCCCCGTTTCCAGGCCGGGAGAGTCCGGAGCATCCGGATTTCCCGCCGGATTTCCGCAACGCAGCGGAATCGTCTCTCCGGCTGCTTTTCGCAGCATTTCAGCGCGATCCGGTTCAATCCGGCGATCTGCCGGAGCGGGATCTCCGGCGGAACTTCGGGGAAACTGGCCACATCCTTTCGGGAATAGAGGCAGTAGATGATTTTTCCAATGGAGTAAATGTCGATCTCCTTCCCATCCTGACAGGGCCAGGGCGGGTGGAAGCCGGGAGTTCCGCCGCGGTCCGGATCGGGAATCGGCGCGCAAAGCCCCGGATCGCCGATCGTCAGACGGCCGTGCAGAAACAGGATGTTTTCCGGTTTCAGATCGCGGTGGGCGAGGCGGCAGTTGTGCAGGTCCTCCACACCGTCCAGAAGGGATTCGATCCAGCTGAGCATTTCGCTTCTGGAATAGTTGCCGCGGCGGATTCGGCCGGCGAGTGTATCGGGCTGGTAGTCACGGCGGCCGGAGGCGGAGTTGTCGGCCGGTTCGGTGATGTAGTAGAGGTGTTTTTCGGTCCGGCCGAAATAGAGAATTTCCAGCAGGTTCCTGTGCCGGGTGACACGTTTCCGGTAGCGGGCGATTGCCTGTGTTTCCGTTTCGATCCGGGATCTGTTTTCGGGAACCTGGCGGTCGAGAATCCGGATTGCCCGTCGGATTCCGTCCCGGTCGACGGCCAGCCATACGGTGGAGCTTCCGCCCTGTCCGCATTGTCCGACCAGTGTAAAATTCGGAATGTGTGGTTTGTATTTCATACGGCTCCCTCATTCCCCCTTCCCGACGACCCATTGATTTTTTGATGAATTAAAATAAAAAACAAAAGTTGTCATTCTTTTTCGAATATAGCTTATTTCTATTAGAAAGTCAAATGATTCAACAGCGGTTTTCGGGGATTTTTACAAAAATTTTTTTACGAAAATCTACGTTTAAGGGGAAGAGGGATGCGGTGGTATCGGGGGTGCGGAATCCGGCCGTCGGAAAAACAGGGGAAGGAGTCGCGGGAGAATCTTGCATTTCCGGGGTTTTTGTGCTAAATTATCCGACAGTGCGGCGACCCCGTGAAACGGTCGCATATTCTCCACGAAGAAACCGGAAGGAGCAGAGAAATGAGTGTGGCGATTCGATTCAAAATGCTGGAGGGGTGTGACGATCTTGCTCCGGCAAAGGCTCACAGCGATGACGCCGCGTACGATCTTCGTTCGCGGATCGACCTGACCATTGATCCCGGAAAAGTTGCACTGGTTCCGACCGGACTCACTCTGGAGCTCCCCGTCGGCTATGAAGCACAGGTCCGGCCGCGCAGCGGACTGGCGCTCAAGAGCGGAATCGGCGTGCTCAACGGACCCGGAACGATCGATGCCGGATACCGGGGAGAGGTGGGGAGCATCCTGTTCAATTTCAGCGACCGTCCCTTCGAGATCCGCCGGGGCGACCGGATCTCCCAGATGGTGATCGCCAAACTTGCGGATGTCCATCTGGAGTCCGTGGAACAGCTTTCCGAAAGCGCCCGCGGCACCGGAGGATTCGGCAGTACCGGAAAACAGTAATTTTTTTCACAGGAAATATTGAAACATATTCAAGGAGACTCAAATGCAGAACATCGCCGAGGTGTTGAAAAAGAATGGTCAGACTCAGATTCTGGACGCGCTGAACAAACTCTCCGGGGCCGGATATGAGAAACTCAAAAAGCAGATCGAGGAGATCGACTGGGATGGACTCTCCGTCCTGATCCGGGATTATGTGATGCACAAGCCGGTGACCACGATTCCCGATGATCTTGCACCGGCATCGTATTTCCCGCTGGTCCCGAAGGATGCGGAGCAGGAGGCACTGTACAAACGGGCGTTTGAGAAGGGCGTGGAACTGATCCGGGATGGAAAGGTGGCCGCGCTGACCGTCGCGGGCGGACAGGGGACTCGGCTCGGTTTCGACGGCCCGAAGGGAACCTATCCGATCACGCCGGTTCTGCACAAGACGCTCTTTCAGTATTTTGCGGAGAGTCTGGGCCGGGTCTCCGAGAAGTACGGTCACCGCATTCCGTGGTTCATTATGACCAGCGAGCTGAATGACAAGGCGACCCGTGAGTTCTTCCAGGCGCATGACTTTTTCGGTCTTCCGAAGGATTCGGTGCAGTTCTTCACGCAGGGATTCATGCCGGCGGTGGACTATTCCGGAAAGGTGCTGATGTCCGCGCCGGATTCCATCGCGCTGACGCCGGACGGACATGGCGGAACGCTTCTTGCGCTCCGCAAATGGGGTTGCCTCGACCGGATGAAGGAACTCGGCGTGGAATACATCTCGTACTTCCAGGTGGACAATCCGCTGGTTCCGGTGGCCAATCCTCTTCTGCTCGGTCTTCACGCGCTGGAGAATTCGGAGATGAGCAGCATCATGCTCTCCAAGACCAATGCATTTGAAAAGCTCGGCAACTTCTGTGTCACCGGCGGAAAACTTCAGATCATTGAGTACAGCGACATGCCGAAGGAGCTGGCGGAACGGACCACCAACGGCAAACTGGACTTCATTGCCGGCAGTCCTGCGATCCACGTGATCAGCCGGAGCTTCATCGAACGGCTGACGAAAGGCGGGAAGCTGGATCTTCCGTGGCACCGTGCAGATAAGAAAGTCGCCTATGTGAATGCCGACGGAACGCTGGTCAAACCGGAAGAGCCGAACGCGGTCAAGCTGGAATCCTTCATCTTTGACGCGCTTCCGCTCGCTTCGACGACGATCATTCTGGAGGCGGACCGGAAAGAGTGCTTCGCTCCGACCAAGAATGCCACAGGCGTGGATTCCGCGGAGTCCTGCCGGGCGATGCTCTGCGCACGGGATGCGCGGCGGATGGATCTTGCCGGCATTCCGGTTCCGCGCAAGGCGGATGGTTCTCCGGACTGCACGGTGGAGCTCTCGCCGCGGAAGATTTTCGATGATGCCGATGCGGTGGAATTCTTCCGGAAGAATCCGGTGAAGGCTCCGGAGCGCGGAGCCTGCGTCGCTTACGAATGAGAAAAGGATCGGAGAGGGTGTGCGTCGGAGGAGGATGAAGCAGGAATCCGGCGCGTGACCGTTCTCCGTCGCAAGGGGGAAAGAGGGAAGATGAGAAAAATCTTTTACGGCGGGACGTTTGATCCGCCGCATCTTGGTCATATCCGTCTTGCGGAGGCGGTTCTGAAGAGCGGAGCGGGGGATGAGATTCTTCTGGCGCCGGCATGGATTCCGCCGCACAAACAGAATGCGGCGCTTGCGTCGTTTGAGGATCGGATGGAGATGCTCCGCCTGGCGACGGAGGGAATGGAACATTTTTCGGTTTCCGATGTCGAATCGCGGCGGGGAGGGGTGTCGTATACGATCGACACGCTGCACCGTCTTTCCGCGGAGAATCCGGAGGATCAGTATATTCTGCTGATCGGGTCGGACAGCCTTGCACAGCTGTACAGCTGGTTTCGGGTGGGGGAGCTGGTGTTCGAATATGAGGTGCTCACTTACCCGCGTCCCGGTTTTGATGTGACGATGGAAACGCTCCTGGAACACTGGAGCCCGGAATGGGCGGGGAAGCTGTATTCGGGAATTCTGCGCGGACTGCCGGAATATGAGATTTCCTCTTCGGAGATCCGGGAACGTCTGCGGAAGGGGGAGCCGATGGAGGGGATTTTGAATCGGAAGGTATGGGAGTATATCAAACAGAGGAGTTTGTATGAACATTGAGGATCGGGAAGAGAAGAAAGTCAAGGTGAGACCGAGTGCGGCGGAACTGGCGGAGGCGTGCGCGGAGATTGCGTATGACCGGAAAGCGTCGGACATCATCCGCCTGGATATGTCTGAACACTCCGCGGTGGCGGAGCAGTTTGTGATCTGCACAGGGACCTCCGATCCGCATCTTCGCGCCATCACGGAACGGATCCGTCGGGATATCCGCTCCCGGTACGGCCTCCGCGGCGAGGTGGACGGTTCGCCGGAAAGTCACTGGATGATCGTGGATTTCGGCAATGTGATGGTCCATGTGTTCACGAAAGAGTCGCGGGAACTCTACCAGCTGGAGGATCTCTGGAAGGATGCGCCGAAGGTGGAGACCATTCAGAAACTGGAGGAACGGATCGTGGCCTCCCGGCTGAGGCAGTAAATGACACAGGATCCCGATCGGGAAAAATGGAACGAGTTCGACTGGGAACTCGAGTTGCGGAAAGATGACGCCCGTGTCAACGCGTACGCCGCCGATCTTCCGAAGTATATTGACCTGCCGGACGAGGATGGTCTGATTATGAACCGGATGCGCCGGCGGCCGGACCTTGCTCCGGCCGGAGGGGACTGGACCAAACTGGGGCCCGTTCCCTATGAACGGGATGAGGAGGACGAGGAAGACGACGAAGAGGATTTCCGCCAGGAGTCCAACTGGAAGAAAACGCCCTGTGCGCCGGTGTATCGGACAACGAGCCGTCTGGTGCGGGACTGGTGTGCGTTTTATGCCTCTTCCGGCGAGACGGCGCTGCTGGTGCCGACAATGCGGATTCTCTGTTCGTACGGAAAGATTCTGGCACGCTCGGGAGATCTGATCGACATGGCGCTGGATCCGGAGGATCCGCCGACGTCGCGGCCGTTGAAGATCGCATTGTGCAAGCGTCTGCTGTCGGATGTCAATGCGCTGATGGGAGAGCTGTTCAAACTGCATGCGTTTTCGCCGGAGACGGAGCGGAAATGCCTGGAGCACGAGGATGCGCTGACCCGTCTTCACGATCTTCTTCTGGATGTGCTTTCCACATTGCGGGCGGGATCATGAAACCGTTTCGGATGGTACACTTTTCCGATCTTCACGAAGCGCTTCCGATGAGGGATGTGAGCGGATTTCTGGATAAACGGATTGTCGGCGCGGTGAATTCCCTGCTGAATCGGCGGAAGGTGCATCGCCGGGAGCGGATTGCTCCGGCGCTGGAGCGGATGCTGAAGGAGAATCCGGATCTGATCGTGTTTACGGGGGATGCGGTGACCTGCGGGCAGCCGTCGGAATTCGAACTGGCGCTGAAGGATCTGAAGGTGCTGACGGATTCGGGAATTCCGCTGATTTTTTCGCCGGGGAACCATGATGCGTATGTTCGGAACCGGAAATGCCATGCGGCGTATGAAGAGTTTGTCCGGCGGGTGACTGGAGGGCTTCTGAGTCTGGAAAGTTTCCCGAAGGTTCTGGATTTCGGGCCGCTGCGGTTTCTGGTGTTCAATGCGGCGCGGCCGACGAATCCGGTGCTGTCGTGCGGTTTTTTGGATCGGGCGTCGCAGGAGCTGATCGGCCGGGAGTGTGCGGAAAAGAAAAAGCCGCTGGTGGGGGTTTGTCATTTTCCGTTCCGCCGGATCCGGAAGGGGCTGGTGAACGGGCTGCGTCATCAGTTGTTCGGGGCGAAGGAGGCGGCGGATCTGCTTACGGAGGGGAAGCTGGATCTGTTGCTGTGCGGGCATGTTCATACGCCGTTTTTCGATCTGGACTCCAGTGGACGGGGGGAGACGTCCTGCGGGTCGCTGACTCGTTTCGGCGCGTATTCTGTCATAGAATACCGGGATGGGAAATTTTTCCATTCGCGATCCGTTTCTCCGGCGGAATGAAATTTGCAAAGCGCGCTTGAAATTCGAGGTTCGGCGGATATATTTACGACATGATTCCGGAGCATAGCGCAGTCCGGTAGCGCGTCTGGTTTGGGACCAGAAAGTCCAGGGTTCGAATCCCTGTGCTCCGACCATCTTTTTTCTCTTTCTTGATTCAAAATTTATCTTAAATTGGATGGTTTAAAATAAATATTGTATGTCAAATTGTATGGCAGATATTCCATGCGGAAAAGTAGTTCCAGGCTTGGTTCGACTTTCCGCTTTTTTTTTGTTCTAGTTGATTTTGCAAACAAAATGGGCTATCATTATGATTTCTGAAATAGTTTCCATAGAAACATATTTCAAGAGCACATCTCGCGCGCGCGTTGGAGAATCTATTTTCCTCTATCCGGAAAATAGATTCCTTTATATGTATTTTAAACATGCATTAAACGGACGCATTTTTTTGCTCCTCTCCGAACAAGAACTATTCTACACTCAAATTTCATTGGAATATTTAAAATAAAAATTTCCTATATTATCCTTTAAACGGGCGCTAACGTACTCTATCTTCTGATAGGACGGGGCGATAAGCTGGCGTAACGCGCTAAAAAAGAATCATCATATCAACTTGGAGAACTTGAAAATGGATGTGACGCCGTTCGTTGAAAATGCAGCTTATACAGTACGCGGCAGGTGAGGTTTGAAACACGGTCGAGTTTTTTTCGTCACCAACAGTCTATTTAGTGATAATAGACCCTCTCTGACCTCAAAAATGCCCCTACTTTACCTTGTCAAATGGTAGCGAAAAAAACTCTCCTACCATTTTTGGATCTTCGAACTTTTTCTGAGGAAAAATTTTCCCGGAGAGGGAGACAAACTTGTAATTTGCTTGATTCGGTGATAAATTTACTTGCCGACGTACCGCTCTTCCTGGGGTCTTTCGGGCTTTGGCGTGCCTCCTGAGCGACAGGAAAAGCGGTTGCGATTTTAATACCGCAAAAAGACCTTGATTCTCCGCTTTTTCAGCCTTTCTCCGCATTTCGGACAGTTCTCCGGCAGGGTTTCACGGATTTCCATCGCAGGTTCCTCTCCGTGGATGCAACAGGAATCCTCGCTGACTTTTCCAAGTTCGATGGTCTTGCGCCAGCCGCACTGCTGACAGCAGACATCGTAAACTCTCGGCTCGAACCTCTTCCGCAGCCACCACGGTAAAATTGTAAAAGATAAGACTTCATCTGACAAAACAAGAAAAAGATGCTATATTTAAGAG
>ERZ824600.721-NODE-721-length-47560-cov-5.701021_pt1 | contig 47560 bp, 71 predicted proteins | sample MGYA00519933_ERZ824600 | MGnify/ENA primary metagenome ERZ824600 (study PRJEB31778, sample SAMEA3449178) | human gut metagenome | biome: human gut; feature: human-associated habitat; material: faeces | place: United Kingdom | collected 2010/2012 ... | reverse complement strand
TGGATTTATATTTGATAGTAAATATATTTTATAATTATTATCTTTTAATTTTTGTATTAGATTTAATACTTTTGTATTTACTTGGGCAAAATCATTATAATTTTTCCAAAAGTCGACTATTAATTTATCATTACAATGATTAGTTCTATCTTATTATTCGTAAATTTTTGTAAAACTTCTTTAATATTAAAGTTTAAAATTACATTTCCTATATCAAATATTATATTTTTTATCATATTCATTTCTCATACAATTTTTTCGTATTTATTTTCCAACTTGGGCATGTAATTAATTTACCTCATATTAGGCAATATTTATATAATAATTATAGTAGCTTATTGACGTGAATCTTGTTTATTTAATTCTTCTTTTATTTTATCATATTGTGCTGAAATCTCTTCTGCAGTTCCATGATTTAAATCTTCTAAATCTATACTTCCACCATTTAAATCAATTGTTATATTAGCATTTTTGTTATATATAACATATGCAATACCTTCAAATTGAGCAACTAAATCTTTTAAATATCTATACATATTAGAAAATTTATCTATTACTTCATTTTTTTCAACATCTCTTCCCATTTCTTGAGCTCTAGATCTAATATTTTGCATAGAAAGCTTTAATGTTGGATTTAAAGCTATTATACTTGGTGTAACACCATTATCTATGGCATATTGAACTTTTTCTCCAAATGCAGGAGGTGTAATTGATCCTTCATATACTATACTATTTGCTAACATTCCATGTTCTTCTCTTTCAAATAAAGATTGTGAAAAATATGACTTACCTGCTCCATATGGTCCTACTATAAATACACATCTTTGTACATCTGGTCTTTGAATTGCTCTTCTAAAAGCTTCATTTGTCAAAACTGCTGCTGAATTTGTTATTGATAAATTATATTTTGTCCTATTTTCAAAACTTTCAGCATAAAATGGATAAACCATTTTCATTAAGTCTGAATTGATATAATTTCCATTTCTACTTTCATCTAATTGTGTATATCTTTCTAATAAGCCATCCGTATGTTGACTAGCTGTTGTTCTACAATACTCCTCTATTCTTTCTTCTATTGATCCTTCTTCAAATCCTTTTTTTCTTATAATATTAATATCTATATTTCCCAATTTAATTACCCTCACTTTTATTTATTATAGAACTTTTTAATAATTAGAATTTTTCTTTATTCTTTTTTCTAATTCTTTATCTTGTGAAGCTTCTAACGCAATTTTTTTTCCTAATGTTACTAAACTTTCAATATATTTTTGTTCTTCGTTTTTATCTTTCATATAATATACCACATAATATCTTAAATAGGATATTATATTCTCCTTTCATAAAAATCCACCATTAATTATTTTATCATATATTTTATTAAAATTCAACTAAAAAAACATTTTTAATCAAAAAGAACAATTTAAAAAAAACTGATCAACTATTACAGTAAATCAGTTTTTTAATTTCAATAATGCAATAAATTTTTCTTCAACAGTGAAAGTAATTCTTTACTTTCTTCAGAAGAATCAGGATCTAATTCAAAAGTAGAAAGAAACTCTTTAAACTTTTTATTGAGATTTTGAGATTTTTTCGTTTCATAAATAGATTCATCTTCTTTTGTAAGAAATATTCTATAAATGAATGTTTGTAACTTTAGAAGTTTTTTACTCCTTTCTTTAATTTCCTGTTCTGTATCATTATCTAATACAACATAATGCGAGTTACGATAATATTCTCGCATAAGTTCATATGGATCAGAATCTTGTTGAACAGAAATTGTAATTCCGTTTACGTTGAAGAAAATGTATTCTAATTTTTTATTACATTTTAAAAATGAAAATGTTTTAAACAAAACTCTTTTAAAATTAGATTGTTTACTAAATAGTCCCAAAACTAATTGACACCATTTGGTTAGTTCAATTTGATAGTATGATGGAAATTTAATTAAAGCGTCTCTACCATCATATTCTATTTTTAAATCATAACTAGCATTAATTGATTGACATTTTGCAGTAAATTCTGTCTCGTTTGAATTAAAAACTGTTTTCACTTTTACTGTAGTAAGTAATTGCATAAAAATCTCTCCTTTGATGAATTAAGTATTGCTTAAAATGTAATAATTGAAATTTCATAAAGATGTTCTAAAAAATACTTAGCTTATTTGCTAAAACGGTTAAATTATATCACATATTTACATAATATTCAACAAAATTATAATAATTTATCTATAAATATAGCATAAGCATCTAATGGATCATTGATATTAACACAATTTATTGTACCAATTAATTTTCCAGGATTATTATAAGTACATATACAAATATAGATAACAATATTACTAATGTTGCTACAATTTTTTTCATTTTATATAAACTCCTAAAATTTTAATATACCATCTTTTGAATATTTATATAAATTCAATATTTAATAATTCTATTTGATTAGAAATAAAATCTGGATTTAAATCTATATTATTTACTAATTCTGTAGAAAGATATTTTTTATTATCGTCAGGAAAAATTGTAACAATGTTTCCATCAATATCATCTCCTAATAAAATTCCACCTAATAAATTAGCACCTGACGATATTCCAACACCTATTCCAAGTTTTCTTGAAAGTTTTCTAGACATATTGATTGCATCATAATCATTAATTAATATTATTTTATCTATTTTATTTTTGTCTATTAATTCTGGAATAAAGTCATCTCCAATTCCTTCTATCTTATGTTGGTCTAAAATTATTCCTTTAGACATAAGTGGCATTTTATCAGGTTCTATGGCTGTAAGCATTAAATTTGGATATTTTTCTTTAAGCTTTTTACCTGTTCCCATCAAAGTTCCACCTGTTCCAACACCAGATACTAAACCACTAATTGGTTCTGAAAGTTGATTTAATATTTCTTCTCCCGTTGTTTCATAATGTGCAAAAAAATTATCCATATTTGAAAATTGATTTGTAAAGAATCCATTTATTTTTTGTGCTAATTTTTTTGCTTCTTCAATACATTTTAAAAATCCACCTTCTTCTTTCGAAATAAGAAATATATTTGCTCCATAGCTTTTCATTAATTGTATTCTTTCTTTACTAGCCCAATCAGGCATAAAAATATATACAGGATGATTATAGTAAGCCCCAAGTGCTGATAATGAAATTCCTGTATTTCCACTGGTTGCTTCTATTAAAGGTTGTTTTTCTTTTAAAGTTCCTCTCACTTTTGCATTATTTATCATATAAAATGCAACTCTATCTTTTATACTACCAGTAAAATTATAATATTCTAATTTTACAAAAATTTGTTTATTTTTTTCTTTATATTTGTAGTTTATTTTTATCATTGGAGTATTTCCAATTATGAAATTTTGTTCAAACATATTTTTCCTCCTTCATAAATAATATTCAAATAAAAATAAAAAAAGAATAGAACTTTTAATTCTATTCTTCAATAATATATCCAGTTATATCTGGTTTTTTTATATCATTATCTGTAACTATATTGAATTTATAATCATAATCTATAACTAAATCATTTTCATTATTTTTTTCAATATCCTGCATAACTTTTTCCCCCTTTGTAAATATGACGCAGAAAAATTATATTTGTTACAAAATTCCTAAATGTTCTAATAATATTTTTATTCCAATTAAGATTAATATAATTCCACCTGCTAATTCAGCTTTTTTCTCATATTTGCTACCAAATTTATTTCCAACTTTTGTACCTATAATTGATATTACAAATGTTATTATACCTATCATTGAAATTGCTAAAAGTAAATTTACTTTTAAAAATGCAAATGTTATTCCAATAGCAAGTGCATCTATACTTGTAGCAACAGCTAATACAAACATTGTTTTAAAACTTATATCATCATTACTTTCTTCATCTTCTTTTTCTTTGCAAAATGCTTCTTTTATCATATTTCCACCAATTATTCCAAGCAAGATGAATGCAATCCAATGATCTATATTTGTAACAAGACTTTCGAATGCTGAACCTAAAAAATATCCTATTGTTGGCATAAGTGCTTGAAATCCTCCAAACCATAACCCTATAATACATGATTTTTTACAGTTAATTTTTTTCATTGAAATTCCTTTGCAAACAGAAACAGCGAAGGCGTCCATTGCAAGACCAATACTTAATAATAATAATTCAATAACTCCCATTTTTTCACTCCTATTTTCACATATAAAAAGACTCAACTGTAATCTTACAGATAAGTCTTTAAACTTATACTATATTAATATTTCTTTATTAATACTTTTATACTAAAAGATATTATTAATAACCTCTTAAATTTTTCTTGTTCAAATAATGTCATATAATTTTTACACCTAATAAATATATTAAGTCTAATGCTTGAACTTGATTGATTTGGGTCCCTTTTATATCATCTATAGAAATTGCTATTCCATCTATTTTACATTTTGATAAATCAATTCCATTTAAACTTGTTTGAAATATTTGTATTTGTGTCAAATCCGCTTCTTGAAATTTTATATTTTTTACTTTATTATTTTGCAAATTTGCATTTTTTAGTCTTGTTTCTTTAAAATATACATTTTTTAAATCTGATATTGTTATATTAGTATAATTCATATTAACATTTATAAAATTTGTATCTAATAATGTATTTTCATTAAAATTACATCCTGTTAATTTACAATTATTGAATTCACATCTTATAAAACTACAGTTTTCAAAAATTGTATTTGAAAAATTACAATTGTTAAATTGAATATCTATAAACATGCATTTTTCAAAATTACTATTTATTATAGTTGTATTGTTTATTATTGATTTACTTATTGTGATTTTTAAAATTTCTATATTTTCTGTTTCATACTCTTCTAGTTTTATTTTTTCTAAGTCATCATTTTCTTCTATTTCTTTTTGTAAATCTTGAATTTGTATTAAGTTATGTTTGGATATATTCATATTATTCTCCTATTTAATTTCACTATATTGTTATATCATAAAAACAGATAATTATCAAATAATTATCTGCTTTTTACATTTTTATCCTATCATTGTTGAAATATTTCCATATAAATACAATCTTAATATTCCACAAATTATAAGATGAACAGGATATATTATATAAAAGAAATATTTCATTCCTTTCCATGTTCCTCTTTTTCCATTATATAATTTTAATAATGGTATTGCTAATACTGTTCCCATTTGAATGATTCCATATTGTATATTTATAAAGATACAATATACTAATGAATATATGCCAGCAAATACTGTTTGACTTATCATTTGTTTTTTAAAGTTATTTCTATACTCATAGTTATATATAATTATCATTACTGCAACAGAACTCCAATCTGATGGAAATCCTAATACACATAATAAAAGTATAAATAGTGTTTTTACTTTATTGTTTAGTTTGGAGTCTTGTATCATTATTCCTATAAGACCTAAGGCTAATGACCACATTATACTTGTTTGATTAAAACTTGTTCCATTTTTGAATGGAATAAAATTTATTCCAAATGCAAAACAATATGCAAAATGTGAAATTACTGCAAATATTAATAGTCTTATAAGATATTTTTTTCTGTCTTTAGTATAATATGCTCCTTCAGCTATGAAAAAGCAAAATATTGGTGCTACAATTCTTCCTATCAAATGTAATAATAATACTATTGTTCCATTATTATAACCTGGTTTTATTACCCATAATAGATGATCAAATATCATTGCTAATACAGCTATTAATTTTAATTGATTTGAATTCAAAGATTTTTTCATTACATTTTCCCCTTTTTATTTATAATAATAGTATAGTATTTATAGACATTAAAGTCAAATGATTCTTATAAAATTTAAAAGAGGACTCAACTCTGAATCCTCTTCCCTATTTAACAATATTGACTTATTTCATTTGACGGAATAAATGTAATTGGTCCTTTATAATTTCCTTTCTCACATGTTTTAAGAACATGTGAGAAAAATTCTTCAGAATTAATCATTTTTGAAATTGACACAGCTAAAACTCCAGGGGCATCAAAGCCACATAATTGTGTTGAAATCGTTGCCTCTTCTTGTTTTAATACTTGAGAAATTGCAAAGTCATATTTCTCGTCTCCTTCTTTCATATTAAATGCCAAATCATCCCAAACTCTCCAATTTGCCCAAATAAACAAGCCAATTTCGCCTTTGCCTTGTGCTTCAATTAAAGAGTCTCGTAATAATTTTTCTGTCATGTTTTTTCTCCTTGTTATAATAGATTATAAAAAACAACGTTACTATTTTAGCATATCTACTATCAAAAGTCAAATCTAGTTTTTGTTTTCTTCATATAATTTTTCAAATATATTATAGATTTCTATATTCTTCTTTTTCATATTAATTGGTCTTAATGTTCTATCTGTAAAGCAATGTTTTGTAAATGCATCTATTACGATGTCACCTGTTTTTTTGTTTGTAACATTATAATTAACAGTCATTCTTATTCCATTAAATTCAGATATATATGGTTCTATTACTATAATGTCACCACTAGTTACATGATGCTTGTATTTACAGTCAACTTCTAATGTAGGAATTGTAAAACCTTCATTTTCTAATTTTTCCATTGGAATATTTAATTCTTCCATCCATCTGCTTCTTGCTTCTTCTAAAAATCTTATATAATTTGAATGATGTACTACTCCCATTCTATCTGTTTCATAATAATTTATCTTTCTTTCATATTTAAAACTCATTTTTTCCTCCAATCAATTATTACATTACATATTATACTATTTTTCATGTTTTTTGTAAATAAAAAAGCAAGTAATCATAATCACTCACTTTTCTACTTTATAAATAATATTGCCATATACCCAGCATATATTAATAAATATACAATACCATTCATTCTACTCATCTCATTCTTTGGTGGAATAAATGGAAATAATGCTAAAATAATTGAAGATACTAATAAAACTGTAAAATCAAAATTATATGTAATATTATAAGTTATAGGTGTTATAAATGCAGATGTGCCTATTATAAGTAAAATATTAAATATATTTGAACCAATTATATTTCCAATTGCTATATCACTATTTCCTTTTATAGCGGCTGTTACACTTGTTACAAGTTCTGGTAAACTTGTTCCTACTGCTAAAATTGTTAAACTGATTAATTTTTCACTTAAATTAAAATAATTTGCTATATCTACAGCATTATTTACAGTTAAATCTCCACCAACTTTTAATCCCATTATTCCTATAGCAATTAATACAATATCTTTTATAAATTTATTATTTTTATCTATTACTTGTAATTCAACAACTTCTTTTTTGCTTTCTCTTTTTCCCATATATATAGTATATCCAATAAATACACAAAATAGGATTAATAATATTATTGCTTCTTGTCTTGAGATTCCTGTTCCTGTGTTACAGAAATACATAAGTAATCCTGTTACAAATAAACACATTGGTATTTCATATATTCTTGTTTCTTTTTGAAAAAATACAGGTTTTATTGTTGCTGAAAGTCCTAAAATCAATAATAAGTTGCTTAAATTACTTCCAACTATATTCCCTATTGCCATATCTGAATAACCATCTAAAGCTGATGTTATGCTTACAAATAATTCTGGCATTGATGTTCCAATTGATACTATTGTAAGTCCTATAATTATCTCTGGGATATGAAAATTCTTTGCAATTCCACTTGCTCCGTCAACTAATAAGTCTGCTCCGACAATCAACAAAACAAATCCGATTACAATTAATATGCTTGATAAAATCATTGTTAAAATTCCTTTTTTATTAATAATATTTCTTGTTTTGTTATTTATGATTTTAAACAACTTTATTATTATAATATTTATACTGTATTTTTGTCAATTGTTATTTAAAACTATATAATTTATATATTTTAAATCATATTTTTTATATCTTCTACAATTTGCTCTTTGGTTAGTCTATTGGCCTTTAACAATTCATTTACATCATATTTATCATAAAAATCTTTTTTTATTCCATAATTTTTTACTTTAATATTATCTGTCCCATAAAATATTGAGGATTTATTAATGTTGCATTAAGACCTATTTTATTTTTTAATTCTTCTATAACATTTTCTCCTAATTGATAAAAGTCTCCTAATGCTATAATTGCAACATTTTCACCTTTTATTTCAACTTTAAATTTATTTAAATTACTATAATTTGTGTCAATTGTTCTTCTATCAGAAATTACGCCATTACATGGAATTCTAATCGCAACAGGATGTTCGTTTTGCTCAATTGACCAATTTAACATTGCAAAATATTCTTCTTTTGAAGTTGGAGCCAGATACGCCATATTAGGAATAAAAGAGTCACACACCTTATTCAAGGTATGTAACTCTTTTTTATTTAGTTGTGTTCTACTTCCCAAATCAAGCGGATGATAGCTTTGTCCAGATACTTAGATTCTTCATTTACCATAGAATCCATTGCTTTCTGACATTTCTCAGATGCTTTGATTTCATGGACATACAGTCTTAAGAGCTTGATTAATTTTCTGATGTCATCTTTGATGTTCTCATCCCATCTGTTGTAAATTTTAGCCAAACGTTTCATGGCTTTGCTAACAATTTTTTCCGGACTGATATTTTTTCCATCATTAGAAGAATATACGAACTTCATTGCCCACAAAATTTCTTCAGCAAGTGAAGTTTGAACAAAGATAACAGGTTCATATTTTTCTTCAGTGATTTGCCAATACATCCCTTTAGGTACTGTTTTGACTTTAAGCTTCATTCCGATATGATAGTATAAATGAAGACTTGAGGTTTTTTCTGTTACAAATTGGGGGGTCTGTGCCGTAGAATAATCCAAGGCATTAATAAACCAAAATAGTCCAGAGGTTGGATTATTAACATATTTTCTTACCTTTTCTTTAAATTCTTTTTCTTCCTCACTTTCAACTGGGAGTTTTTCCATACGATAAATTTTGTCCCATGAGTTATCTAACATTTCCAAAAGTTGGCTTTTAAAAATCTGATTGTTAATTGCTGATACGATTAACTGAACACAGGAGATTTCAAAAGAACTAAAATGAACCAATTCTCTTTGAGGATCACCTGATTCAGAAAGTGCTAGAACCTTGTCCCAGTGCTTGGAAATACAAGTTTTTGCACTAGACTTGCAAACATTTTGCCGAATGGCATTTTTGATAAATTCTTCCATTGGGTATGAAAGAATTTTTTCGTTTCTTTCTTCTTTCTTTTTTAGTTGTTCTTTACTTTCTAAAATTTTCTTTTGCTCTTTTTCCCAGTAAGTCAAAAAGAGTTCAATAACCTCCCCTCGTGAAACTCCACAACTAATTGTTTCTTTTACTAAGGCTTCTACATGCCCTCCAAGAAACTTTACCTTTGCGTCCGATGCCTTTTCTTTCATTGTCTTTTCCTCCGTTCCGGTTTGATATTTTGTTCTTGATTGAACATCTAATTTATTATAGTTTGTATTTACATAATTGTCAAGTGTATGTGATATCTATCTCATTTAATTAGTTTTTACTACCTCCAATTATTTCGCCAGTAGTAGCATCAACATAATAAATAAATTTTTATGACAATTCTTATATCTATAGTACTATTAGACAATATAAAATATTAATTTTCTTGCATTTGATAAAAAATTTTTTCAGAAGAAAAAAGAGCATTAACAAAATTTGGTAATACTCTACTTTACTAATTATTTTCTCCTGCTACTAATACATCAGTATTATCTACTTTTAATGCAAAATAAGGTTTTTCTTTGTCTTCTTCTTTTAAATATAGTATAAAATCTTCATTATAAATAAATTTTCTTCCTGTTTCAAATACTGCATTTTTTAAAACTTCTATTAAAGCTTCACTTTTTACACTTCCACCATAATTATTTAATTCAAAATCTATTGTTTGAATTGCTTGCCTAATATACCAGTTTGTTCCTTTTATAGATCTTCCACAAAGTTCATCATAGTTTATTTCATCAGTGATTTTAATAAATGGTATATTTAAAATATCATTTTTATTCCAATTTTTATCTCCTGTATATTTTGCTTGCTTTTCTAACATTTCTTTATAATTTTCTTCAAAGGATTTGTTTTCTCCTGTTGTTCTATATAGATAAACTTCTTCTCCTTCTTTTGTCTTTAGCTTTATTGCAAAATCTTCTTCTGAGTTATAAAATAATATTTCAATATTTTTACTTGCATTTTGTAAAGTATCTGGTTCAATTCCAAAATATTTTACTTTTTCTTCTGAATCTCCAAATGTATTGTCTTTTAAAGTTGGGAATTTTTCTAAATAATTAAATTCTTTTTTTAACATTGAATATAATACATAAGCCTCTGAATTTTCCCATTCTACTTTATCTAATATTTTACTATCTTCATTAAACTTTTCTTTTATTTCACTCTCAATTTTATTTTTCAAGTCAAATGATGCTATCCCATGAATTTTATAGTATGAATTAGAATTTAATTCGTTCACTGTGAATGTTTGTTTATTTAGTTCATCTGCTAATTCTGATGGACCATCTTCAAATTCTATTTTTCCACCAATAACATCATTCATAAAATCATTCCATACTAAATTAAAGGTTCCACACCATACTTTATTTGTATCTATTGATGATATCTTACTTGTAAATGTAGGAGCCATTTTTGCCTTTCCTGAAAAACTTTCTACAATCTTTGCTGTTGCATATACTCCTCCTGCAAGTAAAATACTTATACATAATATTGCTATAATTACTTTTGAAACTTTATTCATTTCATCAAATCCTTTCTTTATTAGTATTTTTCGTAATTCTTTTTTGCCTCTATGGATAAGATTTCTAACATTCTGAACTGATTCTCCAAGTATTTGTGCTGTTTCTTTATATGTAAGTTTTTCAATTTGAGTTAAATATATTGTATTTTTATATCTATCTTCTAGCATATTTATAGCATTTATTATTTCTTTTTGTTTTTCATTTTTTGTAACTATATCAGCAACATCTTGTTCAATGCTATTAAATTCGTGTAATACATATGTTTCATTTATTTCTGTTCTCTTTTTTTCTGTATTTATATAATTATATGCTCTGCTTTTAGCTACTAAATATATATAATATTTGAAAGTATATCCTTCTTTTATTTTATTTTGCATAACATAAACAAATGTATCTTGTGTTATATCTTCTGCTTTTTGATAGTCTTTGACAATATTGTAAATAAAATATTGTATTTTTTCTTTATACTTGTTATACAACAATTCGAATGCTTCTTTGTTTCCATCTAAATATTCATTATATAATTTTATATCTAAATCTTTTTCCATATCTTACCCTGCTTTCACATATACAAACAGTTGAAATTAAAAAAAGTTTCAAAATTTTATGCTTTTTTATTTTATCACATCTCCAAATGCTTCCATTTATTCTCTTTCTTTTATTTCTATGATATTTCCGCTTTTATCAAATTCATATATTATTTTGCATCGTGAATTTTCATCATAATATTCTCTATATAAGGGATGTTCATAATCATCATAGTCATAAAATTCTTCTATATGTTCTTTTGTTTCATGATATGCAAATATATTATATTCTTTATAATAATATACATTTTTTCTTAAACGATTAGTTTCATATTCTACTCCACAATATTTAATACCATCTATTTCTTTAATAACTGTTGTTTTTATAATCCAGCATAATACCATAAACTCAACAAATGCGACTATAATACTAAACAAAGTCCAAAATATTATAAAAAATATTTTTACTCCTTCTTTTTTTACATCTTTTAATGAAAGAATTCCTAACCAAAACACTCCAAATGTAATCATAAATGATGCTAACCATATAAAATCAGATCTTAAATGCCAATTAAAATTTCCAATAATTTTATTTATAATAACAATTAAAATTCCAGCTATTATTAAAACTATACTAAAAATTACTTTTTTCTTCATATTAATTTTTTCCTTTAAATTTCAAATTTATATAAATGTTCACCAGATTTTAGATTTTTTATGAAAATTGTCTATCTGTTCTTTTATAATTTTCTAATACTGGATAAACTGGTGTAAGAACATAATTTCCTTCTAATGTCATTTTCTCTGCAATCTCTATCATTTCTTTTTTGAATTTCAAACTTCCACATAATGTAATTATTTTCATTTCTTACTTTCTCCTCATAAATTGGTATAATTATTGGACCATTATATTTAAAATTTACAAATCTTATTAATTAAACATTTTTTCAAATTTTTCTTTATCTCCATTAAAAACATTCATATCTATTCTTTTTTCTTGTCCACTATAGCCATTTAATCTAACTTTATTTGAATATTGCCAGAAAGTCCAATCTCTATTATCTATTAAGTTTGGCCTGAAATACACATCTCTAATCCAAATAAAATTATCTTCAAAATTATTAGCAATATATAAATTATAAGATTTATATGTTGCATAAATAATTGGCTTTTTTTCATAGTATTCCTCTAATTTTTCTAACATAATTTGTAATTGCTTTTGTGTTTTTTTAATATCAGGAACATTCTTGTATTTATTTCCATAAAATTCAATATCCACAACAGGTGGAAGCATTTTTTCAACTTTGGGTACATTTCTTATAAAATTATCTGCTTGTTTTTCTCCATTGCTATCATAACTAAAGAAGTGATATGCTCCAATTTTTAAATCTGTTTTTAATGCATTTTCATAATTTCTCTTAAACATTTCATCTACATAAGAACTTCCTTCAGTTGCTTTAATAAAAACAAAATCAATTCCTTGTTTGGATAAAATATTCCAATCAATATCTCCCTGATAGGCAGAAACATCTATTCCTTTTATCTTATATTCTTTTTTATCTGGATAATTAAAAATAAGTATACCATTATACCATAATGTTAAAATAATTAAAGTAATCATTATAATTACGGTTATTATAACCTTCTTTTTCATATTTTCTTATTCACCTTCATTACTATTATTTTATATCATAAAAGCAGATATTTATCAATAATTATCTGCTTTATAACTTTATTTTAATATAATAATTCTTCCTCTATTTGTTCAATAGAAATTGGACCTTCTCGTAAAATTTTCAATTCATTTGAAGTACAATCAACAATGGTACTTCCTATACCAAATGAAATTTCTCCCTCCATCATTCCATCTAAATTAGAACAACATCTTTCTATTTCATCTAAGTTTTTGCATGTAGGTTCTCCACTTTGATTAGCACTACTCATAAAAAGTGGACTTCCTGTTTTTCTAATTAATTCTTCTAAGGCTTTTGATGTTGCCATTCTTACTGCAATAGTATCCCATCCGTTAGTAATATACTCTGGTAGTCCTTCTTTTTTTCTTAAAACTAGAGTAATTGGTCCTGGCATAAATTTTTGAATTAACTTTTCTGTTCTAATATCTATTATTGCAATTTCTTTTATTTGTTCTTTATCTGCACACATTATTGGAAAAGGTTTTGTAATTGGTCTATTTTTCGTCTTTATTAATTTGTTATATGCGTTTATTGAATTAATATGTGCACATACTCCAAATACAGTATCTGTTGGAACACTTATCACTCCATCATTTTTTAAGATTTCTGCTAATTTATCAATTTCATTTTGATTGTATCTTTTCATGTTTTATCTCCTCATTATATTTTCAATAAGTATTATATCATAAAAATTGGCAAGCAATTAAAATACTTGCCTTTTTTATATAAAACTAATTTGTTCATTTTGATATGTAATCCAGGTTTTCTGTTTTGCTTCTGTTATTTTATCTCCACTTTCATAATTACCAATTAAAAATGGAGAATCTTCATTATGTTTTTTCATATTTTCAATAACTAGATTTTTATTAGTATTTGCGTAACAATACTTGCATAAGTGCCCACATGTGTTATAAGCTCCTATATCACTTCCCATAAGACAATTACATTCTTGCCTTAAATTTTTCTTTTTAGGTGGCTCTAATTTACAATTAATTGATTTTTCTATAATTTCTTGACTCATACAACCATTACATTTTAAACCATATTCTAATAAGAAATTCTTTTCGCAACAAGCATGAATTGTAATATTGTTTGATTTTCCTATTTTAGAAAATTCTTTTGCTCTTCTAATTTGTTCTTCTTTTGTTGGCGGTCGCAAATCTGGTGCATTTCTTTTAACTTTTTCGTACAAATTTAAAAAGCTAATTGTACAATTATGAGTATATCCTTTAAGCTGTTCTGCATCCTGTATTTATTATCATTTTTATTTACTCCTTTAAATCTTCTATTATTTTGTTTGTATCTTCATCAAACGAAATTGTTTTATTTTCTATTTCTAACATTGGACTTGGATAATCTTTATTTATTCTAATAAGTGTTGTTCGTAAATTATTTGCCGTCATTTGCTCAAAAGGAAACCTAATAATTCCTGATGTATTATTAAATCCAACTCCTATTTCTAATAATACCATATTCTTATTTTGAATTTTATTTAAAAATTCATCATATCTTTGTGACATTTCATACCAATGTTCATCTTGAACAAAATTTTCATCTTTTCTTAGATTCATATCCATATTGCCACCACACACAGGACATTTCATTACTAATTAAGAAATATGGAAAAATCTAATCTTATTCATCGTGAAGTTTTTGCTGAAGTTCCACCTAGAGTTGAATATTCTCTTACAGATACTGGTTGGAGCTTAAAGCCTATTTTAGATTCTATGGTTCAATGGGGGAATAATTATCGTGAAATGCAAAAATAGCAGTACATTAAACTGCTATTTTGTTTTATAATTTGTAATTTATTTCTTGGTATGTGCTGTAATAATTGTATAACTGTATGAATTAACAGTTATTATTATATTATCAACTTCACAATACCAATTCTTCCCTTGCTTATAAATATTACAATTATTATCTAATATTTTTTCCTTGCAATATTTAACTACATTTTCAGTATTTATTTTTATATTTCTTTTAATCCTATCTATTCCCATTTCAGTAGTATGAAGTTTATCTATATTTGATAACAATATTTCCTTACTTTCCATTTTTTATGTCTCCTCTATCTATTGTAATTTATCTTTCTGAATATTTCTTTAAAAATTCTTCTAATTCTGTTTCGCTGTTAAAAATTTTTTCAAAGATATTATACAATGTATCAGTAGCATCATACTCACCTATTGCATAACATTTCTTTTCCAAGCCATAAGCGATACCTGATTCAATGTGAGCTGCTTTTCCAGCTGGTAAAACTAATAACAAATTTTTAGAATTTTTTTCTCCTTCTAAATCATTATTAAATAAGCTCAAAACTATTTCACTCTTTAAATCCAGTGATTCAAATTCCTTTTGCTTTTCTTCTGAAGTTTGATTTTTATTTCCATATCCCCAATTATCTTCATTTTTTAAAAAGCAATAATAAGAAATTTTGTATTTATCAAATAAATCACATATTTTTAATATATTTTCTTTATTTCTAGCTCTTCCTGCTATAAAAAATTCATATTTATTTTCCATAATCATTCTCCCTCAAAAATTACTATTTTCTTTTTACTTTGTTAATTTATAACTTTCTTTTATCAATTCTTTTACTAACACCTTGTCCACTTTTCCGTCAATAATAATTGTATTCCAATGTTCCTTATTCATGTGATAAGCTGGTATTATATAATTATAAGTATTTCTTAATATGTCTGAATAGTTTGGATCTGTTTTTACATTAAGATATAACTTATTATTAACATTCATAATTAGTGCAAACCACTTTTTATTTTTACAATGTTTCATTGTTACTGATTCAAAATCATCTGGGAATGGACAATCTTTAAATGTATCTTCTAATGTTAAACAATATTTAATTATTTCTTCTTTATCCATATCTAATCCTTATAATAAACTACTAAATTTTTTACTATATTTATCAATATCTTTTGTACTTTGACTAATAATAAATTCTGTTACTTTAATTTTTAATCTCTCAACTTCATCATTTGTATAGTTCTTATTTTCTACATCTATTCCTGCTTCATTAAATAATTGAATATCTTTATTTGAAAATTGCATTGTTTGTTACCTCTTCTATTTTTTTACATAAGTTTACTTTTTTATATCACAAAAACATATAATTATCAACTATTGTTACATTTTTCATATAAGATATTTTTATTTAAAAACTAAAAATTTTCATTAAAAAATAAGTGGTTTTCTTACCACTTATTTTTTAATAACACTCTCATTACAATAATGTCCTAGTTTAATAACTTTTTTCTCTAAATAATATACCTATAACATCTTGGATTCCTGACTCATAATATAACTTACAATCAAAACTTTGAATCCTTGATCTATTTTCTAATAACTTATCTATCATATCAAGTATTTTTTCTTTTTGCATTGAATCAATATTTGATATTGCTTGAATTTCCGCAATTACATCATCATGTGTTATATCTTTTAAATTATTTTCTTTTATGAAGCTTTCTCTTACTTCTAATTTTCTTTCAATTTCACTTTCTCTAATATCAAATAATTTTTCAAAGATATCATTTTTAATTGAATTTCCATCTTGATCAATAATGACAAGTCTTCTCATCACAACTCCTCCTCTCTCTTAAGTTGTGTGTGATGTTAACTCTGTTTAAAGTTCTTGTCAACTTATTTCATCAATCTTTTTTTATTATAATTGTTTCTAATTCTTTGCATACTTTATTACATTCTAAATATAATTCAATACACTCTTTAATCCTCTTTGGTACTTCCTTATTTTCTAGTATTTTCTTATAATTTTCTATCGAAAACAATTCATCTATTTTTTCATCTTCCATTTCTGAGTAATCTTCTATATTATAAAAATCTGCAAATAAATCACAAAGTTCATCATAATAAAAATCACTTAGTTTTAGTAAATCATATTTATATTGACTATTCATTGCATTATGCATATCTATTTTTGTTTTTATTTTTCTCCAAATAAATGCATTGTTCAAGAAGTTAAGTATTTCGCCATTTATCTTTGATTCTATTGGATTTTCAAACGAATCATTAAGATTTATTTTATTATTTAAATATTTTTCAAAATATTCATTTTCTTTCTTTAATACTGCTAAGTATTTATCTATTACTGGACTACTTTCATATTCAAAGACAACACTATGTAAGACTGCATATTTATCAATATCATTTATAATATTATCAAATTTTTCTTTATTATACTCTGCTCTATATATTCTATTTGGATGATAAACTAATAAATCAGTAAATTCTCCTTTATGTATTCTATCAATCATATCTTCAAATTCTTTTCTTTTTCCATCGACAGAGCCAATTTCTTCAAACAAAATATAATCCTTTATACCAAGAGCTTTTTGACAATATTCTATCAGTATATTTCTTATTTTTTCTAATTGTGTTTTATTTTCAACACTAATTCTATTATAAATTGCACATTTTCTATCCATGTTCTCCTCCTAATCGTATCCCTAGAATTTTTTAATAAATTTGATAACATCTCGTTATATTATATGTGATATTAACTCTGTTTAAACCAATTGTCAACTTATCTTCACAAATTTATAAAAATTTGAAACCCTGAAATCCTTGAACGAGTAAAATGATGTATTATCCCCTTATATTCAAAAAAATAATACACCATAAACGAAACCCCTCATCCCATCACTTCGTTTATGATAATCTAGTATGTAAATAATAATATTTACCACAAATGCTGTTATATAAAATAACATTGTTCATCCTTGCCCAAACTTTTTACACTTGTGTATCCCTCTTACAAGTTTTGCCTCCTGAAACTCTTTAGTTATTGTGAGTATGTGTTACAAAATCTCACTGACGCATTTCTTACAAATAGATTTTTTGTAATCATACGAATGGATTTTATAGCATCGCCTCCACCAGAGCTATCACTTTTTTATTTTACAACGAGTTTATGGCATCTCTCGTTCTCTTATTCTTTTTTAGTAAATAAAAAACTCTAGCCGTTTTATAAGCTAGAGCCTTTATTTTTATTATTCAAATTCTTCCTCTTCAATTTTTTTTAGTGATTCATTATTCTTTTGTTTTACAATTTCGATTAATCCTTTTTCTAATTCTTGGAAATTTTTATAAGTTACAAATACATTTATATTATCAATATACTTTTCTGTAAATCCTGTTTCTATAATACTTTTTTTCAGAAAATTTGCTAAAATTTCTTTATCTGTATCTTTTAAATTTTTAGTTTGAACATAGTTATTAATTAAATTTCTTGTACTTATATAAGAATCTTCTATTATTCTTTTTCCCATATATCCAACAAATTCCGCCAATTCTATTCCATGATAAGTTGGACTATCCATTATTTCATTATATATAACATTTTTTTCGTCATCATAATAAAATGGACAATAATCAGTATAAAAAACCATATCTACATTAAATTCATCATCAATCACTACATCGGCTACTCTTTCATCTCGATATAATAATTGCAATATTTGATTTTTATATTTTTCTAACTTTATTTCATTAGTGTTATAATCTCTTAGATTCACTATTGTATTAAATTCGGTACAACTTTTTATTCCATCTTCTACAATTTTATTTTCGTAGTATCTTAACATTTCATCTTTATTCATTTTTATTGAAAATTTTTCTTCCATAATACCCTTTCTTGAATGAATTCCTTATTCCATTTCTTCTTCATCTTCTTTTTGATGTTCTATTCTATATATTTTTTCTTGTGCCTCAAAATCTTTAACAAAGTAATTAACAAATTTTTGCATATATTTTAAACTTTCCTTTAAACTTCTATTTTCTTTCTCTACTCCCCATTTGCATACCTCTGTTAAATTGTAATTTCTTGTATTAATCCCCAATTTCTTTGCTACTGCAAAAATTGTTGCAATAACTTCTGCTTGTCTTTGACTTGCATATCTGTCAATATCAAAATATGATATATTTAAACTTCTTGTATTATTACTTATATCATTTACAATTGATTCAATATTTTCCATTTGATTATTAGGATCATAATATAGATTTCTTCTCTCACACATTCCTTTTAAAATTACATCTACATATTCCTTTTTATATTCTTTCTGTTTTTTTATAGCATTTGTTTGTGATATATCATAAACTTCCACCACTTTAAATTTAACATCATTATTTATTTTTATTCTTTTTATTATTTCAAGTGGTTTTTCATCATCTTTGATTTTATATTTATATTTTTGATATTCTTCTTTGGTTGCTACAAATGATACATTCTCTTTTTGTGATTTCAATAGCAAAATATTATTATAACTTGTATTATACATTTTGGCTAATGTTTTTAAAAAATCTCTCATTTTATTTGGATTTTCAAATATTTCCTTTGCTATTTTATCTGTACTGTTTATTAATTCTTGTACTTTCTCATCTATATTAATCACCTTCTTTGTTTTCTTGATTTTTTCTTATTTTTTACATTATGAACTATTACAGAATAAATCTTTTTATATCCTGCATTTCCTTTTTTTATTTTCTTTACTATTACTTCTTTCAAAATTTCTCCTTTTATGCTTCTGCCTCATCTTCTTTTTCTAATGCATTTTTTTCATTTTCTTCTGTATTTCCCAACAGCTTATCAACATATTTTTCTATTGTCTGTGATAACTTTTTCATAATTTCACTACCTTCATATTGTTTAGCAATCTTATGAATTCTAGCCAAATCCTCTACATGAGTTGTTTTTACTATATCTTCTTTTTCTTGTACATTAGTCATTGTATTTTCAACATATAATTGTTTTCTTTGTTCTATATAATTATCTTTTTCTTTAATCGTATCTGCATATAATTTATTTTGAATATCAATTTTATTTTGAATGCTATCTTTTTCATTTCTTAATTCTGTAATTTTTGCATTTAATAAATCTACCTGTTTCAAATCATTTTTTGATGCAAATGCTATATAAATTATTTTTTCTAATCTGTTCATTTTATCCGTTTTGGCTAATATTGTTCTTTTCTCTTCTTCTAATTTTTCTATGTTTTGTTGTTTATCAAATTTGCTATCTTCCATTTCTTTTTTTCTTGATTCCAACCCTGATAAGTCATAATTTGTCTTTTCAATTTTAGCATCTAACTCTTCCATTTGTTTTAATTTTGTATTTTTCATTTTATCAATCCTTTCTTTTTTCAAAAAGGAGAGTTCTATTTGAACTCTCCAAAATATATTCTAACATCCTGTTCTTGGTAATTTTACTTCTAATTTTTTTTCATATACTTTTGTAGTGTGATCATCCTCATCAAATACATAATATGTTTTGTGATATCCTTCTACTTTTGTTTTGTTTGTAAATGTATCATCTTCTTTTACTGAAGCTTTAACTTTTACAAATAATTGTGGTTTTTCTACTGAAGAAAATCCTACATCTACTTTTCCAAACTCTGCTTTAAATTCTGTTACATACTCATCCGCTTCTAATTCTAAATTTGAAAAATCAATATAGTTATTTGTTTGTGTATTCAAATTATCTCTTAATAATCTATAATCATTTTTATTCGTTTTATAATATACGGCATAATTTAAATCTTGATTATATGTTCCAGTTACAAGTTTTGTAGCAGTTACATAGTCTGTTGGTAAATAATCATACCAAGTAAAATCTTTTAATGGCACATTACCTGTATTTTTTATTGTAAAATCATATTTAATCTCTTGATTTGCTGTTGTCTGAATAATTCCATCTTTTTCAACATCTATATCTGGATTATCAGGTTTATTGGTAATGTTTAATTCAACAGTTTCACCATGTTTAACTATCTCTGCTGAATATTCATTTTCGTTTAATTGATACCATTCTCCTGATTCCCCTTCCAATTCTTTTATATATTTTTTGCCTTTTTCTAATTTACTTGTAATTGCAATTCCATCTGCTCCTGTTGTAATTTTCTCTATAAAGTTTTTGTTTTCATCATATACTCCAAAAGATACATTTGGAATTGGTGTTCCTTTTTTATCTCCATTTATTTTGTTGTCTTCTTCTGATGTTTTTATTACTTTAATTTGTCCATATATTTTTTGATTTTCAAATGTATAATTAACAATCTCATTTTCTTTTAATATGATTTTCTTCATTTCTGTATCTAATACATATTTTTCATTTGTTTTTGTTTCTCTTATATATAATTCAGGGTAATCTCTTACTGCATATCTTTTTGTATAACATTCTCCATTTTTATCTGTTTTTAATTTTTCTAAAACATTCCCATCTTTGTCTAAAACTTCAAGTTCAACATCTTTTAATTTTACTTCATGATTTTCCTTGTCAACTTTTATAATTTTTATTTGTGATTTTTTTAATTCATTTTCTACTGTTGTGTTAGTAGTTTCATTCCAATTAATTTTAATTTCAATTGGATTCTCATTAAGATTATACCATTTTCCTGTTTCTTCTTCAATTAATGACCAATTTCCTGTTCTTAAACCTTTAATATGAATTTCACCATTTGCATCTGTTGTATAATGCCCTGTTACTTTTTGAAATTCGTGTGAATATAATGCAAATTCAACTCCACCCAAAGTTATTTTTTTATTGTCAGCATCTACTTTATATACACTTAAGTCCCCTCTTTTGTGTTCATTTCCAATTGTTAATTCTTTATATGTATCATAATCTAAAAGAATTTCATTTTCTTTGTCATCCAAAATGTATTCAGATTTTGTTGCTATTTCTGTAGCAATTACTTTTCCTTGTTTTAATTTGCTCAATTCAATACAACCTTGAGAATCAGTTTTATAGTTTCCAATATTTTGTCCATCACTATATCTAAAATTAAATTCTACTCCTGCTATTGATTTTTTTGTTTCATTATCTATTTTTATAACTTTTATTTTTGATTTATAAGCATCTACTGATAATGTTGTTTCTCCACCTGCTGTATAATATGCATCATAAGTTAATGCATAATTTTGCCAATTAGAATTTGGACTTTGTCCAAAAAATACTGGATAGCTTTTAACTTTACCATTTAGTGATATTTTTCCATCAAAATTATCTAAAATTTTGTCTTTAGGAACTACAACTTTAAAATGTTCATTGCCATTAAATGTAGTTTTAGCATTACCACTTAAATCGGCAATATAACTTCCTTCTGGAAAATTACTAATTGATGTAACTATATAATTAGATACATTTACATTACTTGTAACACTGTACTCTTGTGAATAATAGTTACTTCCATCTGCTTTAAAGCCTCCTATTTTATTTGCATTTAGTACACTGTTTACTGATGGTGTTTCTGATCCATATCTTGCTTGATTTACAATGTTTTTTATTGCATTAAATATTTTTGTTCCTCTTGCATCTCCACCACGATAAAAACTATCTACATCTCTGTTATATATAACTGAATATACTGCTTGTTTTGTTGCTACAAATGCATCTTGATCATTTTCTACTCCAAGTTCTGAGGCACTTTTGTATGGAAATCCATTTACTATTGCTCTCCACACTTGAACATCTGATAATATTTCTGTTACATTTACACTATAATTTTGTTCTTCTCCAACACCATGTTTATCAACATTTAAGCAATATGCATAATGTAATACCCCATTATTTCTATATCCAACCATTGTTGTAATAACATAACTCCATATTCCTGATGTAGTTTTAAATTGCAAATGTTGACCACAATCTCCTAAATTTTCTACATATGCAGAATTAACTTCAAAAGCATTTGCAATGCCTGACATTGAATTTACTAATATTAAAATTAGTAATATTATACTAACTAATTTTTTTAATTTCATTTTTTACCTCCATTAAAAAAACACCCTAAAAGGTGTTCTATTATTTTTTATTTAATTTCATTTTCTACAACTACTTTATTTTCTCTTTCAATTATATTTTGTATTATTTCATCTCTATGTATATGTCTATATATTTGAATATAAGCTACTAAAAGCACAAAAACTATGATGCAAACAAGATAAAATTTTGCTGCAAAATTTAGTTCCCATTTTGGTTTTATTTCGACTTTATAAACTTTGTCTTTCTCTTTTTTCATATAAACCACATCCTCTTCTTTGTGCTTATTGTAACCCATTTTCACTTTTATTTCAAGTTATTTTCCACAATTTCTGTTGCTTGCACACATAACCTTTGCAATTTCTTATTTGCAATACAAGTTATTAATGTTAATTTATTTTGATCTGTTTCTTTTAATAAATTCCAGTCTGTTTCTAGTATTGTTTGTATATTATCAACTTTATACTTTCTTGTAAAAAAATTTGTTTTATATGTAATTATATCACCTTTCTTCAATTCATTTAATCTAGCAAAATACGAATTTTTATTACCTCTATTATGTCCTGCAAGTCCAACATTACCATCATAAATTGATGTATTTTCTATATGCCCTATGTATTCGTTTAATATTTCATTACTACTACCTTCTTTTACCTCAGCTTTTAAGCCGTATTTTTTCAATACTAATTATTCCTAATATTCCATCTTTTAATATGTCTGAATCGTCTGCTTGATTATATGTAATATTTTCAAATTTAGAATCTGTTGTTATATTATTGGGATCAACTAAATTTTTATCATATACAATGCAATAATACAAAGCACTACCAATTATTATAACCAATAAAATGCAAATACTTATTATAACAATTTTATTTTTCATTCAATCCTCCTACTGTGCAATTTTATCTTTCTTTTTTCTTTTCCAAAGAAATATTCCACTTATTACTAAAATACCAGTTCCTGCTGTTGCTACTACTATTGGTGTATAATTTGTTTTTTCTTCTATATCTTCTTGAGGCATTTCTTTATATTTTATATTAAAGGTTATTGACTCTGTTTCTTCTTTTTCCAATGTTCCTATATATGTTACAGTTGCCAAATAGCTTTTTACTATTTTCCTTTCTTTTATTCCTTCATATTGCATCTCTCCATCATATGCTATTGGAACATCTTGACCTTCAATCTTTTCTACTTGTGAAATATTCCAAATTGGATTTACTAAATAATAAGTAACTCCATTTTCTTCAATACTCTTTGGAATATCGTTTAATTCATTAGTTGGTACATTTTCATATTTTTTTGTTAATGATACTTTGTATTGCTCTATATAACTATCATTTGTTTTTATATCTAATGAATTATTTTGTAATTCTAAAATTCCTAACATTCCATCCTTTGTCATTTCAATTTTATTTTCAAACATATTTAACACATCGTATTTGTTATTCGTATATACTATTTTTTGTTTTGTTTGAGTTTCTTCTTTATTAATATTTTGTTTATTTTCTTGTTTTGACACATCTTGTAATTCATATTTAACATTATCAATATTAATATTTTTTTGAATATTTTTTTCAAATTCTTCAGCATTCTCTATTGATATTGTTTCATTTATTTCATAATCTTTTAATTCACTATTTGATGCAAAACAATTTGTTGAAAAAAGTGCTAGTATTAACATACTCAATCCTATAATTCTTGATCTATTCAAATTCTTCTTCCTCCTCCTCTTTCAATTCTTCATTTAATTTTTTTCTTATGTCTCTTATAAATTGAAATTCCTTCATTAATTCAGGGATTTTTGTTCTTTTTCTAAATTCTATATCTCCACTTTCTTCTCCAAGTCTACAAAAAACATATCCATCTTTTAATTTACTTAAACTTTTTTCAAGTGCTTGAACTTCTTCAAATTCTTTATAGTATTTTAGAGAATCCCAATACATAAATACACAATCTTTATTATTTTCTTTATAGTCGTGTTTATTAACATAGTCTAACAAATTTTCTGTCATTTTAGCTTGTGCATCTTCTACCTTCTTAAAATCTTTTTTCGTTACTGCAATCATTACTTCACTATAATATCCCACATTTTTTCCTTTCCTATTTCAAACCTAACATTTGAAATACAATGTTTCTTAATGATTCATTAAAAATAATCGTAAGTCCTAGTGATGTTAATCCAAATATAATAGCTGTTCCTAAAAGTTCTAATAATTTATCTACTGCCTGAATTAAAAGTGTAAAAAAATAAACACTTGTATTATTTACTTGTGTTTTTTCTATACCCTCACTTTTCAATTTTTTATTTTTCTTCATACTTATAATGTATTTTTTTAAATTATTTTCTTTTTGTTTCTTTATAATTTCAGCCTTTTTAAATTTTTTACTATCTTTTTTCGACAATCCATCTGATATTAATGATTTTTTTAATTCAGATTTTATTTTTTCTAATTCAACCGAATTTATAATATTATAGATACCTTTTTCATACAAATTAGTTAAAATATCATTTTGATCATCATATCCACTTGCTAAAATTATTATTCTTATATTTGGATATACTTCATAAAAATAACTTATACCATTTATAATATTTTCTTCTGTTCCCTTTAAACTTTTTAATTCAATAATAATATATTTTATCAATTTAAAGTTTACTTTTGTTTCTTTTATATATTGTAAAAAATCTATTTCTCCTATTTTACTTAATATCGTGATATTCAATTCTTCACAAACATCCTTTATTAAATCTTCCATAGGATTACTTGCAATGTAACTTAACATTATACTCCCCTCCTAATCAAGTACCCTCTCTTCATACGGTACATTATATATTACATTGTTAGATTTCAAGTATTCAGTATTATTGGTAGTATCTCCAGTATTTTTGCCTAGTTTCCAGAATACATTATTTAATACTACAATTACCAGTAAAATAATAAATATAGCCAAATAGCAAAACATTTCCTTCTTATCTCTGTTCATCATTCTACCTCCAATTCATCGATATTCTCTATTTTGTGTTGTTGATAATATTTTTTATAAAATTTATCATATTGCAATGTTTTCCCTTCTTTCTCTCCTAATTCTTCTAATGTCATTTTCTCAAAAATACTGTTGTCAAAAACCTTTACCTTTCTTGGTTTTGTATTTGTCGTTTGTAATTTAATAAGTCTTTCAATAATTTCTTCTCTAAATGTTGAATTTATCTTATTTAAAAAGCATCCATAAGTGGCTACAAATGGCTCTTCTATTTCAGAATTAGGTACATACATTTTTATATCAACTGCATGTCCACATCGTTCTGCTTCTAAAACAATAAAATCTGCAACATCACTTTTTCTAATTTCATAATTATCTCCATTTGAAGTTTCGACAAATAAAAAACCTTCTTTATTGGCAATTTCAGACATTTCTTCTCTTGTATATAATTCGTATAAATCATAATATTTTTTTCTTTGCATTATTCCCTCTCTTTCTCACCAAATAAATATGGTGCAGGATCAATGGTATCTTTATTAGTACCACTACTTTTTCTTACCTCAAAATGTAAATGATCTCCTGTAGAATTTCCAGTAGAGCCTTGTATTCCAATTACTTGTCCTACCACAACTTGCTGACCTTTAGTAACTTGTAATGAATTATCTCTCATGTGCCCATAGAATGTATAAAATATATTTCCTTGTTCATCTATATGTTTTATTTCTACACAATTCCCATATCCATTTTGCCACCCTGAATGTGTTACTTCTCCATTGTCAACAGCCATAACTTTACTGCCAAGACTTCCACATAAATCTATTCCTGTATGATTTGAATGTACTACTCCATGTGATTCTCTATACCCAAATTTACTTGTAACTTGAATAAAATTTTCAATTGGCATAGCAAACTTGCCATTATATACAATTTCTCCTATTTCTGTTTCATTTTCTATATTACCTTTTTCTGTATTATTAGTCGATTTTGAATTTGAACTTGTTATTTGAAAATATGAGCCTATTATTAATATAAATATTATTATTCCAATTATTAAATATATTTTTTTACTCATATACATCACTCTTTGCAAATTTTGAATCTATCATTTCTAATTCGTAATCAAATAACTTAAAAATCATATATAATTTTCTTGTACCACACATAAATAAACACTCTCCTACTTTTGCATTTAGTATCATTTTTTCTTCCTGTTCAGTCAAATTAAATATGTTTACTATGTCTTTTAAGTCCTTTCCATCACATTTAAAAAATAGTTTATTGGTTGAATTTGCCAATAAACTTTGACCATATAATCTAATTTTTTCATTTAGATAATCTTCAATACTTTGTGAAATTACACAAATTGAAGAATTATGCTTTCTTGCCATTTTGCTAATGTATCTCACATATTCCAATGTTTGTGGAATGTTAGGATCTATTAGAATATGACATTCATCAGCTACAAGCATTGTTCTTTCATTAACATCTTTACTTAAAATATCCCAAGCATAAGACAAAATATTATAATACTGTGCTCTTTTATATTGAATTTGAAACTTTTGCATTGTTGATGTATTAAATGTTGTTATTCTAGTATCTACTTCAATGTTTGTATATCCATTCCATATACTAGATGCTTGTCCGATGCATATTGGTCTAATTAAAGCTAATAATTTTTCATATACTGTATCTTGATGTTTTTTATTTTCATTATCAATAAAAAAATACAAATCTTCTAGAATCGGAAAATCTGTATTTTTTAATTTTGAAATATCTGTTTCTTTCGTAATATTAAATTTAGCATATAGTTTCTCAAATATTAAATCTAATTTTGAAAACTCTATTTCTGTTAATGATGGATATAATATTTGAAAAAATGTTTCTAAAAATTGAAAATGCAATGATAAAGCATTTTTTCCTATTTCATCATCTCTATTTATTCTTACTTGTAATGGATTTAAAACTCCTCCACTATCTATTCCGTCACATTCTATTACTTTGCCATTTAATTTTTTACATAAATGATTATATTCATTTTCTACATCTATTATTAAAATTTTGGTTGTAGGAATTTCATTTAATATCATATGCTTTACTGCCATACTTTTTCCGAGAGCCTGAACTTCCTACTACAAACATATTGCTGTTGCCTCTCATTATATCTTGCTGCCATAAATTAAAAATAATAATACCACCATTTTGATTTATTCCCCAATAATATCCGTTTTTATCAATAAAAGTTTCTGTATTAAATAGAAATCCTCCTGTAAAAGAACTTGTTAATATATTTCTTTTAAATTTTTTACTTAACTCAGTTTGAATTGTAAAAAAAGGTGCTACTGCTTTAAAACCATCAAATTGCAAATAATTTGTAAGATTCCTTATTTTCAATTTTTGATGTTGTACTTCATTTTCAACTTCTTTACATTTTTGTTTTAATTCTTCTTTCTCATCTGCTGAAACTAAAATGTATATTGTTAAATATGATACAACTTCATTATTCTGTATCATTCTATTTATAATTTCACTTGCCTCATTTATTTCTTTTTCTCTAATTTGTCTACTTGATTCATTTTTTGATATTTGTAATAATCCTGAAGCATCTCTGATTCTTGCATCTAATGAATCAATTAATTCTGCATTGTCAGTAGGCTCAATATTTATAGAAAATATTGTTCCAATATTTCTAACTAAATTTCCTAACCATTTCAATTCTACATTTGATGGATAATGAACAATTGTATATACTTTACAATATCTACTTCCGAAATATATTTTATTTCTTTCAAATGTTAGTCCTCCAGTTGGTGTAATTAAATCTATTAAATTATAATCCGCTTCTTGCTTTTTTATTTTTTATCACCTGCCTTTGTTTCTAATGCTTCTTTTATTCTTTGTTTTGCTATTTCATAATATTGGTTATTTATTTCAAAACCTATAAAATTTCTATTTTGATTTATTGCTCCAACTAGAGTTGTCCCACTTCCTGCAAAACAATCTAATATTAAATCTCCCTCGTTACTTGAATTTATAATATGATTTTCTATAAAAGGTAATGGCTTTATGGTTGGATGTTTCCATTTTTTCTTATCGACTTGATTTACTCCTGAAATATAATATTTTCTTTTAGTATGATAATTTCCATATAGTCTTACTCCCTTTTCTCTTGCAAATACTACATATTCTGTATCAGGCAAATAATTATTATTTGTTAATGGACTAGGATTCATTTTATGCCAAGTTAATATTTCATAATTACAATTTTTATTCATAAAATATTCTAGTAGTTCCTTTACCTGCCTTTTAGAACAGTAAATATATATATTTATCTTTTTCATTTTTTGTACTAATAAATCTAATACTTTTAAATCAAATCCATCCTTTAAATCTAATAATTCATTTGCATAACTATTAAAACTTGATGGATGTTTTAATTTGCTTAAATTTAATTTATATGGTGGATCTATTATCACTAAATCGATACTTTTATCATCTAATAATTTTATTCCTTCCATACAATCCATATTGTAAACATTATTTATTTTTAACACTACTTCTCCTTATTTTTATGATGCTATCATCATAATCCACACTCTCCTTTCGAGCAAATTCTGGAATTGTAAAACTTTTAATTAATAATATAATTTCTGTCTTCTCTAATATTTCAGATTCCAAATCACATTGTTTTAATCTATTTTTCCAGTTTATTGCTCTTTTTTCTAATTTTTCTTCAACATCCTCTGATGCATTTTCCCATATACATAGATAAAATTCATTTTCAATAATGTTTTTATTTGCAACCATTTCATGTGTTGCTATAATTCTTTTTTCAACAATTCTTATACTTGCCTCATCTTTTAATTTTTTCTTTAAATCTTCTTGTTCTTTTATAAAATCTGCAATATCTACTTTTCTAGGAATTATAAAAATAGTATATGGTTGTTGTTCATTACTAAACTCAACACTTGAACTATTCATTTTTTGTATAAGTTCCTCTTCTGAAAATAATTCCGTATTTATTGGTTGTACTCTTATAAAAGAAATTACTTGTTTATCTAATGTATATAAAAAGTTATCTTCAATTTTTCTAATATTTAAAAATTCATTTAATGATTTATTCTCTTTTATTGAAATTCCCTCTTTCATACTTATACCCTTTTTGCATAAGTTCATATTTTACGATATTTTTTATATTATCCATTAAAGAAAAACCACTTCTATTTTTAGTAACAAATACAACTGAAATTGCTGTACTTCCTATAACTAAGAATGTTGCTAATAAAGTGGTTTTCGTTATTTTATATATGCAATATGCAATTATACTTGATATAGCCAAAACAATAATACTTTTTATTAATTCAGCCATACCATATCCTTCAAAAAATTCAGTTTGCAATTTAATTTGCGATGGTATTTTTACAGTTTTTTTCATCTACTACCACCTCCACCTGCTCCTCCGACCAAATGAATTATTTTCCTTATGATTTATATAATCTTGATATGTAAAGTTAGAAGGAAAAATAAACCCATCTGAATCTCTATAATATGCTATATCTGCATAATATCCTTTCCAAAACCCTTGACAGTCATTAAATAGTCTTAAATAACTTACATTTTCTACTACTTTGGCTGAAGAATATAGTCCAAAGGCTTCATGTAATTCTTCATTGTCAGTTAATGCTGCAATTGTTTTATTTGAATCTGTTATAACATATCTTTTTCCATCTATATTTACAACTTCTCTATTTTGACAATCTTTATCTTCTATTTTAGCAAATGTAATATCACTTGTTTCATCATCTGCAATTCCAGTAGGTGTTCCAAAATAACTTTTAGGGATTTCTAAAAGGCTTAGTGACAATGTTATTAATATACTTGCTATAACTGTATTTTTTGCTAATTTAATATACTTCATTTTGTTGTCAGGTTCTACACTCATTTTTATTAATAAGATAATAAATGTTACACCCCCAATAGCGATGCCAATGTTTCTTAAAACTCGTATTATTTCTTGTAAAGTTTCGATTTTTATCTCCTCCTTCTTAATCTAGGTGTCAATGCCCTTAAATTACGTGCTGTATTTCCTGCTGAATTTATAATACTTCCATTTGGTTTTACCAAATATTTTGATAGTATCATTGGTGTATTTACTGATATTACTGCTATTGCAATAGCATAAATTAAATGTCCATTTATTGTTACTAAAATTGACAAATTCATAAGCGTTAATTGTATTACCAATGTAAATGATGTCATTAAAAAGCCTCTTATATATTCAGGAAATACTCCTCCATCTGAATTTAAAAGTCCGAATACTTGCAAATGGTATTCCCATTCTCATTAGTAACATTTCAATTCCCTTCATAATAAATTGGCAAATTAAAACTAGCCAAGTTATCAGTAATACTAAACATGCTACTGCTGTAAAAATACCTCCTGCAATATTTCCACTTAACACTTCAGATAAACTTACCGTTTTAACGGGCATAGCACCTAAAATGCTATTTAGAAAACTACTTGTGATTCCGACAAATATATCATAAATTTCTTTACAACAAATCATAATTATTACTGCTTTTAACATTCCAACAATTAAATGGATTGGATTTTTTTCTGCATCCCCATCATTTTGTAAAAAATATATCTTTATTAATTTTGCAATAAATACAATTACTAAAATAAAACAAGCGTAATTAAATACAACTTGATATATTCCATTGAAATCTATTTTACTGCCACCCTGCACTTGTATGCTATTTAATTCTCTTTCTATAAAAAACACCAAATTCACCATACTTTTAAATAATGAATTTAGTGTTGCCTCTGATCCATCAATAAATTTTTGAATTAATTCTACAAGCATATCTGCCATTTTTTATCACCTCTATTCAAAGAAAATTCAATAATTTTATTTATCTGTAGAATCCAAGAATTACATCTATAAGTGCCAAACCACAAGTAATTAATACCATTGATATTAAAGTAGTTTTAATATTTTGCATATTTCTTCTTCTTTCTCCCTCATCATTTGTTTTTAGGCAATAAACATAGTAAATGAAATAACCACCACAAATTGTTATTCCTATACCAGTTAGCCATTTAATTACTGCATTAACTAAATTTTGTGTTCCTATAACTAATTTAGTTTCTTCAAAACTTGCTGCATGAACTATCTGTTGCATTGCAAATAATAAAACAACAAATAAGATTATTCTTAAACCAATCTTAATTGCTGTTTTTATTTTTTCTTTATTTTTATTCATCATTGTCCTTTCTCTTCCTACTTACTCTCCAGTTTTCACGAAGTTCTTTTAAATTCTGTCTTTCTTCAAAATCTTCTTCATCCATATTATTTATTTCATCCCAAATGTTCCATATTTTAACCTTTTGAATTTCTCTTATTGGTCTTTCTTCCTCTCTTTTGATTCTTAATTTTTTATTTTCTTCTTTTGTTCCCATTCCATTTAATTTATTAAAATACATTTTTGATATATCTGGAACATATAATATAGCTGAATATTCACCTGCAATCATTACTAAAATAATTGGGCTTTGTATTCTTAGCACTTCATCTGCTGTTAACATCTTTCTAGAAATTAAACTCATACTGCTACTACTATTATCATATTTAATATTCGTGTTACTACTTTCACCATAACTTTGTGCTGAATATACTCCGTAATTTGTCTGATATTTTAGTTGCTGTTTCAACACTATTTGATTTTAAATATATTAGAGTAGCATTGTCTAAAATATTCTGTGCTCCTTCTTTTCCGTATTTTTCTTCTAGTTGTCCAAAACTTTGAATTGCAATTGTAAATCTGCAATTTCTACCGTCTTGAAACTGTTAGCATTGACTGAAATGTATCAATTTTTGTAAAGTTAGCAAATTCATCCAATATAAAATTCATTCTTATAGGTAGCTCTCCTCCCGAATTTCTACTGCTATCTACAATTGCTGTATATAACTGTTGTACTAATAGACTACCGTAATTTATGATATGTTAATTTATCATCACTCAATAAAATATATATTACTGTTTTCTTTGTTGCAAAATCTCTTAAATCAAAATCCGATTTTTGTATTGTATCTGCAACATATTCACTTACAAACATTTGTAAAGTAGAAAGTGCTGCCGCCACAAAACTTCCTCTTGTTTTTGATGGTGCTGTACCTGCTACTGCAAAAAACTTTTTTATAGGATCTTCTGCTGTTTTATTTTTCATATATTTGTCAATTAACATTTCACCATCATCTGCTGTTTTAAACATTTCAGCCACAAAATAATAAGCATTTGTTAAAGTTTGATATTCTCTTCTGCCTTTATTTTCAAGTACCACAGCCATAATTGCTGTTTTTATTACACTCTGTTCTCCATTAACCCAGATAGGCTCTGTCTTATCATTTTTTTCTACTAATATATTTACAATATCATTTACAAGACTTTCAGCAAGTGGAATATTATCATCTTCTACTGCATTTATAACTAAATCTAAAAAATTATAATGATTACTTTTTAAAAAATTTATAAAATCTAATGCAATTACATTATATCCAAGTTCTTTTAATTTTGGTGCTGTATATAAATATAATTCACCTTTTACATCACTAATTAACATATTTTCTGATGCTAACCCAAGCATTGTTATACTTGGAATTAAAATTGACCTTGACTTTCCTGATCCTGAGCTACCTATTAAAATCGTATGTAAATTATCTCCAATGAAATGTATTTTTTCTAGATTTCCATTTCTTTCAAAATTAGTTATTATTCCACCTGAATCAAAACAACTTTCTTTATATTCTTTGTTTCTATCAATTATATTGTAACTAAATATTTTATCATAGTCCTTCTTTTGTAACCACCAAGCTGTTCCGTATTGTCCATCTCCTGCTGGTACTGGTACTTCTATTTTATCTGTTAATTTTATTGTTTTGCTATGATATATATTTTTAGTTTTATTAGTAAATAATAATAAAAATGTTATTACTATTGTTTCTAATATTATAAATATAAGTAATATTCTTTTGTCTGCGAATAGTGTTTTTATTATATCTTGTAAATTCAAATTTAGCATACTTTCAAAATCTTTGCTTAATAAAAAATGTAGATTTACAGATGTGTAAGCACATATTCCTATACTAAATATTATCGCTATTATAAGTAAAATTTTTCTATTTATGTTTTTTCTCCTTTTTTGGAACTCCACATTCCTCCTTTTCATGTAAATTAAAAGAACATCTACTTTATAATAAATGTTCATTGTTATTTTTCCCAGTTAAAACTAGATGCATTTATTTTATTAATTGCAATATCTTTTTTTGCTTGTTTAGATAATTGTTTTTTATATTTTATTTCAAAATTTTTCACATACTTTTCCTCTTGTCTTGCTGAAAAATAAACACAATTAAATATTCTCCATATCAAACTTTCAGTTTCATTATAGTACATTGTTTTATCATCTTCTATTTTTTGATTTAATAAGGCTCTCTCAAAATTCAAAATTTGATTTCCTATTATCTTTTTTATTTCTTCTTCTGCTTTTTCTTTTTCCAATTTTTGTGCTTCTTCAATTTTATTTTTATCACTATACTTAAAAGTAATAATTTTCTGTTTTGCCAATATATATTCATTAATTTGCTTTTGTGTATCTAATGACTTCTCAATAATTTTTTGTGATAAATCATCTACTTTTTTTATAACTTCAGGATACTTCTTTAAATATTGATATTTTATACTTCCACTTGTTTCTTTTAATAATTTTCTTAATTCTAATAAATCTAATGCAATATTTTTTATATTTCTATATTTAAGTCTTTGTGGAATAATTTTCTTATTTTGATAATCTTTTTCATATCTCATCATGTCTTTTAAAAATTTACTATCACTACTTATTTTTTTCAAATTTTGTAATGTTATATTTTCTTGTATTATTTTCTTTTTAGCAATATCCTTTTCCTTATATAATTGTAATAAATCATCTCTAAAAATGCTATTAGTAAATTCATCTTTCATTTTATTTATTACATTATATTTTATAAAATAATTCATTTTTTCTTTTTGCTTACTCCACATCATTACTTGTAAATGTGGATGTCCACTTTCTAAATGAACAGCACCTGCATATTGTAAATCTTCATATTTTATATTCATTTTTTTAGCAAAACTTATTAACTTACTTTCAAAAAGTTCTTTCCATTTTTCTTTTGAATCATACCCCAATCTTATTGCATCATATTCATCTAATGATATCGTACATCTGAATATTGGCATTTTGTTATATGCTAAATTAGTTATATATGAATTTACTGGCTCTATATCTTTCATTTTTTCTATATCTGGAAAATCTGCAATCTTTCCAAATAATCCATGTTCAGTATTTTTATTTTTTATAGCATATTCACTATATGCCAAATAATTTGTATAATTTTTATGTTTAAAAAATGTAGTTCTTTTATTTGGATTAAATGTTTCAAATAAGAAAATTATATTATTCATTTCTATATAATTCTCCTATTGTATAAAAATCATATAAATCCTGTTTGTTCATTTTTTCTGTGTCTCGTGATATATAATAATTGGCTTTTTTACGAGCATTATTTAACATATTTATGAACTCCTTATGCATATCATCTCCTAGTAATTTATACATTACTTCTCCCTGCAAATATGTGTTTATTACTGATGTTCTTAAATATTTTGCATTTATTTTTCTTTGACTTGCTATAAATGGTTTTAACTTTTCATCTAACATTTGATCTAATGCTTTTACTATAAAATCCAAACTTTCTTTATACATTTCAACATTTAGTTCTTTTTCAATCCCTGCCCTTGCTATTTCAGAAAGACTATTATATGAACTTTTTTCTACCATCTTTTTTAGCATTTCTTTTTTACTTTTTGAAATTCTTATAGTTAATTTTTCTAATTTTTCACTTGATTTTTTATTTTCCAAACTTCCTCCTTGCTCCCACTTTCTCAATCAAAATTGCCTTCAAGCAATTTTGCAGGATCAGGGCGACCTACTGTCACCCCAAAACTGCCTAAAAGCGTGGCTTTTAGCTGGGTGCTTTAAAAAATAGAGGTAGTCATTTAGACATCCTCAAATTTTCTTAATTTTTATCAATATTCTTCATCTTCTGATATTTCTTCTCCTGTAACATCTACATAATCCATTATAATACATAACGCTTCATCATAACTTTTTGCTTCTGTAGTTATCTTATTAAACATTTCTTTTGCCTCTTCTTCTAGTCCATTTTTCTTTAATGTTCTAGATGCAATTCCCATTAAGTTATAAATATTTCCGTCTTCTCCTAATAATTTGCACTTTGGTTTTTCAGATTTATTCAAATTCTTCATCCTCCTCATTTTCTCTTTCTTCAACAATTTCAACATATTCATTTATGATATCAAATGCTTCGTCATAACTGTAAGTTGTTGTTGCTCTTTCAATCATTTCTCTTGATTCATTAAATAGCTTATTGTCTTTTAATGTTTTTGAAACTTCACAAATGATATCGTACATTACACCTCGTTCATTATCAATATTACATTTTGGCTTTTCTTTTATTTCATTATTTATCTTATTTTTTTCTTCTGTCTTTCTCATCTTTTCTGAAATATTTAAAAATTCCAATGCGATTTGTTTAAATTTTCCATATTGAAAATCATTTCTCATCTCATACATCATTAAATGTATAATTTCACTTATCTGATTTGAGCTTAATGCTTTTCTTTCGACTCTTTCAATTTCTTCTTTTTCTTTTTGTGTTCCCATAGACAAGTTTAGTGGTGAATCACTTACATATCCTAATCCCATTAAACTATGAGCTAAAGCTTCTCTATATTCGGTATCTAAATTAGCATCATATGTTGCTTCTCTTATATCACTTAATTTAATTTTCATCATAATCACCTGTTCTTTCTTTATTCGAATTCTTCCTCGTTATCTTGCTCAATATAATCTATTAAATCTCTTTCTTGTTTTAAATAACCGTATGAAGTATGCTTCATGTTTTTATCTTCAGCATATTCCTTGCCTAATCTTCTCATATCAGTATATTCTATTAAATCTTCTACATCAATTTTTCCATCATATACTAATCTCCTTCCAAGTTCTTTGTCATCATATGCTTCAGTTAAATCAAAAGACTCAATATTTTTTGCATATTTTAAAACATCTTTAATATTTCTAATGTTATCTTCTTCTGCTTCCATTATTGCAAGTATTTTATATTTATCATATTCCTTAAAATTTTTAACAATATTGTAAAACTTTTTTATATCTTGAAATGGAGTAGTATATCCTGATCTATTTGCTTTACAAATCATATCATTAACATAGCTAGAAATATCAACAGCAAAATCTTCATCTTCTTTATCCATAAATATACATTCTTTTATATGTGTATCTTGTGTTGTATAATTGTTGTAATTTAATCCAAGATATTCAAAATCTTTTTCTAACTCTTCTCTACTTCTGGGAATTATAATTTTTATTTCCTTATATATTTCTGATTCTTCATATTCTTTTTTATTTACCATATCAATTTTAGCAATTAACAATTTTCTTCATCTCCTAACTTGTGTTACTCAAATTCTTCTTCATTTATTTGTCTTTTTGGATGATTAACTTTTTCTTCACTTTTTTGTTCATCTATCATTTCTTGTAATAAACCTATTTTTTCTTTGCTTTCTTCCCATTCCTTTGAAAATCCTTTTTTCGCCTCTGTTAATGATAAATCTTTTGAATAGCATATCCAATTGTGTACTTCCATTTCATACATTTCTTCTAATAATTCTATCTTATTCAAATTCTTCATCCTCCTCTTTTTCTTTTGATTTTTCAGCAATTTCTTTTACTATAATATTAGTTGCCCTTATACAGTTCAAATTAAACACTCTCTGCCATGCTTTTTCATATCTAGACCATCTAAATCCATAAGACTTTAATATTTTTCTCGTGTCTTCATCTGGAATATTGTCAAATAAAAATTGAATTCTATTTATTTCTTTATTATGAATAACTTTTCCATTTTCAAAATTAATTTCTTGGAATTCTATATTCTCTAATTTTTCAAGTCTTTCGATTCTTTTTTTAGTTTCTCTTATTGTTGCTCCTATATTAGTAAGTTCCCATGTACTATGTTCTCTTGCTTTTATACTAGCTTTTTCATTTTCCAATCTTTCCAATTTCTCTTTTAGTTTAATTATTGCTTGTGGATCATCACTATATATTACTTTACTATTTTCAGCATTTTCTGCCCTTTCCTTATAAAAGTTACTTTTATTATCTTCTTCTATTGATTTCCTAATATCATCTTGTGCCTTTTTGATTAATTTCCTATGTCTTTTTTCAGAATGATGTCCTACCAATATTGGTTGTCCAGGTGCAATTTGTAGTATTCTATTGGCGTTTGAATTACTATATTGGCTAGATCTTTCTTGTGCTTTTAGAGATAATTCCTTATACCTTTCTATTCTTCTTTTTCTTCTTTCTTCGTAATCACTTCTTCCTCCCATCTTCTATCACTTTCCTTTCCTACGATTAAACAACAATGTAGTAACAATGTTAAAAAAGAACTTATCATTGCTACACCTATTAATATTAAAATATACACTTTAATTCCTCCATTTTTTATAAAAAAAGAGCTTATATAAAGTTTGTGTTGTATCTTAACTCTTACACTCACTTTATACAAGTCTTATTCAAATTCTTCTTCACTTTCTTCAATTATTTTATTATAACTATATTTTTCTAAAATAGGTTTATAATATTTTTCTTCTGCTTTTTCCCTTGCTTTTTTTGCATCTTCAATATTACTAAAATATCCTAAAAAATAAGTTTTTCCTTTAAATCCAATTGTAGCTTTATATTTCATTTTATCTTTTTTAAAAGATACTCCTCTTACACCACTTGTATTAGCTCGACTAATTTTATTATTTAAAAAATCAAGTCTTGTCCCTTCTTTTAATATATTTTCTTTTTTGTATTCATTACCTATTCGAGTATAACTTTTAGTCTGATTATTTATCACCTCTTTACAATCTTTTACTTTACCTTCTCTCAATCTATTTCCATTGACAACTACTTCTTGTCCACAATCACATCTACATCTCCAATAATAAATGTTTTTATTTTCTCCATTTTTCGTCTTTTTACATTCAATTTTTTCTAATCCCATAACAAAAAGTTTATTTATTCTTTTTCCTGTTAAATCAATTACTTTATTTCTTGCATTTTTTTTGAACATTTCCTTATGCAAACATCCACAACTTTTCTTATCTCCTGTTACCAGTACATTTCTACTAACAGTTACTTCATTACCACAATCACATTTACATAGCCAAAATCCTTTATCTCTATTTTTTCCATTTTTATCTCTCTTATGTTCTATATGGTCAAATCTTATAACAATTAATTTTCCGAATTTTTTTCCAATTAAATCTGTTGTATTCAACTTAATCACTTCCTAAATAATATCTCTAAAAATTTGTCTTATCTTAACTCTTCTTTACATACTATTCAAGTCTTTTTACATTTGTACAAATTCTTCCCATGTAAAGCCTTCTCTACCGAAATGACCATAATTTGTAGTTTTAGAAAATATTGGCTCTTTTAATTTCAAATATTCAATTATACCTTGTGGAGTTAAATCAAATTTTGATTTTATCAATTTTATTATTAACCACTCTGGTACTCTATTTGTATTAAAGCAATTTATATAAATTGATATTGGCTCTCTTACTCCTATTGCATAAGAAAGTTGTATTTCACATTTTCTTGTAAGTCCATTAGCAACAACATTTTTTGCAATATGTCTTAACATATATGATGCTGATCTGTCCACTTTTGTTCCATCTTTACCAGAAAAAGCACCACCTCCATGATGTGCCATTCCTCCATAAGTATCTACCATTATTTTTCTTCCTGTTAATCCTGTATCTGCAATGGCTCCTCCTAAAACAAATTTTCCTGTCGGATTAATATAAAATTTTGTTTCCACATCAATCATATCTTCTTTTACTATTGGCATTATTACTTTTTTTAATATATCCTTTTGTAAAATTTCAATGTCCACATTTTCTGAATGTTGTGTTGATATTAATATCGTATCAATTCTAAATGGCTCATCATTAACATATTCAACAGTCACCTGTACTTTTCCATCTGATTTTAAACATGGAATTTTTCCGTTTTTTCTAACTTCTGACAACTGTTTTGCAAGTCTATTTGCAATGCTTATTGGATATGGCATATAATCTTCTGATTCATCTGTAGCATAGCCAAACATAATTCCTTGATCACCTGCTCCTCCATAATCAACTCCCATTGCTATATCATTACTTTGTTTTGTAATATTTATTTCTACATCGCAAGTTTTATAATCCATATTTATTTTTGAATCTGTATAACCTACTTCTTTTAATTTTTCTCTTACTATTTTTTCTATATCAATTGTTGCATTTGATGTTATTTGTCCTGCAACAACTACTTTATCTTTTGATATAAGAGTTTCAACTGCTACTCTTGATTCTTTGTCTTGTTTTAAGCATTCATCCAATATTGCATCTGATATTAAATCAGCTACTTTATCAGGATGTCCTTCTGTAACACTTTCACTTGTTAAATAATAATGTTTGTATTTTTTCATATTTTTACAAATCTCTCCTTTCTTATTTTTCATATAGATTATTATTTTTATCTAAACATTTACTCCCTACTTTCTCGCCCCAAAATCGATTTTGTGGCGTTTAAATTTAAAAAATAATAAATTACTCGAATCCCTATTTATATTAATTTTTTCAGTTTTAATTTTAATAACTTTGTTATAAATAATTTCATATATAAAAAATAAGCCTTAGACTATAAATCTAAAACTTATTTCTAAAATTCTAAATTTTAAAATTTTCTAAAATTCCATATCATCTATCCCAAAATCTATATCATACTTTATTTCAGTTGTCCCATGCACTCTTCCAGTCACAAGCTTTCCACTTTTCCTTTTAAATATATGTGTCTGTTTAGAGCCTGTCATACACATGATAAAAACCAATGTAACTACTGAAGTTTCTCCTATTGTTGGCTCTGAAAAGCAGTCTGAAGAATTAGTTAATTATCTTCTTTCTGGTTTTGAAAATGATCCTACAAGTATTTGGAGTTCTAATATCTTTGGAAAAAGTTTGAATGAACTTGTTAATGAAGGCTTACAAACTAAACTTGCTAAAATGCCTGTTGAAGCCCAAATGAAACTTCAAGAAACTCTTGAACGTATTGTTAATGAGGGTTCTGGTGGATTGATTTGTATTATATTGTAAATATAGTTTGCAAAGAAGGCAAAATTGATAATTAAAATCTTTTTGCCTTCTTTTATTTTATCCTTGTAATTTACTTTCTTTAAATAATTCTATTAATTCTTTAAAATTATTCACATTGTAATCTGCAAGTTCATTTATCTTATTTCTATCTTTCTCTGAATATTTGTCATAAATAACTATTACATCAAGATTTGCATTTTTGGCTGCAAGAACACCTGTCAGTGAATCTTCTATAACAATACATTTAGATAAATCAGTAATATTAAAATTTTCAATTATCTTGTTATAAACTTCTGGATTAGGCTTTTTTAATTTAACATCATCTTTAGTTACTATAAAATCAAAATATTCTTGTATATTGCATTTATTTTTAAGATTTTCATTTTCATTAATATAAATATCTAATGTTTCTCTTCTTGAAACCGTAGCTAAAGCAATTTTTATTTTATTATTTTTTAGATATTTTATCATTTCATCTGCGTCAGGTTTGTATTTAATATCTTTCGATACTTCTTTTGACAAGTTTCTTCGATATTGCAAAATTTCTTCTTTTGACAATTTAGATTTATATTTTGTCTTTAAATATTCACAATAATTTAAATATATATCTCCTATATTATTATTTTTAAAAAATTCTTCTCTTTCCTGTATGCACTCTTCTATGCTTTTATCTCCGCCAAGCCAACGAATTAACTCAGCATCTAAATAGTTATGTACACCATTAGAATCAATCAAAGTACCATCTAAATCAAAAATGACTAAATCCAACTTTCTTAATCTTTCTTTAAGATTTTCTTTCATAAACACCCTCTCCTTTTCCATAATTTTTACCACCTTTTTCCTATATATTGAGTAGCAATCCTATTTTCAGGTTTTTTATCGCAAACATATAAAACAATTAAAAATATCCACTCTAAAGGTTTCATTAAAATATATGTAATATCTGCTTGTGTAGAAGTCTTTATATGTTTGGCTAGTGGAAAACCATATTTATCATAAATGTATCTAATAAAATGATGAAATCTAGGTACCTTTTCTTGGATTAAATCTTCAAATGCATTAGCAATACATAATTGTCTATTTACAATTATCTTTTGTCCTCTTCTAATTCCAACTCTTGTTGGTTTTACAATACTCTCATGTCCACTTACTGCTACTGTGCATAAATAATGTGCATCATATTCAACAGATGGTGGAGAAACTTTTTGGGATAAATTCCAATCGCTAGTTTCTAAAAATGCTCTTATTGCTTCATCTGGTCTTTGTCCAAATAAAACTAATATACAAATCAAAATTGCTGTTAGAGGAATTGATAAAACCACAGCTAATATTGTCCAATTATCTGTATCATATATAATTTGACTACATTTATTTAAAAATTTATTTTCAAATTCTTTGGCCTTTAGATTTTTTTCTTTATATATTTGTATAATTTCAATTACTGCTCTTATACTACATAAAATATAGTTTATTGGAAATAGCAATAAATATGGTATCCCATAAAATAAGTACCTTGTAAATAAGTCAGTAACAGTAATTTGAATCATAAAAATTATCATATATATTGAACAAATTATTATTCCTGACATTGCACATACAACAATAAGTGGTGGTAAATTTAATTTTTTTCTTCTAATTAAAAAGTATGATACAAGTCCCAATATAAAAATTGCCAATACTGTTGGCATACTCCAAGAAGCTATTGGTGCATGTTTATCAATTTCTAATCCTCCAAGCCTTAATGCTTCTGTATAATCTCTAAAATCTGATGCCAAATATAAAAATCCTGTTAATCCAATTCCAAGCCCAAATGTTAATACATCTATTATATTCTCTTTAATTTTTTTCTTTTTAAATAAATTTATTATATTAAATAATGTTAAAATTAATGGAATTATTAAAAATACAAATCCTATTCCAAAATATAATATCTCAGTCATAACTTTTCTCCTCTCACTCTTCTATGTCATAATAAATACAGCCATCATTTACTACTTTACTATAAATAAGGCAATTAACAAAATATTTATCACTTTTTGCACCTAATTCATATTTAATACTACCTATATTAGTTTCTACATTTTTAATTTCATATTTCGACATTACAATTATTACATTCTCATTCTCGTAATCAACTTCTGGCAATTCTTCGTCTATATCAAAATTTAATTGTTGTAAAATCATCTTACACTCAGTGTTACTATACGCCCTGTCCGTTTTATATACACCATCCATTTTTTCCAAAAAGCCTGCATCAGATGGAACCTTTGAAACTTGTTTTTTTGATGTATAACTTTTCTTTTTTCCAAATTCATATTTTTTGCTGTCTTTTGTATAAAATTGTATGCTTTTCTCTAATTCGTTATTTTTATCACCTAATAAAAAAATATATCTTTTATCTTCTTTAGATGTGTCTCTAACAATATAAGTACATTCTATAAAGCTAACATTTTCTTCTAATAATTCTGTTTGATCTTCTGTATAATCAGCTGGTTGATTATATAATAATGAATATACTTTAGCAAAATATTTATCTTCTGAATTCATTATTTTATATTGATTATACTTATTTTTATATACAATTCTACTTGGCAAAGGAAGATTTGATGCTCCCTGTGTTTGTGCGTTTTCTTCATTTACTTTTTTCTTTTCTATATTGTATATCCAGAATATCCCAAAGTCTAGACTTATTATTAATAATAAACTTATAATTGTTTTTAAAACTTTTTTCATATTTGCTTATATTCCTTTCTGCCATCAATATATCACTATCTTTTTTGATTGTCAATATTTTTTTATTGTTTTTCGATATTTTAATTACTATATGAATCAAACATAGAAATACAAGGATATTCATCATTTAATGTATTAGCATCTAATCTAATATATAACATTAGCCCTTTAGAATTCTCAATCGTTTCAGCATCATAAGTATCTCGTCCATGAAAATTCATATTATATTTAGTGTTATTATTTACTTTAAAAGTAACATCTAATTTAGAATCATCATCCTTTAATTCAGGATAATTTTCAGCTTTTATAACATCAGAAATTCCAAAAGTTACTATGGCTTCATTATTTCCTAATTGCTTTACATCTTTTATTTCATCAACACTTGTTCTTAATATATCAACATCATCTGGTAGTGACAAGCTTATTAAAAGTTCCTTTTTTAATTTTTGACCTGTTATATTTTTATAAATATAACAAGTTCTATTATAACTTATATCTATGTAATAATCTTTCTTTAAATCCTTAAAGTCACACTGTTCGCCTGTCCTTCCATTAATATATTTGATTTGTTTCTGATTTTCTAGTATGTATACATTATTGTCCTTATCCATAAATTTGATTTTGTTACCTTTAATTTCTCTTATTATTCCATTCTTATATACACTTTCATTTGCTATAAATCGACTGGTTATGTCCTCCACATTTGTACTTCTACTAATATTATTAGTTGTTTCATCTCCAAACTGTCTTTTTGCTTCATCTGCCATGTCTACAAGTGCCCATGTATAGAATCCAATCCAAAAAATTATTATAATTGAAAATATTGCTATTCCAATATTCCTTATAATTTTATTTTTTGTAGCTAGTCCTACTATTAAAAGTACTCCTCCTATAATACATAAAATAATTGTGCTATTTAATAAAATCATATATATAACCCCTTTCTAATATAAATTTTTCCTTATTTTTATTATCATCTGTAACACATAATAATTTTTTTGTCAAGAGAATACAAAAAACTGGTTTAAATTTTACTCTAAACCAGTCTTCTTTTATATCTTATAAATTAGCAACAACAGCATTTTTTCTTTTTGTCACTTTTTCTACAACATATTAAAGCTATTAATGCAATTATTGCTAATACTCCTAATGCAATTATCAATACTGCAATAGCTCCTACACCTAATGTTGTAACAAATCCAGTAAGGGCTGCAACAAGTGCTCCAACAAAAAATGTTAAAGCAAATATTACTACTGCAAGTATTAGACATAAACATGAGCAATCTTTCTTCTTGTTTTCTTTTTTACAATATATTTCTACTTGTGGTTCCATATTTAGCACCTCCAGTACTACTATATAATATGATATTTTTCGACATGTGTGATACCCCCTTGTAAATTATCTTAAATTATAGTATAATTAGCTCGAATACTTTTTAAGAGGATGAATAAAGATGAAAATTTTAAGTATAGATACTGCAAGTAACTTATGTACAGTTGCAATACTAGAAGATGAAAAATGTATAAAAGAATTAATAATAAATGATGCCAAAAATCATTCTGAAAAAATAATGCCTGCTATAGAACAAGTTTTACATGAAACAGGTTTAGTATTAAAAAATATTGACCTAATAGTTTGTGATAAAGGCCCTGGTTCTTTTACAGGAATTCGTATTGGTATAGGCACTGCTCTAGCATTTCAAGACTCTTTAAATATTCCATGTATTGGTATAAACGCATTAGAATCACTTGCTTATAATATTTCCCAATATGGATTGATTTGTTCTTTGATTGATGCTAAAAACAATAATGTATATTATGGACTATTTAAACATTCTGAAAATCAATATTCTCAAATTGGAACTTTGGAATTTAAACCAATAGATGATGTTATCTATTTATTAAAATCTCAATATCCCTCAAACTCTCCAATTTATTTTGTAGGTGATGGTGCACTTGCAAATAAAACTTTAATTGAACAAAATATTTCTAATTGCATTTTTAGTGATAAAAATAATCTAAGTAGTTATTCACTTGGAATTGCTGGATATGATGCTTACACAAATGGTATACAAACCTCTATTATGCCTTTATACTTAAGAAAATCTCAAGCTGAAAGAGCTCTTGAAGAAAAGCAAAAAGGAGTGATGCAAAATGGAAATTACTGAAATGACATTAAAAGACTTAGATGACATGAAAGATATTTTATATTCAGATTTTGATAATTTTTGGAGTTATAATGTTTTAAAACAAGAACTTGAAAACCCGAATACCACATATATTATAGCAAAGGAACAAAATGAAGTAGTTGGTTTTGCTGGAATTTCTATTTGTTTAGATGAAGCAACACTTAACAATATCGTAGTAAAAAAGTTATGTCGAGGACGTGGACTTGGAGGTGAATTACTCGAATCTTTAATTGATATTTGTTCAGAGCTTAATTTAAAAACATTCACTTTAGAAGTTAATGTAACTAATGAACCTGCAATTCGTTTATATAAAAAATTTGGTTTTAAAAATCTTGGTATTAGAAAAAAATATTATAATAACTCTCAAGACGCTTATATTATGACTAAATATGATATATAAAAAGGGCTTATTAAAAATAGCCCTTTTTATACGAATTTTTCAATTTTTACTATAAACCTTCCACTTTTAGTTTGCCCAATTATTTGTTTTATATAAAATCTTCCTCTTCCTCTAATTGTAACAATATCTCCTGGCTTAATTTGCTTTGTCTTTTTTGTTTCACATTCAAAATTTATAAACACTCTTTCCATTTTTATAATATCAAGTGCCTTATTTCTTGAACACCTTGCAAGTTCTGAAATAACATTGTCCATTCTTAATGATGAAACAATTATTTCACGTTCTTCTTTTTTAACTTCAACTCTTCTTAAATTTTCTATTTTTTCAAGCTTTATTGTAGATTTTGAAAATCTGGTTAGTCCATTTAAATTCTCTAGTAAAAACTTAGAAATATCTTTATCTATAATTATATCTGCTCCAGCATTGTCTACAATTATGTCTCCAACTTTTTCTCTTTTTACTCCTAGCTTTATAACAGCTCCTAAATAATCTCTGTGTGTAAATTTTCCTTTTAAATCTTCTGGAAGTTCTATTCTGATTATTTGGACAATATTTGATAAATTTTCTGCTACTGCTTCTGGATTGAACTTGTCTGGATATATTACAAATATCTTCCTTTCTGCATTTTCATATCCTCCATAACTCATATAATTTTCTATTTTAATTTTCTCAATAAATTTTTGTACTAAATCTATTTGCATTAAATCCAAAAAATCTGTATGTTCAATTTTATTTCTATTTGCACATATCTCAATCTTATCTAATATTTGTGCTAGTAAAATTTTATCATCTTTTTTCTGGTAATTCTTCAAAATTTCTCTGTTCATATTATTTCTCTTCTCTCATTTTATTTTTAGCCTATCATTAATAACATGCATAAAGTTCCTAATGGTACTGTTATATTATCTGTTCCTTTAACTGAAATTGCTTCAATAGCTGTAATTGCAAACCCTATTAATACAGATATTAATGGCCAATGTGGTGTTGCCCAAAATGCAGTTGGATGCCAAAATGCTAAATATGCTCCTATCAAAATTGTCGAAATTATCATCATAGTAATTGAACCAGCTGTAGATTTTTTTGAATCTCCAAGTTTGTATTTTTTACTCTTAATTGCTTTTCCTAATAATGCTGCAAATCCATCCCCATAT
>ERZ824600.720-NODE-720-length-47599-cov-3.655519_pt1 | contig 47599 bp, 50 predicted proteins | sample MGYA00519933_ERZ824600 | MGnify/ENA primary metagenome ERZ824600 (study PRJEB31778, sample SAMEA3449178) | human gut metagenome | biome: human gut; feature: human-associated habitat; material: faeces | place: United Kingdom | collected 2010/2012 ... | reverse complement strand
GAAATTATTTATGAACTTTCAAGGGTTTTAGAAATGCCTGATTCTAAAGGTAAACATATTTGTTTAAAATTGGGTGCTGTGGATTTATCTCAGAATGAACTCACAAGTATAAAAGCTCTGGTAGAACTTATGGAATCACAGCTTGCATTTATCAGTACAAGTTCGACTGTAACACTTGAGTCTGCAACTGCTCTTGATATAAAAATTTCTGAATTTACAAATGCTGTTGAAGCTCCTACTTTCGAAACAAAAGAGCCGACAGAAGAAGTTGTAAATGCTTTAGATAATATTTTTGGAGAAGATTCATCATCTAAAATTTCTGCAGAAACATTGGATTCTGAATCAGATAAAAAAGATTCAAATTCTGAAAATAGTTCAAATTCTACCGATGAAAAAGAGATATCACCAATTGTTTCTCACAATGAAGAAATTGCTCAAAAAGTAGAAGCTCAGGAGAGAAAAGAAGAAAAAGATGAAGAAGTTGCGGCATTGAAAAATGAGCCTGAAAAACTTCCTACACTCTATTTAAGAAGAACTGTCCGTTCAGGTCAAAGCATATCTTCAGATGGCAATATTATTGTTATTGGAGATGTAAATCCTGGAGCTGAAATTATTGCAAAAGGTGATATTACTGTTTGGGGTATTCTTGGCGGAATTGCTCATGCTGGTTCTGATGGTAATAATTATGCAAGAATCAGAGCATTAAAATTAAATCCTGTTCAGATTCGTATCGGGGAAGTTTTTGCAAGAAGACCTGATACAATCAATCTGCCTTATGTTCAAAAGTCTTGTGAATATATTCCGGAAGAGGCTTTTACATATAAAGGTACTATTGTTATAAGAAAAATACATGAAGAAAATTAAGGAGATATAAATGACTGGTAGAGTAATAGTTATTACGTCCGGAAAAGGCGGAGTTGGTAAAACAACTACAAACGCTAATATCGGTACAGCTCTAGCCAGAGCTGGCAACAAAGTTGTTATGATTGACACAGATTTGGGATTAAGAAATCTTGATTTGCTGCTGGGTTTGGAAAATAGAATTGTTTATACAATTGTTGATGTTGTTGAAAAACGCTGTAAATTGAAGCAAGCTCTTGTTAAAGATAAGAAAAATCCTAACTTATGCTTGCTGGCTGCAGCTCAAACAAGAGATAAAACTGCAGTTACAGAAGAACAATTAAAAGATATTTGCGAAAAATTGAAAAAGGATTTTGATTTTATTTTAGTTGATTGTCCTGCTGGTATTGAACAAGGATTCCAAAATGCAGTAGCCGGTGCAACAGAAGCTATAGTTGTTACCACTCCTGAAATGTCTGCTGTGCGTGATGCTGACAGAATTATAGGTCTATTGGAAGCTAAAGAAGAGATTACTTCCTATAAATTGCTTCTTAACAGAGTTAGACCTAATTTGATTAAATCAAATGACATGATGAGTGTTGAGGATGTTGTTGAAATCCTTTCTGCAGATTTAATCGGTATAATCCCTGAAGATACCGGAATTATAACTTCTACTAACAAAGGGGAACCTATTGTTAATGATGAAAATTCACTTGCGGGAAAAGCTTATAGAAATGTTGCACAACGTATAATGGGCGAAGAAGTTCCGTTTTTGAATCTTGAAGAAGAAACAAGTGTTCTGTTTAAGGTGAAAAAATTCTTCTCAAACCTGATAGGTAAGGAGAAGTAAAATGAGTGATAATATTTTAAAAGAGTTATGTAATAAAGTTTTGAGTTTGTTTAGACAAACTGAAACAGAAAAAGAAAATGCTAAAGATGTTGCCTGCAATAGACTTCGTGTAGTTTTAATGCAAGATAGAACTAATCTTACTCCAGAATTGTTACAGCGCATGAGACGTGAGCTTGTTGAACTTCTTTCAAGATATGTTGAAATGGATAAAGATGCACTTGAGCTTAATTTTGATCAAGAGGGTGATCAAATGGCATTGATGCTTTCTATACCTGTAATTAGAGCTAAAGATGAAGCAGAAATTGAAGAAGCTTTAAAAGCAGAAGATGAAAAATCAGCTGAAGAGAATTCAGAAGAATCCGATTCGGAAAAAGAGGAAGATTGTTCAGAGTCCGAAGTAGAAATTTCGGAAGAAGACGAGAATAAATCAGAAGATGATGCTACCGAAGAAAATGCTTCTGAATTTGAGATTACAGAAGCTGATGAGAATTCTCATGAAGATGAAGAAAATTCCGAAACTGAAAATAATAATCAATCTTTTGAAGATAATGAAAATATGAATAATTAATTTAATTTTAAATAAGTAAAGATGGACAAATATTTTAATATTTGTCCATCTTTTTTTTATATTTTAGTTTTTAGAGTTTAATAAGGGTATTTAAGTCCACATTGAGAGCTTTAGCAATCGCTATTATTGTACAAAGTTTTGGATTACCCGCGCCTCGTTCTATTAAATTTACTGTGTCTAGTGAGATGTCTGCCATTTCTGCCAGTTTTAATTGTGAAATATCTAATCTTGCTCTTTCAATTCTCATATTTTTTGCAAGTTCTTTATAATAATAGGTCATATCCATAATAGATATTTTATTATATTGATTTTTGTTATTATACATGATATATTACGTGTAATGCTGAATATATTCAGTATTATCTTTAATAAGATAGGAGATTTTATGGCTACAGGACGAGGTTTTACATTAGCAGAAATTTTAATTACTCTAGGAATTATTGGAATAGTTGCAGCGATGACAATTCCTACTATTGCAGCGCGGAGTACGCATAAAAAACTTCAGTCTCAATTTAAAAAGACTTATGCAGAACTAAATCAAGCAACCAGGGCTTTTTATGCAGATACAGATATTCCTGTGCATGACTATGATGTTTTAATAAAAGCCGGAGTCGATACTACTAGCTCAAATTGGGATAGTAATGCGTTACTTAACAAGTTTATGTCTTATTATAAAGGGTTTACAAAGGCTAGTAATTCTGTATGGAGTAGTTTTGATAAGCTTCATAATATAAAAAATTTAAATCTCAATGGAATAGAAGTAAAAGACTATCCATGTGATATCTCTGTTGTTTATATGGACTCAGTAGGTCGTTTGTATTCTATGGATGATACCTCAACAGCTTATCCAACCGAGTTACCTTATGGACCTAAGATTTGTGTTGATATTAATGGGATAGATAAACCAAATCGATGGGGATATGATAGATTTGTATTTGTTTTTACTGAAGAAAATGCTGTAATTCCTTATACTGGTATATCTTGGAATTCGCTTGGTAAAAATTTAACAGATAAGAAAGATATAGCAAAGTATTGTGATAAAACAAAAACTACAGTTCAACATGCCTGCGCATATTTTGCCTTGATTGATGAAAGCCCTGTTGGAAACGGCAGCTACTGGTATGATTTTTTAATAAGAAAGTAATATGTAAAATTCAAAAGTGTAAAATATTAAAATCTGAGTTTTCATTTAAGTAAACATGTAACAATATGTAACTTAATTTTATAATTTTGAAATATCACAAAAAATATATTCTTTATATATGCATAGTACAAAGAGAGTATCATGGTTGATAACGTAGATTTAAAAGCATCTAATTTAAATAATAATATTCAGTATTCTGAAATAAGAATGCAACAAACTCGTGCAAAATTATCGGAAATTGATTCAAAATCAAGTATTTGGACTGATTACAAAAAATATGATACTAACAATAACGGGGTATTAACCGATGATAATATTTCTGAAACTGAATTATTTAAGCTCGGGCAAAACTTTGGAATTTTTTCTGATGGTAAAATAAATGATATAAAACAACAAGAAGCTAATGATTGCTGGTTATTAAGCGGAGTAAAAGCGCTTGAACAAACTGATAAAGGTAAGGCTGCAATAAAAAATGCTATAGATGCAAACCACACAGGAACCTCAGAAGATCCGTACGAAGTTACTATATATAACACACTTGGTGTAAAACAAACAATTAAAATAACCGAAGATGACTTAAACGAAAAAGGCTATTCTAATGGTGATTTTGATATGAATTTACTTGAAGCTGCAACCGAAAAATATTTTGATTCAGAGGGAATAACGGCGGAAGATAAATCACAACCGGATAGAAGTATTAGCGGCAAATCAAATAACATTGATAAATATTCTCTGGGCTATATGCTCACAGGTAAAACCGGAACCGGGTTAACTACAGGTGGAATATTAGAAAAAAATAAAGAATATTACAAACCTCTGACTAAAGATGGGGTAAATGAAATGCTAACGAATTTTACAAATAATCAAAAATCTAACACTTTGACCTTTAGCTTTAAAGAATCATCTTTACTTAGCAAATTATTCTCATCAAAAAATAATCCTGAACAAATCCCAAACCATGTATATTATGTTAAAGATGTAATAAAAGATGATAATGGAAAACTTTCAGATATTCTTTATGTAAACCCGTGGGATACCTCACAGGTTTATCATAAATCGTACGATGACTTTTGCAAAAATATAGCTCAAATAGAAAATTTTGAATTATAAAACACCGTTAGATATTGCCGGTTGAGCTGTTTCTGTCATCTTCAAGCTGTTTTAAGTCGATGTTTTGGGCATCTTCTTCCTGATATTTATTTAATGTTGGTACATCAATTTCAACATTAACATCTGCATCTACCATTTCAATATCTGTTTTGTCAAATTCTTTGGTTTTGCCGTCTTCCATTTTTACTGCAACTTTCCCGCTCATAAATTGAAGATAACATACTTTTCCCAATCCTTCAGTTGTCATAACAGAAGACCCGATTGGAGGCATTCCTTTTGCAGCGTCAATGTAGTTTGAGTATTCATATGTTAAGCAGCATAATAGTCTTCCGCAGGTTCCTGAAATCTTTCCTGGAGCAATCGGCATACCTTGATCTTTTGCAAGTTTAACATTGATTGTTGCGAATTTCCTCAAGAAACTTGAACAACAGAAAGGTTGTCCGCAAATTCCAACTCCCTCAAGTATTGAGGTTTCATCACGAACTCCGATATGTCGCAAATCAATTCTTACGCGAGTAAATGTTTGGGTTAAATCTTTTAATAGCGCTCGAAAATCAACCCTTTCCGGAGCGGTATAGTAAAATGTAATTTTACGTCTGTCAAAAGTTATACGACATTGAACAAGATTCATTCCAAGTTTGTGCTGTTTTACAAGTGCCTGACATTTAAAAAATGCTTCAACTTCTTCTTTTTTTATCTCTTCCAGTGTTTGTAAGTCACGTTGAGTTAGTGTTCGAATGAGCGGAAGAGGTTCTGGTTTATTTTTTGCTTTTGCCCATAATTTTTCTACCTCTGAATTTACCAGAAAAACTTTTAGAGCTTCTTCGCCTTTTTCTGTTCTTACAATAACCATTTGCCCGTCTTCTAATTTTACGTTTTCAGGTACATTTAACGGGTAATATGTATTTTTTAAATATCTTACTGCAAATTTCATTATACGTATCTTTCTTCTTCTTTAAGTTTTCTGTTCATTAGTTTAGATAGAAGCTCTTCAGGTGTTATATCAGTATAAACGGCTTCGTAAATTGCATTTGATACAGGAACTTCAATATCAAGCTTTTTTGCCAATTCGCAAATTGCCTTTGAAGTTTTAACCCCTTCTGCAACAGAACCTAATTCAGCTAAAATATCATTAATTTTTTTGCCTTTAGCAAGCATTGAACCAACCGTATAATTTCTTGACATCGGAGAAGAACAGGTTGCAATTAAATCGCCCATTCCTGATAATCCGTATAGAGTTGACGGATTTGCTCCAAGTTGGATACTTACACGTACAATTTCAGCCATTCCACGGGTTAGAAGTGAACCTGAGCAGTTGTCTCCTAAGCCCATTGTATGCGCAAAACCTGAGGCAATAGCGATAACGTTTTTCAAACTTCCGCCAAGTTCTACACCTATAACATCTGTGTTTGTGTAAAGTCTGAATTTATTCGGAACGTTGCACGCTTTTTGTACAAATTGAGCTGTTTTTATATCTTCACAGGCAACACAAGCTGCAGTTGGTTTGCCTTGAAGAACTTCTTTGGCAAGAGTTGGTCCTGAAAGAATTACCAGTTTTTGTTCAGGTAAAACATCTTTTATTACTTCTGACATTCTCATTAGTGACGGAAGTTCAATACCTTTTGATGCATTAACAAGAATTTGTTCGGGTCTTATTCCTGAGGCTTTAAGGTGTTCACAAACATCACGGGTTCCGGAGGTTGCAACAACAGATAAAATAATATCTGAATCTTTAATTGCAACTGCTAAATCTGATGTTATTTCAACTTTTTTATCCAGTTGAACTTCTAATGGTTTAGAACAATGTTTGTTTTCTTTCAAATCTTGAGATAGATCTTGTTCTCTTCCCCAAACTGTTATTTCTTCAAAATTATCTGTCAAAAGCCAGGCTAAAGTTAGACCCCAGCATCCTGCTCCAAGAACTGTTAATTTCATTGTCCTATTTCCTCCTACGCAACAGGTTCGGAATTTATAATTTTTCTCAAAACTCCGCCGTGTTTTTTTAATTCTAATCTTGCATTTTCAGCATCTGTTTTTAAGTTTATCATAACTACAGAGGTCTTTATTTCCCAATCGCATTTTAAAAGTGCAGCAAGAGCTTCGCTTTTTGTGACGTTTGCAATTTGAGAAACAATTCTTATCGCTCTGTCTTTTAATTTTTCGTTAACAGCTTTCAAATCAATCATAAAGTTTTCATAAGTTTTACCAATTTTAATCATTGCTCCGGTTGAAAGCATATTTAAAATCATTTTTTGAGCTGTTCCTGCTTTCAGTCTGCTTGAGCCTGCGATAACTTCGGGTCCCACTTCTGCGCATATTACATGACCTGCTTCTTCTGCAATATGCCCTCTGGAGTTACAAGTAACAGCAATTGTCGCAGCTCCAACTTCGTCTGCTCTTTCTAAAACCCCCAGCAAGTATTTTGGATTTCCGCTTGCAGAAACAACAACACAAACATCTTTATCATTTAAAACATTTGCATCTTTTTTCCCAGCGTCAAAACTGTCTTCAGCTCCTTCTGCAGCATGAAGTATAGCTTTTTGACCGCCTGCGATTATACCTTGAACCATTGTCGGTTCAACGCTAAATGTTGGAGGACATTCAGAAGCATCTAATATTCCTAATCTGCCGGAAGTTCCTGCTCCGAAATAAATCAATCTGCCACCTTTTAAAAAAGCTTTTGCAATGATATCAATACCTGTTGCGATATTTGCAGCTTCATCTCCAACAACTTTTGCAACAATCTGGTCTTCTTCATTCATTTTGCGAACCATATCTATCGTTGACAGCAGGTCAATATCTTTTGTATTTTCATTTCTGTATTCTGTGATTGCTTCTGTCATATCCAACTCCTTTTCCAAAATTATAGCAGTATACTATATTTTGGGCTACACTAATTTAACCAAATTTGCCATTTCAATTGCAGTTTTAGCAGCGTCAGCACCTTTGTTACCTGATTTTGTGCCGGCTCTTTCTATTGCCTGTTCTATGTTATCTGTTGTTAATACTCCGAAAATAACAGGAACGCCAGTTTGTAAACTAACTTGAGCTACCCCTTTTGAAACTTCTGCAGAAACATAATCAAAGTGAGGAGTAGAACCTTTTATTACTGCGCCAAGAGTAATAATTGCATTGTATTTTTTTGATTGAGCACATTTTAGTGCAACAACCGGAATTTCAAAGGCTCCAGGAACTTTTACTATATCTATATTGTCAGGATTAGCTCCATGTCTTTTTAATTCATCAACTGCGCCTTCTAATAATTTTGAGCCTATAAAGTCATTAAATCTTGCTATAATTATGCAAAATTTATCTTCATTAGTTGTGATTAATTGCCCTTCAAATGTTTTCATTTATATTTTCTCCATAATATCCGGTAAAAAGTTTTTATTAATTTATATACATTCCAAATGAAATTATTTGGAATGTATATTTTACGATATTATGATACAACATTAAAGGTTATTTTACAAGGATTGCACCGAAAATCTTATAAAAAATATATAATGAAACTAGTAGCAATAGTAAACCGCTAACTTTCATTATTTTTTCAGATAAATTGTAAAATTTTTCATTAGTTTTAATTTTTGATGTTAGAAACCCTGCAATAATAAGTATTAGTCCTTGTCCTATAGAAAATAAGAATAACATTATGACGGCAGAGCTTATTTTTGCTGAAATAGATGCAAATGCCATTATACTTGCTAATATTGGTGTTGAACAAGGTGTGCCGATTAGAGCAAAAATTGCACCGAGTATAAGCGGGTATAAGAATTCATTATTAACATTATTTTTAGGAACCTCTTTAATAATTGGAGGTAAATCAAAATCTATCACCCCGAGAATTTTAAGACCCATAATCATAATGATGGATGCTACAACAAGTGCAAAATATGGATTCCCGATAAAAATTTTGCCTGTAATTGCACAGATTGCTCCTATTACGGAAAATACAAGACCTGTGCCGATTACAAAGAAAATCATTTGTATAAGTGTTTTTAACGGTTTTTCATCAGAGTATCCGCCTATATATCCGATAATTAACGGAAGCATAGAAAGCGAGCACGGAGATATTGATGAAATTAGTCCTCCTAAAAATGCGGCACCAAATAATATATAAATACTGCTTTGCGTAGAAAAAAGCTGTGTTAAATTTTCCATTATTTTAACCCTTTAATATATTGTTCCATTTGTTCTACAGGAAGTGATGATTCGATTCTTTTATATTGTGTCCCGTCAGAGTTTATCATAATAATTGTAGGTACAAGCTGTACATGATATTTTTTTATCAACGCATTATTCATATCATTACGGTTGTCAACAATAATTTCTGTGTAATTAAATTTATCCTGATATTTTGGCAATAATTCTTTGAATACTTTATTTACTTCTTTACATTCAAGGCACATTGTGGATGTAAATTTAATAACTTCAGGTTTCCCCTCTGCTCTTGCAACACTTGCGTTGTCTTTATTAAATGTTAATCCGAAAAATGCTATAACCGGAATAATTAAAATTGCAAGAATTGTAATAATAGATTTTTTATTCATAAGTAAATCTCCTCTTTTATGTTTATATCATATTATTACAAAGAATTTGAGTTTTTTGCAATAATCTCTTGGGTATATTGTTATTTAAATTTTTCTTATATTTTTAGTTTTTAACTGTACAATTTTGTCAATTACCATATTTATCAATTTTACTCATACTTATATTCCCTCTTTTATATGATTGCATATGAACAAATATATGATGTAATCGTTAGTATACATGTATACTAAGAGGATTTAGCAAATTAATGCTGAAAAAAATAATCGTATTAATATGTTTAATAATTATTTTTGTACCGTGTAAGGCTGCAGCTATACAAGATATAAAAATTGAAAAAGGGGCTGTATTAACTTTAAACGATTGTATATCTATTGCACTTAATAATAATCCAGCAATTAGAAATGCTCGATACAATTACGGGCTTTCAAAGTCAAATGTAGGTATTGCACGTTCTGAATTTTTTCCGACATTAGGAGTTGGAACAGGGTATAAATTCAATGATACGAGTACAAACAGATATACAATGAATACAAATACTTATTCTGTTGAAGCAACGTTAAATCAGCTGCTGTGGAATTTTGGACGAACAAATGCTCATATAAAAATGCAAAAATTTTATATGATAGCAGATGAGTATATGTTTTATAATTCAGTTCGAGAAACAACATTTCTGGTAAAACAAAGATATTTTGAAGTTCTTGCAGCCAGAGCCACAATGTTTATTAATAAAGCTTATGTAGATATAAATGAACGAAATTATCTTAGGACTAAGGCTTATTTTGAAGAAGGTTTGAAATCTAAAATTGATTTAGTTAATGCAGAAGTTACATTGAGTGACTCCAAAATTTCTCTTGTTGAATCCGAAAAAACTTATAAAAATGCACTTGTAAATTTAAATAATTCAATGTATGTTTCAAGGGCACCTTTATACTCAATTGAGGGGACTGAAGGATTTAATGTGCAAAATAATCTTGCTCCGGTTGATTTGACTCAAATAACAAAGCCCGATGATAAAGAAATTAACAAACTACCGGTTAATGTGAAAGATGCAAAACTCTCTACTGCTGTTGAAAAGTTGGAGTATTTGACAAACTATGAAGTAAGCGAATTCCCTTATACTTTCGAAGATTGTATAAAAATGGCTTATGAAAACAGGGCAGATTTAAAAGCCTATAATTCAACACTCGATGCAGTTAAAGCTCATTTGTTATATACAAAAAGACTTTATTATCCTGCGTTATCTGCCAACGCAGGTTATGGCTGGAGAGATACTAATTCTACAAGTTCATTTAATGTTGGTGTTAATTTATCAAGTTCTTTAAATATAATGAATCAAAAGTATCAGGTCGATGCTGCAAAATATCAGGTTGATATTGCTGAGAATTCCCTTAATCAATTAAATCAAGATATTTATTTTGAAGTGCAAAATGCATATATAAATATGGTGCAGCTGGAAAAACAAATTCCTTTACTTTCAGTTAAAGTTCGTCAGACTCTTGAAAATTATGAACTTGCAGAAGGAAGATATTATGTCGGTCTGGGCGATTATATTCAATTGCAGGATGCAAAAGTTAACTATAATAATGCTCAGGTTTCTTATATTGAAACTATATATAAATACAATGTGGCACGTGCAAATCTTGAAAGTGTTATAGCTATGCCGCAAAAAGTTACTGTTACTTTAGAGGATAAATAATATGCAATTAAATGATATTATAATTAAATTTGCCAAAAAAAGAGTAATAATTCCGCTTGGAATGGCTTTAATTTTAGGAATTGTACTTTATGCACATGTAAAATCAAATCAAGTTCATTATGAAACCTGTAAGTTAGAAAAATGCACTATTACTCAAGTTGTGGAGGCGTCAGGTACCATAAATCCTGTAAATACTGTTAGTGTTGGTTCTACGGTATCAGGGCTGATGAAAGAAATTTATGTTGATTACAACTCGGAAGTAAAAAAAGGACAGCTTTTAGCTCAAATTGATCCTGCTAATTTTCAGGCTTCTGTTGATCAAAACAGGGCTCAGATAAATAATGCAGAGGCTAATCTTGCTAAATTAAATGCGGAAATGGTTATGGCTCAAAAAACATATAATAGATATAAAAATCTTTATGAAAAAAATTTTATCGCCAGAAGTGAGCTTGACCAGGCTGAAAGTGATTATCTTGCAAAAAAAGCGTCAATAGGAGCGCAAAAAGCTTCTATAAGACAAGCTCGAGCAAATTATAATACTGCAATGACGAATTTGGGCTATACCAGGATTATTGCTCCTGTTGATGGAACAATTATTTCTCGTGATATCGATGTAGGACAGCCTGTTGCTGCCAGTTTCCAAGCTCCAGAGCTTTTTACGATAGCGCAGGATTTAACAAAAATGCAAATAGAAGTTAATGTTTCCGAGGCTGATATTGGTAAAGTTAAAGAAGGACAAGATGTTGAATATAACCTTGACGGATATCCTGATACAACTTTTTATGGTAAAGTTACGCAGGTAAGACTTGACTCTACTGTAACGTCAAATGTTGTAACTTATACAGTAATCGTTAGTGTTAGTAACGAAGATTTAAAGCTTAAACCTGGCATGACTGCAAATGTTTCTATTATCACAAGCAGGAATATAGATGTCATGTGTGCACCTACTGTAGCTTTAAAGTTTACACCGGAAACAACCGGTCAAAAATATAAACATCAGGGTATCTGGATTCTTGATAACGGAAAACCGTTAAGAGTTGATATAAAACAAGGTGCAAGTGATGATTCTAATGTCGAAATAATTTCAAAACGTGTAAAGCTTGGAGATGAAGTTATTATAGGTTCAACCGGTGGAAAGAGAGCAAGACAAATGAATAATTCCCAATCGGGCAGACGACGCGGTGGTCCTCCTGGAATGTTCAGATAAATACAGAAAATAATAATCATAAAGGTAAATAATGGATTTTATCGAAGTAAAAAACGCTATAAAAACTTACCAAACAGGTGAAGATTCGTTTAATGCATTAAACGACGTTTCATTGACTGTAAAAAAAGGTGAGTTTGTAGCTATTATGGGAACTTCAGGTTCCGGTAAATCCACCTTTATGAATATGCTTGGCACTCTTGATAAACCTAATTCAGGTTCTTATTTTCTGGACGGAGAAGATATGCTTAATCTTGACCGTAACAGTCTGGCTAGAGTTCGCTGTGAAAAAATGGGGTTTGTTTTTCAAGGTTTTAATTTAATTTCAAGAACTTCGGCTATAGATAATGTAATGCTTCCAATGATTTACAAGGGTGTTCCGGAAGAAGAACGTATTGAGCGTGGTAAATGGGCATTAAAAATTGTTGGACTTGAAAATCGTGAAGATCACATGCCAAATCAAATGTCAGGCGGGCAGCAGCAAAGGGTTGCAATTGCACGGGCTCTTGTTAATGATGCGCCGTTAATTCTTGCGGATGAACCTACTGGAAATCTTGACACTAAAACAAGTATAGAGGTTATGAATTTTTTTGTTCGGCTAAATGAAGAAATGGGTAAAACTATTGTACTGGTTACTCATGAACCTGATATTGCAGAATATACCAAACGTGTTGTTAAGTTTAAAGATGGCAACATAGTTTTGGATGAACCAAAAGAAAAGTGGCTTGTGCATAGAACAAGAGAAACATAAGTCCTTTACCCTCATCTTTTGAGGGGGAATGATAAGAGGTGTTAAAATGCTCGATTTTAAATCAATACTGAAAATGGCGACAATTTCGCTGAAAATAAATAAAATGAGGTCAATGCTTACCAGTCTGGGTATTATTATCGGGGTGAGTGCTGTGATTATTATGCTAGCAGTTGGTACAGGTGCCAGTAAAAAAATTGCAAAAGATATGGAATCTATGGGAAGTAATCTTCTTATGGTTCGTTCTGCTTCTGCAAAATCAGGAGGGGTAAGAATGGGTATGGGAACCCGTCCGACGCTTACGCTTAAAGATGCAGATGCAATTTTAAAGAAAGCTCGAGGAGTTTTAGCACTGGCTCCATATTCTTCGGAAACCCAGCAGGTTACATATGGAAATCAAAACTGGTCTACTTCAATTGGTGGTACAACTCAGCCGTACTTTTTTATCAGAAATTATGAAATAGAATCAGGGAGAGGTTTTTTACCTGAAGATAATAAAAACAGTACAAAAGTTGCAATTTTAGGTCAAACTGTCTCAACAGAACTGTTCGGGGATGTCGATCCTATAGGAAAAACTATTCGTATTGGAAATGTCCCGTTTAAAGTGGTAGGTTTGTTAAAAGCAAAAGGCTCAAGCGGTATGGGACACGATCAGGACGATCTTATATTTATACCTATAGCAACAGCGCAAAGAAAAGTTTTTGGTACAGATTTTCCGGGAACTGTTAATATGATTGCAGTTAAGGCTCAGAATGATCAGGTAATAACTATGGCTCAGGATGATATTACGGAAATACTTGCAGCACGTCATCATATTGGCAAAAATCAGGAAAATGATTTTGAAATAAGGAACCTTGCGGAAATGCAGGAAACAATTAAATCTACGACAAAAACTATGTCGCTTTTATTAGGAGCAATTGCCGGCGTCTCTTTGATAGTAGGCGGGATTGGGATTATGAATATTATGCTTGTTTCTGTAACAGAGAGGACTAAAGAAATCGGGATTCGTATGGCAATTGGTGCGAAAGCTTCTGATATCCGTATACAGTTTCTGATAGAATCTTTTTTGTTGTCTGTTGCTGGAGGTCTGATAGGGGTAGCGATAGGAATTATTGGCGCATGGATGATGCATAAGTTTGCCGGAATGAATGTTTCAATTAACTTATCTTCAATACTGTTGTCCCTTGGCTTTTCAGCGGCAATAGGAATCGGTTTTGGCTACTATCCTGCCTATAAAGCTTCATTGTTGAATCCAATTGATGCCTTGAGATATGAATAAACTCTTAAGCTTCTTCAGCTTTTGAAGATTTTTTTGTAAACAATCCGCCAATCCATTGTCCCGCTGGTTTTAATGCATGATTCCAAACCCATACAGCACCTTTGCCAATCATTTTGAACGGCCAAGCAATAATATTTCCTGCTGTTTTTAATATCCCCGGATTTGAAATTACCGCACGTGCTGCCATACCTGTGCACATTCCGGCTGCCATTTCATTATTTACGGGCATCATTGGTGCATATCCATATCCAAATAGTGATGGGCCATACATTCCGCCCATTGGATACATTGGACCGCACATGGGCATCATTGGACCTCCTAGCATAGGAAAGCCGTTGTTTTTTATTGTAATATTTGTTGTTTTGTTAATATGCATAGTTTGCCAAAATTTTATACTCTTATATATAAAAAATATATATTGCTATAATTTGCCTTTTTAAGGGTTGAAATATAATAAATCTTAACAATTAATACTGTCAGCTTTTGAGAGAAATTCCAACAGGCTTACGACTTTTGTCTTTTTATTATTGCTCAGAAACAATCCGTGTTTTAAGCCTATTATACAGCCGGGACAAGTAGTAATAACATAATCCGCATCTGTTTTTAGTATATTTTTAGCTTTGTTTTTTGCAATTTGTTGGGACAGTTTGAGATTTTTTACAGCAAAACTTCCCGCAAATCCGCAGCATTCATCATAATCTTGCATTTCTATATATTCAACATTTTCGCAATTTTTTAGTATTTGTTTAAAAAAAGCGTCATTTTTCAAGTGGCAGGGTTTGTGAAATGTGATTTTTACAGGTTTGTTAAATTTAAATTTAATTCCTTTTACAGCAATTAAATCCCCCCAATTTATTGATTTAGAAACAGACAGAGGCGGAGTTTCAATGTAATTTGAATAAGATAATATTGTGCTTTCGCAGCTTGCACAATCTGTTATTAAGTAATCGTAATTAGTGTTTAACAGGTTCATATTGTGTTTTGCAACCTGTTCAAATCTTTTTAGATTCCCATCTGACAAAAAAGGCAGACCGCAGCATTCAAATTCTGGTTCGATAATTTTTATATCCGAATTTTTTAAAATTTTATCTAAATAAATATCTGTATGCGGTAAAATTTGGTTGACGCAGCCTTTAAAATATACCACTGTTGTTTTTGGATTTTTTACGTCTTTTTTTGCAGGTCTGAAATTTTTTGATAGTTTAGAGACCAGTTTTATAAAATTTGTAAAAATAAGTCTGCTTTCTAAAAAGTTAATAATTTTACTTGATAAAGTTGTTTTCATATACTCAAATTTTGCAGTATTAAGAATTTTGCAGACCTCAATTCCGCTGGGGCAGAATTCGTTACATTTTCCGCATTTTAAACACATATCAAGGTATTTATTGATATTTTTTGATAGTTTTAAATCCCCTTTAGTAACTCCGTGCAGCATAATAAATTTGCCTTTGCTGACAGTGCATTCGTTTTGATTTATTTTAAAAATCGGACAGGCAGTCTGGCACAATCCGCATTTTGAGCATTTGTTGAGTTCTTTTTCAAAATCTTTCAGGCTTTTCATATCAAAATCATATCATGAGTATGGGGTATCATGGTTTAAAGTTTTTTACATAATTTAATAAAACCCATAATAAAATTAAATTTTTTTATAAATTTGCCGATATAAAAAATATCTTAGTTAAAAAGGTGAAAAACATGGCAGAACAAAGTTTTACATTTAACAGACCATATAAACCTTTCGGGTTCAATATTCAGGTTCCGGAAAGAACATTAAAGCTTGCCGGTGATACTTTAGAAAGTATTGTTACAGCTCCTGCGGATCCGTTATTTTCTTTTTTAGAAGAAAATGAAGGGGTTTTTAACGGTGATGTTGCTTTTGAAATAAACCGAACAACTGCTCAGAATTTTACAATTGGTTCTGCGATGAGAATAGAAGATGAGAAAGTTAATGGAAGAAATCCGAGTTTTGATATGCATTTCTAATGTAACTTTATATAATATTCGATTTTAATTTTTCGTTGTGTATAAGTAATGCGGTTTTTAGATTCTCTAAAAACCGCATTAGTGTCTTTATTAAGTTTTAGCTTACTTGCCCAGAGCGTTGGCTTTTTGGGCAGTTTTATCAATTACATCAAAGAATAATTTATCAGAATGTCCATCTTTCATTTCAGATATTCCAACAAATGTACAGCCGCCTTTAGTTGCAACATTATCAATTAATGTTTGAACTGTTGTTTCTCCTCTGTTAAACACCATTTGAGCCGAACCTAAAGCAGTTTGGGCAGCAAGAGTAAGAGATTTTTCGTAGTCTAATCCAAGTTTTTCGCCTGCGCGAGCCATGTCTTCTATTACTTGATAGAAAAATGCAGGGCCTGAACCTGAGATTGCTGTAACTATGTCCATCTGGGCTTCTTCTACTGTAATACATTTACCGATTACGGATAATAAGTTTTCAATTAAATTTAAGTCTGTATCTGATGCATTTGAACCTTTGCATACTCCAAACATTCCCAATTTAACAAGAGCCGGAGTGTTTGGCATAATTCTGATTACGCGGTTTTGAGGCACTATTTTTTCTATTTTTTCTGTGCATACACCTGCAGCGATTGAAACTAAAAGAGTATTTATATTTAAATTCTCTTTGATTTCGTTCAATACTTCAGTTACAGTGTTTGGCTTTGTTGCGATAAACACGATATCTGAATTTTTTGCAAGTCTTTTGTTGTCCGTAATGACTTCAATGTTTAATCTGTCGGAGGCAGATTTAGCAATTTCTTCATTAACTTCTGAACCTGAGATAGAAAAGTTTTCTGCCTGGTTAGAATTTAAAATTCCGCTGATTATGGCACTTGCCATTTTTCCGCATCCGATAAATCCGATATTTTTCTTCATAATATTTAATCATTCCCTTCTATTTTTGTTGACTAATTTCTTTGTTTACTATAACATCTGAATTATACGACAAATAAATAGTAAAAGGAAATAACAAAAATGAGACGTACACTAGAAGGAACAAAAAGAAAAAGACAAAATGTTAGCGGCTTCAGAGCAAGAATGTCTACTCCAGGCGGTAGAGAAGTTATCAACAGACGCAGAGCTCGCGGTCGTCACAAATTATCTATCACTGCTAAAAAACGTGCTTAATGTATTGCTTTTAAGGTTTTGGTTTATGCCAAATAGCCGTTAAGCTGTAAGTCTTTTACGGAGATGTAATGTTACCAAAGCAGTATAGATTAAAAAAAAGATCCGCTTTTAAAGCGATATATAAAGTTAAAAACTCCTCCCATAAGGGTGGAGTAACTTTGTTTGCGGGTATTTTAAAAAAAGATGAGTCGCCTACCAGAGTTGGATTTGTTGTCAGTAAAAAGGTTCACAAACGGGCAGTTAAGCGTAATCGTTTAAAAAGATTAATGCGAGAAAGCTACAGGCTTTTGTTAAAAGAAAATCGGCTTGGAAATTCCCAGAGATTTATGTCATTAATATTTGTAGGTACTGATAGAGCATTAGGAAAAAGTTTTTCTGAAGTCAAATCAAGTGTTCAAAAACTTCTGGAGAAGATTTAAATGATAGAGGGGTTGTATGTAGATAATATAATGATGCATTCTGAAACCCGTGTTTATCCTGCTGAGCCTCAAATAACAGCCGGACTTATTGTGGGGTCTCAATCCTTTTATAAATATTCTCTTCGTGAATCGTCGTATCCGACTTTATCTTTGGTTGATGAGCTAACGGATGGGCAAGGGCATGTTATTCCTCCGGGGCATTATGAGTTAGCGCTTTCCGACGAGCGAGATTTTTTAATTTTAATTCAGTCTAAAAAGGCAGTTGCTATTGTTCCTGTTTTTAAGATTGATATTGATATGTCTCAATATGAGGTTGTGAGAGACAAAAAAGCATTGAAAAAAAAGAAAAAAGAAGAAAAAGAGATTGCAAAAACGAACAAGAAGCGGGAGAGAAAAGGATTACCTTTGATAAATCCTGAAGATGAGATATATCAGGAAGCTTCAATAGAATATATAAGAGATGGCGGCTATTATTTGATACGTTATGAACGCGGAGATGTCAAAGCATGGGGTGCAGTTAAAGGCTAATGAAACATCTAGTATAAAAGTTGAATATATTTTAATGTATTTTTTATATTTGTTTTAATTTTATTTTCTTTTGTATATTATATTCAGTACAATAATTTACTAAATGAGGTTTTGATATGCTAAATGATTTATTAGATGCAAAAAAATGTTTTAAACTTGTCTGCGGAGCCGGAAACGAAGATGCGCAGGAGGTAGAAAAACTTGTTACGATATATTCACTTGCTGGATGTAATTTTTTTGATTTATGCGCAAAGCCTGAAATTGTCGATGCTGCCAAAAGGGGGTTAGAAAGAGCCGGAATAAAGGAAGATAGATATATTTGTGTGAGTGTTGGAATTGATGGCGACCCTCATATAACAAAAGCTGTTATTGATCAGCAAAAGTGTGTAAAATGCGGTAAATGTAAACAAATTTGTCCTCATGATGCAATTATTGAACTTGATAAATACAAGGTTAAAAAAGAACGTTGTATAGGATGTATGCAGTGTGCAAAAAAATGTCCAAAACAGGCAATTGAAATGGTTAGTCAGTTACAGGATTATGATGAAGTTTTACCTGCAATTATAGAAAAAGGAATTGACTGTATTGAATTTCATGCAATTTCAACTGATGAAAAAGATGTTATGGATAAATGGCTTCAAATAAATGATTATTTTGACGGTATGCTGTGTATCTCAATTGACCGTTCAGAACTTGGTGACAGGAAGCTGAAAGAGCGTGTAAAGAAAATGTTAGGAATCCGGAAACCTTATACAACAATTATTCAGGCAGACGGGATTGCAATGAGCGGCAGTGACGATGAGTTTGGTACAACTCTTCAAGCTGTTGCGACCGCACAGTTGTTTCAGAATGCTCAAATGCCTGCATATATTATGATGTCAGGAGGTACAAATACAAAATCAATTGAACTGGCGTCAATGTGTAATGTGTATCCGCATTGCCTGGCAGTTGGTTCTTATGCCAGAAAAATTGTTAAAGAATTTCTAGTTGCAGAAGATTTATTTACAAATCCAGAAAAATTAAATCAAGCTGTAAATATTGCCAAAACTTTAGTTGGTATCATTACTAAGGAGTAATAATGGTAGTTTTAAAAACTTCAAATTGGCAACTTGAGAATATTGAAACGGTTTTATTTGATAAGGATGGGACATTTATTGATTTACACTATTTTTGGGGTAAAATGACCGAGCTGCGAATAAAAGAAATTATGCGCAGATACAAGCTTCATGATGAATGTTTTGCGGAATTATGTCTAATGCTAGGATATAATGTTTTAATAGGGAAAATGTTGAGTAATGGAATTACTGCAATGTATTCTCGTTCTGTAATTATCGAAATATTTTGTCAAGATTTAAATAACATCGGAATTTCCATAACTAAGAAAGAATTAGAAGAAGTTTTTGATAATGTTAGTAAAGTTTTTTATCTTGAAATGGAAAAATATACAAAACCAATTGATTCGGCGATATTATTTATTAGAAGGCTTAAAGAGAATAATATTAAAGTTGGGATTGTAACTTCGGATTCTTTGGAATCAACACATTTGACGTTAAAGCATTTTAATTGGACTGAACTTTTTGATGTAGTAATCGGTAGAGAATCTGCTGTAGAAACTAAAGAAAGCGGTGTTCCGGTTGCGCTGGCATTAGAAACGCTCGGAGCAAAGCCTGGGACGACTGTAATGGTTGGAGATGCACCTATGGATTATCATGCAGCTAAAAATGCAGGTGTTAAAAATGCTATTTTAGTTTCAACAGGACAAATTGAAAGAAGTGAGTTGGCTAAGTTTTCACCATATACAGTGCAATTGTTGTCAGAAATTGAGATAATATAAGTATTAAGGGCAATTATTATAAGATAATTGTTTTTATATATATAATTGGTAAAATTTAGGGGATTTTTCATGAATAAAATTGGAAGTTATATATATAAGACTGTTATGCGGAGTTATCCTGTTGGAGCAAATGGTTTAATTAAGCATCCTCCAACGATTAAGTTTGATATGAAAAATCCTTATATATTGGATTCTTTACCTGATTCAGTGCCTATAGATTCTTTTGTTAAATATAACGGGCAGGATTTAAAGACGGTTTGTAATCTTCTTGATGGAAAAACAATAAGAAACGGGTTTACTTCAAAAGAGCTGGATTCTCTTTATAGAAAAGCTTTTCCTAATATAAAAGTTCCAACGGATGTAAATTGCGATGCGATGGTGTATTTGAATTTATTACCAAATGAAATTGGTTCAAAGTTTGATGCACATGGTTTGGCGAAAATTAGTGTAACGCAACAGTTAAAAGATTTAAATAAATTATTGACTGAAGGTATTGATTCTTCAAGAAATTTTTATACTGCGCCTCTTACGGTAAATTCGAAAGATGCGGCAGGGGTTGGCGCAGCTATGGGGACAGCTAGTGGCGCGGCTTATAGAGATGGTTCATTTATTATTGTTGGTGATAAGTCTAAATTGTTACAAGACAGTGGAATAAAACATGTAATTGTAAATGATGCTTATTATAATATTATCGATGATTTGCAGAAAAAATTTCAAGATGTCAATTTCGTTAGAGCGGATAACGCAGTTGAGTATTTTTCAAAATTATAAATGGGCTTGAATGTTATTTTGATATTTCGATTTAAATAAAATTTTCAAGTAAAAGAATGAGCAAAAAATAATATGTTCATGATTTTATAATAAATATGAAAATTACACCTCTTTCAAATTTTAAAATAGGTCTAACAACCATTGCTGCAAGTTCAATAGTATTATTTTCGCCGGTGTCAGGAACTTCTCAGACTGTAAATAGAGTTCCTGCTTCAGATACTTTTGAGAAAAAAATTAAAGTCTCGCCAAAAGGAAGTACTTCAAAATCAGTTTTGCTTTTTGCTCCAAATCCTAAAGTTATTATTAATGGTGAGGAAAAAACAGCGGCTATTGTAGTTGATTTGTCAAAGAATATTTTATATAAATATAATTCTTCAGGAGTTGCTGAAAGTGCATATCTTGTTGCCAGCGGGAAAACAAAATATCCTACAGATACAGGCGTGAGGGTTGTTACTCATGTTGAGCGATATCCGTATAAATCTGCACCTGCTGCGACCCGAAGACATCGCAAACCTGCCGATTATGGTCCTCGAATTATTTGTTTGGAAAAGATTGATACAGTAACCGGTCAAAAGTCTTCGACAGGTGAGTTTATTCATGGTAATAATAACCCTGCAAGTCTTGGTAAATACGCATCTTTAGGTTGTATACGTATGGATAATGAGGTTATAAAAGAACTTGCTGCGCAGGTGAAACGTGGTGATATTGTCATTGTGCAAAGAAAATAGTTTAGCATGATTGAGATAAAAATTATAGATAAGATATTATAATATATTTTGTGTTTTATAAAATGTTGTCAGTATATATAGAAAATTTTTCATTGAAATTTTGTTTGTTTAGTATAAAATATAAATACCATGGGGCGTTAGCGCAGTTGGTAGCGCACGACACTGGCAGTGTCGGGGTCAGGGGTTCGAATCCCCTACGCTCCATTTTTTATTTTGCAAACATTTAGTTCTATATTTTTTAGAAGTTTTATGGCTAATTCATTTTCTAATTTGTACCAGATGATATTTCCATCTCGATAACCTTTTATTAATCCACTTTTTTTTAGAATATTAATGTGTTGAGATATTAGGGATTGTGATTCGTTTAAGTTTTCAACCATAGTGTTTACATTGCATTTTCCTTTATGTAATAAACCACATGCTATTTTTAGACGAATTGGATGACCCAGTGCTTTAAATATTTCTGAATAATTTTCTGCATTCATAAAGTTCCCCCCTTGACAATATTAGTATATTATAATATTCTAATATTGTCAAGAAAGGAGGTATTATGAAAGTTATTATAATTGGCGGAGGAGCAGCAGGAGCAAGTTGTGCAGCTAGATTAAGAAGATTGAATGAATCTGCGCAAATTCTGATTTTAGAAAAAACAAATGAGATTTCTATCGCAAATTGCGGTTTGCCGTATTATGTGTCAGGTGTTATTAGTGATCGAGATAATATTCTTGTGTCTAATCCTGAAAAATTTAAGACCTGGTTTAATATTGATGTACGGCTAAATTCTGAAGTTGTGAAGATTGATAGGAAAAATAAAGCCGTTCAATTAAATAATGGTGAATCCCTTTCTTATGATAAATTAGTTTTAGCTCAGGGAGCAAGCCCTATTATCCCTCCGTTTGAAAATATGGATAATAGTAAAGTTTTTGGTGTTCGAACTTTAAATGATGCTGATAAAATTAAGGATTATATTAAAAACAATAATCCTCAAAAAGCTGTTGTTGTTGGCGGAGGCTTTATCGGAATCGAGATGGCTGAAAATTTATGTGAAATGGGCATAAAAACCACTTTAGTGGAACTTGGTGATCAGATTTTAGCACCTGTAGATAAAGAAGTTGCATTATTTGCACAAAATGCAATGATTGAGAAAGGTGTAGAATTAATTTTATCTGATGGTGTAAACAGATTTGCAGGAGATAAAATTGTTTTAAATTCCGGTAGCGAAATTGAATTTGATATTGTAATAATGGCAATTGGTGTAAAGTCTGAAATTAATCTTGCTAAAGATGCCGGTTTAGAAGTTGGCAGAGGTATTATTGTAAATGATTTTATGCAAACTGTTGATGAAGATATATATGCCGCTGGTGACAGTGTTGAAGTAAAAGATTTTGTATCGGATATGAATACTTTAATTCCATTGGCAGGGCCTGCGAATAGGCAGGGCAGGATTATCGCTGATAATATTTGTGGCATTGCTTCGAGTTATAAAAAATCTCAGGGAACTTCTGTAATCAAAGTTTTTGGTTTGACAGTGGCAAGTGTTGGAAATAATGAAAAACAATTGAAACAAAAAAATATTCAATATTGGAAAACTTATACATTTGGTCGTTCTCATGCAGGGTATTATCCTGATTCAAGTCAAATTTTATTTAAATTATTATTTAGCAATGATGGGAAAGTTCTTGGAGCTCAAGCTGTTGGTGAAGATGGTGTAGAAAAAAGAATTGATGTGATAAGTTCAATTATGCGTATGAATGGATCAGTGCAAGATATGCTTGATAGTGAATTGTGTTATGCTCCACCGTATTCATCAGCAAAAGATCCCGTTAATATTTTGGGGATGAATGCGGATAATATTTTGAGAGGTTTTATTAAGCCTGCATATTTTGAAGATTTGGAAGATGCTTATTTGATTGATGTAAGACCTGAAATTTCTTTTAAATTAAATACCATACCAAAGGCTGTAAATATTCCGATTTCTGAAATTCGACAACGAATAAATGAAATACCTCGGGATAAAAAAGTTATATTGTTCTGTAACACGGGTTATACAAGTTATTGTGCCTCAAGAATTTTATTACAACACGGGTTTAATAATGTTTATTCACTAATGGGTGGATTTGAGTTATACAAAGAATTGACTAAGAGAATTTCTAAAAGAGAAATTGTAAATATTGCTGCTGCCAATAAAGAAGTTTTAGCGAGTGCAAATATAACTAAAATTAATGCATCAGGTTTGCAGTGTCCGGGCCCGATTATGAAAGTTTCAAATATTTTAAGTGACGCTAAAGACGGTGATATGTTTGAGGTTCTTTCAACCGATAAAGGGTTTAAATCAGATATAGAAGCTTGGTGTCAAACTACAGGCAACAGTTTGGTTGATATGAGAGTAGAAGGAAAGAATATATATGCAACTATTCAAAAAGGTTCTGCGTTACCGGTTTTGGCTTCTTCTGATGAGCGTAGCGGACAGACTATAGTTGTTTTTTCCAATGATTTAGACAAAGTTTTAGCCTCTTTTATAATTGCAAATGGAGCCAAAGCAACCGGTAAAGATGTAACGATGTTTTTTACTTTCTGGGGGTTAAATGTCTTAAGAAAGTCAAACGTAAATGTTAAAAAAGGTTTGATTGATAGAATGTTCGGGCTAATGATGCCAAAAGGTCCGGATAAACTTACTTTATCAAAAATGAATATGGGCGGATTGGGCTCATTGATGATGAAGTGGGTTATGAAAAATAAAAATATTTCTACATTATCAGAATTGATTCAACAGGCAAAAGATAGCGGGATTAAATTTATTGCCTGCAACATGTCAATGGATGTAATGGGCATAAAAGAGGATGAATTGATAGATGGTATTGAAATCGGCGGGGTTGCAAAATATATAGCTGAAAGTAATAATGCTAATTCAAATTTGTTTATATGATTGTTAAAGAATAAAAAAGACCTGATTTTTCAGGTCTTTTTTATTCAGTGATTTTTATTGTTTTTTAATGCTTTTTGATGTTTTTTCAATATATTTATCAACTTTTTCTGCTGTATATGTTGATATCATTGGAAGGATTCCATAATATATTGCGGCAAAAATCAGGGCAGGGCGCAGTATATTTATTCCCTCTATGTATTTATTGAGTTTCGGGTCTTTTGCGTTAATTCGTTTGAATTTTTCTATAAATTTTTCGGTGTTGTTTTTTACTAAATTGTCAATTCCATATCCAAAGCCAAGTGTTATTCCTGTAGAAATTATATTGTTGTAAATTAGTGCTTTTTTTCGATTTTCTTTGATTTTGTTGCTCTTATGAGTTTGATATGCAAATGAAGTTGTTAATAAAATATCGGTTCCTGCAGTAATATGTTTGGCTATATCATTGTCTTTATTTTCGTATTTTTTTGCAAAATTTTGTATGGTTTTATTATCTATAATTTTTCCTAACCCTTTAGAAATTTTTTGAGTAAAGTTTCCGGTAAAATTTATATTATTATCCCGGGATATTTTAGTGCTGTTGTCTGAAGTTTGAGGTGATTGTGACTGTTTAAAAAGTTTGTCCATAATAACAGGTATCAATGCTATTGTCAGCATTGATTTTGGAATGGCTGTTACAAAACCAACTCCGAGTTTTATTAGCTGGGTTATAAGTTTGTAACTTTTTGTTCCTGCAAAATTTTTATATTTTTTCAAGAATTTTTCAGGGTTTTTATCTATATTTTTGACAGCATTTTCAATGGGCAATGCTACAGCTTCAACTATTCCAAATTTAATTATACCGGAGCATATTGAATTTGCCATCGCATAGTGTTTATTTTCTTTTTCTACATCTGGAGTTGAGCGAATTGCCAGAGGTCGTACAGCTAATGACATTAATAATGTTGTGCCGGCACTAAAAGATGTTCCATGTTCAGAAATTTTTTCAAGACTGTTTAAGATAGTTTTATTACTAAACAGTTTTGTTGTAAATTTTGAATTGTTTGGAGTTATTTTTGTAACATTCATTTTATTTTCCTATTATTAGTAGACACCACACAAGGTAAAAAGTAAAATATTTTTGCAAAATCTTAAAATATTTCAATATATTATTTTTTAGGTTAAAATAACATAAATGCATATAGTAGAATTTATAAAAAAAGAATTAAACGGATGGGGAAAATATGAAAAAATTATCTTTCCTTCTTGTATTTTGCTTATTATTATTCTATCGATTTTGATGAAAGATAGTAAAGTTGCTTTAGTTTCAGCGATTTGCGGTATTAGTTATTCGATTCTGGCAGGGAAAGGTAAAATTTCATGCTATTTTATCGGATTGTGTGGAACCCTGTGTTATAGTTATATCTCTTTTAATAATTCTTTATATGGAAATCTTTTCTTGTATCTTTTATATTATCTGCCAATGCAGATTTTAGGTATTTTTAAGTGGCGAAAACATTTAAAAAAAGAAACTCAAGAAATTGAAAAAACTAAACTTTCTAATGTTGAACGTATTTTATATTTTTGTGGAGCTATTGTTTTTTCGTTACTTGTATATTTTATATTAAAGTATTTTGGAGACCAGAGTCCTGCTATAGATTCTATCACTTCTGTTTTTTCAGTAATTGGTTTAATTTTAACCGTGAAAAGATGTATAGAACAGTGGTATGTCTGGTTTGTCGTTAATGGATTGTCGGTTATTATGTGGATAAAAGCCTACATTAATGGTTCAAATTGTTTTGCTACAATTCTAATGTGGGGGATATATTTTGTTCTGTCAATTTATTTTTTATATACCTGGAAAAAAGAATTGAAGCGTAATGTTTAATATTTTTCATCTGCTTTCTGGATAAAAACTTTCATAGAAGCCGGTTTTTTACTTAATTTAAGTACGCTGCTCAAAGGATATTTAGTTTCTCCGTCTTCATTTTTAAAGAATTTCTTTTCCATTTTTGCAGCCAGCGGAGTTGCTAATAATGGTACTAAAATTCTTTCTGTTATAACACCTGAACCTATAAGGGCAAGTATTGTTGTAAAGCTTTTTTTCGCAGCGCCGATGTTTTTAAACTGTGCATTTTTAAACATTGAATCCCATAGTTTGTTTTGGACTTTCGGGCTGGCTATTGCAAAACCGACAACAAGTTGTGCTACAGCGGTTACTATACCTGAAGCCATATCCATAGCTGCAACAAAAGGTCTGCGTTTTTCTGGAATTTTTTCGTTTTCCATTGTAGTTTTATATCTTACTGTATAGGCAAAAACATCTTTCATAACAGAGCAGACGACAATGGTTTTTGCAGCAAAAGCATCATCATTTATTACTTTTTTTAAATGATTGTTAAAGACTTTTGAATTTGTTATTGGATTAATTATTTTACTTATTGTCATTGTCTTTGTCCTTAACCAAAAAGTCTGCTACTCTAGGGAATATTCTGTTTGACAGGGCAAGAATTGGTACATAAAGAGCAATTGTTAGAATTGTGCCGACTCTGTCTTTAAAAATATCAAGACAATCTTTACTTAGTTCTTGAAGAGCCTTTCCTTTATCATTATTTACGGATTCCAAAATCTGTTTTGGAATTACACCAGTCTTTTTAGCTTCTTCCACCAGATTGAATTTTATTTTGCCTTTTGCTGCTAGTTTATCTATTCCTTTAAATAAAACCCCAAGTGCAGCGATTTGAGCTACAATTGTTATAACTGCTTCTACTGGCTGTTTTATGGCAGCCCATTTTTTATTTTCTTTTGATTCTTTAGTAAATGGATTGTACATAATGACAAGAGGTGCAATTGCGAATTTCCCGCCTGCATTTATGTAATTAGCAATCTTTTCTCCCCCCTGAGATGAGAATTTTTCTAAAGAATTTGCCATTTTTTGATTAAATCTTACCGGTGATATATTCATTGTTATTATTTTTCTACTATTCCACATATAAGTAAATAACAAGCATAGATATTTTTGTTATTTTATTTCTAAAATGTTACATTTAATTATTTTTTTATATTAGTGGTTTGTTTTATTTTTTACCTATATTTTTTTTATTAGAATTTTATTTTTGTTGCAAAATTAAATTGTGAGCGTGCTGGAGTCGTCCCTTCATAATAAATTTGTCCGGCGCCTACATTAAAATCCATTCTATCATCTTTAAAAGGTTTTAATGTAAAAATGACTTCATTTTTGTTGCTTCTATCCATGAAGTTTTTAGAGTAAATTCCCTGTAAAGATAAATGTTTATTTATTTTATATTCCGGTGAAAATGAAAATGTTCCTCTAAATTGTTGGTTAAAAGAGCTTAAACTATTATTTTTGTATGAAGTACCAATAGAAAAACGGTCTTTTTCATATTTAGTAAAAAGCGTTCTTGATTGTTCCATTAAATTAGGGGTGAAACTGTTATCGTATTTAGTTCCGAAGATTAAATTTTTGTATTTTTTTTCTTTTGAAAACGAAGTTGTCTTTTTTGCGTAAATATCATTATTTCTATAAGTTTGGATTGTTTGTTGTGAAATTTGCATATTGTCTTCAGTTGTGGTTTTGTCTATTGATGTAGAGGGGATTTGTTTTTGTTTATCGCCTGAATATTTGTTTGAATATTGAGAGCTGGGGACATCTAAATAAATTATGTCTGAGTTATTATTATCAGGTTCTTCAATGTCATCCTCAGTTGAATTTTCATTAGGGTCAGGTTGAGTAGTCTTTTCTGTAGGAATACTTTTGTGGCAATTTTCTTGCTTAAATTTTTCAGGATAATTTTTTTGTGTAGAGTTGGTATTATCACCATAAACAGTATTACAACACACAAAAAGTATAAAAAATAATCCTGTTAATATTTGTTTCATATTATTATTATACAGATATTTAACGAATCTAACAAACTTTATGTTAAAAAAGTTTGCATTACTGGGGTATTATTTTTAAAAATTAAAATGGTCGGGATGACAGGATTTGAACCTGCGGCCCCTTCGTCCCGAACGAAGTGCGCTACCAAGCTGCGCTACATCCCGATTTTTAATTTTGAATTTGCATTCAATTTTCTTTTATTTTACATCAAAAATATTTTTAAGTGCAATAGCAGAGCAAGTCTTTATTTTGTTTTTTAATTTTACCTAAAAGGTTTTAATAAAAAAGTAAAATATTGTAATAATTTGCTAACAAAATTTTTTATTTTTATATTTTATATTAAAATAATACCAGTATTAGTTTTTTGTAGTTAATTGAATTTAAATTTTAATAGGGGATTCATAGGGATGTTAGTAAATGGAGTTAGTTTAGTATCCGCAAAATCAGTATCATTTGAACGCAGATTGACGCCAGCAGAAGAAAAAGATTACAGAAATAATGTACTACAATCGGCGTTTGATTATTTGGGTACCGAAGAAGTTGCTATGATTATGCACGGTACATGTTATCCAGAATCAGCTAATGATATTGGAGTTGGGTCTCCATATGGCAGTGCGGCTTCAAAAATTATACCGTTTGAGATGCTGCACGGATTTAATTCCAATCAGCTGGGACCGGTTGGGGTTATTCGTGATGCTCAGAATATTTCCCCTTATAAGTCTACTGTCTCTACAAAAAATTATTTGTTCACGGATTTATATGAGTTAACTAAAGATAATTATGCAAATATACTGTCTAAAGATATGCTTGATGACATTTTACAGCATTCTGAAGAGGATAAAAATAATTATTCATACTCAGATTATCCCGAAGCTTTTGCAAATTATCAGTATTGTATAAAAATTGCTAATAAAAATTTTAAACAAAAACTTGCTGATAATGATAGTCATGCATTACGTTTGAATGAAGAATTTAAGCAATTTAAAAAATTAAAAGGGGATGATGTATATAAAGATGCATTGTTTGATATTCTGGTAGAACATTATGAGACCATGGATTTTTCAAAGTGGAATGATATGGACAGACATTTGATTGAGAGACTTGAACAAAATGATATAAAAGCAATTGAACGTTATAAAAAACTTACTACTCTATCCAAAGACGAATATGAATCTTTTATTTTTGGTCAGTTTATTTTGGACAAGCAAATAAAAGAAAATGCTGAGCTTAGAAAGACTTTGGGATTTAAATATATAAGTGATTTGCTTGTAGGGTTTTCTCCATCTGATGAATGGGCGCATCAGGATTTGTTTTTGAAAAACTGGCGAATGGGCTGTCCGAACGGAGGTAAATATGGACCTCAGTTGTGGGATGTTCCTGTTTTGAATCCAAATAAGTTTTTTAAATCTGAAAATGAATTAGGGGATGCCGGTTTATATCTTAAAAAGAAATTAGAAGATGCTTTGGAAAATTTTGATAATGTGCGGATAGACCATGCTTTAGGTTTAATAGATCCATATATTTATGATAAGTATTCAGTTAGAATTGCGAACGGAAAGATTGATTTGAGCCAATTTAAAGCTAATAATATTTCAAATATGCCTGAAATAGATCCGTACCATAATTATGAGAGGGTTCTGGATAAAATTATTCTTCCGACATTAGCAGAGCATGGTATCAATAAAAATTATCCGGTGTGGGAAGATTTATGCACTGATACACCTGTATTTAATCGTATTTATCATACAGAAAATAAACTCCCGGGAATTACTCAGCTGGAATATATGAGGGCACAGAATTCACAGGATGCAGGAGATTGGGGGCTTGTCGGGTCGCATGATTCTGATCCTGCCATGAAAATGATAAAAAAGGATTGGGTTAGAAATCATGATGCATGGAATATTTTTTACCTTGCAGGTTTTTTAAATTCAAATCCAAAAAGAGCCCAATACCGCGATTCGTTCTGTAAACAAATAGATAATGATGATTCAGAAAGGGTTAAGGCGAAGTTTGCTGAATTGTTTTTAACATGTAAAAAAATCCAAATATCATTTGCTGATTTCTTTGGTATTGGAAAAACTTATAATAAAGGCGGGGAAGAAAATGATACAAATTGGAAACTTCGTTTGAATAAAGATTATGAAGATTCATACTATGAAAATTTGGCAAGTGATAATCCTACAGCTTTAAATATGCCCGAAATTTTGAAGGTAGCAGTTCAGGCAAAAGCAGATATGAATGCTGTTGAACTTGCTAATAAACTAAATTTAGAACAAGAAGATATTCCTTCTGTTAATGATGATAGGGTGCAAAATATTATTAATAATCTGGATAAGTATGAAAAAATCTTCAAGGAGTAAAGTTACCAGGTTAAATTAGTAGTTATGTAAAGCTAACCTGCTGTCATTTGTATTTTGGCTTGGAGTCTAAAATAGATTCAGGATGACACTGGATGCTTTTGCGTTGATATCAATATAGTTTTGGTTTCAATAGTTGCGAAACTAATAATACCTTGACAGGTAGATATATCTATGCAAAGATATATACAATGTAAGAATATTCTACATGAGTAATGAGGCAAAATGAAAGATAGATTTTATATAGATAGCCTTCCTTATGAGATAGAATTAACCGCAAGAGTTTGTCATGAAAATGCAAGACGGTTGATAGAGTCTTATACTGACAAATTGTCTATTGAGGAATTTTCTGTTCTGGATACAATTATCGCTCGACCGAATTTGTCACAGGCCGATTTAGCCAGATTGATTTTAAAAGGAAAAGCTCATACGGGACGTTTTTTAATGTCTTTAGAGGAAAAAGGTTTGATTGAACGTCATGTTGAAGAACGTTACGGTAAGTTGATAAAAGTATCAAGTGTAACAGAAAAAGGAAATATATTATACAAAGATATTACAGAAAATCTTAAGCCTTCTATCAAAAAATTTCAGGATGCAATGTCAGATGAAGAAGTTGATAAAATAATTACACAACTTAGAGCTTTGCGTTCGGTAATTGAATCAGTCAGTAATATAGTTTTTGAGTAGAAAAAATAATAGCAAACAATGAGTGAAAATATAGTACAAGATAATAAATCTACTGCCGCAGAATGGAAACCGTCTAAAAATCCATGGCTAATATCAATACCATTAATGGCTTCGGTTTTTATGTATGCTCTGGATGAAACAATATCCAATGTTGCCTTGCCATATATGGCGGGTTCGTTTTCATGCAGTCATAATGAAGCTACCTGGGTAATTACGTTTTATTTAATTGCGAGTGGCATTATTATTCCCGCGGTAGATTTTTTGTGTAAATTGTTTGGCAGAAAGAATTTCTTTATGTTGAGTATAATTATTTTTACTCTGGCATCATTTCTGTGTGGAGTTGCTAATTCATTAATAATGATGGTACTTGCCAGATTTTTACAAGGTCTTGGAGGTGGTGCAATTTTACCATTATCGCAAGCTATAATGATGGAAAGCTTTCCGAAAGAAAAACGTCCGCAATCGATGGCTTTGTTTGGTCTGGGTATTGTATTTGCTCCAATTATTGGACCTGCTGTTGGTGGATGGATTACCGAAAACTGGTCGTGGCCGTATATTTATTATATTAATATTCCTATTGGATTTTTTGTATTAGCGGCTGCTAAAGAATTACTTGAAGAACCTCCTTATGCTAAAAAACAAAAAGGGGTTAAGTTGGATTCTATTGGTTTTGCTTTTCTTGCGGTTTGGTTAGTTTGTTTGCAGATTGTTTTGGATAAAGGAAATGATGCAGATTGGTTTGGTTCAACATGGATTTGTTGGATGACAGCTGTTTCTTGTGTTTCAGGAATTTTGTTTCTAATTTCTCAATTGACCCGAAAAAATACTCTTGTTGATTTATCAATAATGAAAGATAGAAATTTCTTTTTTGGAACCGTTATTCAAATTGTATTGATGGGTGTAATGATGGCTTCCAGTGCAATTTTACCGTCTATGCTTCAGAGTATGATGGGATATACACCTTTTTTGAGTGGAATTTCGATGGTGCCAAGGGGGGCTGGTTGTCTTGCTGCTACTGTTTTTAGTGCGATATTTATTACTAAAATCGGTGAGCGAAAGATGGTATCTTCAGGTTTAATCATTCTTGGCTTGGGCGGTTTAGCGTTTGGTGAAATAAATTTACAAATTTCCTTGGGCAATATAGGATTTCCGAATTTTTTATTTGGCTTGGGAATGGTAATGGCGATGGTTCCACTTGTTGAGTTGTCCTGTCGAACGTTACGAAATGAACAGCTAACTAATGCCAGCGGGGTTCAAAATCTCCTAAAAAATGTAGGTGCTGCTGTTGGGACTTCTCTGGTTACTACATGTATTTCTCGTTTTGGTCAAATGCATCAGAATATGATGGTTGGAAAATTAACTGAATTAAATCCAGCATTTATAGAGCGCCTTCAGGCCTATACCGGAGCTTTTTTAAATAATACTGATATGGCAAGTGCAGTTTATGCTGCAAAAGGGTTATTATATAACCAATTGTTGCAACAATCAGTTTTATGGGCGTATATAGATACATTCAGAATATTTGCAATAGCTTGTTTTTTTGTTGCTCCAATGGTATTGCTAATGAGACGTAAAAATTTAACTTAGAGCTTTATATAATATAAATTCCCAATTTATGTTACTAGCGGGGGAAATATCCAACTCTCCCCGTTTTTTTTACTTTATTTGTAAATACTAATTATTTTATTGAATGTTGTTATATCATTTAGCGGTAATGCCAGAGTGTTATTTAAAAATTCATGTTCTTTGAAGTGTCTGGGAATATTATTCCATAATTTTAAAAGAATTAAATTGTTAGCTGTAAATGATTTTAAAACTGTTTCATCTGATGTACAAAGAGGATAACAGTAGGGGATATTATTTTCGTCTGTTTTAAGCTTGATTTTGTTAAATTTATCAAAAATTTTAGTATATTTTTGATACCATGTTAATCTTTGCAATTTGTCCTGTTCAAAATCAATGCTGTTCATGGTTTTCTCTACTTCAGGAGAAATTAGTTTTATCTTTTTTTCATTGTTTAGCGCAAGTTCATTATATACAAATTTTTCATAATCATTTTGCATTATTACCGGTGTTAATTCCAGATTATCGACTTCAAAACCTGCAGTAGAAGATTCGTGTTCTATATATAAGTAAGCTCCGTTTTGCACCTTGAAAAATTTTCTTAATGAGTTAAAGCTGGCTATTCCTGTATGTTTTGTATAAAAGCTGTGAGAATTATCTATAATAATGTTTTTATATTTTTGAGCAAGTTTTTCACAATTATTTCCGCATAATCCAAAATAGTTGTTATAAAGAATAAAATCATTCTCTTTAAATTCTGGTTCCGGCATGAAATTTTCATCTATGTGGTAGAAGTTTATTTTGCACTGCTCTTCTCTGATTGCCTGCCAAACAGTATTACAAGTATAATACGGGACAAAAATTTCTTTTATCCCGTATATTCTAATAATATATTTTATACAATTTCTTGCAAGGTTTAGCTTGATAAGAGTTATCATTTTATTTGTTGAGGATTACTTATTAAAAGTTTCAAACAATTCTTTAAGTAATTCCTGCCCTTTCAGCATTGTTTTGTAGTCAACGTATTCTCTGTTGGAGTGCATATTGCATACAGTTGCAAGACCGATTAAGTAAGGTGAGAATTTTTCGCCTTTTGCATTCTGTTTGTTTGCATATATATGAGTTTCGGCACCGGCATGGAATGAAGAGATTTCAGGTTCTATTCCTAATTTTTTTGCACAAGCTTCAAAAAGAATAGGTAAATATTCGTCTGCATTTTTTTCAAACATTGGCATTTTTTCAGTAAATGTTATAACAGCTTCGGCAATTCCTTCATACTCTTTATTAAATGCATTTACTGTATCTTGCATTAATTTTATTAGTTCATTTTCTTTATCTTTTCGGGAGCTTCTAATTGAATAAGTTGCATAAGCATCGGTATTTATAACATTTGTTACTTCAGGATTTCCTGCTGTAATACCGCCGATATTGCAAGATGTGACAACTTTACCATTTTCAGAGTAATATGCGCCCTGTGGCATTTCTGAGATTAAGTCTGCAATTAATTTTGCGGCATTTTCTCTTGTAGGATCACCTATGTCATTACCAGAATGACCGCCTTTTGGCGCTTTGATTCTCAAATCAACCATAACATAGCTTGCACCTGAAACAAGACATTGACCAAGTGCATCGCTATCTAATACTAAAACGTATTTAGATTTGATTTTTGAAAAATCGGTGTTTTTAATTCCTGTCATTCCGGCTTCTTCATCTCTGGTAAAGTGAATTTCTAATCCGCCGTGTTGTAAATCTGTTCTGGAAGACAAGGCTTTGGCAAAATATAGTGCATTTGCCACTCCAGCTTTGTCATCGGCTCCAAGTGTTCTACCCTCAGCTTTTATTAAATCTCCGTCAAGATATGTTTTTACAGGTGAATCATCACCGATAACATCCAGATGTGAAGATAATAAAATCGGTTCTTTTGTTGTATCTGTAGCAGGAATTGTTATATAAATATTTTTGTAATTATCAAGTTCGCAATTCAGGTTATTTTCTTTACAATAATCACATATCCACTCAATAACTTTTTCTTCCTGTAAAGATGGGGATGGAATTTCTGCTAGTGTACAAAATAAGTCAACAAGCTCATTTTCTTTTCTTAAATATGTTATATCCATAACTTTCTCCAATTATCATTGTATATAATATAATATCACATTTTTTTATAATATCAATTAAAAATTGGTGTTTATTCTGTAAATTTCTCTCACTTTTACAGAGTGTATGGTCGAGTTTAATTTATATCAACAACGCTGACTCCGTCGCCGCCCTCTGCATCTTCTCCCGGTCTGAATTTTGCAACATATGGCGATGATTTTAAGAAATCTCTTACGGACTGTTTTAGGGCGCCTGTACCGTGTCCGTGAATGATATATACAGGAGATAGGTTTGCTAAACTTGCTTTGTCAAGGTAATTTTCAACTTCATCAAGCGCTTCTTCGACTCTGAATCCCCTTAAATCAAGTGTGGATGACATTGTATAACGCTTAAGTTCAAATTTGTTAAATGAAGTCCCCGGGATTTTTACTTTTGTTGGTTCTTTGTAGTTTTCATCCAGTACAGCTAGTTCATCTTTTTTTACTTTCATTTTCATACTGCCCATATCTACAAACAGCTTTTTGTTTTTATCCGGTAGTGATAAAATTTTTACTTTCTGGTGTAAATCTTTTATCATTACAACATCTCCGATAACAACTTTATCCCAATCTATTTCAAGATATTTTTGTTTATCGGAAGCTTTATCTAATTCGCCTCTAAAACCTTCTTCGAGTTTTGCAATTCGTGAGTATGCTCTTCTTGCAATTTTTTCTGATTTTTCTTTACGAAGTTCATCAAGAATTTGTTTGATTTCGGCCCTTGCTTCCATTATTTCTATATCAAATTTGTTTTTGATATTTTTTATTGTTTTTTTCTTGTCTTTTTTAACTTGATTTAAATTTTCTTCGTATTCTTTTTTTATACTTAAAGATGTTTCTTTCAACTCTTGAGCCTGTTCAAGATTTTTTGACAATTCCTGATGTGTTTCTTGTAGTTTTTCAACAACTGCAACTGAAGTATCTTTTTGAGTTAACAGTAAGTTTTTTGCTTTATAAACAATCTCTTTATCTAAACCAAGGTTTGCGGCAATTGATATGGCGTTACTTAACCCCGGAATACCGATTAAAAGTTTATACGTAGGCTGCAGTGTTTCAGTATTAAATTCAACCGAAGCATTTTTAAAGAAGCTGTTGTTATATTCAAGGACTTTCAGTTCTCCATAGTGAGTTGTAATAACACTTGTTACTTTCTTTTGCGCCAGTTTTTCCAGTATTTCCTGAGCTAGTACTGCGCCCTCTACGGGGTCTGTTCCTGCGCATATTTCGTCAAGAAGTACAAAACAATCTTCATTACTTTTATTCAAAATTTCAATAATATTTGTCATGTGTGATGAAAACGTTGAAAGACTTTGCAAAATATTTTGGGCATCTCCTATATCTGCAAAAACTTTTTTGAACGGATAAAGTTTTGCACAAGTGCAAGGTAAAAACATTCCCGCTTTTGCCATAAGGATAAATAAACCGATAGTCTTCAGTGTAACTGTTTTACCACCTGTATTTGAACCTGTTATGATTACAGAATGATAATTTTGTCCTATTTCAAAATTGTTGGATATTACATTTTCGCAGCAAGTCAATAAGAGCGGATGCTTCATATTTTCAAAGTAAATATCACGAGTTTCAGAAAGTTCCGGTTCAACGGCTTGGATTTTTACAGCATATCTGGCTTTTGCAAAGTGAAAATCGATTTCAGCCATTACTTTTTCGCAGATTTCTAAATCCGGCATATACTCTTTTACCATATTGGTAAGATTTACTAATATTTTTATACATTCTGCATGAATTTTTGATTTTACTTCTCTAATTTTATTATTTAGTGGTACAAGCTGGGCCGGTTCAATATAAAATGTTTTTGCAGAAGATGAAACATCATGTACAATCCCGGGTACTTTTGTTTTGTTGGATGCCATTACCTGAAATACAATTCTGTCATCTCTTTGAGTATATATATTGTCCTGCAAATATTTTGAAAAATTAGGATTGGTTAAAAGTGAGTTTATCTGATCTCGCAGATTTTGTTCAGAATCCCTCAATGATGAATATAATCCTTTTAGTTCCGGTGTTGCATTTTGTCTGATATTTAGACTTTCATCAAACGTAGAAAAGATTTTTTCTTCAACATCTTTATCTGAAACCAGTTGTTCTGCTAAATTTTTTAATAGCCATTCTGAATCAGAATTTTCAAGAATAAATCTTTTTAACAGTCTTGACGATTTCATTGTTTTTGCGATATCATTTAATTCCTCTTCACAAAGGTAAGATACTGCAGAATTGTTTTTGATTTTAGCTATATTTGCAATATATTCTGTTGGAGTATCTTTTGCAAAATCAAGTATTCTTTTTGCTTCTCTTGTTAATTCTATTTGTTGTTTTATTATTTTAGCATCGTCAAATGTTTTTAAGCGCAAACATAAATTTCGGCTTTGTTCAAATTTTGCGCATTTTGCCAATTCTTCTTTTACTTTATCAAATTCCAGGGTATTGTTGCTTTTTAATGTGATATCCATATTTTGAATTTTATTACAAAAATATTTGAATAGCAAAGGGAAAATGTTTTAAATTTAGTGTTTTTGATTTTTCTTTGAGGTATATTTTTTTTATGGTAAAGAGTGTCTATATACATATTCCGTTTTGTCGGTCAAAATGTCATTACTGTTCATTTGTTTCTTTTGAACGTTCTGATTTGAAAAAAGATTATCTAGAGTCGTTGAAGAAGGAAATCTTAAATTTTTATGAAAATGAACCGCTAAGTACTATTTATTTTGGCGGAGGCACTCCATCAATGCTTGATGCATGTGAATTTGCAAATATTTTGAATCTTTTAAATTTTACAGAGAGTACTGAAGTTACAACAGAATTAAATCCAGAGGGGATTAGTTATGATTATTTGCGGGCTCTATCAGATTTTGGAATAAATAGGCTAAGTTTCGGGTGTCAGACTTTTAATGATGATATTTTAAAATTGATAAACAGGCGGCATAATTCTGAGCAGGTGGAGAAAGTAATTGATTTTGCTCAAAAAGCCGGATTTAAAAATATTAGCCTTGATTTTATTTATGGCTTGCCATCTCAAACTCCGCAAATGTTTTATGATGATTTGAAACGGGGAGCAGATTTGGGAGTTCAGCATATTTCACTTTATGGATTGAAAATAGAGGACGGGTGCTATTTTTCTAAAAATGTACCGGAAAACTTGCCTGATGATGATATGCATGCAGATATGTATTTAGGGGCAATAGAGTTGCTTAAAAATTGTGGATTTGAACATTATGAGGTAAGTAATTTTTCAAAACCTTGGTTTAATTCAAGGCACAACCTTACATACTGGAAAAATGAGGAGTATTATGGATTCGGGGTTGCAGCCCACGGGTATAAGAGAGGTGTTCGCTATGGAAATAAAGAAAATCTGGAAGATTATATAAAAAATCCTATAGTTCGCAAGGAGGAACATTTTTTGACAACTCAAGAAAAATTAGAGGAAGAAATTTTTCTTGGTTTCCGTATAATGTCAGGTGTGGATATAGATTACATAAATAATAAATATAATATTGATTTTGTTCAAAAATACTGCGAAATATTAAATAAGTATGAGGATTTAAAATTATTACAAAAAACGAACAAAGGATATGCTTTAACGAATCAAGGAATTCTTTTAAGCAATGTGGTTCTTGCCGATTTTGTAGAGACCTCAACTGTTGACTAAATTGAAAATAATGTTATACTTAAAGTGTTTAGTTCTGTAAATTTGGAGGGTGTAAATATGCTAAAATGCAGTAATATTAAGAAAATCGGGGGGGGGGTAACCTTTTAAAGCTTTACTCCGACAGTATTCTAGGGTCTTTGAAATTATTTGATTTAAATTTTAATCCTACCGGTACCTCCGGTTATTTAAAATTTTTACCCTCCCATCCTGAACAGGTATCCTGTCATTCTGAATCAACATGTCATGCTGAACTTGTTTCAGCATCTAAAATAAAGAGTCATACCAAAAGATTCTTCGCATCCGCTCAGAATGACAAACAAACATGTCATCCTGAATTGATTTCAGAATCCAAATCAAATCGTCTAATCAAGAGATTCCGAAATGAATTCGGAATGACGCATAACAAAGCAGCATTTACCCTTGCAGAAGTCCTCATAACCCTCGGCATTATAGGCGTGGTCGCAGCATTAACTATCCCGGGTTTGATGACAGCTTATAAAGCTCATAGACTGCGTTCACAATTCCTGAAATCTTATTCAACTGTTCAACAGGTGTTCAAGCAAATGGAAGCTGATGATGTATCTTTAGATCCAAATACATATCCACCTCAAACGTTTTATAAGACTTTTTTTAAGTATTTTGTCGGAGGTTTTAACTGTGGTACTACTTTACTTAACAAAGGTGGTGTTTGTTATGGCAAAGATATAAAGACTGGAAAGGTTGAAAATCCTTATACGACTTTGAATGGGAAATTTGTTGTACCTCAAAATTTCTTTGATGATGGACAATTAGCTTTGCCCGATGGAGCTCTAGTACTTATTGAAAATCCTGCGATTAGTAACCCAACATTATGGGTATCTGTTGATACTAATGGATATAACAATCCTCCAAATCGTTTTGGCTATGATTTATTTACTTTTGAATTTCTAGATGGTGAATTGAGAACTATGGGAGATTTACAGACAAAATATAATAATATTGATAAATATTGTAATTTTGAAAAAGACTCAGACGTATACAATGGTATAGCCTGTGCAAAATTAGCAAAAGAAAATCCGGATTACTTTAAATTTGTTGTGAAAAATGTTCACAGATGATGAATGTTAAGTATTGTAACATAATATTCTAACTCTGAAATCATCTAAATTTAAAATACTTTATATAATTAAGAGAGAATAAAATAAGAGGACAGAGTTATGACTATTTCGAATTTACAAGAAAGTTTATTATTCTACACCCAGCAAAAAAGTAGAATTTCTTCAAGTTTAGCTGATGTTCAAATGAGACAGTTATCCGCAACGCGGACTTCTGCAACTAAACAGCAGGAATATAATGCAAAATTGAGTGCACTATATTATGATGAGCAGTATGGTTATGGTACTGATGAATATTCAGAAATTCTTTTGCAGTTGCAGAGTGATCATGAATTTGAAATGGCAAATATAAATGCCTGGGAATCAGAACTGGAGCTTCAAAAAGAAAATTTAGAAACTCAGTTGAATGAAATTTCCGGTTATGAGTCAGCATGGCAAAAATTACTTGTATCTAATATTAAGAATGATTTTGTATTTGGAGGAGTTGGCGGTAAATAAACTTATTAAAAACTGAATATGATTAAAAAAAGACTCAGGTATTATATACCTGAGTCTTTAGTATATCTATAAATTATTGGAATCTGGTTAATTATTTAGAAGAACCGGATTTTGCAATAATTTCGTCTTCGATATTTTTAGGAACTTGTTCGTAGCATTTGAATTCCATAGAGAATGTACCACGACCTTGAGTATTAGATCTCAAGTCAGTAGCATATCCGAACATGTTAGCTAGAGGAACGATAGCTCTAACTATAACGTTTCCTGTATTACCAACAGGTTCTTGACCTTCAACTCTACCACGACGTCTTGAAATATCGCCGATAATAGTTCCTGTGAATTCATCAGGAATTTCAACTTCAACTTTCATCATAGGTTCTAAGATGCAAGGTTGAGCTTTTCTTGTACCTTCTTTGATTGCCATTGAACCAGCGATTTTGAATGCCATTTCAGAAGAGTCAACTTCGTGGTAAGAACCATCATAAAGTTCAACTTTAACGTCAATCATTGGATATCCAGCTAAGATACCGCCTTCAAGGGCTTCTTCCATACCTTTTCTAGCTGGTTCGATATATTCTTTAGGAATAGCACCACCAACGATTTTGTTTTCGAATACAAATCCAGCATTTTCTTCAGCTGGAGAAATTCTGATTTTAACGTGACCGTATTGACCTTTACCACCTGATTGACGAGCAAATTTAGAATCCTGGTCAGAATTGCCTCTAATAGTTTCTCTGTAAGCAACTTGAGGTTTACCGATGTTAGCTTCAACTTTGAATTCTCTCATCATACGGTCAACAATGATGTCAAGGTGAAGTTCACCCATACCTGAAATAATTGTTTGACCAGTTTCTTCATCAGATTTAACTCTGAAAGATGGATCTTCTTCAGCAAGTTTTTGAAGAGCGATACCCATTTTATCCTGGTCAGCTTTTGTTTTTGGTTCAATAGCTACAGAAATAACAGGTTCAGGGAATGTCATTCTTTCCAAAATAATTGGAGCTTTATCGTCACATAATGTATCACCTGTAGTAGTATCTTTCAAACCTACAGCTGCACAAATGTCACCTGCGTAAACTTCATTTTCTTCAAGTCTTTGGTCAGCATACATTCTTACAAGTCTTGAAATACGTTCTTTTTTACCGTTTGTAGAGTTCAATACATAAGAACCAGATGTAATTACACCTGAATAAACACGTAAGAATGTCAAACGACCAACAAACGGGTCTGTCATAACTTTGAATGACAAAGCTGAGAATGGTTCAGAATCTGAAGAATGTCTTTGAGTTTTTGTACCATCTTCCAATTCACCTTCGATAGCTTTAACGTCAACAGGTGATGGCATGTAATCAACAACGTTATTCAACAATAACTGAACACCTTTGTTTTTGAATGCTGTACCACAACAAACAGGAACAATTTTGTTATCACAAACTGCTTTTCTTAATACAGCTTTCAATTCATCAACTGTAATAGAATCAGGATCTTCAAAGAATTTTTCCATTAATGTATCATCTTCAGATGCAATAGCTTCAACCATAGCATCATGATATTCTTTAGCTTTTTCAGCCATATCAGCAGGAATATCTTCTTCTCTGATATCTGTACCTAAGTCATTAGTATAAATTTCAGCTTTCATAGTCATAAGGTCGATTAAACCTGTAAATTGATCTTCAGCACCAATTGGAAGCTGGATAGGTACAGCGTTAGCACCTAATCTGTTTTTAATTTGGTCTACAACTCTATAGAAGTCAGCACCTGTTCTGTCCATTTTGTTAACAAAAACCATACGAGGAACTTCGTAACGGTTAGCTTGTCTCCAAACTGTTTCAGATTGAGATTGAACACCGCCAACTGCACAGAATACAGCAACAACACCATCTAATACACGTAGTGAACGTTCAACTTCAATTGTGAAGTCAACGTGACCCGGAGTATCAATGATATTGATTTGGTGACCTTTCCATTCAGCTGTTACAGCAGCAGATTGGATTGTAATACCACGTTCTTTTTCTTGTTCCATAAAGTCAGTTACAGCTGCACCATCGTGAGTCTCACCGATTTTGTGAGTTTTACCTGTGTAAAACAAGATACGTTCTGTTGTAGTTGTTTTACCGGCATCGATGTGGGCTGCAATACCAATGTTTCTAATTTTTTCCAATGGAGTTTTTCTAGCCATTTTTCTTTTTCCTTTTTTATTTATATGTACATCGCTATTTTATATTTAGCCTCATAATAATTATTCCATAAACATGATATTTTTCAAATAAAATCAGGTATTTTATGAAATATTTTTAAACAATAAAAAGCCCCCAAATTTGAGGACTTTTTATTTTAATTTGTATAAAAATTTAACTATGGTTTAACATGTGGCTCTGCACCGAACTGTTTGAACAATTTTTGTGCAGCTTCCTTTACCTTGGCTGCTTCAACTTGTGCAGCTGTTTTAATAGTATCTTTTTCAATTTCTCTGTCATCTAACATTTTTGTCAACAACGCAGCACGATCAACATCTGAAATCGATTCAGAAATTTTGTTGTATGCTTCTAAAGCTTTTTCTTTATTTGCAAACTTTATAACATCACTAAATTCCGTTCCGACTCTATCACGACCTGTACCAGCCCAAGTTGTATTAAACCTTAAAAATTCATCACAAGGCTTTTCAACACTAAACGGTGCAGTATATGAATTTGCATAACAAGAATCAATTTTTGGAGCAAGACCTTCGCCGATTTCTAAATGATAAAATTTTGTATCTTTCAAATCATCTCCAATTTTAGCGAGTTTATCAATTGTTTTCATTGAAGAAGATTGCAGAGCATCCATAGCCGCCGGAGTAATTTTTAAAGCCATTCCAAAATTCGGGGAGTGTACATTGTTGTTTAATTGCATAAATTTTTCCTTTCTGAATTTTTACACTTGGGGTAACCGTACAATTTTAAACAATGGTGAATTATTAATTTGCCTATTTTTGTATGTTTATTAAGAAAGTTTAAGTGGTTTAAATTCCTACGGACAAGCCTGCACAAAGATTTATTGATTGTCCTGTAATACCTTTTGCTTCATCTGATATCAAATATTTTACCAGTCCTGCAACTTCTTTTGGAGCAACAAATCTTTTTTGCGGAACAGTTTCCAAAATTTCTCTTTCAGAAAACTCACTATCTTCAATAGATTCTCTGCCAAGTTCTGTATCTACCCACCCGGGATTTATTGTATTAACGGTAATCCCGAACTCTGCCAATTCTAATCCTGCGGCTTTTGAAAAACCTATAAGTGCAGCTTTTGAAGCTGAATATAAACTTGCATAAGCTTCCCCCATAACCCCTGAAATTGAACCGATATTTACAATTCTCCCAAAACTTTGTTCTTTCATATAACTCACGGCACGTGATGTCAAATAGATAGGAGCTTTTGTGTTTAATGCAAAAATATGCTCAAGCTCATTAAACTTAGTTTCACTCACGGAAGAATAAATATATTCTCCTGCGTTGTTAACTAAAACATCAATTTTATTAGTTTCTATAAAATTGCCCAATTTTATTAATTCAGACTCTTTTGCCATATCGCAAACAAAATACCCGTCAAGATTAAGATTTTTCAATGCATCTTCATTTCTTGAAACTCCAAATACTTTCCCGCAAGTTTGTAATTCCTGTGCAATAGCTTTACCAATACCTTTAGACGCTCCGGTTACTAAAATATTCATTATTTAAAATCCTTTATTATACTTTGTACAATATGTGATGCCATGTAAATCCCTGCAACTGAAGCCACAAACGGAGTTGAAGCCGGTGTTATTTTGTTAAATTCAATATTTAATCCACCTGTCGTTGTAATTTGTTCTTTTTCTGTTATTTTTTCTTGGACAAAAGGCTTTTCTCTGCTCGAAACAAATGTAATACCCTCTGTTATACCAAGTTTTTTTAGTTGATAGATTACGTTAGATACAAATGGTGCATTGCGGTTTTCTATATCTTTCAGGTCTGAAATATACAATTTAGTCGGGTCTATTCTGTTTCCTGCACCCATAGAGCTTATCACTGGTATATTGTTTTTGTAGCAGGATTCCAAAAGATGAATTTTTGATCTCATTGTGTCGATTGCATCAGCAACGTAATCATATTTTTCAGCGGCAAAATCAATTACAAGTTCATCAGAATTGTAAAAATCGTCTATAATTTTTAAATTTATTTCAGGATTAATATCTTTTAGTCTCTTTTCAAACAGAGATGTTTTTTTCTGTCCTATGGTAGAATTTAGTGCAATGATTTGCCTGTTGATATTAGATTTTGAAACAGTATCAAAATCTATAATTGTTAAATTCCCGATACCTGCTCTTGCTAAGGCTTCAACACAAAATCCGCCGACTCCGCCCAGTCCAAAAACAGCAACATTTTTATTAGAAAGAAGTTGTTGATTTTCTTCTCCCCAAAATAGTGAATTTCTTGCAAAAATTTCATTGTCCATAATTTTATTTTAAAACAAAAATTTTATCTTGCTGTTTTTGTTAAAATTTTTATTCCATCATCATTTTTAGCGATGGCTTTTTTGAATGAATTTACAGACTGTAGGTAATTTTTTTCTTGTAAAGAACGTATAGCAAGTGAGTCCATTGTGTTGTTGTATGCAGATTGAAATTTTTTGTTAGAGTTTTTTAAATGTTTATTTTCTTTTATATTTCTGCTTGCGGCGCCTAATGCTGTAGAACCAACACTAATGACGGCTCCGGTAATAATTATTCCTCCTAGAATAGCACCTGTTTTCATTTCTCTCCTTTTATTTACTAAAAAACCCCGTTATATGATTGAGTACAGTATACGGGGCAAATTTTAGAATATTTTAGTTTGAGATTTGTTATTTTACAATACCGAATCCGATAAGAAATGTGCATAATATAAAAATTGCACAAACAATCCCAGTTAATTTATTTAAACCTTTTTCAGCACTTTTTTGAGATGCAAATACATGAGATGCTCCTCCGATTCCGCCAATGCCGTCTCCTTTTGGTGAGTGCAGCAATATTAAAATTGTTAAAAGTACTGCAGATATTGTTTCAATTATCCATAATATATTAACCATTATTTAGTTTTCTCCTTTTTGATAAAATGTGCTCTTTTTGAGTTTAATTCAATATTCTCAAAAGTATATAGCCTTGCCGGACGTTTAGAAGATGACTTTGTATATTCTTCCAATTCCATTAAACCATCAGTAGCAAGAGCTTTTTTTCTAAAATTACGTTTGTCTAATTTCTTTTGCATAATTAGTTCGTAAGCTTTTTGCATTTCTGTGAGTGTAAATTTTTCAGGCAAAAGCTGATAAGCAACCGGACAAAGTTCAAGTCTTTCTCTTGTTCTTTTTAAAGAGTATTGAATAATTTCTTTGTGGTCATAAGCCAGTGCCGGCAGGTCACTTACTTTGTGCCATCCGAGTTCTGGAGTGGAAACTATTTTTATATCTTCAGACCTTACAAGAGCAAAATAAGCACAGGTGATTACACGTGCATTAGGGTGACGTAGAGGATCTCCAAATGTGTACAACTGTTCAAGATAAATGTTATCTACTGCAGTTTTTTCTTTTAAAACTCTTAAAGCAGCTTCATCAAGGTTTTCAGATAATCGAACATATCCTCCAGGGATTGCCCATCTGCCTTTAAACGGTTCAGTTGTACGTTTTACTAATAAAACTTGAATAGTATTGTTTTTAATTGTCAAAATTACTACGTCGACGGTAATCTCGTGTGTTTTTGTCTCATTAAACATTTATGCTAAATCCTTTGCCTATTATAAATATATAATAAACATATTTAATAATATTAATCAAACTGTTAAAGTTTTTAATATTTGTTAACAAATAGCAAAGATTTATGCAATTAATATATACTTTTTAACTTTATATAAATACGGGGAATATTATTTAAACTGGGGAAGAAAATGTTTTTTATTTCATCACATAATTTCAATATTTATTCAAACCCATTTTCAATGGGTTGTATGGCAATGAATCCCCGTGTAAATTTCTTTTTGGGACTTGCAGGAGCGACAGCAATGCCTGGTTTTTGTAATCCTTTTGCAGGTTCTATATTTAACACTCCATATATGTCTAGTATGTATATGCCTTTTGCAAATCCATTTGGGTATTTGAATAATTTTTCTTTTACTGGCGGAGTTGGAGCTGTTAATCCGTTTGGTTTTATGAATTTTATGCCGTCTGTAAGTTCATCAGTTTCTTCATCTGTTTCATATGAAAGTGAGCCTCAAGGGGTAAATTTAAAGAAAAACAAGGATGAATACGGGCCGGAATTTTTGAATAAAGTAAAAGAGATTGCAAAACGATTGAATTGTAATTATCGTGATTTGCTTGGGGTTATGAATTCTGAGTCAGGAATAAATGCGAAAGCAAAAAATCCAAATAGTTCTGCAACAGGTTTAATTCAATTTATGGAATCTACTGCAAAATCTTTAGGGACTTCAACTTCTGCACTTGCTGCAATGTCTCCTGTTGAACAGCTTGATTATGTTGAAAAGTATTTACAACGTGCTAAGAAAACAGCCGGATTTGCGCAAAATGATAAATTGTCAGGCGGTCAGTTGTATGCTTTAGTCTTTTTACCAGCACGTGCACATAGAGAAGTTTTGACATCCTCCGGTGAAAACTACTACGGAGCTAACCGTGGGTTAGATACTAATAAAGATGGTAATATCACAATGTCAGAGCTTGACAATCGTGTTAGAAATAAATATGTGAGTGATAATACCTTTTTAGCTTAGTACTGTAATATTTAATTACAAAAACTACATAATTTCTTGAAGTCTTAAATTGTTTCGTGTACGTTATCCATGTAACCGAATTTTGGAAAGGGAAAAATGGATAAGGGATATATAGAAAATGGTTTTAAATATCAAAAGTGTTTTGCAAAAGAGTATTTGCCAGAATTTTTTTATGATGTTAAAGGAGTGCAAATAATAAAGAAAATAGGTATAGTTCATGGCGAAAATAAGGTTGCTGTGACTTATACAATTAAAGCTGGCAATAATAATGTGAAGTTTAAATTGTCACCTATTATAAACTTTAGAAATTTTCATGAAACTAAAGATTTATATCGAGATGAACAAGCGATAGGAAAAAATACAGTAAAGATTAGACTAAACTCAAAACATAACTTATATATGACCATTTCAGAGGGCGAGTATATTAAATATTACAATACGTATTATCAAAACATGATTTATAGAGAAGAAAAAGCTAGAGGACTTGACTATTGTGAAAGTCATTATATGCCTGGTGCGTACGAGATTTCTCTTATGAAAAATGAAGAAAAGACGATTGAGTTTGTTGCGTCTGTTGATGATAAGTTAGAATTTGATTTAAAACCTAATGCTGA
>ERZ824600.717-NODE-717-length-47806-cov-5.438399_pt1 | contig 47806 bp, 29 predicted proteins | sample MGYA00519933_ERZ824600 | MGnify/ENA primary metagenome ERZ824600 (study PRJEB31778, sample SAMEA3449178) | human gut metagenome | biome: human gut; feature: human-associated habitat; material: faeces | place: United Kingdom | collected 2010/2012 ... | reverse complement strand
TCGGCTTCGGACAGACGAAGATCAAGGCCAACCGCGCGCGCATCAACTCGTCGAGCGCCCTGCAGTTCGTCGACCGCAGCATCGTCAACAGCCAGTTCAACCTCGACCGCGACTTCGGTATCTTCGGCGAGTACAACATGCGCGAGGGCGAGGGTTTCAACCTCTCGGCCAAGGGTTCCGTCACGCTGGGCGAAGGGCGCAACTGGGGCTCGACGGCCAACGGCGGCATGATCTACATGGGGCGTCTGGAGCTCTACCCGTTGGGGCGTTTCTCGGCGAAGGGCGACCTGCTGGAGGGCGATTTCGACCATGAGGAGCAGGTACGCATCCTGCTGGCCGGCGCCTATGCCTACAACCACAAGGCCACGCGCCTGCAGGGGCCGCGCGGCGCCGTCATGCCCGACGGTGCGACGCGCAACCTGGGCTCCTACTTCGTGGACTTCATCCTCAAGTACCGCGGATTCGCCTTCTACACCGACTTCATGGGCCGCACGTGCGACGAACCGCTCTTCGACGAGGATACCAACGCCTTCGTCTACAAGGGCAGCGGCGTGAACATCCAGACCAGCTACCTGTTCGACAACAAATGGGAGGTGGCGCTGCGCAACTCGACGCTGCTGCCCGATGCCGAGGTGCGGCCGCTGGCCGGCTACCGCAGCTGGAACCAGACGACGCTGGGCGTCACGCGCTACATCATCGGCCACAGCCTCAAGGTGCAGGCCGACCTCTCGTACAACCACCGCAGCGAGTCCCTCACACCGAACTACAACCGCTGGGAGCTGCGCTTCCAGGTGGAGCTGGGCCTCTGACACCGCACCGCGCCTGCCGGGCTGTCAGAGAATCTTCAGCGCGATGCGGGCGCAGGCCTCGGCATCGGCCAGGGCATGGTGGTGGTTCTTCAGGTCGAAGCCGCAGGCGGCCGAGACCGTGTGCAGCTGATGGTTCGGCAGGCGCTTGCCGAAGACGCGGCGCGAAGCGCGGCACGTGCAGTAGAACTCGTATCCGGGATAGGGCATGTCGTAGAGATCGAACGCCGCGCGCAGGCAGCCTTCGTCGAAAGGGGCATTGTGGGCCACGAGCGGCAGCCCCTCGATGTGCGGCGCCACCTCGCGCCACACCTCTTCAAAGTCGGGAGCATCGGCCGTATCGGCATAGGTCAGGCCGTGGATCGCCGTCGTGAAGCGGCTGTAAAAGTTCGGCCGGGGACGGATCAGCCGGTAGAGCGAGTCGACGATCTCGCCGTCACGCACGACCACCACTCCGACCGAGCAGACACTCGCCCGATGGGCGTTGGCCGTTTCAAAATCGATGGCTGCAAAATCCTTCATGTAAGAAAAGCCTTTTTTCCGGAGGCAAAGATAGGGAAATCCGCCGGATTCGGTACCCCCGCCCCGAACAAAAAGGCGGCCGCACCCCCTCGGGGATGCGGCCGCCACAATACCGGACGCGGAGGGGATTACTCCTCGTAGTCGCTGTTGGAAAGAGCCGTCACGAACGAGTCGTCGGGCGTCATGCCGCCCTCGCTCTGGGCCTTGACCTCGGCCTCGGTCAGGAAAGCCTCCTTGTCGAACATGATGTCCTCGAAGCGGTTGATCGAGCACTGGTAGGCACCGTAGTCCTGCCCCCAATACTTGGCATAGACGCCCATAATGGCCAGGACATCGCCCGTCGCACCTTCTCGGACGATCGGCTGGCGCGCAAAGCGCGAGTAGCCGCTCGTGCGGACCGCGAAGACGCCGGCGGTCCACATCTGTTTGGGCAGTTTCTTGGACAACAACGGGTTCCCGTTCGTATCGACCGTCTCGGTACAAGCATTGTCATAGGCAAAGAGTACAGAACCATAGAAGTTGCAGTGGATATTGCGCTGCGACGTCGACGAGAAGAAGTCCTCGTTGGCAGCCCACTTGTACCAGTACTTGCTCTCGACGGGACGCAAGTCCGTACACATCCACGAGGGATAGAGGTTGCCGTCCACATCGCCGTAGCGGCACGTGATGTCACGGATGAGCACCATGCGGCCCAGCATCTTCTGATTGTTCTCACCAAAGAATTTTTCTTTGCAGTTTTCTTTAGTAACCTCCAGTATCTCCTTGCCCAACGTCAGCTGCGTGGCTTCACCGAGGAAGACGCGCTCCTTGATCTCGGCCGGATTGTCCATGTTGGAGTTGGCGTAGAACTTGTGCTCGCCCACCTTGTTGTAGGAGTCCGTCGGACCCTTGCCGATTGAGAGCATCATGCGGTAGTTGCCCACATAGAGATCCGAAATCCTCACGTAGACATAGTGCGTGTCGATCGTTTCGGTCTCGCGGTTGAAGTGTCCCATCGGGAAGTCGATGTAGAGACCCGTACCGAGCTTCACCTCGATGGCGGCCGTCTCGTCGACCAGATGCAGCGACTTGTAGATGTTGCCCTCCTCGTCGCTCGACTGGATCTTGCCCAAGATATAATACTCCACGGCATCAGCAGGCTTATCCCAATCGCCCGGCACATATCCTGGCATATCCTGATCATATATGCTCTCTCCGTTTGCAAGAGCAGCCATGTCCTTGTCATATTGAGTCTGCGAGAACCAACCGATATGAGTATACTTCGTATCATCCCAACTGGTATTATCTCCGGTGTGGTTAAGGGTTTTATGCTCTTTTAAGAACAACTCCTTAACCTGCATAATATCCAATTTGAGCATCTCCTCGAAGTCTTTATCCGTACTGGGCTTGACCGGCTGCGGCGTGTCGAAGTCGTTGTAGCACCCCGCAACGGCCGCCATCACGGCCACTGCGGCGAAAATCCGAAATATCTGTTTCATAGTCGTCATATCGTATTAGAAGCGGAAATATACATTCAGGTAATAGGTCGTACCGAGCAGGTAGAAATACTTCGAATCGAACGGCGAGTAGTACTGGATCGACGCATTGTCGGCATTGACGTAGGTGCGGCGCGAAAGACGCATCTGCTCGTAACCGCCCGTGCGGATGTTCTGGTTGTTGAGAATGTTCTTCACCTCGAGGCTGAAGCCCAGCTGGTAGCTGCGGCGGATGTACCACGTCTTGCCGATGCTCATGCTGAGCGTATTGGCCGAATCGAACTTCTCCTGGTCACGCAGCGCATAGAGCGCCTCGGCCTTCACCGCACCGGGAAGCTGGTTGCTGGCCGACGGACGCAGCACCGTGGCGTAGGCCGAGCTGGTACGGCGCGCGGGGTTCATCGAGAGGTAGATGTTGTCGTAGTAGTTCCAATCGAGCGAGATGAACCAGTTGTTCGGTCCGCGGTAGCCCAGACCCAGGTTCAGGGCCGTCTGCGGCGTGCTCTCGACGCGCAGGTCCTTCCACAGCACCTTGTCGCCGCGCAGCACCTCCTCGCTGTTGTCGCGCGTCTGCGTGAAGTCGGCGTTCGACGTGTAGCGGTAGTCGCCCAGGCTCAGGGCGCCGTTGAACGAGATGCCGCCCCAGATGGGAACCTGAACACCCACCTCCAGGCCGTAGTAACGCTTGTCGATGCCGCTCATGGCGAAGTTCGTGAACGAGGACTGCGTATCGTCGTAGAACGAGATGACCTTCGACTGGTCGGAGATCGTCGTGTAGTAACCCGAGACGCGGGCCGTGATCCACGGCAGGTAGACGCTGTAGGTCAGGTCGGCGCCGAAGACCTTTTCGGTATCGAGACCCGGGGTCGTCGTGTTGCGGGTACGGGCCGAGACGAAGGCGTCGCGGAACTGCGGCGGGTTGACCAGGTAGGCCACGTTGGCCGACACGGCGTGCGCACCCGAGAAACGGTACGAGAACTCGCCCTTGAGCTTGTAGGTGAGGTACTCGAGCTTCTCCGAGTCACCGAGCGAATTGTCGGCGAAGAGGCCCTTCATCCACAGACCCTCGCGCCACATCGACGTGTAACCCACCTCGCCGCCGAGGCTCATCGAGAAGCCGCCGAACGTGCCGCTGTACTGGGCCCACACCTGACCCTGACGCACGTTGGCGTAGTAGTCGTAGCCGAACTTGTCGCCCTCCTTCACGTGGCGGGCGTCGCCGTGCTTCATGTAGTAGAGCAGGTCGTTCTGGTAGATCGCCGGATCGACGTTGCCGTTGTCGCGCAAGGCGAACTTGTCGACGTCGAGCCAGTAGTCGGCACCCAGCAGGTCCTTCACCTGATCGTAGTACTCCGTGCGGTTGATGCGGGCCGACAGTCCGCCGCGCAGCACCGACTGGTTCTTGAACGTGTGCGAGATGTTGGCCATGAAGTTGAAGTCACGCTGGTCCGTGTGACGCTCCTCGATCATGTAGATACCGCCCTCGCCCGCCTGATTGCGCAGGTAGTTGCGCTGGAACATCTTGTCGAAGTCGATCATGCTCTTGTCGGGATCCGTCATCCACTCCTTCCGGGTCTGGAGCGCCAGATCGTTGTAGGTACCGGCACCCACGGGGTCGAAATTACCGTCGGCCGTCTGGTAGATGCGGTTCTCGTAATAGCTCGGCAGGTAGCGGTAGTAGTCCGGACGCGGGTCGGGACCGTCGGTCCACGTCAGCGCCGAATAGCCGTTCTTTCCGAAGCGGAACGACGCGGCGGCCAGCAGCTTCGTGCGCGACGAGATGTCGAAACCGTAGTTGAGCATCACGATCGGCTCGTGGTAGGTGCGCACGCGCGTATTGCGCAGCTTGCCGTTCTGACGGCCCACGTTGGGGTTGTAGTAGTTGTTGCCCAGCAGGTCGTAGGCCTCCTGCGTCGAGGCCTGCTGTGCACCGCGCTCGGTGGGAGCGCCCATCACGGTCAGGGCCAGCGAGTGGCGGTCGTCGCCGAAACGCTTCTCGACCGATCCGAAGTAACCGTAGGCGTTATAGTAGATGCCGTCCACGTAGCCGTTGCCGCCCTGGCGCGTCGAGAACGACAGCGCATACGACCAGCCGTTGTCGAGCAGACCCGATCCGTAGGAGACCATCGCACGGAAGCGGTACATCGTGTTGGCGTTGACGACGCTGGCGCGGAATCCCTGCCGCATCTGCGAAGCCCGGGCGTTGACGTTCGTCGTACCGCCGATGCCGTCGATGCCGAAGCCCGAAGACTTCAGACCGGTGGTGCTCTCCTGGTTGCGCGTCGCGTCGTTCAGACCGCTCCACAGCGACCAGGGGCCGTAGCCCGTCATGGCGTCGTTGAAACGGATGCCGTTCAGGTAGATGTTGGAATACTGCGAATCGTAGCCGCGGACGTTGAAGCGCATCTCGCTGAAGCGGTACGAGGCGATGTTGTTGAAGACGTCCCGCGACGCGGAGAGCGACGAGGGAAGCGCCTGCATGTCGGTCGCCGTGTCGGAATCGAACTCGGCGAAGACCGAGTCGTCGATGACGGCCTGCACGTCGGGAATCATCACGACGGAGTGCATCTCCTTGACCGTCTCACCGACGCGGACCATGATGTCGAGGTTTTCAAACTCGGGAGCCTCGAACTGGAGGCGGTAGTCGCCCTCGGGCAGCTGGCCGATATCGAAATGGCCCTCGTCGTCGGTCATGACGGAGACTCCGAGCGGTTCGACGATCACCTTCACGTTGCTCAAGGCGGCGCGGCCGTCACGCGAGACGACCTTGCCTCGGACGCCGCCTTCCTGGGCATACGCCCCGACGCACACAAGCGCGAGCAGGCTGACAAGTAGATTTCTGATCTTCATAAATTGCGTTGTTGGATTATTTGCCGATGTAGATGAATACGGGGAAGTGGTCGCTGAAGCCGCCCTGGAAGTTGTTGCCCACGAACGTGCGCAGCGGATAGCCCTTGTACTGGCCCTCCTTCTGGAGAAGGTACGGAGCGCGGAAGACCGAGCCGTAGAACTTCGTGCCGGGCACGCGCTGCAGCTTCAGCTCGCCGGTCGATCCCGTGGCAAGGTTCGCCGAGACGACGATGTTGTCAAAGAGGTTCCACTGGTCGCGGTAGGCCAGCGTGCCGATCCCGGCCTTCAGCACCTTGATGTAGGGATTGTAGTAGTCGCCCGGCTGGAGCTTCTTGATCTCGTCGCGTGCACCGAGCACCTCGACGATGCTCTTGTCGGTGGCGTCGTCGTTGAAGTCGCCCATCATCACGACCTTCGTGGCGGGGTTGATCGCCAGCACCGAATCGGCGGCATGGCGCATGATCTCGGCGGCCCGCTCACGCTTGGACGACGAGGCCTCCTTGCCGCCCAGACGCGACGGCCAGTGCGCCACCATGAAGTAGAAGGGCTCGCCCTCGATCGTGCCCCACATCGTCACGATGTCGCGCGTGCGGAAGTCGGGCATATCCTCCATCGTGAAACGGATCGGAGCGCTGCCTTCGAGTTTGAAGACGTCGGAGCGGTAGAAGAAGCCCACATCCACGCCGCGGGCATCAGGCGAATCGTAGTGCACGATGCGGTACTGTGCCGGCGCGAGCTTGGGCGTCGAGGCGACATCCTCCATGACGTTGCGGTTCTCGATCTCCGAGCAGCCGATCACCACCGGATAGTCCTTGTCCATGGCCGCGATGTCGAACAATACGCGCGAAAGGTTGTTGAGCTTCTTGTTGTACTTCGTCGAATTCCACCTCTTGGGTCCTTCGGGCGTGAACTCCTCGTCGTAGATCTCCGGATTGCGGATCGTGTCGAAGAGGTTCTCGAAGTTGTAGAAGACCACCTTGTAGGGTTGCTGGGCGAACGCGGCCACGATCAGCGCCGCAAAGAGCCCGGTTAAGAGAATTTTCTTCATGTTTCAGGTTCGATTTAGTTTATTCCCCACTCCGAGGGGTTATTCTGCGATTTCACCTCGTCGGCGATCGCCTCGTCGAGCATCGTGAAGAACTTGTAGCCCGTCTGCTGTTCGATGTAGGCGACCGATACGATATATTCCCGCAGCCCGCTCTTGCTGGCCGAGGAGTTCTCGGCCCAGTAACCGATCGACTTGAGCTCCGACGCGTCGGTCACCTGGTCGATGCGCTTGCCGGTGCGTCCCGTGCGCGTGCGCAGGAGCACCTTCCAGCAGTACTCGGGCATGGCGACCTCCGTCCCGGCCTTGTCGCGGCTCCAGCTCCGCACGCCGTAGGTTCCCGTGACGATGTAGAGCGTGTCGGCACACCGCTGCGCCGAGGCCACCGACTCCATGTTGCCCCACGAGCCGCTGTTGAAGTCGGAGTTCTGCGGCATGATGTTCGTCGAGTAGAAGGTCTGGCGGTTCAGCTCGTCGCTGTAGGGAACGTAGCGGTGGTTGGACATGCACTGGTGGCCGCGGATGCCGTTCGTCTGCCAGTTCTGATACGACCCGCGCGTCAGGTCGGCCTGGTACGAAGCCGGCACCTCGGGATCGTAGGCCCAGGCGTCGGAGCGCACGTAGGTGCCCGACATGTAGCAGTCGTGCAGCGGGTAGGCCACCCAGTTGGCGATGCGCTTGGTCTTGTCGAAGCAGATCGTATAGTTGCGGGCCGTCACCGAGGAGGAGATCGGCGCAAAATGCGTCACATAGAGGAAATCGTCGTCGTCAATATAGGCGGGCAGTTCGGCCCACGCATGGTCCAGGCTTGCGGGAATGGAGTAGCTCTCCTGGTCGAGCGTCAGCAGGAAGGTGCCGCCGCCGTCGAACGCCACGGAGATCTCCGCATGGCGCGGCTTGCCCGAGTCATTCTCGTCGAGGTAGAGGTAGACGATCTGCCGGCCGTTGACGAGCGTTCCCGAGGCGGTGGTCGCATGGGTGCGGCGGGAGGTCACACACCACGTGCCGCCCTCGGTCACGGTCACCGTATAGGCTGCGCCGGTCTTTCCGGTCAGCACGAGGCGGGGTTCGTTCTCGTAGCCGCGCGCCTCGAGCGACGACGACTCCGAGTCGAGGAACAGGGCGGAAAACGGCCGCTCGCCGCCTCCGTCACCCGAAGAGCTGCATGCGCCGAGGGCAAATACGAGGATCACCACAAGGAGCGAACGACCCCAGGGCTTCAGCATCCGGTTCTTCAATGTCATCTGCAAAAAATGGAGAGAAAAAATCAACCCCCGACGAGACGGGAGCCCCGTCGAGGGTTGATTCTGGATTAACGGTTAATCAATAGAGCTGGATACCGGCAACAACGGCGCGGGAAGCCGAGCTCGATTCGTTTGCGAAGTTGGGGCTCGTCGAGAACGTGATCGTCGACGAAGCCGTCAGGCCCGTCACGTCGAGCGTGTAGTAATCCGAATCCGACACCGTGATGGTGAAGGGAGGATTGCCCGTAGCGCCGTCGTTGGCCGTCAGCGCCGTACCGTCCGACGTTACCGAACCGCCGCCGTTCACGCGAACGTAGAGCGTGGCGGACTTGCCCTTCCAGGCCACGGCGTAGAACGAGAGCTTCTTCGATCCCGCAACACCTACGGCCTGCGAGGTGAAGTAGCCGCTCTTGCTGCTGGTTCCGAGCTTTACGCCCGAAGCCTCCATGCCGTTGAAGGTGGTCGAGTTGCCCAGCGTATAGGAGGCCGACGGAGAGTCGTCCTTCGTGCTGGTGAAGATGTCCATCGAGGTGTATGTATCCTTCGTATCGTTACCCGACGAGACGCCGCTCTGCGTCAGCGCCACGGTGCGGGTCACGACAGCCGAACCGGACTTCATCAGCTTGACGGTCAGCGTGGCGTTGATCGCCGACTCGGAGGTATTCTCCCCGGCTGCAACCGTCACCGTCGTACCGCTTACCGATACCGAGAACTTGGCGTTGTCGGCCGAAGCCTCGATCGTGCAGCCGTCGGCATTGCGCGTCGTGACCGTCACGCTCTTCTCACCGCCGGCTGCCGGGAACGACAGCGACGCGGGATCCACCGTCATTTCGGGATCGGTCGAACCACCGGCCTCCTCGATGCTGTACGGCAGCACGTTCACATACTTGCCGCTCGACGTGCCCACGAAGTAGCCCTTGACAACGACATCCTTGCCGTTAAGCTGGGAGATCGTCGAGTTGTCGATGTACTTCACGGAACCGATGGCCGTCGAAGCACCGGGGATCGTCACGTTGACATAGTTGCCGTCAACCACGAGGTTGCCCTCGAACTCGATCTCCTTGCAGACAGGCGAAGCCGACAGCAGGGCATCCATGGCAGCACCATCCATCTTGGTGGGGTTGTAAGTCCATTTGTTATCGGAGGACAGCACCTCTACGGTAGCCGAGGCCGAGAACTGCGGCGTGGACTGTGCATTGTAAATGGTCACCTCGCCCGAGATCGAAATCTTCTCACCTACGGTGCGCTCGTTGTCCTTGTGGTAAACCATCATGGCACCCGTGTTGTCGGCGATGATATAGGCCATCTTGCCGCGGGCAACCACCGTACCTTCGGTCTTGTAATTGCCGGCAGTCGTAATGTCGCCGATCGTCGTAGTCTCCGGATCGGGATCCTCACCACCACCGTCGAACGACACCTGCTGACCGCCATTGCCGGCCTTGAGCAGCACGTCATCGAGGCGGTGTGCGCCGCTGAGCGTCGACGAGAAGCGGATGTAGAGCGTCGAAACGCCGTCGGGCAGCGTGAAGTCGGCCGTGGCGAGGTCCCAGCGACCATTCGGATCGACACCCTTGGCGAAGGTGTAGGTCAGCGGCGACGACCAGTTCGTACCGTCGTTGCTCAGCTCGACCTTGAACTCGTCGTGGTTGAACGTGTTGTCGCTGGCGCCGTAGAGGTAGCGCTCCGTACCGAACGAGAGGGCGAGGTTTTTCTCCGAAACGGCGATCTTCTCGATCGTTACCACACCGTTCGTGCCGAAGAGCAGGTTGTTGTTGCCCGAACCGGCATAGTCCGAATAGCCGGCATCCGAAGGCGAGTTGCTGCGCACGCTGACGCCCGACGTCGTGTAGGTCACGTTGGCGGCGCCGCTGCCGGTCTGGTTCTTCCAGCCGTCGAACTCGTCGGCATAAGGCCACTTGTTGTCGGTCTGCGAAGCGACCTCCTTGTCCATGTCGTTGAAATAGATGGCATCCGAGGTGTCCATACCCGGGTCCTCGGGCTCCACGTAGTCGAAGGTGATGGCCTGGCCGCCCGCACCCTCGAGCAGCGTCACGTCGTCGAGACGGTGTGCGCCGCTCAACGTCGAACGGAAGCGGATATAGAGCGACGTGGTACCCTCGGGCAGCGAGAAGTCGGACGAAGCGAGGTCCCAGCGGCCGTTCGGATCAACACCCATGGCGAAGGTGTAGGTCAGCGGGGCCGACCAGTTCGTACCGTCGTTGCTCAGCTGCACCTTGAACTCGTCGTGGTTGAACGTGTTGTCGTCCTCGCCGTAGGCGTAGCGCTCCGTACCGAACGTGAGGCGCAGGTTGACGCTGTTCACGGCGATCTTCTCGATCGTGAAGTTCGAGTTCGAGCTGAAGAGCAGGTTGTTCACGCCCGAGCCGGCATAGTCCGAATAGTTGTTGTTCGAGTTGGAGTTGTTGCGCACGCTGATGCCCGACGTCGTGTAGGTCACGTCGGCAATGCCGTAGCCGCTCTCGTTCTTCCAGCCCTCGAACTGATCGGTATAGGGCCACGAATTGCCGCTGCCGTAGGTCTGCGTGGCGGCCTCCTTGTCGAAGTTGTTGGCATAGGCGATCTCACCCGTGGGGACATCGCTGCCTGCGACCTGCGATACGGCGATCGACTGCTCGGCCGTACCCCAGTTGCCGAACTCGGCATGGATCAGCGTAAAGGAGATCTTGCCCTCACGCAGGTTCGTACCTGCGGGCAGCTCCTGCACCGCTACGGAAATCGTTCCGTTACCGCGGCCGTTCATCGGTTCTACCGTTGCCCATTCCAATGACGAGGTAACGACCTTCCACTCGCAGTTGGCCGTGATCTGCACGGTCTGCGTCTTCTCCGTTGCATCGGTAAACACGAGCGATTCGGTCGAAACGCTCAATGTCGGCGTAGCGGACTTGCTGTCATCCTCCTTGCAACCCGTGAATACCGTGGCGGCCACGAGGAACAGAGCTCCGAACAGCAATCTGAAAAGATGTTTGTTCATAAAAGTTTTAATTAGAGTTTTGAAATAGTATTAAAAAAATTTACAAATATTCCGTTTTTCAAAAGGGAAACTTTGACAAAGATAAGTCGATTTTTCGGAAATAAAAAAGTTTCAGCGACATATTTCACACCCAAATGCAACGGATCGGAGAAAAATTCCGATATCCACCTGCTCGCGGAGGGCCGCCCGCGCCCCGCAAGGGGCGGGCACCGGTCCTCCGGATGGATTCCGGCGGACGGAAACCGCTCGCAGCGAGGCCAAACGGAGATTTCGACAATTTCTAAAATTCTTAAAAACCCGCATCCGCTTTCCGACGTCCGGCGACAGCCGACCGTCGACGCCGCAAAAATAGGGGTCGCCCGTTACGTCCGCGTGACAAAATCATGACAAACGGACAAAGCTCCCGAGTCATCGCAGCTTCCGGGACCGACCGCCGGATACGCCTGCGCCGTCCGGCACCCGCCGGCACACCGCCTACCGCACCCGGCACGGCAAATGGACCCCGCCACGGCAGACAGGCCCCGGCACGCAACAAGATTCCACGCCTGCAAAAAATACGGCATGTCCCGCCCGTCCTGCCGCCGCTCAACCGCCCGCCGTACAAAAAAACGCCGCGTCCCCGACGGGACGCGGCATACCAGGATGCCGACACCGGCTCCCCTACTCCCACTCGATCGTTGCGGGCGGTTTCGAGGAGATGTCATAGACTACGCGGTTTACCCCGCGCACCTTGTTGATAATCTCGTTCGAGACATTGGCCAGGAACTCATAAGGCAGGTGCACCCAGTCGGCCGTCATGCCGTCGGTCGAGGTCACGGCCCGCAGGGCGACGCAGCTCTCGTAGGTACGCTCATCGCCCATCACGCCGACGCTCTTCACCGGCAGCAGGATGGCACCGGCCTGCCATACCTTATTATATAAGTCGGCAGCATGCAGCGCATCGATGAAGATTTTGTCGACCTGCTGCAGAATATCGACCTTTTCCGGGGTGATGTCGCCGAGGATACGGATCGCCAGGCCGGGTCCCGGGAAGGGATGACGGCCGATGAGCCGCTCCGAAATGCCGAGCGAACGGCCCACGCGCCGCACCTCGTCCTTGAAGAGCAGACGCAGCGGCTCGACGATGCGCAGGTTCATCTTCTCGGGCAGTCCGCCCACGTTGTGGTGCGACTTGATCGTCGCCGAAGGGCCGTTCACCGAGCAGGACTCGATGACGTCGGGATAGATCGTCCCCTGCGCCAGCCACCGCACGTCGCGGATGCGCTGTGCCTCGTCGTTGAAGACCTCGACAAAGTCGCGGCCGATGATCTTGCGCTTGGTCTCGGGGTCCGAGACGCCGGCCAGGTCGCCCAGGAAGCGGTCTCCGGCCTTCACGCCCTTGACGTTCAGACCCATATCCTTATAGGAGGCGAGCACCTCCTCGAACTCGTTCTTGCGCAGCAGGCCCGAGTCGACAAAGATGCAGTAGAGGTTCTGCCCGATGGCGCGGTGCAGCAGTACGGCAGCCACCGACGAGTCGACACCGCCCGAAAGGCCCAGCACCACCTTGTCGTTGCCGAGCTTCTCGCGCAACTCGCGCACGGTCGACTCGACGAAGCTCTCCGAAGTCCACGACTGCGTGCAGCCGCAGATGCCCGCGACAAAGTTACGGAGCAGGTGCGTACCGTCGGTCGAGTGGTAGACCTCGGGGTGGAACTGGATGCCCCACGTCTGCTCGCCCTCGATGCGGAAGGCCGCCACGCGCACATCCTCCGTGCTGGCGACGATGCGGTAGTTGTCGGGCACGCGCGTGATGGTGTCGCCGTGCGACATCCACACCTGCGTGGGCGACGGAAGGCCCGCCATCAGCGGATCGCCGGCATCGCCCACCGTGAGCATCGCCCGGCCGTACTCGCGGCTCGGTGCAGGCTCCACCTCACCGCCGTAAGCATGGGCCAGGTACTGGGCTCCGTAGCAGACGCCCAGCAGCGGCAGCCGTCCCTTGATCGCCGACAGATCGGGGATCGGGGCCTGTGCGTCGCGCACCGACGAGGGGCTGCCCGAGAGAATCACGCCCCGCACCGACGCATCGATCGCCGGGATTTTGTTGAAGGGGTGAATCTCGCAATAGACGTTCAGTTCGCGCACACGCCGCGCAATGAGCTGCGTGTACTGCGATCCGAAGTCGAGAATCAATATTTTTTCCATCAGTAAAAGGTTATGCGTTTCCACTGTTTCGGGAGCACACCCGGAGGATAAAAAGCAGTGCGACAAAACCCGCCGCAAGATAGAGGAACCGTTCCGAGTCGAGCAGCACCCACAAAAGAACCCACGCCGCACACAATCCGGCAACGACAAGCTCTGCGCGAGAAAGCTTTTGCCGGTACACTACCGTTCGCTCGAATAGTTCGGGGCCTCGCTCGTGATCGTCACATCGTGCGGATGGCTCTCGTGCATGCCCGACGAGGTGATGCGGATGAACTGCGCCTGCTGCAGCGTCGGGATGTCCTTCGCGCCGCAGTAGCCCATGCCCGAACGCAGGCCGCCGATGAGCTGGTAGACCGTCTCGCTCAACGCCCCCTTGAACGGCACGCGCGCCACGATGCCCTCGGGCACCAGCTTGTTGATGTTGCCCTCGCAGCCCTTCTGGAAGTAGCGGTCGGCCGATCCGGCCTTCATGGCGTCGATCGAGCCCATGCCGCGGTAAGCCTTGAACTTGCGGCCGTTGTAGATGATCGTCTCGCCCGGGGCCTCCTCCGTACCGGCGAACATCGAGCCGATCATCACCGAGTCACCGCCCGCAGCCAGCGCCTTGACGATGTCGCCCGAGTAGCGCAGACCGCCGTCGGCGATAACCGGCACGCCCGAACCCTTGGCGGCCGAGGCGGCGGCATAGATGGCCGAGAGCTGCGGCACGCCCACACCGGCGATGATGCGCGTCGTACAGATCGAACCGGGACCGATGCCGACCTTGATGCCGTCGGCGCCGGCGTCGATCAGGAACTTCGCCGCCTCGCCCGTGGCGATGTTGCCCACGACAACGTCCAGCGACGGGTAGGCCTCCTTGATCTGCCGGAGCGTGCGGACGATGTTGCGCGAGTGGCCGTGCGCCGAGTCGAGCACCACGGCATCGACATCCTCGGCGACAAGCGCCGCCACGCGCTCCAGCGCGTCGGCCGTGATGCCGACACCCGCCGCCACGCGCAGACGCCCCTTGGCGTCCTTGCAGGCATTCGGATGGTCCTGCACCTTGGTAATGTCCTTGTAGGTGATGAGCCCCACCAGCCGGCCTTCGTCGTCGACGACGGGGAGCTTTTCGATCTTGTTGTTGAGCAGCACCGCGGAGGCGTGCTCGAGTTCGGTTCTGTGGGTGGTGATCAGGCGGTCGCCCGGCGTCATCACCTCCCCGATGCGGCGCGACATGTCGGGCTGGAAGCGCAGGTCGCGGTTCGTGACGATGCCGATGAGCTTCCGGTCCGCATCCACAACCGGGATGCCGCCGATCTTGTTCTCCTTCATCAGATTGAGGGCGTCGCCGACGGTATTGTCCTTCGAGATGGTGATCGGATCGTAGATCATGCCGTTCTCGGCACGCTTCACACGGCGCACCTGCGCGGCCTGCTCGGCAATGGACATGTTCTTGTGGATGACGCCGATGCCTCCTTCGCGGGCCAGGGCAATGGCCAGCGGCGCTTCGGTCACGGTGTCCATGGCGGCGGACACGATGGGGATGTTGAGCGCGATATTACGCGAGAAACGGGTCTTGACATCGACCTCTCGCGGCAACACTTCCGAATAGGCGGGTACGAGCAGCACATCGTCGAACGTAAGTCCTTCGGGCTGAACCCTTTCATTGATAAAAGACATAATGAACGTGGATTTTGTTGCTCGCAAATGTAGTGATTTTTTCCCAAACAGCCCAACAAACCGTCCCGGTGATCGTTTTTTTTATCAACATTTTATCAAAAGCCGCACGGCCGCGGCAGCACGGCGCGACAAAAGCGGCTGGACCGCGCAGCGAATCCCGCCCGTTGCCCGGTCCGGCGCTTTATCGCAGCGACGACGCCGACCGCAGACGCAAAGACAAGAGTATCAGAATGAAGAGGAATTTCAGACAGTTCAAAAACACTACATAATTAGTCTTTATCGGAATAATTCGACCCGGAAGAGGAATGACCGGCCCGAGTGGCGCCGAAGCGACATCCAGCTGATTGACAGCACAATACACACAGATTCCGCAAGCAGGTTTTCTTACGCATAGTTGAAAAAATGTTGACAATTTGCGGGCGAAACACATATTAAAAAAATTTTTTTTCGTATTTTTGACTCTTGAACAAGGTCCCGTTGCGCAGGCAGCGGGCAAAAACACCCCAAAAAACCACTAAAATTTATCGTATGAAAGTTTTTTTGCGCTATTTTCAGGTCGCAGCCCTCGCCCTTGCGGTGAGCGTGCTGTCGACGGGATGCAAGGAAGACTCGACCGATGAGGGCCCCAAGCCCGTCGAACCGAGTCTGACTGCCGAGCTGGTCGCCGCCACCTCGACGACGGCCGAACTCCGGCTCACGACAACGGCCATCACAGAGGCCGCCTATGCCGTGACCAAAGCGGGCGAAGACGCCCTTGACCCCACCGTCATCTTCGCCTCCGGAACCCGCGGCATCAACTGCGCGGAGGGCGAGACGAGCGTGACGGTACGCAACCTCGAACCGCTCACCGACTATGTGATCTACGTGGCCGGCATTACCGAAAAGGAGGAGTTCTTCGATCAGGTGGCCTCCGTCTCCGTGACGACGGCCGACTTTGCCGAGGACCTCTCGATCTACGACGTCGACTACGCCAGCTTCAAGGCGCACGTGAAGGTGCCCGACAACCTGGCCGAAACCGGAAACGTAATCAGGTGGGGCCTCTGCGATCTGGCAACCTACTACATGAACTCGAGCTACTGCGATGCCGAGCGGCTGAACCTGAGCGACGAGTACTACCACAACTACTTCAACGAGGACTGGACCTACGAGTTCAACAACGAAAACAGCATCGTCTACGACGAGAACGGCGATCCGCAGCTCGACGAGACGGGCGCGACGCTGGTCTACTACGACCCGATCGTGCCGGGCGGCAAATACTTCGCCATGTTCGGCGAGTTCGCCTGGGGCGAGCACTCGTGGGGCTTCGGCGAGGGATACTATTCGCCGCTCTGCGACGTCGAGGGCTTCTACACGGCCCAGTGGATGGGTGAGAACCCCCAGGAGAAGGACTACTGGACGGGCTTCTACCAGAACGTCAGCGTCGAAACCAAGGCTCCCGAAGTGCTGAACGCCTCGCTCAACATCACGACGAACCTCCGTCCCATCGGCGGCGTGGTTTCGGTTTCGCCCGACGAGGCCGTCAAGCTCTACTGCATCACCGTACTGGATGACATGACCTACCAGCAGGTGCTCTCGATGGTGCTCAACAACGATCCCGACAACATGCAGTGGTACATCACCACGTACAACGCCATGCTCACGATCGACGCCATGTCGGGCAGCGGTCCGATGGACATCACGCTCGAGGACATGCTCTACATCGACAAGGAGGCCACCTACCACATCTTCGCAACCGGCATGGGCAACGAAGAGGGTACGTCGCAGTGCTTCGAGCACATCACCTTCCAGTTGCCCGACCCGACGTTGCCGGCTCCCGAGGTGGTTGTCACCCCGATCAAGAACCCCAACGGCGAGGAGTCGCCCTACGAGGTATGGTTCAACGTGAAGTGCACGAGCAAGGATGCACTCTCGGGCATGTACGCATGCAACTACCAGCGCGAGTGGGAAAGCGCCCTGAAGAGCGGCTACACGGAAGAGACCCTGATCGAGAGCGGCCACGAGCTCACGAGCACCGAAATCGGCCAGATCAACACCGACGAGGGTCTGAACATCCCCTTCTCCTCGCGCGAGGACGCCACCTCGTACCTCGGCGTCATCGTCTACAACGAGGAGGGCACGGCCAGCGAGCCCTCCGTGGCACAGAACACGACGATCGTGGAGCCGGCGGCCGATCCGGTCAACTCGGAGCTCTTCACCGATCTGCAGGGTGACTGGACCGCCACGACGACCATTCAGTACAAGGAGTACGACTCCAGCACGCTCGACTACGTAACGAAGACCTCCGAAATTTCGTCGAAGGTTACCATCGGCGACGTAGGCTACGAGGCCACGCTTCCCGACGACGTCTACAACCTCTATTACGAGCACACGCAGTATACGACCAAGGAGCAGGTAGACGCCCTCTACGATGAGTTCAAGGCCGCCGTCGACCTCTTCAACCAGAAGACCAAGAACCAGAACCGCCTGCTCTGCCAGGGTCTTTCGCTGGAGATCGTAACCTACCAGAACTACCTGGAGTACGCATCGCCCTACGACCTCTTCATTTCGGAGGACTACAACGGCTTCGACAGCGAGTCGCCCGTTTATGACTTCGGTCCGAAGTGGTATCTGCAAATCGCCGACGGCGACAAGGTATCGGTTCCGTTCAACGCCAACCTCTTCACGCCGCTCTCGGCATGGTCGACCTACGAGTACCACCTGATCGGTGCGAGCGAGACCGCGTCGCTGCCCTACGTAACGGACGGCACCTCGGCACAGACGGGCTACTTCCCCGTAGAGGTATCGGCCGACAAGAACACGATCACGATCAACCCGCTGTCGTACAACGGCGACACCTATTATATGAATCCGGGACGCTTCTACTACGGTTCCTACCAGCTCTCGTCGCGCATCATTGCGCCCATCACGCTGACCCGCGGCTGGAATGAGAGCGGCACAACCGCCAAGGCAGCCGCCGCAGGCACCGACAGCCAGCTGTCCGATCCCGCAAACATGAAGCCGCTCTACAAGGTAACGCCGGTCAAGAAGGCCAACAGCAGAACGGCCATGCCCACCAAGCCGGCCGTCGAGCGCAAGCAGGTCAAGCTGCATGTGGTGACCGTCGACGAGTTCGATGCCAACGCACGCAAGTTCCTGGAAAAGAGATTCGGCAAGCGGAACTAACCCCGCCCCGACCATACAACCGAGCAGAAACTCTCCGCAAGGGGAGTTTCTGTGCGGTTTTACAAGAGCAACCGATCAAGGGCCTCGGCCCGCCAAGTTTCACCCTAATTTTTTAACCGCAAAAAGGTATGAAGAAAGTACTCGGTCTCATTGGTGCCCTCCTGGCATTCACGACTGTTTCGGCACAGTCGCTTCCGGATGTGAAGATTGAAAACGCCGACGGTGAAATCATCTCGACCGCGTCGCTGACCGGCCGCAAACCGCTCATCATCTCCTACTGGTCGATTGCCTGCAAGCCCTGCCTGCAGGAGCTCAACGCGATCAACGACCAGCTCGAGGAGTGGCGCGAGGAGGCCGATTTCGACGTGGTGGCCGTCTCGGTTGACGACGTGCGTCTGAAGGCCACGGCCAAGGCCCGGGCCGCCGCACTGGGTTGGGACTTCATCTGCCTGTTCGACGCCAACCAGACGCTCAAGCGGGCCATGAACGTATCGCTCACGCCCCAGAGTTTCGTGGTCGATGCCGACGGCAACATCGTCTTCTCGCACTCGGGCTACACCCCCGGCAGCGAACAACTACTGATCGACAAGGTAATCGAAATCAGCAAAAAGAAATAGAATGAAGCAAATCGCACTGTTGATTGCCGGCACCTGCTGTGTGGCCGCAACGCATGCCCAGATCAAGCTGGGAGAGGGTCAGCTGACGGGCAGTTTCGAGACGAACACGATCTACTACGTGGACGATTCGGTCATCGGATCGGAGATGGAGGATCACTTCGGATCGAACAACTACCTCAAACTAGACTACACCTACAAGAACTTCTCGGCGGGCATCCAGGCCGACGCCTATCTTCCGGCATTGCAGGGCTATGAGCTCGGTGAACAGCCCGGCTACAAGAAGTTCTACCTCTCGTCGAAGTACATCCAGTGGGCCGACAGGAACTTCGAGGTCCTCGTGGGCGACATCTTCGACCAGTTCGGCAACGGACTCGTCTTCCGCAGCTTCGAGGACCGCCAGCTGGGCATCAACACCTCGCTCGAGGGTATTCGCGGCATCTACCGCTTCGGCAACTACGTGACGGTCAAGGGTCTGTACGGACGTCCGCGCCTCTACACGGACTACGCCGACTCGTGGGCGCGCGGCGCCGACGTGAGTCTGTCGCTGACCGACATCTTCGGGATGAGGCAGGTGCTGCTCTCGCTCGAAGGCAGCTACATGAACCGCCACGAGGCGCTCGACAAGGACGAGACCATGAGCGAGCATTTCGCATCGGTGGGCCTGACGACCCCCGATCTGAATCTCTACTCGGGCCGCGTGAACTTCAACTGGAAGAACCTCTCGCTGCGCGGCGAATATGCCTACAAGAGCAAGGACCTGCCGACGTCGGTTGCCGCCGAGGCGGTCGACGGCAAGGCCATCCTGGGCGAGGTCGGCTACTACTACAAGACCTTCAGCGTCTCGGGCACGTTCCGCATGCTGGACAACATGGGAACGCTCATCTCGCTCTACGGCAGCGGCACGGGCAACATGCTCAACTACCTGCCGGCCCTCACGCGCCAGTACACCTACATGCTGGCCAACCTGAACCCCTATCAGGTGAACGTCGAGGGGGAGATCGGCGGGCAGATCGACCTCAACTACTCGCTGCGCAACAAGCGTGACCGCCACCGCTACTGGAACTTCCATGCCAACGTGTCAACCTTCTACACGCTGCGCGGCGAACAGTCGCAGACGGGCGACCGCCAGCTGCTGTGGCGCGACATTAACGTCGACGTGGAGCGCCAGTGGAACAGGAAGCTGAAGACCTCGCTGCTCTTCTCGTGCCAGGAGTGGAACCCCGACCACGGATTCTCGAGCCGTACCTACGCATCGAACATCTTCGTGGGTGACGTCACCTACAAGTTCGACCGCAAGAAGTCGCTGCGCGCCGAGGTGCAGTACCTCTTTTCGCAGGACTACGAGGGCAACTGGGTAGCCGGCCTGCTCGAATTCGGCCTGGCACCGAAGTGGAGCTTCTTCGTCAGCGACATGTACAACCAGGGCGGGACCAAGGGCGAGACGAACAAGAACTACTACAACGGCGGATTCAGCTACACGCACAACCGCACACGCGTGCAGATCAGCTACGGCCGCAACCGCGCCGGCTACATCTGCTCGGGCGGCGTCTGCCGCTACTCTCCGGCCTACACCGGATGCAACATTGCGATCACATCTTCATTCTAAACACATCTAAATCACAAATCCATGACAAAACATCTGATTGGCAAAACGCTGCTGATGGCCGCCGTATGCCTTGCATCCGTATCCTGCTCGGGATCGGGCGATGACAACGAGGGACCGGAAGGTGCCGTATTCAAGGCGACGGTCTCCCCGACGACGATCTCGGCCGACGGTGTCGATGCCGCCGTCTTCGACGTGCGCTTCCGCGGCACGAAGCTCACGGCCGACGAGGTCACCTTCTACAATGCTGACGACAATACGGTAGTCGAGATGCCCGACATGAAGTTCACGACGACCGATCCGGGAACCTACTCCTTCTACGTCAAATACGCCAATCTGGCCCCGCAGGAGGGTGAGGAGGCCGAATACACCTCGGGGACGCTGCGCATCAACGCCGTCGAGGGTTCGGCCGGCAACGACGAGGTGATCGACCTCGAGCCCAACGGCCAGACGGGTCTCACCGCCACGGTCTCGGCAACGGTCGTACAGGCCGGCGTGGACCAGGCCGTCTTCGTCATCCGCTACGACGGCGAGGTGCTCAAGGAGGGCTACACCATCTACGATGCCGACACGAACCGGTCGATCACGCTCCCCACGGTGACGAAGACCTCGGCATCGGGCGAGGAGTACGAACTCCCCTACTACCAGGCCACGAAGGCCGAGGTCCGCTCGTTCTGGGTTGCCTACAAGACCTCGAACACGCTGAAGGACCCGGTAACCGTCACGGCCGTTGATTTCGCGATCCCGACGCGTCCGGCAGACCCGCAGCCGGGCAGCACCTCGTTCAAGCACCGCGCAATGATCATGCAGTTCACGGGCCTGGGCTGCGGCTACTGCCCCTACATGATCGCCTCGCTGCATGACGTGCTGGCCGAGGAGTCGTATGGCTCGCGGGCCGTTTTGGGTGCCATCCACACCTATTCGGGCGATCCGTATGCTCCGGACGAGCCGCTGGACAGCGCATTCGGCGTCAGGAGCTACCCGACGGTCATCTTCGACATGAAGTCGGTCCTCTACAACTACAACTACAACACGAACGTGACGAACCTCAAGAACGCAATCGACGCCTCGACTTCCGAGCCTGCCAAGGCCGGTATCGCGGTCCGCACGGCCGTTGACGGCAATACGCTTGTGGCCCGCATGACGATCAAGGCGGCCGTGAACGGCAGTTTCCGCGTCGGCGCCTGGGTGCTGGAGGACGGTCTTTCGGGCACGCAGTCCAACTACGGCATGCCGGACAACGGCTACAACTTCAACATCCACAACAATGTGGTTCGCAAAGCTGACTCCCGGGACAACGGTTCGACCTCCTTCGCCGGACATGACATGGGCCAGCTGAATGCGGGCGACACGGCCGACTACATGTTCGTCATCACGCTCGATTCGTCGTGGAAGAAGGACAACTGCCACCTGCTGTTCTTCGTCACGGCTCTCGACGGCACCTCGTACACGGTGACGAACGCCATTGCGACGAACTCGCTCTCGGAGGCCGTTTCGTTCGAGTACGAATAGCGACATCTCCCGCGGCAGGAGGGCCGAAACCCGACCCGCCGGAGGAATACAAAAAACGGGGTGGAACCGCACGAAGGTTCCGCCCCGTTTTTCTTTCTTTCGGCAAGGAGGTTGTTCCGGTGATTATTCCGGAACGGTCACAGGTGAAACGGACAAGCGAAAGCACTCGGGACCCGGGCATTGCTACGCCCCGTCAACCGCCTCCCAGGCGAAAAGAGGCAACATGCCGGCAGACGCTGTCCGGAAGATCTCCGTGCGGGCAAGTCCGACGAAGGGTTCGCCGCGGAGTACCCGGGTGTCTACGAGGTGCTCGGGATCGGGCGACCGGAGCCGGAGCAAGACTCCGCACGCACCGCAGCACAATACGAAACGAGCGGAATCCCTTGCGGGATTCCGCTCGTTGACTGTCGCAGGGAGCGCGGGGAATCAATACTGCTCCTTCTCGTTGGGGAAATCGCCCGACTTTACATCGTCGATGTAGCGGCCCACGGCATCCGTCATGATGGTGTGCAGGTCGGCATAGCGGCGCAGGAACCGGGGCGAGAAGCCCTTGTTGATGCCCAGCATGTCGTGCACGACCAGCACCTGACCGTCGCACGCGCCGCCGGCTCCGATGCCGATCGTCGGGGCCGAGACCTCGCTCGTCACACGGGCCGCCAGCGCCGCGGGAATCTTCTCCAGTACGATGGCGAAGCAGCCCGCATCGCTCAGCAGGTGGGCGTCGCGCACAAGCTTCTCGGCCTCGGCCGCCTCCTTGGCGCGGACGTTGTAGGTGCCGAACTTGTGGATCGACTGGGGAGTCAGGCCGAGGTGCCCCATGACCGGAATCCCGGCCGAGAGGATGCGCTGCACCGATTCGAGGATCTCCTCGCCGCCCTCCATCTTCACGGCGTCGGCCTCGGTCTCCTTCATGATCCTCACGGCCGAGTCGAGCGCCACCTTCGAGTTGCCCTGGTAGGTACCGAAGGGCAGGTCGACGACCACAAGCGCCCGGTTGACGGCCCGAACGACCGAACGGGCGTGGTAGATCATCATATCGAGCGTGATGGGGAGCGTCGTCTCATACCCGGCCATGACGTTGGCGGCCGAGTCGCCGACGAGGATGACGTCGATACCGGCGGCATCGACAATCCGGGCCATCGAATAATCGTAAGAGGTGAGCATGGCGATCTTCTCGCCGCGTTGCTTCATTTCCGCCAGGCGGTACGTCGTGACCGCACGGACGGTGCTTTCTACTGACATTTCTTCAGGTATTAAGTTTTGATTCGGGGACAAAGATAGTGCAAACCGAGCGCCGTGGCAAATTTATTTGTCACGGCCGAGGTGCAGCCTATCTAAACGGCCTCGCAGAGGACGTAAAGTGCAAACCGGGCGCCGCGGCAAATTTATTTGGCACGGCCGAGGTGCAGCCTGTCCAAACGGCCTCGCAGAGGACGTAAAGTGCAAACCGGGCGCCGTGGCAAATTTATTTGGCGTTGCCGAGGTGCCGACAGGCTGAAAAGGTGTCGCCGGTCCGAAAGGGAAGGACGCCGCAGTCGGGACGTGCCGCAGTGCAAATCCCGCTACCCTTTCAGCGGCCAGAGCCGGTCGAAGAAGTGCCACAGCACGACGCCGCCCGACACCGAGACGTTGATCGAGTGCTTCGTCCCGGCCTGCGGAATCTCGATGGCCCCGTCGCAGAGATCCACGGCCTGCTGCCCCACGCCCAGCACCTCGTTGCCGAAGACCAGCGCGTAGCGCACCCCCGCCTCGGGACGGAAGTCGCCGAGCCGCACGGCCCCCTCGACCTGCTCCACGGCCCAGAGCGAATAGCCTTCGGCCTTCAGCTCCGCGAGGCACTCCTCCGTCGCGGCGTAGTGGCGCCACGGCACCGTCAGCTCGGCCCCGAGCGCCGTCTTGTGGATGTCGCGGTTGGGCGGTGTGGCCGTGATGCCGCACAGGGCGATCCGCTCCACGGCAAAGGCGTCCGACGTGCGGAAGAAGGCCCCGACGTTCTGCAGCGAACGAATGTTGTCGAGCACGACCACAACGGGCATCTTGGCCATCGCGGCGAACTCCTCGGCCGACGGACGGCCCAACTCTGCATTGGTGATTTTGCGCATGGTGCTCACGATCGGTTGTTTTCGGGTGCAAAAGTAGTCAAATAAAAAATTTTTACCTATTTTTGGGGGTTCAATCATACACTTATGTCTTTCAGAAAGGTCATCCTCTCCGCAGCACTGCTCGTCGCCACGGCCGGTGCAGCCCGGGCGCAGGAGGTGCTCGCAGGCGCCGACTTCGACACACGCTTCGACAACCGGGAATACGCCAACAACGATTTCAACGAGTCGCAGACCCTGTTCAGCGCCCGCCTGACACCCTACGTCGGCATCGAGTGGGAGCGCAAGAACCGGCTGGTCCTCGGTGTCGAGATGCTCCAGCACTTCGGGCAGTACAATGCCCAGGGCGACCGCTTTCTGACCGACATCAAGCCGCTGATGTACTACCAGTTCCGCACCGCCGCGGTGCAGGCCAACGCGGGCATCTTCAACCGCAAAGAGCTCATGGGCGACTATTCGCGCGCCTTCTTCAGCGACTCGACGGCCTTCTACCACAACCGCATGGCGGGCTTCCTCGGGCGTTACGTCAGCTGGCGCGACAAGACCTACATCGAGCTGGCCATCGACTGGGAGGGCATGTACTCCGAGCAGTCGCGCGAGATGTTCCGCATCCTTTCGGCCGGACGCTACACGACGCTGCCGGGCTTCTACGTCGGCTACGCCTTCTCGATGTTCCACTTCGCCGGCTCGAAGCTCAACGAGAATGTCACGGACAACCTCCTGCTGAATCCCTATGTGGGCTGGGAGCGGGGTGAACGGATCGGGCTCGACATCCGCGCCGGGGCGCTCTTCGCGCCGCAGCGCGCCCGGAGCGTCGACCACGAGTGGAAAAAGCCGTGGGGCGGACAGCTGGACGTGGTCCTGACCACCTGGTGGGGACTGAAGGTCGAGAACAACCTCTACCTGGGCGAGAATCTGCAGCCGCTGCGCAACCTGGTGGCCAACCCCACGCTGGGGCTCACCTACGGCGCCGACGGACTCTATGCCGGCGAGAGCTTCTACGCCACGACCAAGCACATCTACAACCGCACGTGGGTGGGCTTCGACCGCCGCTTCTTCCACGACACAGTTCAGGTCGAGGCGGGCATGGTCTTCCACTACGACGGCACGGGACTCGGCACGCAGCAGGTCGTCCAGCTCTCCGTGGCGATTGACAAGGTATTCCACCGCGGCGGTCCCCGTCACCGCCCCGGGATCAGATAACGGATAACAAAAAACGCACACAGGAAATATGGCAAGCGAAACCAACGAAACACCCCAGAAGTCGCTGAACTTCCTCGAAGAGATCATCGAAGAGTCGATCGCCAAGGGCGAAACGCGCGTCCAGACCCGTTTCCCGCCCGAACCGAACGGCTACCTGCATATCGGACACGCCAAGAGCATCTGCATCAACTTCGGGCTGGCGAAAAAATACGGTGGCAAGTGCAACCTCCGTTTCGACGATACGAACCCCGTCAAGGAGGATGTAGAGTATGTCGATTCGATCAAGCGCGACATCCAGTGGCTCGGGTTCGACTGGGCCGTCGAACGCTATGCGTCGGACTATTTCGACCAGCTCTACGACTGGGCGATCGTACTGATTAAAAAAGGGTTGGCATACGTCGACGACCAGACACAGGAGCAGATCCGCGAAAACCGCGGTACGGTTTCCGTACCGGGCACTCCGTCGCCGTGGCGCGACCGCTCCGTGGAGGAAAACCTCGACCTGTTCGTCCGCATGAAAAACGGCGAATTCCCCGACGGGGCCAAGGTGCTGCGCGCCAAGATCGACATGGCGCACCCCAACATGCTCTTCCGCGACCCGATCATGTACCGCATCATCCATGCCGAGCATCACCGCACGGGCAACAAGTGGTGCATCTACCCGATGTACGACTATGCCCACGGCCAGAGCGACTCGATCGAGCAGATCACCCACTCGATCTGCACGCTCGAATTCGACGTGCACCGTCCTCTCTACGACTGGTTCATCCAGGCGCTGGAGATCTACCCTTCGCACCAGTACGAATTCGCCCGGCTGAACCTCACCTACACGATGATGTCGAAGCGCAAGCTGCTCAAACTCGTGCAGGAAGGCGCCGTGATGGGCTGGGACGACCCCCGCATGCCGACGATCTGCGCTTTGCGCCGCAAGGGCTATACCCCGGCCTCGGTGCGGAACTTCGCCGAGATGGTGGGCGTCGCCAAGCGCGACAACGTGATCGACCTGGGCAAGCTCGAATACTGCGTGCGCGAAGACCTGAACAAGATCGCAGAGCGCCGCATGGCAGTGCTCAACCCGCTGAAGGTGGTCATCACCAACTACGAGGAAGGCAAGACCGAGCTCTTCACGGCGATCAACAACCCCGAGGACGAATCGGCCGGCACGCGGCAGGTGCCCTTCTCGAAGGTCATCTACATCGAGCGCGACGATTTCATGGAGGAGCCTCCCAAAAAGTTCTTCCGCCTGGCACCCGGCGGCGAGGTGCGCCTGCGCTATTCGTACCTGATCAGGTGCGAGGAGGTCATCAAGGATGCCGCGGGCAACATCACCGAGCTGCGCTGCACCTATGACCCGATGTCGGGCAGAGGGTCGTCGAGCGACGGCCGCCGCGTGAAGGGTGTCATCCACTGGGTATCGGCCAAAGATGCCGTGGAGGCCGAAATCCGCCTGTTCAACCCGCTCTTCACGAAGGAGAACCCCGACGACGTGAAGGAAGGACAGACCTGGGAGGACAACCTCAACCCCGAATCCATGGTCAAGGTCACGGGCTACCTGGAGCCGTCGCTGCGCGACATACCCATAGGGCAGGCCGTGCAGTTCGAGCGCGTAGGCTACTTCTGCCCCGACACCGACTCGACACCCGAACACCCCGTGTTCAACCGCACGGTGACGCTCAAGGATTCGTGGGCGAAAATCAACAAGTAGGAAAACACGGAATACTATTTATAAAAACAAGACCTCCCGGCAGAACCGGGAGGTCTTGTTTCAGGTTATTTCACCGGAAGGCAGATCTCCGTCCTGAGCTTTTCCGCCGGGTCACATCATCCGCCCGAAGGTCTTTCGCCCCAAAAGGTAACGCAGGAGTACGGAACCGCGGTAAACCTTCCCGGCGACCGTTCCCCTGCACTGCTGCCGAATCTCCTTCCGCTTGCACGACAGGCTGCCGTGCCAGCGGAGGAAATCGCGCCAGGCGCGGAATACGGCACGGAAATTATCGCCCCGTCCCTGTGCCAGATACGACAATGCCGCCATCAGGTCGAGCACGGGGCGTACGATGGCCACGACGGCACGCTGTACGGGAGAAGCACACTTGTAGAGCATCGCCAGGTTATTGCGATGGTTGTAGAACACCTTGGTCGGGGAATCGGTCGTCAGCGTCCCGCCGCCGAGGTGGTAGACCGTACTCCCGGGCACGACCCGCACGCGGTAACCCGCGAGCTGCATGCGCCAGCAGAGGTCGATCTCCTCCATGTGGGCGAAGAAATCGTCGTCGAAGCCCCCTAATGCGCGGAACACGTCGGCACGGCAGCAAAAAGCCGCTCCGCTGACCCAGAATACGTCGCGGGCATCGTCGTACTGCCCCTCGTCGGCCTCGACCCGCTTGAGGATACGCCCCCGGCAGAAGGGATAGCCCAGGAAGTCGATAAAGCCCCCGGAAGCCCCTGCGTACTCGAATCTCGTACGGTCGAGCCACGAAACCAGCTTGGGCGAAACGACCGCCACGTCGGGCTCACGCTCCAGAACGCCGAGGATCGGCTCCAGCCATCCCCGGGGTGTCTCGACATCGGAATTGAGCAACAGGTAATAATCCGCCTCGACCTGCGCCAAAGCGCGGTTGTAACCACCCGCAAAACCGTAATTCCGGTCGAGGCGCACCACGGCGACGGTCGGGAACTCCTCCGCCAGCACCGCCAGCGACCCGTCCGTCGAACCGTTATCAGCGACGACGACCCCGACCCCGGCGGGAGCCGCGGCCACGACGCTCGGCAGGAAGCGGCGCAGGTGTTCCGCGCCGTTCCAGTTGAGTATGACGATTTTAACGATTGGCATTCGTGCGTTTGTGTTTCCAGCGGCGGTGCGACCACATCCAGAGCTCGGGATGCTCGCAGATCATGGCTTCCAAACGTCTAACGTAGCGTTCCGTGATTTCGTATTCGGCGACCTCCTCCACACCGTCGTAGATCGGTTCGAACGACATCTGGTAACGTCCCCGCTGCAAGCGCTCCATCCGGACGAAATAGACCGGCAGGTTACAGCGCAGCGCCAGTTTCTCCCCGCCATCGAAGAAGATCGTATCCTGGTTGAGAAAGCGGAACCAATGGCTGTCGGGGCGGCGCGGCGGGTTCTGGTCGGCGATAAGCCCCATCACGAGGTTCTTGCCCTCGATGCCGCGTTCCCTGTTGCGCAGGTAGAAGCGCAGCGAATCCTTCATCGCCACGGTCATCGAATTCTCGTAGTTGCGCAGGCGCTGGTAAAGGCGTTCCATCACTTTGCTGCGCAGCGGGTGGTAAACGGCCACGAGCATCTGCGAGCGTTCGTAAAGCCCCCAGTAGGAGCAATACTCCCAGCAGCCGAAATGGGCCGTCATGGCGATCCAGTCACGGCCGTGCACCTTCGCATAATGTTCCTCGAACCCTTTTACGGTGAGTACCGTACGGCCTTTTTCCTCGCTCATGTGGGCCATATTGACCGTATCGACGAAAATCTCGGCAAGCGTACGGTAAAAACTGCGGCAGACGGCCGCCCGTTCCTGCTCGCTTTTTTCGGGGAACGAGTTCCGCAAATTGGCCTTCACGACCTTCATGCGGTAGCGCAGGCAATAATAGAGGATGAAAAAGAGCAGGTTTTCAACAATGTAGTACTTGAACCAGTAAGGCATCACGGCAAATACCCGCGCCCCGAGCCACAGGAACTCCAACCATATCTTTTGTATGAAATTCAGCTCTGTACGTTTCATCCGGCAAATCAACGGTTACGGTTCGACGAAAAGTTTTACATTGGCGACCTTGGTGCGGATTCTCAGCCAGTTCGCGAGCGTCGTCCGGTCGATGGAATCAGATGCGACTTTCGGCGTGACCACACAGACGAGCGTCGTATCGAGCGGTGCGCCCGAAACGTCGAACGTAATGCCCTTCATGAGCGATATGGCCCTGACGTTCGTGGTCATGGCACCCACCTCGCGCGAAATGTCGTCCACCTCGACATTCGTGACGCGGTAGCGTTTCAGCTGCGCAGCCATCTCGCCGATGCGCCTGTTCTTCTCCTCCAGAAGCTCGAGGTAACTTTGTTGCAGTGACGCCACGTCGATCTTGTCCGTGGTGTTTGCCTGGCGGACGACCAGCTCGGCCTTGTCGAGCCCGAAGCTACCCATCTGCGTGCGGGCGTTTTCTATGGTTCCGTCGTCGAGCGGCTCCCCCAGGAGCAGCAGTTCGATCTGCGACGGATGTCCGTGGTGTGCGTAACGCTTATTGCACTCGATCACACGCGTATGGGGAAAATTGAATACCTGCGAGACATATTTGTCGGCCGCCGCCTCGAAAAGCGACACCCTGACCATGTGGAACCCGATGACGACGCTCGGGATGAAGGTCACCAGCGTGATGACCATCATCAGCCGCTTCACGTTGCGCTCGCGCACCTTGTCGATGAACGCCTTTTTCTCGTATTTCAGGAACCGCACCATGGCATAGGTCGCCAGGGCGATGAATACCGAGTTGATGAAAAAGAGGTAGAACGCCCCGAAGAAAAACCGTATCTGCCCCGTGGCAAGGCCGAAGCCCGCGGTACAAAGGGGCGGGATCAGCGCCGTAGCGATCGCCACGCCCGGGATCACGGTCGAAGTGCGATCCTGCCGCGTCTGCGCCACGATACCAGCCAGGCCGCCGAACAATGCGATCAGCACGTCGTAGGTCGTCGGCACGGTACGTGCCAGCAACTCGCTGCTGTTCGACGACAGGGGCGACACCAGGAAATAGGCTGTCGAGGTGACGATCGCCACGACGAACATCAGCGCATAATTGCGCAGCGACTTTTTGAGCAGTTCGAAATCGTTGATACCCAGCGAGAGGCCGATGCCCATGATCGGCCCCATGATGGGCGAGATGAGCATGGCGCCGATAATCACGGCGGCCGAATTGACATTCAGGCCCAGCGACGCGATCATCGTCGCAAAAATCAGCACCCACAGGTTGACCCCGCGGAATACCACCCCTTTGGAGATCGACGCCACGACCTCGTCGCGCTGTGCCTTGTCTTCGTCGAGGCTGAAACGCCCCCGGAGGAATTCACGCATCTCTCCCAGCCATGCCGAGGAAGAACGTTTGATCCGATGCGTATCGTTGTTGTTTTCCATTTTCCAGTCCTTTATTCAGTCTCCTCATCCGGTAATTCCCTCTTCGGTTTGGGTTTCCCGGCCAATACGATCACAAATTCGCCTTTGGGTTCCGTCGTACGAAAATGTTCCAGCACTTCGGCGACAGTGCCCCGCACGGTCTGCTCGAACTTCTTGGTCAGCTCACGCGATACGGACACCCTGCGTTCCGATCCGAAAACTTCGGCGAACTGTTCGAGGCATTTCACCACCCGGTAGGGCGATTCGTAGAATACCATCGTGCGCTCCTCGTCGGCAAGCGACTGCAACTGCTTCGCCCGCCCCTTTTTCTGGGGCAGAAACCCCTCGAAACAAAACCGGTCGCACGGGAATCCGCTCTGCACAAGAGCGGGAACCAGCGCCGTGGCACCGGGGAGCGTCTCGACCTCGATGCCGGCCTCGACACACGTCCTGACCAGCAGAAACCCCGGATCGGAGATCCCGGGCGTCCCGGCGTCCGAGACCAGCGCGGCATTGCGTCCGGCGGCAATCGACCCGGCCACCATCTTGACCGTGGCGTGTTCGTTGAACTTGTGGTGCGAATGGAGTTTTTTCTCGATACCGAGGTGTCTGAGCAGGAACGACGTAGTACGCGTATCCTCGGCGAGGATGAAATCCACCTCGCGCAGCACATTGACCGCCCGCAGCGTGATATCGTCGAGGTTCCCGATCGGGGTAGGTACGATATAGAGCTTGGCCATGGGGCTATGCGAATTTACGTTCGAGCAGTTCCATCAGGAACTTCGCGCCGTCGGAATTGGCATTCCAGACATAATTCTCGGCAATGTAAATCATGCAGTCGTCGAAATCGCCGAAGGCATCGAGCTTGTCGAGCGCCGCTTCGTAAGCCCGGGCATCGCCGTCGAACAAGTCGCGGATCATCAGGAACTTGTCGTTGATGCCGATGGCGCGCCTCAGGTCGGTGACGGGCTCGCTGCGGCGCAGTTCCGAGGCCATGTCGCGCGGCGGCACAATCGTATCGGCCAGCGTCTGTTTGTCATGGTTGATCACTTCGCCCAGTACGGCCCCGTTATTCGGCGCCCCGTTCCCTGCAAGGGTAATCTCCTCGAAATCGGGCTCTTCGTCGTCATTCCCGGTGTCGGGCACGGGTGCCGGACGCTGCGACACGGACGCCGCATACACCCCTTCCGCAGGAGCTTCATCCCCGGCGAACATACGCTGGGTGTCCGGGACAGAAACGCCAGGGCCGGATACCGGTTCCGGGCTGTCGGTTGCCAGACTGTCGGTTGGAAGCTGCGGCCGCCCGGCCGCGGTTCTTGCGGCGTCCCCCGCGGCAGGTGCCGGAGCAGGCTTTTCGGCCGTCGGCCGGGCAGCCGGGGGTTCGGGATTGTAAAGCGACATGATTACCCGCTGTTTATGGCGGTGGCGCTGGGTCTCCTCTTCGATGCCGAACAAGGTCGGCGCGATCGACTGCGGCGCTGCCGCAGGATGCGCCCCTGCTCCGGGAGCCGGAAAGGTAACGCCCGTTTCCGCCCCTGATCCGGCAATTGCTTCCGGTTCGGGCATCCCCGAGGGTGCTTCCCGGTGTGCGGGCTCGTCCCAGGGATCGGTTGCCTCCGGCACACGGGCAAGCCCCTGCGAACCGGAATCCCCATGCGATTCGGATGCCGCCGCAATATTTTCAGCCGGCACTTCCTTGCCGGCGCTATTTCCAGTCGATTCGGGCGCAGGGATTTCTTCCGCAGCCGGGGTTTCAGGATCGGAAACCAGCCCGGCAACCGGGGGTTCAGCCTCCGCAATCCGCCCCGCAGCCGGTTCAGCCGGGATTTCGGCAGGTTCCGCAACAACCCCGGCCGGCTCTTGTCCGTCCGCCGGCACGGAATCCAGCACGGATTCGGCCACCGTTTCCGCCGCCGCGGTATCGCAATCGGGGAAATCTGCCCCGGACTCCGCCAGGGGCGCAATGAACCCTGATTCGGGTTCCGGCCCGGATCCGGAGAGCGACGGCAATTCGGGTTCCGCCACGGGCAGAGGCTCGATCGAAAGCACTTCGCCGAGGTCTAAGCTGACCGGAATCTCCGTCGGGAAGGGTTCCTGTTCGGAGGCATCTGCCGCGGGAGGTTCCGCCTCCGCATCGAAACGCACGGCCTCGTAGAGTGTCCGCAACTTATCGAGTACGAGATCCCGCTCGAGGGAGCCGATCTCCTGGTTCGCATTCCAGCCTTCAACTATTTCCGAGAGCTTGCGCAATTCGCTCCGCACGTATTTCAAATCCATAATCCGCACACTTTTTGCCTCCAAAGATAGAAAAAAATTTACGAACACACCGTGCAAAACCCGAGATAATATCCCCGAGGGCCTGCGGCGCCGCTGCGGGGCACAAAAAACGGGGATCGACACACAGCCGATCCCCGTTCGTATGCGGGAGTAGTCTACTCCCCGAAAATATGCCGCGCATAATTATACCCGCAGGCATCGTAGATCCGCGCCAGGCGGCGGACACGGTGCAGATAGCCGGCATAATCCTTCCGGTCGAGGCTCCACCCCACTTCGGCCAGCGCGCTCAGGCGCGGCAGAAGCATATATTCGGCATGGGGCCATGTCGCGATATACTCCGTCCACAGGTTGGCCTGCACGCCCAGGATACAAGCCTGCTCGGCAGGCGTCAGCTGCTCGTAAGGATCGAGTTCGTAGACCTTCTCCACAGGTAGGTACCCGCCGATGGCAAGGGGTTCGCGGGCCGTATCGCGCGTCTGGTAGTAATCCAGGTAGCAGTTCGTGGTCGGCGCCATGATGGCATGGTTGCCCTGCCTGGCGGCCTCGATCCCCCCTTTCGCTCCGCGCCACGACATGATGGTCGCCGTCGGGGTGACATCGCCTTCGAGAATCTCGTCCCAGCCGATCAGGCGGCGTCCGCGGGCATTCAGGAACTTCTCGACGCGCGCCGTGGCGTAATTCTGCAACTGGCGCGGACGCCTCAGCCCTTCGGCCTTCATGCGCGCCTTGCAATGCGGGCACTTCTCCCACATCACCGTCGGGCATTCGTCGCCGCCGATATGGATGTATTCCGACGGGAAAAGGCCGACGACCTCTTCCAGCACCCCCTCGATGAATTCGAAGGTCGTCTCCTTGCCGATGCAGAACACCCTGTCGTCGATGTCCCAGGTCTGGCGCACCTCGTATTGTTCGCCCGTGCAGCCGAGCCACGGATAGGAGGCCAGCGCACCCACGGCATGTCCGGGGAATTCGATCTCGGGGATCACCGTGATAAAACGCTTCGCAGCGTAGTCCACGATGTCGCGGATCTCGTCCTGCGTATAGTAACCGCCATAGGGCGTTTCGTCGAACTTGCAGTTTTCGTCGTACTCGCCGCCCGGGTCGCGGCCGATCAGCGTACGGCTGCGTACGGAACCCACCTCGGTCAGTTTCGGGTATTTCTTAATCTCGATACGCCACCCCTGGTCGTCGGTAAGGTGCCAGTGGAACACGTTGAGCTTATGCAGGGCCATGATGTCGAGCGCCTCCTTCACTTCGTCGACCGTGAAGAAATGGCGGCAGACGTCGAGCATCATGCCCCGGTAGCCCAGGCACGGTTTGTCCTCGATCGTCACGACGGGCAGCTCCACGGCACGCACGCCGGTCGCGTCGTAAGCCGCAACGGGGATCAGCTGGCGAAGGGTCTGCACCGCATAGAACGCCCCGGCAGCGCTCCCGCCCACAATCTCGGCACGTCCGGGCGTAATCTCCAGGCGGTAGCCATCCGCCGGCATCGCCGCGTCGCACGAGATATTCAGCGCCCCGTCGAGGGGCACGTCGGCATGCCGCACCCGCAACCCTTTGCCGAACACCGGTTCCAGCACTTCGTCGAGCGCCCCGGTCACACAGGCCAGACTGTCGTCGCCGGACAGCAGCACCGCTTCGGTCGAAGCGGTCAGCAAAAAGGTTCCCTGCCCTTTCACGACACGTTCGGGGAGCGGCACCACCGCGACTTCATCGTCGGCGGGGATTACCTTACCGCAGCCGCAGAGGGCCGCACAGAGGACAACGAGGGGTATAAGTCTCTTCATATCGGGCTTGTTTTAAATGGGGTTGCTCAGGAACACAAGGTAAAAATAAAGCAAAAAACGGACAAATCAAAACCCCGGCCCGTTATTCGCACGCCGAAGCCCCCAGCAGCCCCACGTGTTCGACCGACGAACAGCAGATATGGAGCCGTTCGACCGTCTTGGCATACGGGAACTGTTTCAACTGCTCGTACATCGCCTCCCGGAAAAACCCGAAGGCATGGGCGATGCTCCCGCCGAAAACGATCGCTTCGGGGTCGTAGGCATAGAGGATCATCATCACCAGCCGCCCGATATGTCCGCCGAATTCGTGCCACAGCGCCAGCGCCGCGGGATCGCCCGCCAGGGCACGCTCGTAGGCTTCCTTGCCCGTCGTGCCGCGGCCTACGAAGAAACGGCTGCTGCAATAGTATTCGTAATCGCGGTCGAGGTACGGAATGCTCCCGATCTCCCCGGCACCCGTATCGTGCCCGCAATAGAGTTCGCCGCCGATCACGATCCCTGCGCCGACACCCGTGCCGAGCGCCACGCACACCACGTCGCTATATGCGCTCGCCTCGCCGAAGCGGCTGACGCCCAAAGCAAAGCAATTGCAGTCGTTGTTGACATATACGGGGACACCGAACCGTTTTTCGAGCAGGTCTTTGAGGTATACCTCGCGCCACGACGGGATGCCTACGACATTGTAGACGATCCCGCGCGCCGCATCCACGACCGACGGCACGCCGATACCGATGCGGGCGACGTCGGGGGTGATGAGCTTCCCGATGAGCGAGGCAATTTGATCCACGACCTCCCCTTCGGGGCGGTCGGCTTTGCAGGGTTCGGAGAGCAACCGCACGATGCGGCCATCCTTCACCAGGCCGGCGCGCACGTTCGTGCCGCCTAAATCCACACCAATCCTCATCGTGCAATCAGTTGTTATTTTTGACTTTCGCAACTTTCCCGCCGCGGAATTCCACATGGTCTGCAATCCGGCCGTCGCGCTCGTGTATCCACGTCTCGAAGCCTCGTTCGCCCTCGGTCAGCACGAGGATGCGCACCCCCGGCCGCAGGTTGTTGTAGGTCGTATCGTCGCCCGAAAAACGGCCGTAACCGAGGGCGATACCCTTCTCGGCCACCACATAGTCGATGTCGTGGTCATGCCCGACGAAAGTGCCCATCACATCGCCGCACTCGGCCATCGCGGCGAACATGCCGGGGTTCAGCGCCCCGGGGCATTCATCCTCGGCGGCACGGCCGACATGCGTATTGTCGGGGTTCCGCCATGCAGCGACGTATTCGGGCAGGGCGATATGGAAAAACGCCAGCGCCGGCAGCGGCTTCCCGCCGTTGGCCGCGGTATAGGCGGCGCTGCGGGCGCGGTACCAGCCCACCTGCTCCTGCGTGAACCAGCCGTAGCCGTCGATAGACGGGATTGTTGAATAATCGTGCGAATCGAGGCAGTAGAGCAACGCCGCAGGTTGCGTCGTCCCGGCGATCTCCAGCACCACGTCGGCCAGTTCGCCCCCGGCGCCGAGCGTATTGAGCGTGCCGGCATACGAGGTGACGATGCGGCCGATCTCCGCGCGTGTGAGATCCTGCTCGGCGTCGTGGTTCCCCAGCACCACGCAAAACGGCAGGTTGCGTTCCGCGACGGGCTCCAACACGCGGTGCCACGCTTCGGCTGCGGGCTTGCCCGTCACCACGTCGCCCGTGAAGACCACCAGGTCGGGATGCTCCGCATCGAGGATGTAGCGCATCTGAGCGATAGTTTTTTCCGCCTGCGCCCGGCGGTAAGGCGTACCGAGGTCGAGATGCACGTCGGTGAACTGTGCGATCCGGAATTTGCCGTCCCGGCCGAAATGCAGGGCGGGCGCCTGTGCCTGTGCCGAACACCACAAGGCGACGGCACACATAAGAGTCGTTATCTTTTTCATAGGTAGGTTAGGTTCCTTAATTCAGTTTCACACTGCCGCTCTTCTCCACGCGGACGGTGCGGCTCTGCCCGTCGCCCCACGTCACCGTCAGGTCGAACGGCACGTTGGTCGTAACGCTCACCGCAGGCACGTCCCCGGCTGAATTGCGGCCTTTGACCTTCAGCCCCACGACACCCTCGGGGCCATAGGGATAGCGGTCGATGCCGTGGGCCTCGGTATGGTTGATGTCCCACACGATACGCCCCTCGGAATAGTCGGATTTGATGCCGAGGATATACTCGATGAACACCGCGATCGGCGGCAGCCCCGCCCAGCCCACGAAGTCCTTGCGGGCCATGAACCCGGGTTCGATCTTCTCCGGGGCATAGTACTCCCAGAAAGTCCCGGTATTCTTCCACACTTCGAATACGGCGTTGAAATGGTTTTCGGCCACCTCCAGCGCAAGGTCGTGGTAGCCCTTGCGGTAGAGGCCGTCGATAACCATGTAATTGGCACCCGGCCATACGCCGCCCTGCCAGTAACGGCCCGTCGGGTTGTATTTCGGGTGGTCGGCCGAGAGCGACGGCACGCGGTGCGGACGGTCGAATTCGGCCGTGTCCGCCAGGTGCGCAACCATGCGATCCATCCGCCCCTTGTCCAGCGCGTCGGCTTGCAGGGCCCAGAAGGCGCCGATCCCCTTGGTCGTGCAGAGCGACCCGTCGCCGTAGCGGTCGTAGAGGAAACCCGTCGCGTCGTCCCACAGGTGTTCGTTGACATAGGCGCGCAGCCGTTTCATCTCGTCCTCCATGTCCTCGATCTCCTGCCAGCGTTCGATGTGGAAACCGATGTTGAGCAGCGATTCGTCGACCAGCATCTGCTGCAGGTTGGTGTCGAGCCAGACCATGTGGCCGTGCGAGAAGATCGGGTTGTATTCGGGCTTCACGCGGGGCATGTTGTCCATGCCCGTCCCCCATCCGCTCGACCAGTAGGTGCCGTCGGGCCACGTGCGGTTGAGCCGCCACCACTTGGCATAGGCGCACAGGGCGGGGAAAACCTTGTGCAGGCGGTCGATGTCGCCGAACTGGCGGTAATACATCAGTTCGACCCACGGCAGCAGGTTGGGCCCCGTCGAGGTGGGATCGTAGCGCTCGAAGCAGTCGGAGCCGTCGGCACGGATCTCGCGGCAGATGAACCCGTCGGGATGCTGCTTGGCGTAGAAGTTGTCCAGCGTGCGCTGGAACGGGAAAAAGCGGTAACCGTAGCGGGCGAACATCATCATGAACGAAGCGTCCCACATGAAGATATTGCCGTTGTAGGCAATATCGAGGTAAGGCGACACGAACCCCGAGTCCTCCTGCGGCTGGCGGATGTTGCCCACGGCGATCTGCCAGGCGTGCCAGTACATCTCGACCTCCTTTTCATGCCCTTCCCACACGGGCGAGGGCAGGATCTTGCGCGCCTCGGCGAACGTCCGGGGTTTGATGTGTTCGGGTTTGGCCGTGCGGAACTCGTTCTCGGCCACGAATACCTCCTTTACATAGGTGTTTTTGTAGGGCAGCTTGTAGGGCCCCGATTTGAGGTCTTGCGCCCCTGCCGTGCCCGCTGCGAAGACCAGCGACATGAATGCCGCGATTTGTTTGCGTAGCGTCATAGTATGCGGTTATTTTATCAGTGATTTTATCCTGCGTGCAATCTCGGTATTCATGTAGGTGCCGCAGAACTTGTCGGCGCCCGGGCCGTAGGCGAATACCGGAAGCATGGCGGGCGTATGGTCGTCGGAAACATAGACGCCCGTCACACGCCCCGTATGCTCGTCGCCGTCGACCACCACCAGGCCGCCGGTTTCATGGTCGGCCGTGACGATGACGAGCGTCTCGCCGTTCGTGTCGGCGAATTTCAGCGCCTCGGCAACGGCCAGGTCGAAGCTCAACATTTCGATAATAGAACCGGGCAGGCAGCGCGAATGCCCCGCATAGTCGATCTTGGCGCCCTCGACCATCAGGAAAAACCCGTCGCCGCCGCGTTCCTGCAATTTGGCGATCGAAGCGCGCGTGGCATCGGCCAGCAGTGTCAGGTTGGCCTCCTCGGCCGCATCGTCCATCGCCTCGTCGATGCAGATGACCTTGCCCTTCGCGGCATCGATCCCATCGACCGAACGCACGAAATCGTATTGTTTCTCCAGTTCCCCGACCAGGTCGATCCCGTCCTTGCGGCGTGTAAATTCACGGATGCCGCTGCCGCAGAGCAGGTCGATGCGCCCGTCCATGAGGCAGCGGGTCAGCTCGTCGGCATTGTCGCGCTCGACCGAATGCCCGTAGAAGGCCGTCGGCGTGGCATCGGCAATGTTACCCAGCGTCACGACGCCCACGGGCAGCCCCCTGTCGTGGAAGAAATCGCTCAGCGAGGGATAGGGCACGCCCTCCGGGCTCATCGAGATATGGCGGTTATCGTGGCGTTCGCCCGTGGCCAGGGCGCTGCCGCCGGCAGCCGAGTCGGTCGTGAAGGCATCCAGCGCATTGTTCTGTTGCAGGCCGATATATTTCATCTGCAGGGTCGACAGCCCCTTGTTGGCATAGAAAGCCGCCACGATCTGCGACAGCCCCATGCCGTCGCAGATCAGGTAGATCACGTTGCGAACCCGTCCCCGGCCCCCGTCGTTGCGGTAAGTCGGGGTGTAGACGTCGATGCCCTTGGAGAGTTGCAGTTTGTCGTTCTGGAAGCCCCGGAAATCGCGCGTGGTCTTGTCCAGGCGCTTGGTGCCCGTCACGCCTTCGGCGGCCGTGCGGCGTTCGCCGATCTGGAAATTCTTGTTGCCGAAATCATCGAAGAACGCGGCGCACACCTCGGGGTGGTCGGTATTGAGGTAGTCGATACCCATATCATAAAAGGTATAGTAAACCGTCGTCCCTTCGGGGGCGCCCCAGAAACGCACGGGTTTTCCCCAGGCATGTGCGCGGTCGATGACCGTCTCCAGTTCCGCACGCTCGGCCGGGATGATCGAGCCCTTGCCGTTCCACTGCGAATAGTCGCTGAAATCGGCGCTTATCAGGGCGATGCGCTCCAGTTGCGCGGGCGTATAGTCGGCATCCCACACCCCGTCGAAACGGATATAGGAGGGATATTTGCCGAAATCGGCCGGTGCCGGGACACGCCCCGTGACAACGATCCGCACGGCCTCGGGGTTCACCGCCGGGTCGAACACCTCGGGATAGCGGCCCAGCAATGCCGCAACGGCCTGTAAAGTCGGTTCGGTAGCAGACTTGAGCTCGACCATCAGTTGAAGGTGTTCGCCGGAATCCTTCCATGCCCGCCCGCCGTTACGCCCGAAGAGCGTCACCAGCGGTTCGACGTAGAGCGCCTCGAAGGTCATGCCGGGCGAAAGGTCTTCGACCTCGTGCCCCACGAGCAGCTTGCCGCCGTGCAGGAACACGTCGGCCTCGATGGAATAGACCTGCTGGGCGTACGCCTGCCAGAAGGGGGCACGGCGGCAATAATCGTTGTGCGAATGGATCAGGATGGGGCGCTCGGCCACAGCCGTGGCGCAGGTGCACAGAGCTGCGAACAGCAGCCAGCTTTTGAGTATCTTTTTCATTGCGGGATGTTATTTTTCGAATTTGACAATGGCCATCACGGGGGCATGGTCGGAGACATAACCGCCACCGAGCGTATCGGGCAGCACCTCGTAAAGGTCGGCGGCGATGCCGTCGCTCACGAAGATGTAGTCGAGCAACGGGCGTTCGGCCTCGAGTATCTGCCCGAAGTCGGAAAAGCTCCACTCCGTGCCGGATTTACGGGCGGCGACCTGCTTCACGTCATGCAGTACGCCGTCTTTCTGCACGTGCGCCACGACCGACGAGCCGGGCTCGGAATTGAAATCGCCCGTCAGGATCACAGGCCGATCCCCGCGCAGCGCTTCGATGCGCTCCCTGAGCAGGTTCACGCCTTCGTCGCGGGCGACCTGCCCTACATGGTCGAGGTGGGTGTTGACGAAGAGGAACTCCCGGCCCCCTTCCCTGTCATGCAGTACGACCCAGGTTGCCACGCGCTCGCAGGCGCCGTCCCACCCTTTCGAGCCTGCGACGTCGGGGGTTTCGCTCAGCCAGAAAGTCCCGGATTCGAGGGGCGTAAAACGATCCCGCCGGTAAAATACGGCACTGAACTCGCCCGCCTCGGCACCGTCCTCACGGCCGACGCCCACCGCAGCATAGCCGGGCAGCAAACGCTTCAGGTCGCCGAGCTGGTTGGCAAGCAGCTCCTGCGTGCCGAAAACGTCGACGCCGTGCGAAGCGATCACCTCGGCGACCCGCCCGCGGCGGAAACGCCAGTTGTCCGCCCCGTCTTCGGGGTTGTCGTAACGCATGTTGAAGGTCATGACGCTGAGCGTCGTGGCCGAACCGCAGGCAGTGAACGCCGCTGCCGCCAGAAGATAGAACAATCGTTTCATAACTTTTATTTAAAATCAGCGGGACAATCGGGAAATTCAACGTACAAACGCTCCGCGGGGATCTGCTCGAAGCCAGCCGCTCCGGGCGCCCTCCAGCCCCAGGAGAGATCCTGCCCCTCGTAATCCTCGAAATACATGAGCGTATAGGGATGCAGACCCGCTTCGAGCGCCACGCGCCCGGTCGCCATGACCGAAGCGTGCGACCCATCGTTGTCGACCACCTTCCGGTCGCCGATCACGAGCACGCTGCCGTCATCGCTCTTGGTCATGAACTCCCACACGCCCCGTTCGGGAATGCGGATCCAGCCGTTGAAAATATATCCGAAATGGTCTTCCTGCGGGGCATCGGCAATCGACGGCTCGGGCATTGTCCCGGACGCTACGAGCTTCCCCCGGCGAATCTCGTCCACATGCGAGAACACGCCTTCGTAACAGGCATAGGCGACACCCGGACGCATGGCCGCGCCCGCTCCGGGCAGTCCCTTGCGGAATACGGCCTTCTCGGCTTGGAGCGTCAGCGTACGGCTCGGTGCGGCTCCGGGTTTGAATCCCCGCGCTTTGAGCGTCAGCGAGCGGTCGACAACGACGGGCCCGGCATAGAGCACCGAGGTTTCGTCCGGCTCCGAGCCGTCGAGCGTATAGCGGATTTCGGCTCCGGCCGTCGTCGTGGCCAGGGCGACGGCCACAGGCTCGGTGAAGAGGCTCACGTTCTGCGTGGTATAGGGAATCGAAACGACCTGGCCGCGCGTAAGCGAATAGGGCTCTGCTGCGGCATCCGTTCCACGGGCGTAATCGGGTTCCGTACGGAGTTCGAAATGCAGTTCCCCACCCTGCATCAGTTGTTCGTAGGTGATGAAATTTTCGGTCACGGGCACTCCGTCGAGCGTCACCGAAGCGATATAGGTATTGCGGCGGGGGTTGTTTGCCGTAACGGTCAGCGTGCGGCCGTTGGCCAGGCGCACGACGGCCTTCGGGAATTGGGGTGCGGTCAGCGCAAACTGGTTCGAGCCGGGGCAGACGGGATAGAAGCCCAGGCTGGAGAAGATGTACCACGCCGACATCTGGCCGCAGTCCTCGTTGCCGATGATCCCCGCGGGCGTCGGGGCGTACATCCCGTGCAGCAGGCTGCGCGTGAGCTCCTGTGTCCGCCACGGCTGCCCGACATAATTGTAGAGGTAGGCCATGTGATGGCTGGGTTCGTTGCCGTGGGCATACTGCCCCATGAGCCCCGTCACGTCGCTTACGTCGAGCTGCATCTCGTCCGATTCGAGCGTAAAGAGCCGATCCAGTTCACGGACGAACGCCTCGCGGCTGCCGAAAAGCCCGGCGAGCCCGTTCACGTCGTGCGGCACGAAGAAACGGTAGTGCCACGGCGTGGCCTCGGTATAGTCGCGCCCCGTGGCGAACTCCTCGAACGGCTCAGACCAGTTGCCGTCCGTCCCACGGCCGCGGAAGAAACAGGTCGATCCGTCGAAGACATTGGCGTAGTTGAGCGCCCGCTGCGCATACTCCCGGGCGACGTCGTCCCGGCCCATGGCCCCGGCCATGCGGGAGATCGCCCAGTCGTCGTAAGCATATTCCAGCGTGCAGGAGACCGACTCGCGCTTGATATTGGAGGGTATAAACCCCTGTACCACATAGTAATCGGAACCTTTCTTATTGATGTTCGACGAGCGGATCATCGCATCGAGCGCCTTTTCGGCATCGTATCCGCGGATACCTTTCAGGTAGGCGTCGGCAATGACCGACGCGGCATGGTAGCCGATCATCGTCCCCGTCTCGCCCGACGCGAGCGGCCAGATCGGAAGCTCGCCCGTTATGTCGTACATGTCGAGCATACTGCGGATCATGTCGTTGACTAACGTCGTATCCACCAGCGTCTGCAACGGGTTCCACGCGCGGAAAGTGTCCCACAGCGAGAATGTCGAATAGTAGGCACCGCCCTGCGGCATACGCGCGATGCGCTGGTCGTGACGGCGGTACTCGCCGTTGACATCGCTCATCAGATTGGGCGTCAGCTTGGTATGGTACTGCGCCGTATAGAAATTGACCATTTCGTCGCGCGAACCGCCCTCGACGACGATGTCGCCCAGCGCTTCGCGCCACAGCGCGGCGGCACGCGCATGCACGGCATCGAAATCCAGCTCCGGCACCTCGGCGACGCTGTTGAGACGGGCATTCGCTGCGCTGACCGACGACAACCCGACGGCTATCGTAAGCGTTTCGGTGTCCGGCGCAAAGGTCAGCACGGCCTGTTTGTCGCCCAGCAGCCGCACGTCGGCGAAAGGCTCCGAAAAACGGGCGGAGAAAAAGACATACTGGTCGGGCACCCACCCCTGCGTGCGGCGCATCCCGGCGATCTCATCGGGCGCCGTCGTCCGCAATTCACGCATGTCGACCTGCTCCTCGGCGATCGTGTGCATCAGGTCGACGACCACCTGCCGCGGCCCCTTGCCCGTAAAGGTATAGCGGTGCACGCCCGTACGGGGCGCCGCCGTAAGCTCCACCCGGATATTTTCACCGGGTAACTCCACGGCATAATAGCCGCAGGAGGCCTTCTCGTCCCCGTGCGAAAAGAAATAGGGCTGCAGGACGCAGGCGCCGTCGTGCAACACGATTTCGCGCGTGGTGGGATGGAACAGGATGTCGGCCAGGTCGGCACACCCCGTACCGCTGAGGTGCGTATGCGAAAAACCGTCGATGGTCGTATCGTCGTAATGGTATCCGGCGCAGGCGTCCCAGTCCCCGGCACGCGTGTCGGGGCTGAGCTGCACCATGCCGAACGGCGTCGTTGCGCCAGGGTAGGTATGCCCGTGGTAGCCCGTGCCGATGAACGGGTCTACATAATCGACCGGGCCGGCCGGCCGCGGCGCGCACGCAAGGAGCCCGAGGGCCAGCAAGGCGAAGGTAAGTTTTTTGGTCATGGCAGTTTCGGTGTATGCGCCCCGTCCGTAAAGCGTTCCATCAAAGATAAGGATTCCGGGGCGGTATTGCAAACCCCGGCAGCCGTATCTGCGCAGCATCGGAACCGGTCGCAGTTTAGGTTATACAAATATAAGAGAAGAGAAGCGTCCCGTCCGTGGCTATTTGCGCTTTTACATCCTCACATCGCGCAGAACCTTCCTATCCGGCGCCGAAACCCCGGCAGGAGTGCCTTTTCGCCCGAAATTCCGTCCTGGGGCAGAAAATTCCCGAAAAAAAGCTATCTTTACCCTCGAAGAGACCCAACCAGACCATGGCACGCGTAATTTTCCTGACCGATTTTTCCGAAGCCTATGCCCGCGAACTGCTGCTCGGCATGGCCCGCTATGCGCACGACACGGCGCAGGCGTGGAGCCTTTGCCGGCTGCCGTTGTCGATACGCGACAAGTTCGGCATAGAGGCGGTGGTCGAATGGGCCGTGCGAATGAAGGCCGACGCCGTGATCGGGCAGTTCTACAACACGGACAACGTCGGTCTGTTCCGCGAAAACGGCATCATCGCCATCGCTCAGGATTTCAAGAAGCGTTTCACGACGATCCCCAACATCACCGGGCCGCACCACCTTGCCGGCCGCATGGCCGCGGAGTATTTCCTGAAAAAGGGGTTCCGCAACTTCGCCTTCTACGGGACGCGGGGCATCGACTTCTCGGACGAACGCTGCCAGGGTTTCCGCGAGACCGTCGAACAGGCAAACCCCGATTTCACCTTCTCGTCACTGCGCAGCGGCGCCCAGAACGACCTGTGGTACTACGACACGGCGCAGCTCATCACATGGCTGCAATCGCTGCCCAAACCGGTGGCCATCATGGCCTGCGACGACAACCAGGCGTACCATATCACCGAGGCGTGCCTCCAGATCGAGGGGGGGGGAATTCGCGTATTCCGAACGACATAGCCATCCTGGGGGTAGACAACGACGAGACGATCTGCAAGCTCTCCGCCCCGAACCTTTCGTCGCTCAGCCAGGGCGTCGAGCAGGGCGGCTACGACGTGGCACGGCTGATCGACCGGCTGATCCGCAACCCCGAAGCGGAATGGGAAGACGTCATGGTGATGCCGCTCAACATCATCACCCGGCAGTCGACGGACATCTATGCCAACAACGACCCGCACATCGCCGAGGTATTGCGCTACATCCATGAGAACATCAGTCAGAAGATCACGGTGGACGATCTGGTGAAGCTGGTACCCCTGTCGCGCCGCCTGCTCGAAACCCGTTTCAAAAAGAGCATGGGCACCTCGATCTACGATTACATCATCCAGACTCGCATCGAAAAGATGATGCAGTTGCTGTGCGAAGGGCTGAGCGTATCCGAGGCGGCCGCCGAGCTGGGCTTCTCCGACATCAAGAACGTCTCGCGCACCTTCAGGCAGCTGAAGGGCATCACCCCGTCGGAATACCGCGAACAGGTCGCCCCGAAAAGGCGTTAGCACCGTCCCGCAAACAGGTGTCCCGCCCCTTCCGTTCCGCGCAGAGATCAAAATTCAGGCATATCGGCCGTTTTTTGCGGAGGATTTACTATCTTCGGGGCAAATTAACCTTCAAACCGAATCTATGTCCTTAAAACCGTTATTCCTATTCGCATGCACCGTGTGCGCGCTGCCGCTCATGGCACAGAAAAACTACACGCTCACCTCGCCCGACGGCACGCTGCAGGCCACCGTCGCCACCGGCTCCGACCTGAGGATCTCGCTCTCGGCCGACGGCGAAACGCTGCTCGCCCCGTCGCCCGTCTCGATGACGCTCGGCGGCGGCGAAGTGCTGGGCAGCAACCCCAAAGTCACCAGGGCCAGGAAAAATACGGCCGACGCACGGATCGCCTCGCCGTTCTACAAGAAGAGCAGCGTCCGCGACCACTACAACGAACTTGAGCTTACGATGCGCGGCGATTACGGGCTGGTAGTCCGCCTTTACGACGACGGGCTGGCCTACCGTTTCACGACCCGGAAAAAGGACGGCATCCTGGTCGAGAACGAGCAGGTCGCCTATACCTTCCCGGCCGATTATACGGCGTACGCCCCCTATGTCGGGCACAAGCGGCTGCTCGATTTCGAAGGGCAGTTCCGCAATTCGTTCGAGAACACCTACACCCGTCTCCCGCTGACGCAGCTCGACCCCCGCAAACTGATCTTCCTGCCCGTGCTGGTGGAACTTCCCGGCGGCCGCAAGATGGTCATCACCGAGGCCGACCTGCAGGGTTATCCGGGCCTCTTCCTCAACAACTCGACGGAGGCCCCCGTGCTGAAGGGCGTGTTCGCCCCCTATCCTAAAAAGGAGGAACAGGGCGGCCACAACCAGTTGCAGATGCTGGTCACGGAGCGCGAACCTTACATCGCCGCGACCGAAGGCACCCGGTCGTTCCCGTGGCGCGTAATGGCCGTATCGAAGGACGACAGCCAGTTGCTCGACAACGATCTGGTCTACCGCCTCGCCCCGGCCTCGAAGATCGCCGACACCTCGTGGATCAAACCCGGAAAAGTGGCCTGGGAGTGGTGGAATGCATGGAACCTCTACGACGTCGATTTCAAGGCGGGCATCAACAACGAAACCTATAAGTATTATATCTGGTTCGCCTCGCAGCACGGGATCGAATACGTGATCCTCGACGAGGGATGGGCCGTGAACAAACAGGCAGACCTGATGCAGGTAGTGCCGGAGATCGACCTGGAAGAACTGGTCGAATATGGCCGCGAGCGCAATGTGGGCATCATCCTCTGGGCGGGCTACTACGCCTTCGAGCGCGACATGGAACGCGTCGTGAAACATTATGCCGACATGGGCGTCAAGGGTTTCAAGGTCGATTTCATGGATCGTGACGACCAACGGATGGTCGATTTCCTGCACCGCGCCGCCGAAGTCTGCGCCGAACATAAGATGCTGCTCGATTTCCACGGCGTATTCAAGCCCACGGGGCTCAACCGCACATGGCCCAACGTACTCAATTACGAGGGCGTGTTCGGCCTCGAACAGCTGAAATGGTCGGCCGAATCGACCGACATGGTGAAATACGACGTCACGATGCCGTTCATCCGCATGGTCGCCGGGCCGATGGACTATACGCAGGGAGCCATGCGCAATGCCTCGCGCGGCAACTACCGCCCGGTGCACAGCGAACCCATGAGCCAGGGCACCCGCTGCCGCCAGCTGGCCGAGTACGTGGTCTTCGAGTCGCCGATCACGATGCTCTGCGACTCGCCGTCGAACTACATGAAGGAACCCGAGTGCTTCGCTTTCATGGCCTCAGTCCCGACCGTATGGGATGAAACGGTGGCCCTCACGGGTTCGGTGGGCGAATATATCGCCATCGCCCGCCGCTCGGGCGACACGTGGTACATCGGCGCCATGACCGACTGGACACCCCGCGAACTGGAGCTGGATCTGTCGTTCATCGGCAACGGCAACTACGACATCGAGAGTTTCGCCGACGGCATCAACGCCGACCGGGCAGCCCGCGACTTCAGGAAGACCGTATCGGAGCTGCCGCAGGATCGCAGGCTGAAGATCCGGATGGCCCCGGGCGGAGGCTATGCGGCCCGCATCTACGCACGATAAACCAGCCTGCCCCCAAAAGGCAGCGGCCTGCGCAGGCCGCTGCCTTTTCATTGCGAGCGATCCGTCCGGCGATGCCCTGCAAAGCGGGAAATCGCAGGCGGAACCGTGCGAAAGCCCCTGCCTGCGATGACAATATGAAAAGAATTTCGTATCTTTGCAGGCGTTATTGAAATCTAACGACAAATAAATAGAATGGCTTTACAATGCGGCATCGTAGGTTTGCCTGACCACGTAATTACCAACGTAACCTTGCGCAACATCAAGATCAAATTCCCGGGTGGTGGTAACAAATTCTATGCTTATCGTGGAGTAACTCCTGCCGAATTGGACAGTATTCCTGAAATGCCGAAAAGCTATCCGGAATTTTCACAGTTCCGCGAACTCCCTGCATGGGGTTTCTACATTCGCCACGCCAAAGGGGTGACCTTGGAAAATGTTGAGCTGATCGCACAAAAACCAGACTATCGTCCGGCTGTTGTATTGGATGATGTTCATGACATTACCTTCGACAACGTCACCTACGACGAGCCGAATGCCGCACAGAAACAACAGTTTTATCCTTACAAATCGACTGAGGTTAAAGTTATTGAGTAAGGGTACTACAAACAAGGCTATCAACTAACCGATATAGATTCATCAAATACAAACCCTACATGAACAGAAACCCGAAACTGCTTTACAATTGGCTCTTCGGCACAGTCATGTTGCTAAGTGCTACGATTCTGCAGGCAGCACCGACACAGGCAGAAAAGGCCCAGCAACAAGCGTCGAGCGGGAA
>ERZ824600.713-NODE-713-length-47981-cov-3.367734_pt1 | contig 47981 bp, 35 predicted proteins | sample MGYA00519933_ERZ824600 | MGnify/ENA primary metagenome ERZ824600 (study PRJEB31778, sample SAMEA3449178) | human gut metagenome | biome: human gut; feature: human-associated habitat; material: faeces | place: United Kingdom | collected 2010/2012 ... | reverse complement strand
CCAGCCGGGGGCCTTGTCGCTGTCGTCCAGCTTGACGCGGGCCACGGTCTTGAGGCTCTCCGCCAGCTCGCGGAACACAAACTGGTGCTTTTCGCCTGCGGAACCGGCTCCCCGTTCTTTACGACCGACACGACCGCGGCACTCCGCGCGCTTGAGATCAAGGCGCAGGCTCTGTTCAAAGCGACCAAGGTCAACGGGATCTACACGGCCGATCCGAAAAAGGATCCCGCGGCGACCCGGTTTGAAACGATTTCGTTTCCGGAGGTTCTCTCCCGGAAACTGGCCGTCATGGACGCGGCGGCGTTTTCGCTCTGCTCCGAGAACGGACTGCATATTGTGGTGTTCGACTTTGACGAGCCGGGCGCACTTCTCAAGGTCCTGCACGGAGACAACTCCGTCGGCACCGTGGTTTCCTGAAAAGATGAGTTCCTGAAAAACAGATCAAACAAGATAAACAGGAGAAAAAAATGACAGACGACATGCTGCTGCTCGTGGATGAGATGGAAGAAAACATGCAGAAGGCCCAGGAAGCGATGAAAAACGACTTCTCGGCCATCCGCACAGGGAAAGCCTCCCCTGCCCTTGTGGAGAACATCACAGTGGAGTACTACGGAGCCAAATCCAGAATCCGCGACATTGCAGGAATTGCAACCCCGGAAGCGCGGCTGATCACCATCCAGCCGTGGGATCAGAGTGCGGTCAAACTGATTGAGAAGGCGATTCAGGAATCGAATCTGGGGATTTCTCCGGTCAGTGACGGCCGCGTGATCCGCCTTCCGATTCCGCCGCTCTCCCAGGAACGGCGCCTGACGCTCGGGAAACAGGTGAAGAGCCGTGCGGAAGAGGCCCGTGTCGCGGTCCGCAACATCCGCAGAGACGCCAATGAAGCGGCGAAGAAGGCCCAGAAGGCCTCTGAAATCACGGAAGACGAACTCAAGGACATGCTCGAAAAAATCCAGAAAATCACCGACAAAAGCATCGCGCAGATCGACGCGCTGATGGAGGAGAAGGAAAAAGAGCTCATGGCGTTCTGATGAACCTGCCATGGACACGCCTTTTTTCAAACGATCCTCGTTTTATCTGCCGGCGGCGCTTGCCGCCGGCGCATTTCTGCTGCGTCTGATTGCGGGACTCCAGCTTCTTCAGGCCGATCCCGCCGTCTTTGCCCCGCCGGATACGACGGACATGGCAACGTACCGGACAATCTCGGAGCAGATCCTCAACGGAAATTTCCCGAAAGAATTTTATTATCAGCCGTTCTACTATGCGGTGTTTCTTCCGCTGATCCAGAGTCTGACTGGGCCATCGGTGTTCATGGTGGTGTTTGCGCAGTCGCTCTGCGGAGCGGCGGCGGTCTATTTTGCATCGCTCTCGGGCTGGATGCTCGGGGGGAAGAGAAGCGGAATATGGGCGGGAATTCTGCTGGCGCTTTCCGGACTGGCGATTCTGTATACGCCCTACCGCCTGATTGCGGTTTCCCAGCTCTGCTGGTTCACGCTGCTGCTGTATCTGACGCTGCGGGCAATGGTCCGCGGGGGATGGGGACGCTGGCTGGCGGCGGGAGCGGTGCTCTCCGTGGCGATTCTCTCCCGCGGCAACGCGCTGATTTTTCTTCTGCCGCTGCTTCTGGGGTGTTTCTGGGGAGAGAGAAGAATCCGCAGGAGGAGCTGGAAACAGTTTGCCGTCTGCGTGGTGTGTATTCTTCTCGGGACATACGTGCCGCAGCTTCCGTTCATGGCGGTCAACACGGTTCATACGGGGAAGCTGAGCGGTCCGAGCACGGCGGGAAGCGCGGTCCTCGCACTGGGGAACACCAAAGAATCTCCGCCGGGAGGACTGGAGTACCCGGAGTCGTTCCGGATCTGGACGGAAAATGCCGGAACGCGCTCGGTTCCACGGCGGATCTTCGACTGGTTTCTCGAAGAGCCTCTGGCGTTTCTGGAACTTTCCCTGCGCAAATGTTTTCTCTTCTGGAATCACTATGACATTCCGAACAACATCAATCCGGAATACAACCGGCAGCGCAGTCCGCTTCTCCGGACGCTTCCGCTGATTCCGACAGGGGTTCTTCTGCTTCTGGCGCTTGCGGGAATGGGAATTGCGGCAGTATCCGGACGACATCGGAAGCGGATGGTGGTGTTTCTTCTGTTTCCGCTTCTGTACTGGCTGGCGACGGCGGGATTTTACAATCTCGGCCGGTTCCGGATTCCGGCGTTCGGATTTTTTGCGATTGCGGGAGGGCTCTGTCTGGACGAGCTGATCCGCCGCTTCCGCCGGAGGGAATACAAGAGGCTGTTTCTTTATGACGGCGCGGCACTTCTGGGAGCGTTTTTTCTAGTCTACCCCGGTTACGACATCTATCGGGAGACGGCGGAAGCTCCGGTGATGCGTCTGGCCCGACCGGACGGTGTTCAGGTGGAGTATCCGGACGGGAGTTTTCTGATCTACGATCACGGGCCGGCCTCCTTCGGGGGATGGAACGCGGTCCGGGGCGATTCGTTTACGAAACGCTTCTCCACGAAGAACCTCGGTACTTCGCCGGGCTTTGTGATATTTTCTCTGGCGCTACTGAAAACGGCGGATGATCCTTCGGCGGAACTGACGGTCAACGGGATCCGTCGCAGTCTTGCGGGACTCCAGCCGGGACGCATGGCGTTTGTTTCGCTTCGTCTGCCCCGGCCGGAGGATGGGGAGTACCATATCCTTCTGACCGGAGCGGTTGCCGTCATTGCCGACCTTCAGCGGGACTACGGGCGGACGCTCTCCGGAGGGACCCCGATGCCGTACGAACTTCTGGCCAGGATCCGGACGGAGAACGGAAAGCCGGCCGGGAATCAGTGACCGCCGCAGTGGCAGTTTCCGCCGTTTCCGGCCTGTTCCCCTTCGTGATGGTGATGATTGCAGGTGAACTGGGGATCGCACTTCAGTTCGCCTTTCAGATAATCTCCGGCGGACTGGATCACATCGCCCTGCACGCCGCCGACGAATTCGATTCCCTCCTTTTTCAGCAGATCCTGAGCACCGGGACCGATTCCTCCGCAGAGCAGGACCTTGACGCCGAGATTTTTCAGGAATCCGGCGAGAGCGCCGTGACCGTTTTCTCCGGTCGGGACCGTTTTCATTCCGTTGATTCTTCCGTCCACGATTTCGAAGACCGTGAATTCGGGGGTTTTTCCGAAATGCTGAAACACCTGACCGTTTTCCGATGTGACTGCCAATTTGAATTCCGTCATCATAAGACTCCTTTCGCAAGATTGATCTGCGGAAGAGCGAATACGGGGCTCTTCCGCGAAACGGGATATAATAAATTGTGAATCGGGTTATTCGATTTCGAGTTCTTTTTCCATGGTGTTGAAATTCCGGCATCCGTCGCGGGTCACAACGACGAGGTCCTCCAGACGGATCCCGCCCCATGCGGGGTGATAGAGTCCGGGTTCCACGCTCACCACATTTCCTTTCCGGAGCGGATTCCGGTTCATCGGGGAGACGCGGGGCCCTTCATGGATCTCCAGTCCGACACCGTGACCAAGCCCGTGAATGAATCCGCACGGGATTCCGTCTGCGGTGTGTCCGGTCTGGAACCCGTCGGCGGCCATGGACTCCGCGGCGGCAAGATGCACCTCCGCCGCGCAGACCCCTTCCCGGATCATCCGTTCCGCGATCTCTCCGGCCTTCCGGACGGAGAGGAACGCTTTCCGGACCACGGGTTCCGCGATTCCTTTGCAGAATGTCCGGGTCATATCCCCCCAGTATCCGGTTGTATCGGAGCGCGGGAAAATATCGACGACAATCGGTTTTCCGGCCAGAACGGGTCCGGCTCCGAGATTATGGGGCTGGGAAGCCTGAATCCCGCAGGCCGTGATGGTCTGAGAAGCGGTGTAGCCGCGCGTTTTCAGCAGCCCTTCGATTTCGGCGCGCAGCATTTCGCAGGTCAGGACCGTTTTTCCGGAATAGAGAACGCCTCTGGAGTTCACCTTTGCCTTCCGGATCCGGTCGCGGACATAGCGCATGGCCTCTTCGGTCGCCGCCTCCGCCTCCGCGATTTTTGCGATTTCCGAAGCGGTTTTGACCTCGCGTTTCGGGAAGAAGGGTCCGTTGACCGCCTCCACGCCGATTCCGCGGGCGCGAAGCGCATCCGCCAGAGCAAGCGGGAAATCCGCGGGGACCTTCCAGCAGCGAAGGTCCAGCTGCTCCGTCAGATTCACCAGAACGGCGAGATCGGAGCGGTCGGCGGAGTGAGCGTCCAGAAACTCTTCGCGGCTGAGCACCCGGACTTTCCGGGAGGCCTCCTCCTTCGCTCTTGCGAACTCCAGCTGAGAGAGAATCAATCCCCTCTCCCCTGCGGCTTCGAAATACACCACCTCGTCCGGCGCATGGAATCCGCCGGCATAAAGCACATCCGCGCAGACCGACGGCGACGCGACGATCAGGCGCCCGGAACAATTTTTCATTTTAACTCCTCCGTTCAACTTGCAAAACCAGTAAAAAACCTGTATACTATACCGCAAAAAATCAAACAGACAAGAGCCGGTTGAAAAAGCGGCCCTGGAAAAACAGGAAAAAAAACATGTCCTTCACACTCTCCCTTGCAGTTCTGCTGCTTCTCTCCTATCTTATTGGATCCATTCCGTTCGGCTATCTGATCGGGCGCTGCCACGGTCTGGACATCCGGAAGGAAGGCAGCGGCAACATCGGAGCGACCAACGTCACGCGGGTCATCGGGCCCTGGTGGGGGAAGCTCTGCTTTCTGCTGGACTTTCTGAAAGGGCTTCTGCCGGCCGGAAGTGCGGTGCTGCTGACGGGGAACGGCGTTCTGGAGGATCCGTATCATCTTCTTCCGGCGGCGGCGACTCTGACGGTGGTGCTCGGGCACATCTATCCGGTGTTTCTGAAGTTCAGGGGAGGCAAGGGAATTGCGACGGCGGCGGGAGCGATTCTTCCGCTCTGTCCGGTTGCGGTGGTGCTGGGTTTTCTCTCCTGGGGGGCGGTTTTTCTGACGACGCGCTATGTCTCGCTTGCGAGCATTACGGCGGCGGTGGTGCTTCCGGCGGCGGCGACGATTCTGTATGCCTTTCACCTTCCCGGAGCGACGCATTCCCTTCCCTCGGTTCTTCTGTTTATTCTGCTGGGGATTCTGGCGATTCTCAAGCATCTTTCCAATATCAAACGTCTGCTGAACGGAACCGAAAACCGCTTTAACAAAAGGGGGTAGATGATGAAAAAAATTACCATTCTCGGCGATGGCGGATGGGGAACGGCACTTGCTTTGACCACTCTGCAGAACAACACGGAAACGACTCTCTGGGGTCCGTTTGAAGACAACATCGAAGCGATCCGGACGACTCATAAAAACCGGTTTCTCCCGGGCGTGGATCTTCCGGAAAATCTGAAGGCGACCTCCTCGATTTCCGAGGCGGTGCAGAATGCGGAAATCGTGGTTCTGGCCTCGCCCTCCCAGTTCATGCGCGGAACGCTGAACATGCTCCGGGAATACTTTGTTCCGGAACAGATGGTTCTGGTCAACGTGGCAAAGGGAATCGAAACGGATACGCTCAAATGCATGCACGAGATCTGCGCGGAGATCCTCGGGGACAACCTGAAATATGTGACGCTGTCCGGTCCGAGCCATGCGGAAGAGGTGGCGCGCGGAATTCCGACCGCGGTGGTTTCCGCCTCGGAAAACATCGGTCTTGCCAAGCTGGTGCAGGAAACGTTCATGACGCGGAACTTCCGGATCTACACATCGCGGGATGTCATCAGCGTGGAACTCGGCGGCGCGCTGAAGAACGTGCTGGCCATCGCGGCGGGCATTCTGGACGGAATGCAGCTTGGTGACAATCCGAAGGCGGCGCTGATGACCCGCGGCATTGCGGAAATGGCGCGTCTGGGCGTCGCGCTCGGCGGAAAACGCGAAACGTTTGCGGGACTGTCGGGGATCGGCGATCTGATTGTCACCTGCATGAGCCGTCACAGCCGCAACCGCCATGTCGGTGAAGAGCTCGGACGGGGAAAAACTCTGGAGCAGATCACAGCGGAAATGGGCATGGTCGTTGCCGAAGGCGTGAAGACCGCGATTTCCGCCCACATGCTCGCGCAGAGAAAGAACTGCGAGACCCCGATCATCAACGCGGTCTTCAACGTCCTGTACAACAATCTCTCCGCAAAGGACGCCGCATACGGTCTGATGACCCGGGAACCCCGCGACGAAGAGGACTGATTGCCTCCGTCGCTTTCCCCTTCCAGGAGATGTCCCTCCTTTCCGGACCTGCGGATCGGAGGGATTTTTTTATTGTAATCCAATCACTTTTTCGGGAAATACGCCACATGCGGCACGGTCCGTCCGATGGCGAGCCAGTCCCGTTCAAAATCGGTCTGGAACTCTTTCACATCGTCCAGCACGCCGGCGGGGGCGTTCTCGAACAGCCCGGACTCTTCCAGATTGCGGCAGGTGGAAGCCATATAATCCGGATCATCGGTTGCGAAATGGAGCACGCCGCCCGGCTTGAGAACCCGGAAGAGCTGCGCGGTGAAATCGGCTGCCATCAGCCGGTTGCCCTTATGTTTGTGCTTCGGCCACGGATCCGGACAGAGGATGTGAATCCGGTCATAGAAATTGTCGGCGGAGATCAGGGAGATCAGATGCCGGGCCTCCACGCGGAGGAGCTCCAGATTTTCCACGCCGTTGCGACGCGCGAGCTTCTCCACCTTGCGGAGACGGCCCAGCATCACATCCGCGCCGAAGATCAGCGCTTCGGGTTTGGCCTTTGCCAGCGCCACGGTAAATCCGCCGCTTCCGCAGCCGAGATCCAGCTCCACGCGGCGTGCGGGGTCGACCGGCAGAACATCCTCCATCAGACAATATCGGGTATTGAGAATATGAATCACGCAAAAACTCCTTGTTATTTTCCCGGCTGGACAGTTTTCCGGGGTGTTTCAAACGGGGGCGCCGTCAGGATTTCGAACACCTGAGACGGCATTTCAAAACCAATCGATTTTCCGGCGGAGAGGAATCGGCGGACCATTCCGGCAGGATCCCCTCCCTTCACGGAGGGCCGTCCGATCACAGCGGCACGCAGCTGCACCACCACCTTGGACGGATCCTTTTTCAGGCGATGGAAAATCAGACTTCTCCGGACGCCGAAACAGTCGGTCACGGTCAGTTCGCCGAAGGGCGGCATCCGATCGGTGTAGTGCGAGAGCGGGAACGCATCCTGCGTGTAGCGGTACGACAAACCGGACAGCAGAGACGACACCGCCTGATTGGAAATCTTTCTTTTCCCGGAAGCATCCTGAAACGGCAGCCGGGGATTCAAGCGGGAAATCGACCAGATCACCTTTCCGGACGGCAGACTTCTCCAGACGATCTCCGTTGCGCCGGCGATCTGTTCGAAGACCGGATGTTTCACCCACGCTCCGGGCACCGGATGAAAATCTTCGAACACGCTTGGAGCGAGAAACACGACCGGTTTTCCATCGTTTCCGGGGATGGCGAAGTAGCGTCCGCTGGGAACTCTCTGATCGGGCGGCGTGGTATCGTCGGGCAGGAAGTGGCCGCGTCCCATTACGAGATCGAGCAGAGAACTTCCTCCGCTGTTTCTGAGCACCACCCGGACTCCGGGAACCGCATTGTCGAAACCTTCGGCAAAGGTGCGGAGACGCAGCATGGTCTTCTCGTCGACCGGGGCGATCCGTTTCAGCGGACGGATGGATCCGATTGCCTCCAGGAACGCGGCGATCTTGGCCGGATCGGCCGGGAGATTGCGTTCGGCGACCATCCAGACCCCGTTCTGTTTTTTCAGGGTTGCCGAAGCCGTTCTCCAGGAGAGACGGAATTCAGCGACCTCCTCCATTTTCAGTTTCGGGAGCAGATTTGCGGTCTCCACCTTGACACTTGCCTGACGGCGGCTCTGGAATCGGCAGACCAGCGCAACGACCGTCAGCAGCAGGACCGCGCCCAGCAGATAAATCGGGAATTTCACCTTTCGTTTCATTTTTTACGACGTCCTGTGGAAAGTCGGATCACGGACCAAAGGATTCCGATCAGAGCCAGAATCGCCGGGACCACAACAATATTCAGAATTTTTATCCGGGTATCGAGCCGGTCCAGATCGTTTTTCAAATTGGACCGCATCTCTTTCAACTCTCTTCGAGCGGCCGCCACCTTGAGCTGGAAGGAGCGCATTTCGCTTCTCCGTTCGGCCGCGCCGGGACCTCCCGGATCGGCCTCTGCGGTGCGTTTGAGCGCGTTCAGACGGGCCTGTGCGCGGGAGAAATCCCGTTCCAGCTCCAGAATCCGGTTTTTGTAACGCAGTTCGGCTTCCGCCTTGAGGGCGTTGATGCGGGTCAGCGGACGGCTCATCGGCACGCGGTTCCGGATGGTTGCCAGCATACGGGAACCGGTCAGGCTCTCCATGACATTCTGAAGCATCGCCACATTGTCGTTGGATCGCCGATAGGCGCGCTGACCGAATGCGTCGTTGTACCCGGTCACGCAGACATCGTTGAAGAGCATGTCGGAATCGGAGAACAGATAGACATCCGCATCGCGGGTGCCCCGCCCCAGATGGGCCTGTCCGGCCGGGATTGCGGAACGGTCGGGCGCACCGGCCGGAAACGCGCTCGGCAGGCGGCCCGTCACCCGGACTGCCAGCGGATACTCCACGCCGGACGGCTTGAAGTTCTTGATCACCAGCTCCGGGCGGTTTCCGAGAAGCGAACTGACGATCTGCGACTCTTTCGACGATGCCAGAAGCGTCTCATACTTCACCCCCTCCCGGGGCGAAACATGGAAGACTCCGCAGAAATACATGGAAATGGCATTCAGATTCGCGAACAGCGGATTGGTCCGGGAAATGCGGGCGGGGGCCAGATTCAGAGCCGTCGGATTGGTCACCATCCGGTCCGGCAGCGTCTTGCGGTATGCGGAGACCATGTCCGCCACCATCATGGCCGGGTTCCATACGATCCCCCACGCGGGCAGCAGCGGCTGGAGATTGGATTCGGTCTTTTCCAGCAGCGAATAATCCGAACGGGACTTCAGCACGGCGTAGAACGAACGCGGATCAAGGAAGATCGCCGCGCGGCCGCCCCGGAGCAGATACTGATCGACCGCATAGAGCGCCCGGGGACTCAGATCCACCGGATTGATCAGCAGCAGCGCCTTGATTTCCGGCGGGATGACCGGCACATCGGCGGGCAGTTCCCGGAGCTCGTAATTCCGGGCCAGTTCGGACATGGAGTACCAGGCGGGCTCCATTCGGACGGGGCCATCCGCCGCGGTCTGACGCAGACGGGTCAGATCCGGCCGGACCCCGAGCACCTTGAAGGGCGAGATCACTCCGATCACCGGTCGTTCATCCGACGCGGCGCTGAGCACGATCCGCGCCACATCATACTCCAGCTGTGTCTCCTGTTCCGGCAGCAGGAACGGAATGGCGGCAACGGAATCCGCCCGTGTTGCGGAAAGTCCCAGGAAGAGCCGGTCGCCCGCCGCGGTCTGACGCGGCAGAATGGAATCCATCATTGCGGCCTCCTCGTCGATCGAATCCTGCGCCGGATCGATCACCACCAGCGAGAGCTTCCCTTTCGAAGCCGCGACGAACTCCTCCAGCAGCCACCGGACGCGCTCCGCATACTTCCGCAGAGATTCCGGCATTGCCGGATTCGAAAACGACGCATACAGCCGCAAGGTCACCGGCATTCCCGGATCCGCCGCGATCCGTTCCGCCGCCGGCGAGATCGAATACGCCCGGTCGGAACTCACATCCACCCGGGTCTTCCACGTTCCTGCGATCACGTTCAAGCAGAGGGTCAGCACCAGCACATAGACACTTTTCCCCGCCAGATTTTTCAACGCTCTTCTCAGCGCGGGATCGGAGAATGCCCCCGGCGCCGTCAGCGTGACAAATCCCGACGACACATACTCCAGAACGAAACACGTCAGCGACAGAAACAACCCGGTCAGCGACAGCGCATACACCACCTCCGCACTGTCGATCAACCCCTTCTGCCACCCCTGGAAATTCGGCAGAAACGCACCGGACGCGATCGACGCGATCAGCCACTCCGGCAGCCACGCCTCCCCCATCGCCAGCAGCGACGGCACCCCCGCGAACAGAAAGATCCCGCACACGAAAACCGACAGCAGAAAACTCGCCGTCTGACTGCGCGACAGCGCCGAACAGAACGTCGAAATCGCCAGATACACCGATCCGAGCAGCAGCGCCCCCAGATATCCGCACAGGATCGCCCCCGTGTCCGGTTCTCCGAGGATCCACGCGGTCAGCGGAATCGAGAACGTCATCAGCAGCGCGATGGCCAGCAGCGCCATTCCCGCCAGATATTTTCCGATCACCAGTTCCCACAGCGAAGCCGGGAAGGAGAGCGTCAGTTCAAACACCCCCACTCTCCGCTCTTCCGACCACATCGGCATTGCCAGTGCCGGCACAATCAGCAGAAACAGATAGGGCAGCCAGTCGAAGAACGGCGAAATATCCGCCTGTCCCGATGCAAAGACATTTCCCGCCACGAATGCGCAGAATCCCGCCAGCACCAGAAAAATAATCAGGAACACCCATGCCGCCGGCGACGCGGCCGATGCCGCCAGCTCCCGCAGCGCCACCGCTCCGATTCGACGATTTCTCATTCCTTTTCCTCCCCTCCCGCCAGAACAGCGAATACAGTTTCCAGCCGGCCGGAGAGGATCTCGCAGCGGAGGATTTTTGCTCCGTTTTCAGCCGCCTTTTCCGTCAGTTTTCCGATCAGTTCCGCGCGGTTCGTCTCCTTCCCGGGCCGGATCCGGATCCTTCTTCCCTCTTCCGCCTCGCTGGACGAGAGCAGACGGAAGCCGTTGATTCCCTCCAGCATTCCTTCCGGGAGGAAATCGAACAGCAGTTCGAGCGTTCCGTCATCCGGATCCAGAGCCCGGAATTCCCGTGTCGTTCCGAAAAAGACCTTTTTTCCTTTCCGGATCACCAGCACATTGTCGCAGACCGCATCGATCTCCTCCAGAATATGGGTGGACACAATCACGGCGCGGTCCCGGCGGAGCTCATCGATCAGGGAACGGATCTCCCGTTTCTGTTCGGGATCGAGTCCGTCGGTCGGCTCGTCGAGCACCAGATTTTCCGGATGATGGAGGATGGCCTGCGCCAGGCAGACCCTCCGGCGGAATCCCTTGGAGAGCGCCTCCAGCTCCTCCCGCAGCACGCTGTCGAGTCTGCAGTGGTCGACCGCCTCCGCCACCGCCATCTGCAAAGCCTTTCCTGCAAGTCCGTGCATGGTTCCGCAGTAGCGCAGAAAACCGAGCACGTTCATGCCCGCATAGAGCGGCGCGTTTTCCGGAAGATAGCCGAGTTTTTCTTTTGCTTCTCTGGGCTGTTCGGTCATGGAGATTCCGGAAATCTCCACGGACCCGGACGCGGGCGGGAGAATTCCGCAGATCATCCGCATGGCAGTGGACTTCCCGGCCCCGTTCGGACCGATGAAGCCGAGAACGCTTCCGTTGTCTGCCGTGAAGGAGAGATGATCCAGCGCAAGTTTCGCTCCGTATTGTCTGGATAAATTTTCTACTTTAATCATAATCGAGGGCGTTGTCTTGTCAAAAGTTTCTTTCCATCTTCTGAGGGGTAATGTAGCACGGCGGCCAGGCCTTGTCAACATCTCTTTTCTGTTGAAGGAACATCCTTTTGTGCAATTTTGTTCCGTTTCGTTCCATTGTTCCCGCGAACTGACCGGAGCGCGGAAACGGACGAGCCGGTCTTCTCAGCGGAGACGGCGCGGGGAATCGGGCGTGGATGCCGGTCCTTTCCGCACCTCCTCCATCAGCTTCTGAAAATCCGCCTCCGAGGAAACGAACGAGGCCGACGCCCGCAGAGCTCCATGATATCCGCGTCCCCGCAGATACTCCAGAATGCACTTCCGCCCGATCCGGAACCCGAGCTCCTCTCCGTAAAACGCGGTCATATCATGCAGATGCCGTTCCAGCTCGTCCGCGAACTCCGCAACGGTCGGCGGCTGATACTCCGGATTGAGCAGCTCCGTATAAATCCACGGATTTCCCAACGCTCCGCGGGCGATCATAATTCTGGAACAACCGGTTTTCTCCCTCATCTCGGCGCAGCTCTCCCTTCCCATCACGCCTCCGTTGGCGATCAGCGGAATGGAGAGACTCTCCCGGACGGCCCGGATCACATCAAATGCCACCGGCCCGGAATAAAACGCCTTCATCAACCTTCCGTGAAGAGTGAGAGCCTGAATGCCGGTCTCCTCCAGTCGGCGTGCAAATTGAACCGTCGGCTCCGGATCACGCTCATCCAGAATCCGGGTCTTCACGGTAACCGGGATCCGGGAGGTCCGGACGATCAGCGAAACCATCCGCAACGCCTCCTCCGGCCGCTTCAGTACGAACGAGATCCCTTCACACTTCCTCGCAACCTTCGGAGCCGGACACCCCAGATTGAAATCCAGCACCTCGAACTCCCGTCCGTTCACGATTTCGACCGCCTTGCGCAGATGCTCCGGATCGGATCCCACCAGCTGAATTCCGAGGAACTCCTCCTCCGGCGAACGGGCGGCCAGCATCATGGTCTTGGGATTTCCGAACACGAGGGACCCCGCGTCGATCATTTCAGTAAAAGCGTAGCGGCAGCCGTGACGGCGCAGCGCCAGACGCATCGGCAGATCCGTATGCCCGGCAAGCGGGGCCTGCACCAGCGCGTTTTCCGGATAGATCATCATCGAAGCGCAGAAAGGAACTCTCTTATTTCCACCGGGACAACACGATGCACGCGTTGGATCCCCCGAACCCGAAACTGTTGCTCAGCGCATGGTTCAGTTCGACATGTTCCCGGGTTTCCCGAATCAGATCCGCCCAGGCGAATTCCTCCGACGGCTCCTCCAGATTGGCGGTCGGGCAGAGGAAGGATTTTTCCAGCATCAGCGTGGTGAAGATCGCCTCGACCGCTCCGGCCGCACCGATCATGTGTCCGGTCATGGACTTTGTGCTGTTGATCGCCACATCCCGCGACGAGTCGAAAACAAGACGGATGGATTCCATTTCCACGGGATCCCCCACCGGCGTTGCGGTCCCATGCGTGTTGATATATCCGATCTCTTCAGGGCGCAGTCCGGCCATCCGGATGGCTTTGCGCATCAGTTCCGCGCTGGATTCCGCGTTCGGGACCACCATATCGGTGGCATTGCTGTTTGCGGCGAATCCGGAGATCACCGCCTTCGGCCGATGTCCGCGGGCGAGCGCATGGGATTCGCGTTCAAGGATCAGGATTCCGGCGCCCTCCCCCAGCACGAATCCGTCGCGATTCTTATCGAACGGCCGGCTGGCCTTGTGGGGCGCATCATTATACGAGTGGGAAAGCGCGCGCATTGCGTTGAAACCGAGCGCCTGCTGCCAGCTGACCTCTTCCGATCCGCCGACCATCACGGTATCATACTCACCGCTTGCGATCAGCCTTGCTCCGGCGATGATTGCCTGAGCGCTGCTGGTGCACGCCGAGCTGATGTCATACGACTCTCCGGTCAGCCCGAACACCAGCGAAAGATTCGCCACAGCGGAAGAGGGCATGATCCGGGGAACGGCGAACGGCGAGACCTTGCGGATCCGACGGGTTTCCATATAGGCGGACGCATTGCTGTACACCTCGGCGTAGGCGCTTCCGCCGCATCCGTTGATGACCGCCATGTCATGCGGCAGAGTCTCCATTGTGAACCCGGCCTCGAGCAGGGCTTCATACGCGGCGACCACCGCCATCCTGGAGTTCACCGACATGAAACGCTTGTTTTTCTGATTCAGGACAGGACACTCCACATCGTGATTCGACATTCCGGCCACCTGTGCGTCCAGACCGAGTTCCCGCCATTCCGGGATAAACACGGTTCCGGTTTTTCCCTTCTTCAGCGCTTCCGTATTCTCCTCAATCCCCACTCCGATCGGAGTTACGAGGCCGCGTCCGGATACAACAATTCGATCTGCCATGAATGAGATCCTTCCCCAATTATTCAAAAAACATCCAGTTTCAACGAGAAATCAAGTTTAATATACAACGCAATGAACACTTTTCAAGTATCCCGGGGAAATGATCCGTCGAGATCGTTTCCCTGCTCTCCTGCGTTCTTTTTCCGGAACTCGCGCGGGGACATTCCCGAGAAGCGCCGGAACTCGCTGGAAAAATACAGCTGATTCCGGTATCCGACCCTGTCCGCGATATCCTTGATCGACAGCTCCGGTTCCGGCTCCAGCAGCAGACAGCGCGCATGCTTCATCCGCAGCCGGATCACATAATCCATCGGCGAACACCCCACATGCTCACGGAAAAGCCGGAACATCGTTCTTGCGCTCACGCCGAATTCCCCGCAGAGCCGTTCAATCGTAATGGGCCGGTCGAACTGTTCCCCGATATACCGCAAGATCCGGCTGAGGATCTCCGGATACCCCTGCGTATCGCTCCGCTCCGAAAGCGCCAGAAGAAGACGGAACGACTCCACCGAAAGCTCATGCAGGTAATTTTCCGGCCGTTCCTCCATCAGACGGAAAATCGCATCGAACATCCCGTTGATCCTTTCCGGCACGTTCCGGATCACGTCCACCTGCGCCAGATTCAGCGAATTCAAAATTGAAACCAGCGATGTCCCGGCAATCGAGAGCGTCTTCTTCAGCGCATATTCACTGATGGTCCTCATGCAGGAATCTCCTCCGATCTGCACCAGAAAAAGATCCCCCGGCCCGCACTCATAACTCTTTCCGTTCTGGCGGTACTCATACCGCCCCTGCCGCAGAAGTTCCAGGGAAAACAGCTCCGAATTCTCCCGCCTGCGCCACACTCCGCGGATAGTTTCATCCGGCCCGCCGAAACTCACCTGAAGCGCCTGGCTCCCCGGCGAGGTCTGAGAAAACAAAAAGTGATGTTTTGGGAAATCTCCCACATTCTGTCCATACAATGCCCGGTTTCCCTTCATCCGGAACCGCACATTGGTGACTTTTCCGAAACACTTCTCCATAATCCGCCCCTGCTCCCGCATCGTACCGGTTGTTTCATCCGCCGTTCCGCAAATGCGGGGATACTCTAACCGTTCCGGCCCAAAGATACAAGCGGATTTTTCTTCCGGAAAGGAAATTTCTTCTAAAAAAAACAAACCGTCCGGAGAAACACCTTTCGGTTCGTTCTCCGGACGGTTCGGATCATTCAGCGGCGATTACCGTTCAAAGTTCCGTCATCAGGAAATGAAGAGCATTTCCCGATATTTCGGCAGCGGCCAGATCTCGTCGTCGATCAGCAGCTCGAGCGCGTCGACATCGGCGCGGAGCGCGGCCATAGCCTTCAGGACGGGGGCCTGATTTCCGGTCTTCAGCGCGGCTTCAAGGTCGTTGCACTTGGCGGTGACGCTGTCCAGATAGCGGCCGATGATTGTCGCGGCCTCTTTCTTTGCGGCGACGCCGGCGGTCAGACCTGCGGCCTTCATGTTGACCAGCGCCTCCGCGAGTTCCGCGAGCTGTTTTCCGGCAGCGGGCTGGATGATGGTGCGCGCCATGCTCAGAGAGAGTTCGCCCTCGATTTTGATCTTCTTGGCATACTCTTCCATGAAGATTTCGTAGCGGGACTCCATCTCGGCCTCGGTGAAGACATTGTACTTGGTGAAGAGCGCCTTGCTCTTTTCAGAGACGAATGCACCGAGGGCTTCCGGAGTGGTCGGTGCGTTCGGCAGACCGCGTTTGGCAGCTTCCTTCTTCCATGCGGCGGTGTATCCGTCGCCATTGAAGATGATCCGCTTGTGAGCCTTGATGATCTTCTGGAGCAGGAGTTGAAGTTTCTCATTGAAGTTTTTCTTCGGGAACTTCTCCAGTTCCGTGGAGATCTGATCCAGCGCATCGGCGACGATCGTGTTGATAACCACGTTCGCTCCGGCGCAGGACTGGCTGGATCCGGGTGCGCGGAATTCGAATTTGTTTCCGGTGAAGGCGAAAGGACTTGTCCGGTTGCGGTCGGTTGCATCGCGGGGCAGCGGCGGGAGAGTGTCCACACCGATCTTCATGATGCCGCCGTGCTTGGAGGACTTCAGGCATCCCTTTTCGATCTGCTCGATCACATCGGTGAGCTGTTCGCCGAGGAAGATGGAGATGATCGCCGGGGGCGCTTCGTTCGCTCCGAGACGGTGATCGTTTCCGGCGGAGGCCGTTGCCACACGGAGAATATCCGCATTGTCATCAACCGCCTGAATCACCGCGCAGAGCATCGTCAGGAAGATCGCATTCTGATGCGGATCGTTGCCCGGCTCCAGCAGATTGCGGCCGTTGTAGCTGACCGACCAGTTGTTGTGTTTTCCGGATCCGTTGATTCCGGCAAACGGTTTCTCATGCAGCAGGCAGACGAAGCCGTGTTCATCCGCTTTCTGGCGGAGAACTTCCATCACCATCATATTATGATCGCACGCGAGATTGAGCTCTTCGAAGAGCGGGGCGATCTCGTACTGGGCAGGCGCGACCTCGTTGTGTCTGGTCTTGGCGGGAATGCCGAGTTTCCAGAGTTCATTTTCCACATCGGTCATGAATGTGAGGACGCGGTGTTTGATCGAGCCGAAGTAATGGTCTTCGAGCTGTTGGTGCTTCGGCGGGGGAGCGCCGAAGAGGGTGCGGCCCGTTTGGACGAGGTCGGGACGGGCGAAATAGAAGTTCTTGTCGATCAGGAAGTACTCCTGTTCGGGTCCGAGCGTGACCTTCGGCATATGTTCGCCGGTCTCTCCGAAGCAGCGGACGAACCGCTTGACCGCTTTTGCCAGAACCTGGGTCGATTTCAGAAGCGGGGTTTTCTTATCGAGCGCTTCTCCGGTGTAGGAGCAGAACGCGGTCGGGATGCAGAGTGTTGCGCCGTTGGGATGGCGTTTGATGAAAGCCGGGCTGGAGGGATCCCATGCGGTATATCCGCGGGCCTCGAAGGTGGCGCGCAGGCCGCCGGAGGGGAAGCTGGAGGCGTCCGGTTCGCCGACGATCAGATTTTTTCCGGAGAAGGAGTTGATCGCCTTTCCGTTGCTGTCGGGTTCGAGGAACGCGTCATGCTTTTCCGCGGTGGCGCCGGTCAGGGGCTGGAACCAGTGGGTATAGTGCGTGGCGCCCTTGTCGATGGCCCAGCGTTTCATCGCGTTGGCGACGTCGTCGGCCACGGAAGCATCCAGCGGGGAGCCTTCCACAATGGTCTTATAGAGGGTTTTGAACACGGGCTTCGGAAGCCGCTCGCGCATGCATTCGATTCCGAAGACGTCCGTTCCATAATCGTTGATGTCGAAAGCGACCGAGACGGTCTCCGGCGGTTTGATGGATGCGACCTTTTCAATCGCATCAATTCTTGTCTTGTTCATGTGCCAGTCTCCTCTTTTAATTGCACTGTTCCGAACGTTGACCGGAACATAAAGCAGATGGGATGCCAACTTTTCAAAACATACTATATCCGTGCTCAATGAAAATTACAAACCCTGTCGCGAAATATTTAAATCTTACATTTTTGTAACTTTCAACTCAAAACCATGACAAAAACGTCATATTTTTTCCATTCATCCCCGGATCGACAGGACTTCTCCCCCCGGTTTCCGGCTTTTTTTTATAAAAATGACATTCTTTGCAGTTCTCTTTTCTCTTTTTCCTTCGTTCTGGCATGAAATCTGTTAGAAAGAGTGTTCAGCAACGGACAATTAACAGAGAGGTCACTACTATGGTTCAACAAAACTTTCAAGGCCGTCCGGACCTGGCCCGGAATCCGGGACTCTATGAGTTCGGACAGGAACACGACGCCTGCGGAGTCGGACTCATCGCCGATCTTGACAACCGGAAATCCCACCGGATTGTGGAGATGGGCATGGAAGCTCTCCGCCGTCTCACCCACCGCGGCGCCACCGGCTACGATCCGGAGACCGGCGACGGCGCGGGAATCCTCATTCAGATCCCCGACGAACTCTACCGCAGGGAAAAAGCTCTCAAATCCATTCTTCCTCCCGCGGGGGAATACGCGCTTGCAATGCTCTTCCTTCCCACCGGGAAAGAGGAGATGAAACAGGCGCTTGCCCTGTTTGAAAAATGCTGCAAGGAAGAGGGTCTTCCGCTTCTGGCATGGCGGGAGGTCCCGACCGATCCCGGCAAGATCGGAAAAGCCGCCGCCGCGACGATGCCCGCAATCCGCCAGGGCTTCTTCGGCAACGGCGGAAAAACGGAAACGGCGGAATTCGAACGCTCCCTCTACATCGCGCGGAAAGTCTTCGAAAAGGAGTGCGCAAAGCAGGAGTATAAGGGCGGACGGCCCTATGTGGTCAGTTTCTCCTCCCGCTCGGTGGTCTACAAGGGTCTGCTTCTCGCCCATCAGATTTCCGGGTTCTATCCGGATCTGGCCAACGAGCACTGCAAGAGCGCCCTTGCGGTCGTCCATCAGCGGTACAGCACGAACACGTTCCCGACGTGGCCGCTGGCGCATCCGTTCCGCTATCTGGCCCACAACGGAGAGATCAACACGATCCGGGGCAATCTCAATCACATGAAGGCGCGGGAACCGATGCTCGAATCGCCGCTGTTCGGGGACAAGATCAAAAAGATCATTCCCGTCATTCCGGACGGGCAGAGCGATTCCGCCTCCCTGGACAACGCGCTGGAACTTCTTGTCGCCGGCGGCCGCTCCCTCCCGCACGCGATGCTGATGCTGGTTCCGCAGGCGTGGGGCAGAGACTATCACATCGGCCGGGACGTGCGCGGATTCTTTGAATACCACTCCGCCATCATGGAGCCGTGGGACGGCCCCGCCGCGATCGCCTTTTCCGACGGAGTCAATGCGGGCGCGATGCTGGACCGTTCCGGTCTTCGTCCGGCCCGGTACACGATCTCGGCGGACCGCACCTTTGTTCTTGCGTCGGAGACCGGGGTTCTGGACATCGCGCCGGGCGCGGTGCTGGAGCACGGACGTCTCGGACCGGGCCAGATGATCTATCTGGATCTGGAAAACAAGCGGGTCCGTTACGATGCGGAGATCAAATCGCAGGTTGCGCGTCTTCAGCCCTACCGCCGCTGGGTTCAGGAGAACCGGATCACGATCAACGGCTTCCTCGACCAGGCGACGCCTGCGGAGATCGGCGCGAATCTGACCTTCCGCCAGAAACTCTTCGGCTATTCCCGGGAGGACCTCGACATTCTGATCACCGCGATGGCGCGGGACGGTCAGGAGCCGGTCGGTTCGATGGGGAACGATGCGGCGCTGGCGGTGCTCTCCGAGAAACCCCAGTCGCTGTTCAACTATTTCAAACAGCTGTTTGCGCAGGTCACGAATCCGCCGATCGACCCGATCCGGGAAGCGTCGGTGATGACGCTGATGACCTACATCGGCAATCACGGCAACATTCTTTCCGAATCGCCGAAACACGCGCATCTGGTGAAGATGCAGCAGCCGATTCTGACGGGGGAGGATCTTTCCCGTCTCCGTGCGCTCAATCTTCCGGACTTCCGGACCGAGACGATCCGAATCGTCTATACGGCGGAAAGCGGACTGGCGGCGGCGCTCGACCGCATCTGCGCCGAGGCGGAAACGGCGGTGCGGGAGGGACGCAACGTGATCATTCTCAGCGACCGCGATCCGATGGACGGCGAAAGCCCCATTCCCTCGCTTCTTGCGACGGCGGCGGTGAATGCGCGTCTGCTCTCCGCCGGCATCCGGAGCGGAGCAGGCATCATTCTGGAGACGGGGGAAGCGCGGGAGGTCATGCACTTTGCGCTTCTTCTCGGCTATGGCGCCACGGCGATCAATCCCTACCTTGCGCTGGAAAGCGTTTCCGAGCTGGTTCAGGAGGGCAAGGTCCGGACCGATCCTGCGACGGCGGCCGGCAATTACATTCACGCGGTCTGCAAAGGACTGCGCAAGATCATGTCCAAGCAGGGCATCTCGACCCTGCGGAGCTTCCGGAGCGCGCAGCTGTTTGAAGCGGTCGGACTGAGCAGCGAGCTGATCGCCCGCTACTTCTCCGGCACCGCGTCGCGGATCGGCGGCATCGGTCTGGAGGAGATTGAGCGGGAGGTTGCGCTCCGGGTCAACGCGGCGCGGGCCTCGTCGATCATTCTTCCCTCCGGCGGGCAGTACCGCTTCCGGAAAGACGGGGAAAGCCATCTGTGGACCCCCGACACCATCTCGCTTCTTCAGCAGGCGGTCCGGAACAGCGACTACGGAAAATTCAAGCAATATACCAAACTCATCAACGAGCGGGAGCACGGCATCTGCACGCTGCGGGGTCTTTTCCGGTTCAAGGACCGGAAGCCGATTCCGCTGGAGGAGGTGGAGAGCGCGTCGGAAATCGTCAAGCGGTTTGTGACGGGCGCGATGTCGTACGGTTCGATCAGTCCGGAGGCGCATATGACCATTGCGCGGGCGATGAACGAACTGGGCGGCATGAGCAACTCCGGAGAAGGTGGAGAGGATCCGGCGCGGTATGTGACAAAGCCCGGAGAAGTGAGTCTGAGCAGCGCGATCAAGCAGGTGGCGTCCGGCCGGTTCGGCGTCACGGCGGAATATCTGGCCAACGCGAAGGAGCTTCAGATCAAGATTGCGCAGGGAGCGAAACCCGGAGAAGGCGGTCAGCTTCCGGGACGGAAGGTCAACGATCTTGTAGCGCGGGTCCGTCACTCGACCCCGGGCGTGACGCTGATCTCCCCGCCGCCGCACCACGATATTTATTCGATTGAGGACCTTGCCCAGCTGATCTACGATCTGCGGAATGCCAATCCGAAGGCGCGGGTGTCGGTGAAGCTGGTGTCGGAGCTGGGCGTCGGGACGGTTGCAGCGGGCGTCGCCAAGGGTCATGCCGATGTTGTGCTGATCAGCGGTCACGACGGCGGCACAGGAGCCAGCCCGCTTTCGAGCATCAAGCACGCCGGTCTTCCGTGGGAAATCGGACTGGCGGAGACCCAGCAGACGCTGCGTCTCAACAAACTCCGCGACGGGATCCGCGTCCAGGTCGACGGTCAGCTGAAAACCGGCCGCGACGTTGTCATCGGCGCCCTTCTCGGAGCCGAGGAGTTTGGATTTGCCACCACGGTCCTTGTCTCGATGGGCTGCCTGATGATGCGCAAATGCCACGACAACACCTGCCCGGTCGGTATTGCGACTCAGGATCCGGAACTGCGGAAACTCTTCCGCGGCAAACCGGAACACGTGAAGAACTTCCTTCTGTTCATAGCGGAAGAGGCGCGGGAAGTTCTGGCGCAGCTCGGACTTCACTCGATCGACGAGGCGGTCGGCCGCTCCGATCTTCTTGACACCGAAGAGGCGCTCAAGTTCTGGAAGACGCGGAATCTGGATTTCAGCCGGATCTTCGCGCAGGTGGTTCCGGAGGAGCTTCCGCGGAAGTTCTCCCGCCGCCAGGAGCGTCCTGTGGCATTCGACGAGGAGAAGATCCTTCCGTTTGTGAAGAACTCTCTGGAGAAAGGCGAGAAGAGCCGTCTTCAGCTTCAGCTGAGCAACCGGGATCGGAGCGTCGGAACCCGTCTGAGCTACTACATTGCCTCCCGCTACGGGCACAAGGGACTTCCGGAGGATACGATCCGGATCGACTTCAGCGGCTGTGCCGGGCAGAGCTTCGGAGCATTCCTCTCCGCGGGCGTCACGCTGATTCTGAACGGAGAGGCGAACGACTATGTCGGCAAAGGCCTTTCCGGCGGCAAGATCATTGTCCGGCCGCCTGCCGAGAGCCATTTTGCGCCGGAGGAGAGCATCATCGTCGGCAATGTCGTCGGCTACGGCGCCACATCGGGCAAGCTGTTTGTGAACGGACTTGCGGGCGAACGGTTCGCGATCCGCAACAGCGGCATGACCGCGGTGGCGGAGGGGACCGGCGATCACACCTGCGAGTACATGACCGGCGGCGTGGTTGCCATTCTCGGGAAAACCGGCATGAACTTCGGAGCCGGAATGACCGGAGGAATCGCATATGTACTGGATGAAAGCGGTGATTTCGATCTCCGCTGCAACCTCGATACGGTGGACCTGGAATCGATTGCGAAGGGGTCGGAAGATGAAGAGCTTCTTCTTTCGCTGATCAAGGAGCACGAGAGCACCACCGGCAGTCCGAATGCGTCCCGCATCCTGCGGAACTGGGAGGACATGCTGCCGAAATTCGTGAAAGTCTTCCCCGTGGAATACCGTCTTGCGCTCGGCAAGATGCGCAGAGACGACGCGGAAGTCACCCGGGTCACACACAGCAATTGAGGGAAGGAGGCGATTGATCATGGGAAAGAATCAAAAACGCGCATTTTATGATCTGGAACGCCGGGCGCATACCTATCGCCCGATTGAAGAACGTATTCACGATTTCCGCGAAGTGGAAGTTCCTCCGCCGCCGGAAATCCTGAAGCAGCAGGCGGAGCGCTGCATGGACTGCGGCATTCCGTTCTGCCATGGAACAGGCTGTCCGCTCGGGAACCAGATTCCGGAGTTCAACGAGGCGGTTGCAAACGGCCGGATGGAGGAGGCGTGGAATCTGCTCTCTTCGACAAGCTGCTTCCCGGAATTCACATCGAGGATCTGTCCTGCGCTCTGCGAGGGGTCCTGCACCTGCGGACTCAATTTTGAACCGGTGACCGTCCGCCAGATCGAACGCTACATCGTGGAGCAGGCGTTCACCAACGGACTGGTGAAAGTTCGTCCGGTGACAAAACGGAGCGGAAAATCGGTTGCTGTCATCGGAGCGGGTCCGGCCGGACTTGCGGCGGCGACGCTGCTGAATCAGGCGGGTCATCTGGTCACGGTCTACGAGCGTGATCAGCGTCCGGGTGGACTCCTCCGCTACGGAATCCCCGATTTCAAACTCGACAAGGCCGTCATCGACCGGAGAATCGCTCTGCTTGAAGCGGAAGGAATCAGATTTGAAATGGGAGTCAACATCGGCGTGGACGTTTCCGGAGCGTACCTGAAACGGAAATTCGATGCCGTGGTTGTCGCAACCGGAACCCGTCAGCCCCGCGATCTCCGGATCCCGGGACGCGAACTCGACGGCATTCTTCCCGCCACGGTCTTCCTCTCCGAGCAGAACCGTCTGGTCTCCGGCGAACACACCGGCGAGCACCCGTATTCGGCAAAAGGCAAGCGGGTTCTCGTCATCGGCGGCGGCGATACCGGCTCCGACTGCGTCGGAACCTCGATCCGTCAGGGTGCGGCCTCCATCGTTCAGCTGGAGATCATGCCGAGTCCTCCGGAAAAGCGTTCTCCGTCGACTCCGTGGCCGATGTGGCCGTATCTGCTCCGCACCTCCTCCAGTCATCAGGAAGGGTGCGAGCGGAGATGGAACACCGCAACAAAATCCTTCTTCGGCGAAAACGGCAAAGTCGCCGGCGTCCGCTGCGTGCAGACGGAGTGGGAGTTCTCTCCGGAAGGCCGTCCCCTTAAATTCACCGAAAAAGGGGAAGAGTTCCAGCTCGAGGCCGATCTCGTCCTCCTTGCGATGGGATTCACCGGCATTCCGGAAGGGGAAACCTATCCCGCTCAGCTCGGCGTGGAGCTCGTCCGCGGACTGCTCAAGGCATCCCCCGACGGAAAGACCAATGTGGACGGTGTTTTTGCCGCCGGCGATGTGAAGTCGGGTCCCTCTCTGGTCGTCCGGGCCATCGCGTCCGGTCGTCAGACCGCCCAGAGCGTCAACGAGTATCTGCAAAAGAAGTAAAACAAACGGACCCGGAGGAGCGATCAAAGTCCGTTGCACACGACTCCTCTCGCGACACTCCTCCGGGTCTGTTTTTTTCTGAAGAGCTGGATGGGATCCGCTCTGGATTTTTTTTCGTTCTGCCCCGATTCGATGGATCGGGGTTTTTTGTTTCTGTTTTTTTGTTGTTTCGTGCTCCGCACGACCAGCGTTTCGCCGCTGGACCGCGACAAGGGCAGCGGCCCTTGACCCGGAAAAACGTCGGGACGTTTTTCCGCTCTTTTTCTCAGATAAAAAAACTGCCGGCCCGAATCCGAAAATTCAAAACCGGCAGAAAAAAAGGGTCGTTTTCCACTTTGCCTGAGTTCAGCACCCAAGCGGGATATCAGTAATATAGCGGATGTTTTCTGTTTTTCAAGAGAGAATATCAAAAAAGTTGATTTTTTTAGGCGGACGAGGATGCTCCGGCGGCTTGCATGGAATTCTCCAGGATGCTCTTCCCGGCGGTTTATTTCTTCTAGTCCGAAGGAAAAATTCCCGGGACAGGGCATTTTACCGGATGCAGGCCGGAGAAGGTGCGGAAAGGAACCGGATCTCGGAAGCGTGTGACACAAAAAAGATCTTTTGAGACAATGTGTCACACATGCCCGTCTTGGCCCGTTCTGAATTGAGTTCAAAGCGGACTTGGCACATATTTTGCTTGTACGGGAGGGATAAAACTGGTTTTAAAAACGTTTTTAATAGAGGAGATGAACGAGAAATGCCAACGTACGATTATGTCTGCACAAGCTGCGGATATCAGTTTGAGAAATTTCAGAAAATGACGGAAGACCATCTGAAAACCTGTCCGAAATGCCGGAAGGATGCGCTGAAGCGGAAGATCGGACGCGGCGCGGCGGTCATCTTCAAAGGTCCCGGATTCTACTGCAACGATTATCATGCCGCCACACACGATGTTCCGAAAGCGAAAGCGGAAGCAAAGTAAGAGCGGAATTTTTTACGGTATTCAACAGACAAGGAGATTCAAAATATGGAAAATCTGCGTTTTCAGACAGAAGTTCGTGAACTTCTGCACATGATGATTCACTCTGTCTATTCCAACAAGGAAATTTTTCTTCGGGAACTGATTGCCAATGCGGCGGACGCCATTGACAAGGCCCGTTTTCTTTCTCTGACCCAGCCGGAAGTGGCACAGCCGTGGGAGATCCGGATCACTCCCGATTCGAATGCGTGCACACTCAGCATTTCCGATAATGGAATCGGCATGACACGGGAGGAGGTCATTGAGAACCTCGGAACCATTGCGCATTCCGGAACCAAGGCGTTTCTGGAGAATCTGGCGAAGAGCAAAAAGGAAGGCGAGGCACAGGCGAATCCGGAACTGATCGGTCAGTTCGGAGTGGGATTCTATGCGTCGTTCATGGTGGCCGACAAGGTGGTTGTCGACACTCTGAAGGCGGGAGGCAAAGAGGCGGTCCGCTGGGAATCCAACGGCGAAGAGGAATTCACGCTCGGCCCCTCCGACCGGACCACCCAGGGCACCACCGTCACCCTTCATCTGAAGGAGGAGGACAAGCAGTATCTGGAACAGTGGCGCATCTCCTCCATCGTCAAGAAATACTCCGACTTCATCGAACACCCGATCAAGATGCTGGAGACCCGCAAGGACAAGGACGGCAAGGAGACCACCGAAGATCGTACACTCAATTCGCAGAAGGCGATCTGGCTGCGTCCGGAATCCGAAGTCAAACCGGAGGAATACGAATCCTTCTACCAGCATCTTTCCGGCGACATGGGCAAACCGCTTGTCCGGATCAATTACAGTGCGGAAGGCACCTCCGAATTCAAAGCGCTTCTGTTTCTCCCGGAACACAAGCCGTGGGGATTTGAGATGCCCGGAGCGAAGGCGCGCAACCTGCATCTCTACATCCGCCGCGTGTTTATCACGGACGACTGCAAGGGACTGATTCCCGAATATCTCCGTTTTGTCAGCGGCGTTGTGGATTCCTCCGATCTTCCGCTGAACATCTCGCGGGAGACCCTTCAGGACAATCCGCAGATCACCCGGATCAACAAGGCTCTGACCAAGCGGGTTCTGAGCGAACTGACCAAAATGCTTGAGAACGAACGGGAAAAATACACGAACTTCTATCAGGAGTTCGGCCGTCAGATCAAAGAGGGCGCGCACAGCGATTATTCCAACCGGGAGAAGCTGCAGAATCTTCTGATGTACGAAACGATGAACGGGAAACCGGGCGAACTGCACACGCTGAAGGAATATGTTGCAGCGATGCCGTCCGAGCAGAAGGACATCTACTACATCACGGGAGAAGCACGCGCGTTCCTGGAGAACTCTCCGCACATCGAGAGCTTCCGGAAGGCCGGATACGACGTTCTCTTCATGAGCGACCCGATCGACGAATGGGTTCTTGAATCCATTCCGGAATTCGACGGCAAGAAACTCATTTCGGTCTCGAAGGCGAAACTCGACAACGACTCGAAGGTGGCCAAGGAGCTGGAGGAGAACGCGAAGAAGGCCTCCGAGGAGAAAGGCGGCAAGGACCTGATCGGCAAGCTCAAAGAGCTGCTGAAGGACAAGGTCAAAGACGTCAAATTCTCCGGAGTTCTGACCGAAAGCGCCTCGCGTCTTTCCGGCGACGACTACGATCCGAGCCCCTACATGCAGCGGATCATGAAAGCGCTCGACAAGAACGCGCAGACCTTCAAGCGGATTCTGGAACTCAATCCCTCCCATCCGCTGATCGAAGCGCTGACCAAGCTGGTGGAGAAATCCCCGGACAATCCGAAACTGGGCGAGTTTGCGGAAATGCTGTACGATCAGGCGCTTCTTGCGGAAGGCAGTCCGATCGCCGATCCCGCGCTGTTCGCCAAACGTGCGGCCGCGCTGATGACACTCGGAGTGGAAAAAGAGATCTGACATGGCCGACTACTACGCAATCCTGGGGGTGGAACGGACGGCGGAGGAAATTGAGATCAAGCGTTCCTATCGGAAACTTGCGATCAAATATCATCCGGACAGAAATCCGAACAATCCGGAAGCGGCGGAGAAGTTCAAGGAAATCTCCCACGCCTACGAGATTCTCAGCGATCCGCAGAAGCGGGAACTCTACGACCGTTACGGCGAGGATGCCTTCCGGAACGGCGGAGCTCCGGGCGGAGGCAATCCGTTCGACATCTTCAACAGCTTTTTCGGCGGCGGAGATGGCGACGATCCCTTCAGCAGCTTCTTCGGTTCCTCCTCCCGGCGCCGTTCGCCGAACGCGCCCCAGGACGGGAACGATCTCCGGTACAATCTGGAGATCGATCTTGAAGACGCGGTTCTCGGAGCGGAACGGGATATTGAATTCACCCGCGAAGAACCCTGTCAGAGCTGCAAAGGCTCCGGGTGCGCGGAAGGCTATCGGAAACAGCCGTGCAGACGGTGCGGCGGAAGCGGTCAGATCGGAGTTTCGCAGGGATTCTTCACGGTCATGCACACCTGTCCGGTCTGCAACGGGGAAGGCTCCACACCGGAGAAGAAATGCTCCGCATGCGGCGGAACGGGAACAACCCGGATCCGGCGGAAGGTTCATCTCCGGATTCCGCCGGGCGTCGACACCGGAACCCGGATGCGGGTGGCAGGAGAAGGAGAACCGGGACTTCGCGGAGGACGAAACGGGGATCTGTTCGTGGTCATTGAGGTCCGCGAGCACGATCTTTTCCAGCGGGACGGCGACCAGATCCACTGCGAAATCCCCATTGATTTTGTCACAGCGGCCCTCGGCGGGAAGATCGATGTCCCGACCGTCACGGGGAAAGCCGAGCTGGAAATTCCCGCCGGCTCTCAGACGGGAACCACTCTCACGATGCCGGGAAAAGGAATGCCCTCTCTTCGCGGAGGAAAACGGGGCAACCAGTATGTGACGCTGTTTGTCGAAGTGCCGAAGACTCTCTCTTCGGAACAGAAGGAACTGCTTCAGCGCTATGCGGAAACCTTCACCGGAAAGAAACAGAAGAACGAAGCCTATCCCAAATACGCATCGTTTCTTGACCATGCGAAGAAGTTTCTCGGGATCGACTGATTTTCCATTTCATCCAGATTCGATTGTCTGAAAGACGGAGCCGGAATCCGGCTTCGTCTTTTTTTTCAGTTTCTCCGCAAAAGTTTTCCACTTGCCGTGCGGGGGAGCGAAGGGACAATGGAAAAACTCTTCGGGACCTTGTAGAGAGCCAGACGGGAGATGCAGCAGCGGCGCAGCTCTTTTTCCCATCCGGGGGGCAGCGGCGTTTCCGGGACGATTTCCGCAACGGGGAGTTCCCCGAATCCAGCGACGGGCAGACCGCTCACCCGCGACTCCTTCACCCAGGGATGGGCATTCAGCACGGCTTCCACTTCATAGGGGAAAATCTTCATTCCGGCAAACACGATCACATTTTTGGAACGGCCGAGGATGAACAGGAAGCGGTCGGCGTCGAGTCGTCCGACATCGCCGGTACGGAACCAGCCGTCCGGGCAGACCTCCGAACGCAGGCGGAACGGATTCAGATACGCATCGAACATTCCGGGTCCGCGGATCAGGATCTCCCCCTTCCCCTCGGAATCGGGGTTCAGGATCTGCACGTCGAAGGCCTCCTGGAGTGCGCCGACCGACGCGGCTTTGGCGGGATCCGCGGACGCATTGACGCAGGGAAGTCCGATTTCGATAATGCCGTAGGCCTGGGCGAGCGGACGGCCGAATTTTTTCCGGAACGCCTCTCCGTCTGCCGCGTCGAGTTTCATCGCCGTGGAGACCGCGAGCCGGACGGTGCGGAGGCACTCCGGCGGGAAGTCGTCCGAATGCGCCATCAGCCGGTAGTGATACGGCGTGGCATAGAGCAGCGAAAGAGGAACGTTCCGGAACGCCTCCCGCATTCCGCTTTCAATCGGGCGTCCGCAGATCACAAGCGCCGCACCCTTCCGCAGGAACAGCAGAATGGTCACCACGAAATGAAACGCCATGTCCAGGACCCAGAGGACATGTTCCCCGCGGACCACGCCGAGCCCGGGAGCGCAGGCATCCGTCCGCTCCAGAACAGCCTGATGAGAGAGCACCACGCCCTTGTTCTCCCCGGTTGTCCCGGAGGAAAAGCGGATGAACGCCGGAATCCGTCCGTCAGGCAGCTTCACCGGGCGGATCTCCGGGTCCCGGATCCGGAAGAAGAACGGATCGCGGAAGAAATCGGGAGACGGCAGTTCGGCCTCGTCCCCTCTCCGGTGAGCGGCGTCGCAGAGAAGCGCATTGATTCCGACTTTCTCCGGCATGTTCCGCAGCTCCTCCGCCGAAGCGCGGGTGGAGAGCGGCACAATGGCGGCATTCAGGGAGAGAACAGCAAGACTGAGCGCGATGTATTCAAACGAATCCTCGGCGATGATTCCCGCGCGCATTCCCGGTTTCAGTCCGGCTCCGGAGAGGCGGGCTGCGCAGGAACGAACGCTCTGCAGAAGCTGAGGATACGAAATCCGGCGTCCGCGGTCGATTACGGCCGTTCCGTCGTATTCTCCGATCTCGCGGACGATCTGTTCAAAGACATTCATTCTCCGTCGTTTCCCCGGAGTTCCTTCTCCAGTTTTCTGGCGAAGCGGTCGACATCCGCTTCCGGGAACACGCCGCTCCGGTAGGAGACCACCGCGTTCAGGCGGTTGTCGAACATATTGAAGAACACCCCCAGTCCGGCGATCGGCGGCATGGAGGGCAGATGATACAGATTGCTCAGCTTCCGTCCGGCGAAGCGCGCCTCGGAAAGAGAGCTCCCCGAGATGAATGAGAACATGAAGCTGCCCGAAACAGACGGCCCCAGTCTGCGGATGATCTTCATCAGCAGGAACGGCGGAGCGATGCGGGTCAGACGGCTGGCGGCCCGATAGGCAAGTGCGATCCGCTCGCCCGTTCCGGTGAAGATCTGGCGGCGCGTCTCCTCCACCGTCCGGACCGGATCGGAGAGAATGGAACGCTTCAGAGCGATCGGAAGCATGCTCCACTGATTGAAAAAGACGGCGTTTGCGGGAATTCCATCCTGTCCGCGCATGTCGATGGACATCGGAATCAGCAGCGAGGAATCGCTCCGGTCGTATGGCGAGAGCATGTCATTGTACAGCCGGGCGGTCAGAGCCAGAAGGAACGGAGTCATCATAAACGGCCCCGCCTCCGTGTCGGAACGGTTCCGCAGAGCATCGGTTTCCGCTTCGGAGAGGGCGATCACGCGACAGGCGGACGCGGCCGTCTCCGCCGCGCTCCGTCCGGAAAAAGGTCCGGCATTGCGGAGCGCGATCCAGCGCCGTTGAATCTGTTTGCCCGCGGAGAACTGTTTTTCCCACTCGTCCAGTCTGGGAGAGGAAAGTCCGGGCGTCTGTTCCAGCAGTTCGCTTCCTCCGGGGCAGAACGCCTCCAGAAGCAGCTCCGCCCCCCGGCCGTCGAACAGCAGATGACTGAACTTGAACAGCAGAGCCGATCCCGTCTTATGACGGATCACATGCAGAGCCAGCGCCTGATGCGGCGGCAGCGGCGTGTTTCCGAACCGGTCCAGCGCGGCGGAGTAGTCGGACGTGAACAGCAGCTCCTCCTCCGTGACGGCAGGAGCCTTCCCCGGTCCCGGCTTCCAGTATGGCGCCAGATGCAGCAGATGGCGGTGGATCGAGCCGTTCAGCAGAGGAAGCCGTTTTTCCAGTTTGCTCTGGACAAGAGCGGAGATCAGATCGGTCGGGAACACCTGCGCCGTCTCCAGCACCACGATGAAATGATTTCCCTTTCCCGGGGTCATCCGGGAGTGTTCGTTCAGCAGATTCGCCACCCAGTCGAATCCGTCCAGATAGATTTTCCTTCTGTTCATTGCATCCGTTCCCGGGCGATCCGTTCCGCAAGACTTTCCACCGAACGGACATCCGCAACGCCGATCCCCGCATCCATCAGATTCACGTTCCAGTTCTTCGCCACCGTCAGCAGCAGTTCGACAAACCCCATGGAGTTGATTCCGTTCTGCGCCAGCGACCGGCTCCGATCCAGTTCTCCGACCGGTTTTCCGGTAATCAGCGCCATCTCCTCCAGCAGTTTTCCGACCACTTCCTCCACATTTATTTCCGACATTGCACAAACCCCTTTCTCAACACGATCGTATTCTCCGCGGTCATTGCGAGAATTTTTTCCGCCGTTGCCAGCGGATTCACCGGCACACCCGGATCCGGCGCCTCTTCCGACAGCACCACGCACCCATGCCGGCTCTCCTCCTCTTCCGCGGAAAGAAGACACCCCAGCGCATACTCCTCCGGCATCGGGAATCCGATATGTTCCAGCGTATCCGTCAACACCCCTTTGTCGAACGCGGTCACACAGAGCATTCTCCGGCAGTATCCCGTCCGGAGCATGGAATCCGCCGACGCAAATCCCTCATAGAAAATATCATCAATTCCCGTAATCGAATACTCCGGGCCGTGAATTCCCAGCACCATCGCCACATATGATGCAGCCGCATTGAACACCGAATGGGAAAACGCGGTCGACAACACCTGATCCTCCGGATACTCCAGCAGTTCATTCAGGAACACCCCCGTCGTCTGATGCGGTCCGAGAAAACTTGCCACCATCACCCCCGTATCCTCCGGCAGCCCCCCTTCGAATCCGGCATCCTTCACCGCCTCCAGCGCCGCAGCGACCATCATTGCCGTATAGCGGTCCGCGCGGCGGATTCCGCACCGTTTCTTCACCTCGGCGATCCGGGCGGGATCCATCCGCCCATCCGGACCGCTCCGCAGACACGCCGCACCCGCAATCACCATCTCAGCACTCCTCCCCGACGATCAGCGCCGTATTGCACCCGCCGAATCCCAGCGAGGTGGACATTGCAAATTTTCCATCGAACGCCGTCTTCTCCGCGACCGGCGCCAGCGGGGTATCCTCCCCTTTCCGGCGGAACCCCGGACTGGCCGGCAGGACCTTTTCCTGCAGCATCATCCGAGAAAAAATCAGCTCCAGCACTCCTGCCGCCCCGAGCGTGTGTCCTGTCATCCCCTTTGTCGAAAGGAAGCGGACATCCGGACCGAACACGCGCTCAAACACCGCGCTTTCACACGCATCGTTGCTGCGCGTCCCGGTTCCGTGCGCGTTCAGGAACGCGAACTCTTCCGGACGCAGTTCCGCGCGGGCGAGCGCCTGGCGGATCGCCCGTTCGAGTCCGCATCCATCCGTATGGGGACTTGTAATATGATAAGCATCCCCGCCCTGCCCGCATCCGGCGAGGAACATGCGCGGCCGACGATCCGGAGCCGTCAATCTTTGAAAAAGCTCTTCCTTCATCAGCACCACGGCCCCCGCCCCCTCTCCGAGATTGAGTCCTGCGCGGTCCGCGTCGAAGGGACGGCAGGGTTCGGAGCTGGCCACGCCGAGTGCGTGGAATCCCACGACAGGAACCCGGTTGAGCTCGTCGGCCCCCGCGGCGATCGCGATTTCGCACCGTCCGGACTCGATCCAGAGCGAGGCCAGCGCCACGGCATCCGCACCCGATGCACACGCATTGGAGATCAGGCATTCCGGTCCCCGGAATCCGTATTTCCGGAGCAGGAAATCGGCCGAATTCTGATGCAGATACCGCTTCAGCGGCTCCAGAGAATCCACTTCGTTGCGGATCAGCTTTGCATAAAACGGCAGATTGTTGAGCTGGCAGGCGACCGTTGATCCTGCGACGAGTCCGACGCGGAATTTCCGGAGCGTCTCCAGCGGAATGCCAGTATCTTCCAGCGCCTCCTCCACCGCGCGTTCGAGCAGGGCGATCGTTCGCGAGGGCTCGAAAATGTTGAAATCCTTCAGCGAGAAGAGAGGCAGTTTCAGCGTTGTCCCGACCCAGTCGGGCGGCATTTCCGGCGGTCTGACCGGCTGATAGAGGCCGCGGCGAGTCTCCCGGCATCCGTATCCGGCGTTGGAGATGCAGCCGCATCCGGCGATGTAAATCTTTTTTTTCTGGGCCATAAACCGTCCTGCGTTATCCGTCGAACTATTCCGCAGTAATATAGGATCTCATTGCGATGAATTCAAACCGAAAGCGGTCGGGGAAGCGGATTTCGTCGGGGTTTTTCCGCGGAGAACGCTTCCGGACTTGACTTTTCGGGCCGGGGGAGTAGATTACAAAAAACCGGAAGTCTTCCGGGGACTGCCGGAAGCGAAACGGGCTGAAAAGGGAGAACTCCGCATGGATGCATTCATTTCGACGGGAATTCTGTTTTTTCTTGTGCTCAATCCGCTGGGCAACCTGCCGCTTTTCATCGCGGAGCTGGACGGGCTGACTTCGGAACGCTATCGGCACGTGGTCATCCGGGAATCGCTGATCGCGCTGGGGGTGCTTCTGCTGTTTCTGCTGTGCGGAGGGCAGATTCTCCATGCGCTGCGGATCTCCAAGGCGTCGCTGGAACTTTCCGGCGGAGTGATTCTGTTTCTGATCGCGCTGAAGCTGATTTTTTCCTCGGCGGCGAAAGGGATTTCATCAGCCGGCGGGTCGAACCGGGAACCGCTGGTGGTTCCGCTGGCGATTCCGCTGTTTGCCGGGCCGGCGGCGATGTCCACGGCGATTCTGATCGGGGGAAAAAACGGGTATCATTCGATTCTTTCGGGAGGCGGAGCACTGCTGGCGGCCTGGGCGGTCTGTCTGCTGATTCTTCTTTCGGGCCGGAAACTCGGAGAACTGCTTGGCAACAAGGCGCTCTCCGCGCTGGAATCCCTGATGGGACTTCTGCTCACCACGATGGCGTTTGAAATGCTCATCACGGGAATCAAGCTGGCATTTCTTTCGGGAGGATCGTAAGATGGAACAGTCATCCCGAATCGTTCGAACGAACTGTTTTCTGAATTTATTCCGGACCGGAGAGCCGGTCGGAAATACGGATCATCAACTTTACTTTGCGAGGCATGCATGAAAAAAGACCCCCTGCTGCATTGGAACGGAATCAGCTATGTTCTTCCCTTCACCCTGATCACATTGTGCTTTGCGCTGTGGGGATTTGCAAACGACATCACCAATCCGATGGTGAAGGCGTTTTCAAAGATCTTCCGCATGAGCGTGACGGACGGAGCGCTGGTCCAGGTTGCGTTCTACGGGGGCTATTTTGCGATGGCGTTTCCGGCGGCGATGTTCATCCGAAAATACTCGTACAAGGCGGGAATTCTGCTGGGACTGGGACTGTATGCGTTCGGAGCGTTTGCGTTTTTCCCGGCGAAGATGAGCGGAAGCTATTATGCGTTTCTGCTGGCCTATTTTGTTCTGACATGCGGACTGTCGTTTCTGGAGACGAGCGCCAATCCGTACATTCTGTCGATGGGACCGGCAAGCACGGCGACGCGGCGGCTCAATTTTGCGCAGGCGTTCAATCCGATCGGCTCCCTCTGCGGGATGTATGTGGCGATGCACTTCATCCAGGCTCGTCTGAATCCGATGGACACCGCCGCCCGCGAAAAGCTGAACGATGCGGAATTTGAAGCGCTGAAGAATTCGGAGCTTTCGATTCTGATCGGGCCGTATCTTCTGATCGGGATCGTGATTCTGCTGCTGTTTGCGGTGATTCTGATTGCGCGGATGCCGCGGAATCAGGATGAGTCGCACGAGATCCATTTTCTGCCGACGCTGAAACGGATCTTCCGGATTCCGGTGTACCGGGAAGGAGTGATTGCGCAGTTCTTCTACATCGGGGCGCAGATCATGTGCTGGACGTTCATTATTCAGTACGGGACACGGCTGTTTGTGTCGCAGGGGATGGATGAGAAGACGGCGGAGGTGCTGTCCCAGCAGTACAACATTGCGGCGATGATTCTGTTCTGCGCGAGCCGCTTTGTCTGCACCTTCCTTCTCCGCTACTTCAAGCCGGGGGCGCTGCTGATGATTCTGGCGGTGTTCGGCGGACTGTTCACGATCGGAACGATTGTGTTTCAGACGATACTCGGGATGTACTGCCTGGTGGCGGTTTCGGGGTGCATGTCGCTGATGTTCCCGACCATCTACGGCATTGCGCTGGAAGGGATGGGCGATGATGCGAAGTTCGGAGCGGCCGGACTGATCATGGCAATTCTCGGCGGATCGGTTCTTCCGCCGTTCCAGGCGGCGATTATCGATCTGGATACGATCGCCGGATTTCCGGCGGTGAATCTTTCGTTTGTTCTTCCGCTGATCTGTTTTCTTGTTGTCATGGTCTACGGCTGGCGCGCCGGCCGTCTGCGGAGATGAGCGGATCCCCCGGGAAACGGAACGCGGAAAACGTCTTTTCAGGAACAGACAAAGCAAAGTGGAATAAAAAAAGCGAAAAAGAGAAAACGAGGTAACACAAATGAGAAATCTGATTATTGTGGGTTCCGGACCTGCGGGACTGACGGCGGCGCTGTATGCCGGCCGGGCGAATCTGAATCCGCTGGTTGTCTCCGGCCCGCTTCCGGGGGGACTGCTGACTCAGACAAGCGAGATTGAGAACTTCCCGGGTTTTCCGGATGCGGTCAACGGGTATGAACTGATGGCGAGAATGCAGGAGCAGGCGCAGAAGTTCAATGTGGAGTTTCTGAGTGAGACCATTGAATCGGTGGAGCTGAAGCAGGGAGGACCGCAGATTCTGCATCTGGCCTCGGGGGAGACGCTGGAATGCAGGGCGCTGATCGTGGCGGCGGGATCGAGTCCGCGCTGGATCGGCCTGGAATCGGAGGAGAGCTTTAAAAACCGCGGGGTCTCGGCGTGCGCGACCTGTGACGGAGCGTTCTATCGGGGACTGCCGGTGGTGGTGGTCGGCGGAGGAGATTCCGCGATGGAGGAGGCCTGCTTTCTGACACGGTTTGCGTCGGAGGTGACGGTGGTTCATCGGCGGGATCGTCTGCGCGCCTCGAAGATCATGGCGGAACGGGCGGAGAAGAATCCCAAGATCAAGTTTGTGTGGAACGCGGTGGTGTCGGAGATTTACGGCGGAAGCGATGTGGACGGGATCAAGGTGCGGGATGTGCAGACCGGAGAAGAGAAGGAGATTCCCTGCAAAGGAGTCTTTGTCGCGCTGGGGCACGTTCCGAACACACAGGCGTTCGCCGGACAGCTTGCGATGGATGAATCCGGTTACATTGAGCTTCAGTCGAACACATCGTACACATCGGTGGAAGGGGTGTTTGGAGCGGGGGACTGTGCGGACAAGCGGTACCGCCAGGCGATCACCGCCGCCGGGATGGGAGCCCGGGCCGCCATCGACGCGGAACGGTGGCTCGAAAACTGACCGTTCCCGATTGAATCGGCAAACGAACCGCGGATCCGCCGGCAGATCATCGGACGGATTCGCGGATTTTTCTTCCGCCGGAACAGCAGACGGATGGAATGGACAGATCGGAAAAGAGTCCGATGATGAAATTCATGATTTTTTTTCCTTTCCGACTTTATTAAAGAAAAAAATATGCTATATTCATCTGCTGAATGTAATTTTTCAACAGGAGAGAAAAGATCAATATGAAGACAGAAAAAAGCAAAGCCCAGCTTGATTTCATCTGCGCGGAGCCGGATTGCGACGCCGTGATCAAATTTGATCTCATGGAAGTTGCGCGGGAAGATTTTCAGATTCTCTGTCCGAAATGCCACAAGCCGTATCAGTTTGATGCGGAACTGCGGGAGAAGCTGATGAAGTTGCACAATCTGGTTGTGGTTCTGCGGCAGGCGGAATCGATACTGGGGGACTGCAATGTGGCAGTGGCCGTTCCGGGAGGCGAGGTGAAAATTCCGTATGCTCTGCTTCTGACCCGGCTCAATACGATGATTACTTTGAACGTGGGAGACAAGACGGTGGATTTCCATCTCCGCATTGAACCCGCGTCTTCCGATACATTCAGATGAAAGGATTTCAGGAAACCATGGCTATGACCCAGGATCAAATCGTCAAGGAACTTCAGGATGCCGGAGCACTTCTCACCGGTCATTTCAAACTGCGGAGCGGGAAACACAGCAACCGCTTTTTTCAGTGCGCGCTGGTGTTTGAGGATCCCGCGCGGGGGGAGAGACTCTGCACGGAGCTGGCCCGCCGCATGACGGAGCAGGGAATCAAGGCGGACACGGTGATCTCCCCGGCGGTGGGAGGATTGTTTGTCGGGCAGGAGATTGCGCGGGCGCTGAAGCTCAAGTCCATTTTTGCGGACAAGGTCAATGATGAGCTGGTACTGAAGCGGGGTTTTGCGATCCGTCCGGGCGAGCGCGTGATTGTCGCGGAGGATGTGGTGACGGAAGGCGGCCGGGTTCGGCAGACCATTGAGCTGGTCCGGAAACTCGGAGGAACTCCGGTTGCGGTGGCGATCATTACGGACCGCAGCGGGGGGAAAGCGGATTTCGGATTGCCGCTGTTCAGTCTTCTTCAGCTCAACCTTCCGACGTATCCGCCGGAGGAGTGCCCGCTTTGTCACGACAACATTCCGCTTACGACGCCCGGCTCCGGCACGGGTTCCAAAGCTTAAGAAAGACTGGATTCTATGCTCACTAATATTCTGAAAGCGATCTTCGGGAGCAAATCGGCGCGCGACGCGAAACGGATGGCTCCCCTTGTCAAACGCATCAACGAACTGGAAGTTTCCTACCAGAGCCTGACGGAGGAACAGCTCAAGGCCAAGACCCAGGAGTTCAAGGACCGTCTGGCGAAGGGGGAGACTCTGGACGACATTCTCTGCGAGGCATTTGCGACGGTGAAGAATGCCTGCCGCCGTCTGTGCGGGACCACCGCGACGGTGTGCGATCACGAGCTCACATGGGACATGATCCCCTTCGATGTTCAGCTGATCGGCGGAATTGCACTGCATAAGAAGAAAATCGCGGAAATGGCCACCGGCGAAGGAAAAACGCTGGTGGCGACCATGCCGCTTTATCTGAATGCGCTGACCGGCCGGAACTGCCAGCTGGTCACAGTCAACGACTATCTGGCCCGACGCGACTCGGAGTGGATGGGAATTGTCTACAAATATCTTGGACTGACCGTCGGGTGCATCCAGAACGAAATGAATCCGGAAGAGCGCCGCGCCCAGTACGCGTGCGACATCACCTACGGAACCAACAGCGAATTCGGTTTCGACTACCTGCGCGACATGGGCATGGCAACCAGCAAGGAACAGCTGGTCCAGCGCGATCACTATTTTGCCATCATCGACGAAGTCGACTCCATTCTGATCGACGAGGCCCGCACCCCTCTGATCATTTCCGGCCCGGTTGCGAACTCCTCGCATCAGTTTGACGTTCTGAAGCCGGCGATTGCGGACCTGTACAACCGTCAGAACCTTCTCTGCGCCCGACTGGTGCAGGAGGCGAAGACCATTCTGGACAATCCGAACTCCACAGCGGAGCAGCAGGAAGAGGCGATCACGAAACTTCTCCAGGTGAAGATGGGCATGCCCCAGCACAAGAAACTGATGCACGTTCTGGAAGATCCCGAGATTCTGAAACGGGTGGAGAAGGCGGAGCTGATGGCGCGCAGCGAACAGAACCGCGGACTTCTTCAGGAGATTCAGAGCGAGCTGTTCTTCTCGATCGAGGAGCGCAACCATGAGGCGGATCTGACGGAGAAGGGACGCGTTCTGATTTCGGGGAACGACCCGAATGCGTTTGTGCTTCCCGACCTGCTGGAATCGCTGCACGACATCGATGCGGACCCGACGCTTTCGGAAGCGGACAAGATCAAGAAGAAGCAGGATTTTCAGGAGCAGTTTGCTCTGAAGAGCGAAAAACTTCACGATATTTCGCAGCTTCTTCGCGCCTACTGCCTCTACGAAAAGGACGTGCATTACGTGGTGCAGGACGGCAAGGTGCTGATCGTGGACGAACACACCGGCCGAATTCTTCCGGGGCGCCGGTTCAGCGAAGGACTCCATCAGGCGCTGGAAGCCAAGGAGAACGTCTCCATTGAGGAGGAGACGCAGACCTTTGCGACCATCACCATTCAGAACTACTTCCGCATGTACGAAAAGCTCGCCGGCATGACCGGTACGGCGGAGACGGAAGCCAATGAGTTCCATCAGATCTACAAACTGGATGTGATGGTGATTCCGACAAACCGTCCCTGCCGCCGCGTGGACTACAACGACTGCGTCTACAAGACGAAGCGCGAGAAGTTCAACGCGATTCTCCGGGATGTGGAGGAGCGGTACAAGAAAGGACAGCCGGTTCTGCTCGGCACGATTTCGGTGGAAGACTCCGAACTTCTGAGCCGGATGCTGAAGATGCGCAACATCCCCCACAATGTTCTGAACGCGAAGAACCATGCGCGCGAATCGGAGATTGTGGCGCGGGCGGGCGAGAAATACGCGGTCACGGTGGCAACCAACATGGCGGGCCGCGGAACCGACATCAAGCTGGCGCCGGGAGTGGCGGAGCTCGGAGGACTGTACGTGATCGGCAGTTCGCGTCACGATTCCCGCCGAATCGACCGTCAGCTGCGGGGCCGCAGTGCGCGTCAGGGAGATCCGGGAGCGTCCCGGTTCTATGTCTCTCTGGAAGACAATCTCATGCGGATCTTCGGGTCCGACCGGATTGTCAAGATCATGGAACGGTTCGGTCTGGAAGAGGGCGAGGAGCTCCAGCATCCGTGGCTGAACAAATCCATTGAGACGGCCCAGCGGAGAGTGGAACAGCACTACTTCTCGATCCGCAAACGCACGCTGGAATACGACGATGTGATGAACAAGCAGCGTGAGGTCATTTACGGAATCCGGAAGGAGATTCTGCTGAACGATACGTCGCGCGACTTCATTTTCGACACGGTCGACGCGGAAGTGGAGCGGCGGATCCAGCTTGCGATCAGCCTCTGCGATGCGGATTCGAAAGAGACCATCAACCGGGAGAATCTCCTCGGCTGGCTCAACACGACCTTCCCGATCGGATTCACCGACGAAATCTTCGTGTTCAAGGAGGACAAATCCCCCGATACAGCCGCGATCCAGAAGGCGATCACCGACCGGATCACGGAAATGTACAAGATCAAGGAGACCTATGAAGATCCGGAAGGATTGAAATGGCTGGAGCGCCATATCATTCTGGATGCGATCGACCGTCTCTGGCAGGATCACCTCCGCGCGATGGACCATCTGCGCTCCAGCATCGGCCTGCGCGCCTATGCGCAGAAGGATCCGCTGGTGGAATACAAGCAGGAAGCGTTCAAGATGTTCGACGAGCTCATCCAGGCGATCGATCAGGAAATTCTCGTGAACATGTTCCGTTCGGCGACCAGCCTTGCGGCGTTTGAACAGCTCTTTTCCAGCATTCCGCAGCAGCTGAGTGCGAGCGGAGAGGGACCGGTGGAGGATATTTCCGCCAATCCGGAGAACCCGGAACAGGATCAGGAAGTTCCGGACATCCAGATTTCCTTCCGCCGGGAGACTCCGAAAATCGGACGCAACGAGCCCTGTCCCTGCGGCTCCGGAAAGAAATACAAGAACTGCTGCGGTCGTTAAACTCCGCGGCAGAACGCTGAGAAACAAAGAAGCCCCGCTCCGGAAATTTCCCGGAGCGGGGCTTTTCGTTTCGGGGTTTCGGGCTAGATGGACAGATCAGGGAACAAGCAGTCGGCCGAAGAGGAAGCGGTTGCGCCAGTTCTCCGGACCGCCGGCCCAGACGGACTGCGCATGACGGAGCTCTCCGTCGGAATTGTCCACGGCGATGTCGAATGAGAGAGAGGCCGGTGCGGTCAGGCCGATATTTTTCCACGGGATGCGGACGGTCGCCTCGTAATCCGTTCCGGAATCCTTCAAGGTCCAGAGAATTCCCTTTGTCTCCAGATTCGGGCTTCCGGTCAGGGCCATGGGCAGGCCGTTTGCGGATTTCGGAACCAGAAACAGCCGATAGCAGAAATCGGAATACTCTTTTCGCGCGAGATTCTGATCCGGACGGGTATCGAGGAAAATTTCGATTCCGTCTCCGGTCCAGGGAGCGTTTTTGATCCGTCCGCCGCGTTTCCCATCGCGAACGCGGACAAAGAATTCCAGAAAATCCTTCGTGGTCCGGACGCGGAAGTCGGCCTGTTCGCCGATCCGGGCGCCCTCACCGGAACGGAGGAAGCGGGACATGGGGATCGGTCGAACCGTGACGCTCCGGATTTCCTCGCCGTCGGAGAGAATGACCGGGATCTCTTTTTGTTCAAAACCGGAAACGGGGAAACGCAGGATGTCGGCAGTGCCGGGTTTCAGGGTGATTTTCTGTTTGGACGCACCGGGGATCCGGACTTCGAGAGTCAGCACTTCCGCCATGTTGTTTCGGATCTCCACATTCACGCAGGGTTTCCCGCTGGAGAGATCGAAGCGGGCGCCGGTCACCAGATATCTGCGGTTCGGGATCACGGGGATGGATTCCCACCCGGAAGCGGGAGCGCGTCCTTTGAGATAGACGGGGTTGTTGTCCACGGAGACGCGCGGACCGGGAATCGGATTGCCGAAGAGATCGAACGCGCGGACGCCCTCGGGAAGAGTGAGCGTGAATTTCTCGCCCTCCTCCACGGCCCAGCAGGCGACAACGGAACCGCCGTTCCGGTCCTTGTAAAGACGGGCGCTGATTCCCCGGAGCCAGTTCAAGGTCCGAACGCCCTTTCCACATTCCAGGAAGCGCGCGAACGCATTGGTCGCGGCCGCGTACTCGTTCGGGATGAACGTGGATACGGCGTAGGCGGGCCATTTGTATTCCGGACGCAGATCGAGTCCGAGAATGCGGGGAGTCCAGACATTGATGCTTTGAGAAACGCCTCCGCTGAGGTCGATCAGATAGCGGCGGACCAGGTTGCCGACGGGAAAATCGGCCTGTTCGGCGGTCGGTTTTTCGAGTCCCTTCCGATTCTGGATGAAGTAGAGCTCGGAGTTCCAGACGGGAAGGCCCGGCCGGTAGCGGCGGACGATGTCATGAACGGTCTGAATCATCTGATCGGCGGAAATGGGGGAGTCGTCGAGCTGGGCGCTGTACGGATGAAAGGAGATCACGTCGGCATACTGGAATGCGCCGAGTCTGCCGCACTCTTCGAGGAAGTTGCCGAGATTGGCTCCCATGTCGCCGGTTGTGCAGAACCCGACCACCACGCAGTCCGGATCGGCCTTCTTCGCGGCGCGATAGGCGCGCTTGAGATATTCGGTATACTGTTCCGGAGTCAGGAAGAAATTCGGTTCGTTGATGATCTCATAGCATTGGATCTGATCCTTGTAGCGGTTCACGAATGCATAGATGAAGGCTTCCCAGGCGTCGAGCGGGGGAAGGATCCGCAGGGTGTTGCCGACGCTCTTCTGATTGGTGAGCGTGCTGGCCTTCCGGATCCAGGAGGCGGCAAACTTGTCGTTTTTCGGAGAGACAAGGAATTCCGAGCTGCCGAGACGCGGAAGGATGTCGATGCCGTTTTTCCGTGCGCTGCGGATGATGTTGTCGGTGATGCTCCAGTCATACTGTCCGCGTTCCTTTTCGGTCCGCCACCAGAAGAAGACGCCGTCGTCGTGCAGCCGGACCGATCCGAATCCGCATGCGCGGGTCCGGGCGAAGAATTCATCCAGCGACATGCCGCATGCGCCGAACAGCGGCTCTTTCGGCAGTCCGTCCGGATCGTTCTTCTGAAAACGGGTTGCGGGAATGTGGAACAGATGTCCGTTCACGCCGGCGGAAAATCCGTCGCGGAACGAATAGGAGCGGACCGGCAGTTTTCCGAGCACCGCAAACAGCAGCGGAAGGGTTCCCGCATCGGTCCGCAGTTCGAACGATCCGAACCGGTTCAGATCCGCCGTGAACGGGAACTCCGCGCTCTCCCCCGGTTTCAGACGGAGGGTAAGCGGGGCAAGCGGATTCGACGTTTTGTAAAAGCGATCATACAGCGAAGGCGTGATCCGGCGGACCACCGTCTCCGCCGAATGGTTCACCGCCTTCAGGACAAAGCGGTTCTTTCCCGGATAGCGGACCGGATCGGCGCGCTCGAATGCAGTCTCCAGCTCGGCGCCCGGCGCATAGGCTCCGGGCGTTTCCGCGAAGCGCAGCGCGTCCAGATGCAGATTTTCCGTGTTCCAGACCAGAGTCAGAAACCCATACGGATTGCTCTTCGGAACCGCGGGAGAAGTGAAGGAATACTCCTTCCATTCCGAGGTGGTCCGGAAGAGTCTGGAACTGTTCCACCAGTGATGTCCCTTCGCGTCATAGGAACAGGAGCGGAGAAGGAGAAGAACTTCCGCGGGCCGGTCCGATTTCATCCGGCAGGAGAAGGTATAGCGTTTACCGGGGACAAGCGGGATGTCGTGGGAGGCGAACTGCAGGGTCTTTTTTCCCGGATTCGGAAAAAGGAGACTGTACTTGCCGTGCACGCTTGTGGAGGAATCTCGTACAGCCTTTTCCGGCGAGAAATCCGCAGCGGAATAGGGGACTCCCGCAGTCAGGGAGTAATCGGCCGTTCCCAGTTCGAAACTGGAGTTGCGCAGCAGATTGCGCCCCTCCCCCCCGGCGAGGAGCGCGGCAGGAAGCAGGAGACAGGAAAGAAGAAGATTTCGCATGGTGGAGCTCCTTGTCAGCGCAGACATTCCAGCTCCGGATCTTTCAGGATCAGCTCGCTCTGTCCCGCCGGGACGGAGAAACCGATCGAAAGGAGACGGCGCTTATGGTGCGGATATTTGCTCTCCCCCGGATAGACGAACTCCAGAGTCTGGCGGGTCCATTTCTCCGAAACGCGTTTTGTCTGCCCGAACGACCAGTGTTTGACGTTCGGCATCCATCCGCCGTCGACGAACGCGCGGAAGGTTCCCGGGGTTCCCTTGACCCAGAAGGAGAGACGGTATTTCTGATCGGGACGGACCGGCAGCTCAATGGAGCGGATATTCTTTCCGTCTTTTCCCCGGAGACGGAACGCCATGCCGCCGTCGATATGATCCGCCGCCTCGACCGTCTGAAAACTCTCCCCTTTCATCATCCGGAAGGGCGCCGTTCCGTCCGCCGCGTCCAGACGGATCTTCTGCGTATCCGCCTCCTTCAGGAGTTCCAGCTTCGGCTGTTTGAGCTGGAGGGTGTACGGAGCTTTCCCTTCCGCCTGAAAACCGATCGGACAGATTCCTTTCTCTCCATGAAAATAAAGCGTCCCGACACTCCACGTTTCCGTGGACGGATAGGCCGCCATGAGCTGTTTTCCGATCCGGATCTTCAGCGGATCCTTCACAGCCCCCGGCGACCGGTATGAGAAGCGGAAACGGTACACCCCGTTCTCCGGCAGATTCAGCTTCCCGGCGATCGAGGACCACCCCTTGAACGGATATTCCAACGTCTCCTCCGCGGACTTCCACGTCCGGGGAAGCTGCCATTTGCCAAACGGTTCCACGGGAAGATTTTCCGCCGCGAAAAGAGGGATCATGGCTCCGAGAGCCAGACAAGAGAGCATTCGATTCATTGTTTTCATCTCCATGTTTTGAATTTATTTTTTTGTCCAGTTGCCGTTAAAGCGCTGCTGCCATCCGATCGTTTCGGCGTGACCGTCCGCAAAGAGGATGTTCAGCGTCGCTCCGCCGTGATGGGTGTATGCCGGACAGGTGGACATATCCGCTTCCGTTATGACCATTCCGGGAAAATAGTTCCCCGGGAAATTATTCGCGTAACAGCCGTTCCGATGCGGAGCCCAGATGGTCCCCCAGCGATAGAACGAAAGTTTTTCGACCATCGCAACCATGTCCGGACGGATCTCCCGCAGTTTTCTGGGCTCATTGGCTTTCTTGACCGCGCCGCCCTGCTCTCCGGTTGTCAGCACATAGGAGGAAGCATAGGTCGCATTCGGGTCCGGCGAGAGCCGGATCTCCGGACAGAAATAGACGCCGGAGGGTTTCTTGAACCGGCTTGTGCTGTACGGCTCGTTGTGGGGAACCACCTGACTGACATACTCGAAGTTCGGATCATGCGAACCGCAGAAATCCTCGTTTTCCAGTCCATACTCCTGCATCAGAATCCCCTGCTGCTTCAGATTTGAAACACAGGTGATGTTCCGCGCCTTGCTCCGGGCCGACCTCAGAGCCGGAAGAAGCATCCCGGCAAGAATCGCGATGATCGCAATTACAATCAGAAGTTCGATCAAGGTAAACTTTTTTCCGGTTTTCATTCTGTTTTCCTTTCTTTGGTTGATGTTCCCGGAATGATTTCCCAGTCGAGAGAACGCTCCTGAAGGGAGCTCTGTCGATGTTCAATTTCGTTCCACAGCTGCTTCATCAGAAGCGAGATGATGGTTTGAAACGGCTTTGCGGTCCGGGTCGGATTCCAGTCGTAATACGAACACCCGGTGATCAGCTGAAGATCCTCCGGGATCCGGATTCCGTCTGCAAGAGCGACCCTCCGGATCCGGTCCGCCTGATCGAAGCGGGCCGCGGCGCCATCCACGTGAAAGTGTTTCAACAGACCGGCAAGCTCCTTTTCAGAGATTGTTTCATCCGCCAGCAGTTCGGGACGGAATTCCAATCCGGCCTCTCTGAGCGCGGCGGCATAGCCGTCGTGAGAACGTTCCACACCGGGGGTCTTCAGAAACAGGATCGACCGGCATCCGCGTTCGAGCAGGAACTTTGTCTTCTGATACCCCTCCCGGAAGTGATCCATGTAGACATAATTTCCACACTCCGGCTCCACCAGATCGAACTGCCCGACAATCGGCAGTCCCCCTTCCCGGTGTATGCGTTCAAACACCGGCACATGAGCATGAGAAACCCCCAGCCAGAGGAGTCCGTCGAGCTTGCTGTTCACCAGATCGTTGTAGATCATCTCCGGACTGGAAGCGACGATCAGCTGCGCGCACGCATCATACTTGCGGATCTCCCGGAAGAATGCCTCCATGAAACACGCATCCTCCTGATTGTAAAGCGCATGCATCCCCGTCCGATGGAGCAGCCCGATGATCCTCATCCGCCGCTCATCCTCCCGCATGGAGAGAGGGTTGACAAAATATCCGCGTCTCGGCCTCCGGATCAGGTAATTGTCCCGCACCATATCCTCCAGCGCTCTGCGGACCGTTTTCCGCGCCACGCCGAACTGTTCCGCCAGCGTCCGCTCCGACGGCAGCGGATTTTCCGGATTCGCCCGGATCGTCAGATTGATGAAGTACTGACGCAGTTTCATATATTCGTGGATGTTCGATGCCATGGAGAAGCAGTTCCTTTCAAAAAGGGTACCAGAGGGTACCAGTTGTTTAAATTATAACACATTTTCTCATTTCCGCAAGGGGGGAGAAAAGAAAAAAAATGATTTTTCCCGATCTTTGCATCCTTCCCGTCTCCCCCCTCCCCCTCTCGGCCCGATGGAAAATCCGGGAAAAAAGCGAAACCCCCTCTTGACAAAAAGAAGGTTTTCGTGTATAATTAAAACTGGACCGATACTGGACCTAAAAAAGGATAACTCGACATGCCGAAAGTGCCACGGAAAAACAATCTGACCCAGCAGATGCGGATTCGCTACTACATCATGAATCTGATCTACCACAGCTGCGGGAAATCCGTTCCGGTCCCTTCGACCCGGGAGCTTTCCAAACAGTTCGGCATCGCGCGGAGCACGATCCAGCTGGCGTTTGAAAAACTTCTTCAGGAAGGCTATCTGATCTGCCGCCAGGGCGCGCCGACGATGACCAATCCGCTGTGCCACTTCGTTCTCCAGCCGCAGACGCGGAATCCGCTGATCGGCATCAAGCTGTACGAAGGGGACGCCTTCTACTACGGCTCGAACTTCTGGCGCTCCCTCAGCTGCATTGCGACGGAACTGACGGAACGCAACTACAACATCCGCCTTCTGATGAATGCGACCATCACGGAAGAGAGCATTGAGCAGGAGATCCGGGAATCCTATCTGGACGGCGTCATCCTTCTTCACACGACCCCGGTCTACGCCCGAACCGCCGCACGGATGAATCTGCCCTGCGTGATGGTGGACATTCATCCGCATCCGGACCTTCCGGCCGTGGTTCTGAAGAGTTCGGAATCGGCGATCCGCCAGCTTTCACGGAAACTTCATACGGAGAACCGGAAATACGGACTCAATATCATCAATCCCTTTCAACAGGATGAGGATGCTCTGCGCTTAAAACAGACGCTGGAGGAGCTGGATCCGGAGATCCGGATCAAAACCGTTCCGCAGGAGAAAGTCTCCCTGAAAGCCGGCTCGGCGCTTCCGGACTTTCTTCTTCACTACGAACAGCATGCGGAACTTCTGCAGAAGCAGGTGGATGCGAGCGGGAAAAAGATTCTGCTGATCTCCCGCAAACGCCCGGCCGGAGGGCAGTATTACAAGGGATGTTATTTCGATTTCCCGCTGGAACAGCTGGGACGGGCGGCGGTGGATCTGCTGGAAAAGAGGATCGCCGGAGAAGAGAGTCCGCGTCAAATTGTCATAGAGGCGGAATTGAAATCCAGAGAATAAGTTGTTCCGGGCGTTGCTGCGCATGGCCTGCAGTAAAAATGCGCGGGAAATCCCGGAAAATGAGTGGAAAGAAATTCGTTCAAACAAGATGTTTTGAAACAGAAAGGATGTCGAAATGTTAAAGAACATTGCAATCGGTCTTCTTGCCGGAGCGTTTCTGCTTCAGGCGGGAGAAGAGGTCCCCAAACAGGCCGGAGTCGCCTTCCGGTTCGACGACAACAAACCGCCGAAACAATGGAAGGAAATGGGAGAATTGTTTGAAAAGCACGGCTGCCGGATGTCTCTGGCCCTGATCTCCCAGAATCTGAACGGGAAAGAGACGCAGGAGGTTCTCCGGGCCCTCTCGGCGAAGGGACATACGATGATGGACCACACGCCGAATCACGCGCTCTATCAGATTCAGGCGCGGACACCGCAGGAATTTGCGGAATATTCCAAACTTCCGATTGTCGATCACGCCGATCCGAAAAGCCGGAAAGTCTACTTCAAGTATGAATTGGACAGCAAACATCCCGGGAACCGGAAATTTCAGGGAGCGATCCGCAACGGGGAACTCTGCGAGTATCCGGCCGACCTGAAGGGACAGCTGGGCTATACCCGCAAGATTCAGGATCCGTCCACCGGAAAAGTCTACGGGATCCGCATTCAGGACGGCAAAAAGATGCTGTACAGCTTCTGGGGGGAAAAGATCGCCATTCCGGATCGGAAGGGAGAGTTTGTGCTTCTGGCATCCAATGTTGCGATTCAGCCGTCGAAAGATCTTCTCCGGTTCATGGCGGAGACGAGCCGGAAGAATTTTCTTGCGATCGGACTTCCGGCACCGCGCGCCTGGATCCAGCCGGGCGGATGGGAGTGCTTCATCTCCTGGGACCGAATTGCCGATGTTTACGGGAAGGAGTTCGGCTACGTTTCCGGAGACGCGATTCCCGGCT